>ERZ887942.130-NODE-130-length-60365-cov-46.918836_pt1 | contig 60365 bp, 49 predicted proteins | sample MGYA00521099_ERZ887942 | MGnify/ENA primary metagenome ERZ887942 (study PRJEB32303, sample SAMEA104408605) | aquatic metagenome | biome: Brackish water; feature: Pelagic; material: water | place: Baltic Sea | collected 2014-06-07T06:48:00 | depth 16,251 m ... | reverse complement strand
GACGACACTTCAGACACTGCGGATACCGCTACACCTAAACCAAATGCGCTCTAAATATCGGTCGCTGGTATTCATGCTTGGCGGTGTTCAGTAAACGAAAAAAGCCTGCAGGATTATCTCCTGCAGGCTTTGGCGTTCGTTTGATTTTAAGTTGAAGTCGCGAGCCTAGCTTGCGTTGTCATCGTTGTTGGCAGCAACAACGATAGCAACGACTGCACCAGCCAGAAGTCCCAAGCCCAACAGTTGGCCGCCAGACACTCCACCGATTCTTCCGAAGCGACCGCCAGCTCCGTCATCGCAGCCTTCGCCGCAATCGTCATACTGACCGCGGACAACAGAATCTTCGCTGTATACGATGCCGAAAGAAGTCAGGGCTTTTGGAGGTGCTGTGTTATTCTTCCACATGCGGCACGCATATGTCTGTTTGTCAACGGTGATTGCACAGTTTCCGCCTGCCTGAGCTTCAACAACAAATTCGCCGTTGGCGTCTGTCGTTTTCTTTTCAGTCGTGGTCTTGGTCGTGATCTGGATTTCTTTGTTGGCAATTGGCTGACCAGTTGGGTCTGTCAATCGACCGTTAATGGTACCAGCAGCGCTCAGTTCGACATTCTGAAGTCGAACCTGCTCCGTAGAAACTTCCTGTCCGGCGAACGTCGATTGAATCGGCATCAACGTCATCGAGAAAATCATGGTCCAAACAATTGGCGCTCGCATTGTTTTCACATCCTTGTAGATAGTGTGTAATCTCGGGAAATACTTAAATCCTGCCACTTCAGATATGGCTAACCGAGAAACATCTTGTTTGTGTTTTGGGGTACTGACCTTTAGACTCTTTGGGTAAAATCGGTGTTTGGAAAGGCATCAGCCAGTGCATTTGATGTAGCTTTGGTGTTTGTTGGAACGTGATTTGGTTCAGCAAACATCGTTCGGCAATTCTCGCCACTATCGAGGCATGTTTGTAGTAGCGTTAATGATTCTGCCGGAAACACCGCAAGTTGCTATGCTGCTTTGCGGTTTCCGCTACTGCTTTGCCGGTCCGTTAATCCAGACGTCTTGTAGGCTGCGGTTACGGCGTGACTAATCGAATGTGCGGCTGTCTGACGTTGCGAGAAGTCAAGGACCTTCATGTCGATGATTGATTCATAGATTGCCAGAAGTCGGCAATAGCGGTATCCGGCTTTGCCATCAAGCATCCCAAGTCGTAACAGATACATATAGAGAAATCGAAGAGTCGGCCGAAACGACATTCGAAATGACAATTGCTTCAAGATTCGACGTCTGCGCGTAGAGTCAGAAATTGCAAACAGGCCGGGTAGGTCCAACCGTGCAGAGTTCGCCTGGTCCAGAATCTGAAGTGCTTCCTGAGTCGCATACCGATTATGCTTCTCAAACCACTCGTCAAGCCCCTTGGAGAACGAGTAATGGAGATAGGGTTGTTTAAGCGTGCCGACACGAGATGGGTCGATATCTTCACGCTGCCCGTGTCCAACTTGTTTGAAGCGAAATTTCGGGTGCCGACCGAGACGTACCTGATATGTGGGGTACATTCCAGAGAACTTCAACCATTGGCCCATGAACATCATTTTTGATGGAACCTGAAACGCATCGAAGCTTTCTGTTTGAATCTGTGTCTGCATTTCCTGATACAGGGCTGTTGTGCAAATCTCATCTGCATCAAGGTGCAGGATCCATTCGTGACGAAATGGGGCATTGTCTATTGCGAAATTTCGTTGCTCTGCAAATGAGTCAAATCGTCGTTTGAGGATGTTGACGCCAGCGTTTCGAGCAATCTCTATTGTTCGGTCGTTACTGAACGAATCAACCAGCCAGATGTCATCGCACCACGATAACGCCTCCAGGCACGCGGGAAGATTCTTCTCTTCATTCAGTGTCAGGAGCAGAACGGAAATGCCGGTCATCTTAGGCGACCTTTCTTTGTGCATTTTCAGAATCAACAACAATCTGTGTGCCGAAATTGCCGTTCAGAATGGGGGCAGTCTCACTACTTGGATCTAAAGCAGGGATAGCTGCACGACGACTGTGCATTCGAGTCTTCAGTCGAAGAAACGGAGTTTCGATCAGATGGTAAGAGCAGATTGCCATCGCAAAAACGCAGACAAGATTTTGCGGAAACCTCTGCCAGATTGCCGGTTCAAACGTTGGGTCTGCTGGGAAGAGTGCCAACTGCTGCCAAAGGTAAATGCTGTAGGAAAGCACTCCCAGTCGAGCGACCGACTTGTTGTTCAGGACTGTAAATATCATGCCCTGACGAATTGAGGTCACAGAGAAAATGATGTAGGAAATGCAGACACTCTGAATCGTAATCGTGATCGGTGTCGTTACGACTGGCAGTAAATGCATACGATGGCAAGCTTCTGACCCGAACAGGATCGCGACAGCAAGGCATCGTACGATGTTGGTGTGGAATGCAGTTAATCTTGTTACGAAGTCAGGAGAGCGGTTAAGGAACATGGCTCCCGCACAGCCCCACATGATGGCGTCTCCGTTGCCAATGAAGGAATAGTTGATTAACCACGGCATGTTCATTGTCATGCAGGCAAGTCTTCCAATGGGGGCCATCAGAATTAGTGCTGTTGCCAAACGCATTCGATATCTGACAGGTGCAAGAGCAAAGGCGAACGGCCAAAACAGATAAAACTGTTCTTCAACTGCCAAAGACCATGTGTGGGCCAATGCCCAGTCCTGGATTGGCAGCCAGCCTGTTGTGAACGTCATGGCGTGCGCAAAACCGCCAGTCGATATGTTGATCATCCCCGCGGAAGTCATAATTGCAGCCACTGCGATATAGGCAAAGTAGACGGGTAGGATTCGAAGACTTCTTCGAACAAAGAAGCCTTTAAGGTCTATGTTCCCGTTAGATCCCTCTTCCTTCATAAGCAGCCATGTGATGAGATAGCCGCTAAGGACGAAAAAGACTCGTACTCCGATTTGACCGCCAACTCTGAAGAGTGACACAAGTTCCGTTGGGAAATCGACAGTCAGGGCGCTGTGGGCCGCGAGGACCATGACAACGGATATGGCTCGAAGGCCATCAATTGAAGGTATGCGTTTCATTGTGTTTTTCAATTGCGTGACGTAATGTCGCAGTATCCTGGTGCTGCTTGTTGACGCAACAGCGGTCTGTGGGCAACGCCTGCAGAGACACATCTGGATGCAAGGCAAGCTTTGCAAACTTGCATCTGCAGATTACCAGTCGGTTTCGAATCTCTGATTGCACCCTGCAGAATTCGCTGTCTTTGTGAGACTAAAATGGGTGCCGTTGCAATTTGCATTGTTCCGCGTTCATGCCGGAAATCATGCTTTTAAGACGCGGCGATCGGACTGTCTTCAGGAAGTGCAGTTGATGTTTCTACCTAACGGCATTTCCCGTCATCGTTGGACGATCTGGGGAAATCCATCGCAACAAATATTTGAATGTCGAGTTCGATGACCTGCTAAATGCAATCAGGTTCCGGATACTCCACCACGGCAGAGATACGAATGACCATAAGATGGCAAGCGGGTTACCGTTGGATTGTTTGAACGGGATGCCCATTGCCTTGATTTCACGTCGCGCAATCAGATTAATCCAGAAGATATCTGCTGCGTTCAACTCAGGTCTGAGGCCTGAAGGAAAGCTTGTATTGTCCGGAGGGACAGAACCCGCGATGTCAGCATGATGTAGTCCCAGGAAATTTTGTGTGGCCGTCAACACTTCGTGTTCATTGCATATCATGTCTTCAAAATAGACCACATGCGTTTGCTGTGGGTATTTTGCTGCAGCTCCCCAGGCAGCTCTCATGTAAGCACGCCATACAAAGGCACATGCTAAGGGGTGGTACAGTCGTTGAAACATCGCTTTGATGGCAGCGGGCTTCCTGTCTCCCTGATGTTTATACGATAGGACAAACTCGTACGGCCTGCGAATAAGCACAACGAATCGCGCATCTGGCATTGATGACGAGATGCGGTGAATCCAGTTGAGGTGGTGTGGTGTTTTTTCCACCGCAATCGACTTGCCTTCTGCTTTTAAGATGGAAGATGTGATTGCTTCAAAGACGTCAGCCGGAGTTGGCCGATCTGGCAGGCTCGCGAAAGCCGCCGAAACCAATTCAGGATATGCGTGTGACGTGGAGTCCTTCAGGCATCCGGATTTCGCATCAGATTGAACGTTGGTTTTTTCAGTGGCGTACGGACACTCCCTGTGTTGAGCGATAATCGTCTTCATTTGTTCGGTGCTATAGCGGCCGTCCTGTTCAGGCTCGACGTATTTTCTGCCCCAAAAAGCTGTCTCACCAAATGCTGCTACATCGGGATGATTGTTTAGCACTTTTGCCAGCCACGTTGTTCCAGCACGTGACATTCCAACGATAAAATGCGTCTTCATTTTGTTTACCTTGTAACTGCCGTTTGCCTGCCTGGCAAAGACAGTGCAATTACATCTTTACAAGTGTCTTTTGCTGTCAGTTGTTTTTGCCTGGCGATCCTGTTCAGTTGATTCCTGGCAAAGGAATTTCGAGGGATTGAACCAAGGATGGCAAAGACCACCATGGAGAATCGATCGACGGGATGACCAAAGGACAGTAGCCAGTTGCCATCGACGGAGCCAAATACCAATCCGGAAACCAAAAAACCTGTGACCAGGCAACGTGAAGGGAAATCTGTCATTTGAGATCGCATTTGCCATATTGCGATGACAATAAACAGCAGGACGATCATGGCGGGAATTCCGGATTGTTTGGCCATGGACATCCACATGTTCATTGGGTCATCAGCGGTCAGCCAGTCGTACTTGGGAACGGAAATTCCGCCAATCACCACAGGGTTGGATGTGTCTCCAAAACGTGACATAAATCCCCCCCCCAGAATTCCGTATTCGTCAAATTCACCAAAGCCTCGACTCCAATTCATTGTGCGGCTCGCGATTACCCCCGTAATGCCGCCATCGACCCTGAGAAAAGTCGTTGCCTCACTCAGGTCAATCGTCAGCCATCCCACGAATGCCGCAGTAACAAGGATGAACAGAACAATGCCCGTTTTTCGACCGGTCGAACTTTGCTTCCAGCTGTTGTTGGAAAACTGAACGGTCAGGAAAACCGCAGCGCATGCGACTGTTGCGGACGCGATTGAAGCTCGAGTTCGAGTCATCACTAACAGCACGGCTGCCGCCAGCAGGAACGCGACCTGCCACATCTGCTGACGGGGGCTTGTCAGCCAGATAGTGAAACAAGTAACAACAGCAAGTGCCAACATGCGACCGGAATGCGACGCGTTGACAAACATTCCAACAAGTCTGCCTTGCTGGTAGCCGTTTAATGGATGAAGCAGTATACAGAAAGTGACAACGGAGAAGACAACCAGTTGAATCAGACGTAACCTGTCCTGCACCGAAAAATTTCCCACGAGCACCGGAACAATCCACCAGATCGCGAAGAGATTGGCAGACCAGATGGTCCAGAATGCAATGTTCGCAGGAAGGAACTCATCTGTTTGAGCCAGTGTACTAATAAGGGTCCATCCACATATTGCTGCGACATAGTATCTAACCCGCAATAATCCTGCCGATGCAGTGCGTTTGAAATCATGAATTGGACAGTACAACCACGCGTAGCCAAGCAGAAACAAGAGGCAGACGGTTGCACTCATATGCTGTATGAAGCCAAGGCGAATGCCGGGCACGTTGCTTTTTGATAAAATGCCTTCGGCTAGGAACGCAAGAATAGAAATCGAGCCCAGCGCCAGGAAGGTTGTTCGACGATTCCGGCTTTGCCAGGAAACTCGGTGGGATTCCAATGTTTGCATCGTGTTGAGTCGTGGTTTCAAGGGCCTTGTTCGGAAATTGACTTACGCAGCTCTGGCAGCTGCAACCGCTTTCCACAGATTTCTGGCAGCAGCGCTGCATGAATGAGAATCAATGATTCTGCTGGATTCCTGTCCCATTTTCTGGCGTTGTTTTTCATCGCTGGACAAGCGAGTCATCAACTCAGTGAGTTGATCCTGGTTGAAAGGGTCAAATCGAAAACCATTGACTCCGTCAATAACCAGGTCTTCAGCGCTGCCGACTCGGTGACTAACAAGTACAGGCAAACCACACGCCATAGCTTCGTTAACGACAAGCCCCCAGCACTCAACAATTGAACTTGGTAAGACAAATACCGACGCGAGAGCATAGTAGACTGGCAGTTCATCAGCCTGTCGAAAGCCTGTGAAGTTCACGCCTGGGACTTTAAGTGAGTCAACGATCTGACGCAGTTTTTTTTCCTCCGGACCAGAGCCACAAAGGACAAGTTCCCAATCTGTTTGCGGTGTGGACTTTCTGAACTGTGCGTAAGCCTTAATGAGAAAAGGAAGATTCTTTACATCAATGAATCTTGCCACGCAAAGAAAGTAATTGCGGGGCAAGCCATACTGTTGTCTCAGCAATTCCTTTCTCTGACGGCAGGAACTTGTTTCGCGCATCCAGTAATCGTTGTCGACGGAGCACGACCCGGGATGAAATATCTTTTCTTCCTGAATGCCCAGTCGTTTGACGTATCTTGCCTGAGGGCTGCCTGCGACAAATGCAGAATCGCAATTGCGTACGAGGAACTTCTTATAGGCTTCTTTCCACCACGTTCTTTGCATGTTCTCACGCACGCTATCGCTCAGTAGAACAGTGCGACATTTGTTGGCGCGTGCCCATGCAAGTGATGCTCGGCTTTCTCGGTGTCCCCATCCATTGACAATCAGAACGTCTGGCTGAATCTCATCCAGGCTCTGACGGACCGCTTCGCGAAGTTGCCGTTGAGAGCTGCGACCTTCATCAGAACTACACTGCATGACAGTGTGTCGTTCGTACTTTGTGTTGCCGACAATCACGGGGTTCCACTCGTAGTCGCTGTCTTTGCTGAACATTTCCATTGCCACAACTCGCACGTTGTCCGTTGGACTTTCGTCAACAATAGCCTGAAGCCGTGGGGGATGCTGGGGGCCAAATCCGGGGTATTGAATTGCAATCGTGAACATTCGATTTGTCATGAATGTTAGAATCTCCGCTCAGTCTGTTCTGTGAATTTTGCCCACTAATTGGGCGATGGCGGGGCTTGTGCAACGGTTGCCGCGTCCGGCGATAATTTTGACCGGCGGAACCGATGCTTGAGGTTCGCGAGTTTGAACGCTCACTGAGTCAGTTGCCAGATACGCCGTGAACGCGTTGAGGTGGCAGTGCTCCCCTTCGTGGTGGCTGGTGGAGCATTTGGTCGTGCAGTCTTTGCGATTCAGGTGAGTCGAATCGCATTCGTATTTCTTTAGCTGGAACGCCTCCTACAATCGTATAGGCGTTGACATCCTTCGTGACGACAGCTCCGGCCGCGACAATTGCTCCGCGACCAATCTTCACGCCAGCCATTATGATTGCTCTGTGCCCGATCCATACGTCTTCCGCGATTGCTGTTTCAGGCATTTCCGGGCGACCAGTGAAACATATGGGTGTTCCGGGGACGTCGTATAAGTGATCGCCGCCTTGAATTGAAACGTCGTGTGCCAGATATGTGTATGCGCCAATCGATACTCGCGGACAGATGCAGCAATTTCGTCCGACATAACTGTATGGTCCGGCCTTGAAGTCACTGGCAATGTCCGACTGGCCTCCCAGATAGAATGTTCTGTCGACAGACTTCAGGCCATGCCACCATCGAACAAAGCTCATGCGAATGTTGCGACACTGCCATCGAAGGTTCTCAGAACCGCGAATTCTACTTTTGAGTTGATTCAGCACTCTTTTATTACACTATCGAATTTATGTTTCGAGATCAGATTGGTAGAGGTAGTCAAGATGCCCGCCGACTTTCCCCAAGGCGTTCGATACTGTCCTGCATTTGCCTGGCGATGACTCGACTGCGGCCGGTAATCTTGCGAAAGGCTCGCATTAACAGCGTGCTTGACTGATAAGGTTGGATGCTGACCGGATTGTTTCGTACGTAGGCAACTGCATCAGCGGCAGTCATGTGCGACTGTCTTATCTGACGAAGCCTATGTGATATCGCAGTGTTGTAGGATTCTCGCTGGTCCCAGTAATGATAGACCACGTCATCCACTGGCGAGACTTGGGTGGCATTTCCCAACGCTGCGGAAACGGCCAATTGTTCCCATGTATGTGAGTAGCCCAGTGGTGTCACCTGGTCAGTAAATGCAATAGCCTTCGATAACAGATCAAAGTTTGCTGGATGCAGTCCAATCACACCCGCGTTATGCATCATGGTTTCGCTGGAGATCGGGAGCTGTCCAGTGTCTGAACTGGTGATGCTTGTCAGATTCTGCCGAATCATAGCGTCTCGTGTCTGCCCCAAAGGGTACTCCATAACATGCATCAGGCTTTGATTGGGAATGAGCCGGGCCAGATGATTGGACAAAGAGCTTTTAAACCAAACGTCGCCATCAAAATAGATCATCGGAACCGACGTTTCTTTTGCCAATTCGATCATCAGGTCAAGCTTCAGGCGATGAATGAATCGCTGTGGTCCCATTCCCTTCAGGATTCGTTGGGAATCCATTTGTCGGATATCCAGAATTTCAGTCAGTGGCTCCAACCGGGAGGGAGAATCACAGAACACTGAAACGGCTGTGTTGCCGGGAAGTTCATTCCATCCGTGTGCCGCCATAAGACTAAGAATTGAGTACAATGTCTGGTCGTAGACCCATTGGTACTTTCCGGTCAAGTCGAATGCCTGGTAGACAAATCTTACATCCATGTTTTGATGTCGCTCTGTTTCAGCTAAACCACGAAGTGTATTGGCTATAAATACACAACCTCTACCGCTGCAGACTGGGGAAGAGATATTGCTTCAGCGTCAGCCGACTATGTCGACGAACGCGTCTGAATTTTTATGTTACCCATGGAACGTCTTTCCATGAAAACCGCTCAATCCCACAGCACGAGCTGCAATTAAGCAGCTCCGCGTAGCGCGTTGACTGTACTCGCATCGGAATTTGTTGTGTTGATTGCACCAGCGGATGGCACTGGTTTGTTTGCGACAACGAATAGCCGGTTGGCGAGCGCAGAAGGCCAGGCTTTTTCCAGACCGCGATAAACACGGCTGGCTTCCTTCGGCAGGTATCGACCGAGCATACGTTGGGCACCCGGAAGACTGCGGATGAAATGTCCCTTGCATCCGCCTACTTCAACGTTTTCCAGTCCGGCTGTTTCAAACATTCTGCGCAAGGCAGAGGTTGTGAAGAACCGCACGTGCGGATCACGCCAGGGTTGTTCCACGGCCAATGTGTCTCCCAGAGGATTCCACTTTCCAAGAACCATCATGTCGAGACGTAGTCTCCAGTAGGCTGTGTTCGGTGTTGTGTACATCATTGTTCCACCGGGTTTCAGCACTCGAATTGCTTCTCGAATTGCATCCAGTGGGAATATCAGGTGTTCGATGACTTCCATACTAACGATGGCATCGAATTCATTGTCTTCGAATGGAAGTGCTTGAGCGTCCTCGATTACCCTGGCGTCGAACCCGTGTCCCGTGGCCTCATTCACGGCATTTTCGGAAACATCGACTCCCACGTACATTCCCTGACTATGCAAGACTGAGCCGGCCGCCAGTCCGTCTCCACAGCCGATGTCCAGTACTTTTGTGTTTGGAGCAATGTGTTTCTTAAGCAGTCGCACGACAGCGTTGTCGCTGTGCCCGGTTGGGTGAAAACCAGTGTCTGACCAATACTGATTGTAGTATTCCTTGACGCTCATCTGTTTATGCCTTTCTGATCGTGTCGAATGTGTCCGAGTTATCTGGTTCGTCTTAGTGGGGTGTGTTTTGCCGATTTGCCCGCACGGAAATGAAGTTCTGGTTTGAACAGGGATGAAGCCCAGTCCGCCTTCAAAAACGGAATATGTTTCGTTTCATTCAACGGCAGAAATAATATGCCAGTGACTTCGTGAGTCGCTTGCATTCGTATTGAAATCAGGCAGGTTGCCGTTTCAGAAATCGTTGTGCTTCCGTGAACGGACTTAGCCGTAGTTGGTTCCCCATCAGGGTAAAGACCGTCAGCCCCGTCAATGACTGAGCGGCTAGTGACGTCAGCATATCCTTTCCGGCCATTCGACCGACTGCGAGCATTGCGACCGACATCAAGATGACCATGCCGATGGATGGGGTTGCGTCGCGGAGTTGCACAACTAATGGATATTGCAGCTTTACACCGTTGACGAAGCAAAGAAGCAAAACGATTGCAAATTCAACGATGATTTGGCACCAAATTAAAGGAACAATGCCCAGTTGATAGGTAAAGAAAATACATAATGCATGAAGCATTACTCGTGTTACCTGCGTTTTCAGAAGTAGCGATGTGCGTCCATCGGCCATAAGCAGATGTTGGTGGAGCGTCTGGACTGGCATTAGAAAACCAATTGCACACATTAACCTAAGGTACGGGACACATGGGAGCCATTTGTCGGTTAACAAGACTGACACCAATTGAGGCGCCATGACAGCAAGTCCTGCCATCAGTGGCATTACAGTTGAGTACAAAAGCTTAAGTGCCCGCTGTAGCCCTCTTTGAACCCGAGTTGGGTCATTTTGTATTGATGAGAAGACGGGATAGGCAACTCGATTCACGAGTCCAGAAAGCGTTTTTGAAGGTGCATCCGGCAGTTGGTTTCCCTGTGTGACAAATCCCAGCATCGCTGGCGAATAGAACCGCGCGATTACGAAATAGTACATAGGCTGAGTAACCGTGTTGCAGATGGCAGCCGCCAGAACACTAAACCCAAACTTCAGCTGTGACTTCATTGAGCTAAGGCGAAACTTAAGTGAAGGCCGCCACGGGCTGAACAACCAGAAAAGAATGACACGGACGGTATCAGAAACCAACCTTTGAATAGCGAGACTCCAGACCCCATACCCACAAAGTGCCAGAGTGATTCCGACAATGCTTGAAATGCCGACGGATATCAGAATTGCCGTAGTCATTGGGCGGAAATGAATCGATTTTGCAAACAACGATGCCTGCACTGCGCCTAACGAGTTGACCACAATGGAAAACGCGAGAACGCACATTAACGCTTGCAGTTTGGGTTCATGAAAGGCGTCTGCAACATAAGGCGAAACCAGGCACAAGACACCGCATACGACGATTCCCAAAAATACGTTAAGATAGAAAACTGTGCAGCAGTCGTCGTCCGTCGATTCCTGATTCTGAATCAATCCTGACGACAATCCACCGTCGGCAAAAACCTGTGCCACAATCATGAATACAGTCAGCACACCCATCAAGCCGAATTCTTCGGGCAACAAAATTCTTGCCAGTATGATTCCAGTGATGAACTGAAATATGCGGCGACCGACCTGCTCGGACGCGGTCCATGCCGCAGCGCGAATCGTCTTTGATTGCAATGAAGGCGCTGACATCTAATTGTAGCTTATTGGTGATAAATGACGTTTAGTGGATGAATTGAATGCCTAAGGCAACTCAGCGCGATTTTAAAACTAAACACTAAACGGTTTGTGAATTGACCGGGGATGTCGCACAGGTGTTTTTTAGCAAAGTGCGGAATGCGTCAATTGAGTGCTGTTTTGTGCATTCGGCAACAGCCAGAGCTCTGGCGTTGGATCGCATTGTCTGAAGTTGGTCTGGATTTGACTTCGCAAGTCGAATGCCTTCGGCGATCTTGACCGGGTCCGGAAAAACTGTGAATCCAACTTCACGCTGTTCTGTAATCTGAAACAATTCGCAGCCCGCCGGCGCAGTTGTGAGGTACGGTCGACCTGCGGCAAGGATGCCGTAAAGTTTACTTGGCATTAAACATTGGCTTAGATCTTTATTGAGTGGCACCAAATGCAAGTCTGCGGCGCTTAGGCTGTGCGCCAACTGTTCAATTGGTTGGTAGTCCAGAAACATGACGTTATTAAGGCCAAGCTTCATAACCATCTGCTGCAGTTCGCTTTTTTTCGCTCCTCGGCCAATGAAAATAAACTGAATGGCAGGGTCATCAGCGACAATGGAAGCGGCTGTGACAAAATCTTCAAGCCGTTGTGTCAGTCCAAGATTGCCGGAGTACATCGCGACAAACTTACCCTGAAGATTGTGTTGCTTTGTGAAACTGTTGTCGGAATCTACAGGGTAGATACTGTCCACATCCGCCCAATTGGGAATAATGTGCACTTGTTGGTCAGCTATACCGTCCTCAAGCAGAAGACGCTTCATGTCTGAGCTTAGTACAACCAGCGCATTGCAACGATGATATATTGAAAACATGCCTGCTCGAATACGTCGGATGAACCAGTTGTTGCTGACCTTTCCGAGCGCGACGGCCACGTCTGGATAGATGTCCTGTAGATAACCGATCATTTTGCTGCCAGCTTTTTGCTTCAGCCTGGAAGCCACAAATGGAAGCAGAAATGGATCCGTTTCGAAGACAACGATGTCCGGAACCGGCAACGACAGAACACGACGCCTGCACGCATGGACAAACGACACGAAGTTCACTGCCTTCAACGCCATATTGCTTTTGGGAAATGTTGTGTGCGCCACTCGATGAATGGTGACACCGTTGCGGACCGACTTGTCTTCCCAGTTTTCAGCCAGTGATGTTGAGTTTGGCTGCCCCGCCAGGACGTGTACGTCAAAGTCGTCGGCAAGGCCTTCACACAACGCCGTAAGTAGTTGGCCGGTTGCTTCAGAGTCGGGCCAATACGAGCGATTAAGAAACAGGATTCGGGGTTTGAGGTGAGTGTCCATTGATCGTTCGAATGTGTCTGATTTGCGCAGACTTCGTCCTCGTCGGTGACATAGATCAGCCCCGTCTCACTGTGTTTTGGCTCCAATTTCGGACACGACTGTGTTTGAAATTGGCCTGGACGGGAGACGTTAACCGAAACGGTGAAAACGTCGCTAGACTAATTTGGGCGACATATTTGCTGCGTTTTGGGCGAAGGCTGGAGGGAATAAGACGCACCTGTCGTGTTTTGCGGCATCGCAAAGTGAGTGGGGGTTACCTGCCGGTTTACGCGGCCTTGCGATATGAGTTGTTGTAGTCACGCTGATTGCTTTCGGCGACCGCATGATCTGTCTCATTGACAACTTGCAGTACAGGAGCCTTGCTGGGCTGAAGCATTCGTCGCAGGCCAGCTGCCGCTACATTTCTAAAAATTACGAACCCCGTCTGCACGATCAGCGTAATGTCCGATGCAGGCGTCCATTCAGTGATGTAACGTAAGTCGTTGGCAACCCGACTTTCTGTGCAGTTCCATTCGAACTGACCACGGAATTCTTCGTACTGAGCCAGCCCTGTAATTCCGGGCTTGGCCATCGTTCTTTGTTTGTAGTCTGCGACAATTTCTTCAAACACAGCGCAGTCGTTGAAGTGATGTGGGCGGGGGCCGACAACGCTCATGGACCCCTGAAGTACATTCAGGAACTGCGGAATTTCATCAATCTTCGTTGCCCGCATCAGGTTTCCGAGTGGGAATATTCTGGAGCTGGCATTCTGGATTTCGCACACACCCTGGTCCGGCACCGACATCGTCCGGAACTTAACGATCGTAAAGGGCTTTTCGTCCTTTCCGCATCGCACCTGGCGGTAAAGCAAGGGTCCCGGTGATTGAAGCATGTGTGCCAGCTTACTCACCAGACAAAGCGGCGGCAGAATGCAAACAACGACGGGAATTGAGATCGCCAGATCCAAGGTTCTCTTGAAAAACCGATTGTACCAGGTGTGCAGCTTTGTTTTGCCAACAGCGCGATTGGCTGGTGGCACTGTCAGCGGAAGGATGTGTTCATTGATGGAATTATTTGTTACAGCACGAAGTTTCTGCCGTGTCACCTCTGGGGCAGGAGTCTGTTGAACTAACAACATTTTTCTCATCCCGCTCATCTTGTTCCTCCAACGCGGACGTCTGCATGTATTTTTTGCAGTGCCGCCTTTACTTCGATGTCTTCAGGGGCGCGCATCTGGCACCATTCAAGTTCCCCAAGTGCCTCCTGGATTTCGCCAAGGTTCAGCAGTGCCAGGCCAAGCTTCTTTTTCAGATTGAAGTCGTTCGGAGACAATTCAATCATCATCCGAAGGCAATTGGCGGCCTGCTGCGAACTCCCGGAGAAGGAGTAGATGACCTCGCAGCGTCGCCAGAATTCTTTGTTTTGCTTATTTTCGAGCGACATGTAGTCATCAATATGCGACGAGTACCACTGCGCAACTTCTTGCTGTTCCTTCAGTCGGCCCTGTGACTCATAGGCCTTAAACAAGTGCCAAAGTCCAACTGAATCAGGGCGGATTGTTTCTATGAATGTTTCTGGAGTCAGATATGGACTAAGTCCTTGAACAATTGTCTGGCTTAAGTCTTTGTCCAAAGCGTATGCACGAGAAAACGATTCCAACGACTGGTCGATCATGCCATTTGCTGCCATGGAAAGTCCGCGGATGTAATGGATGTACGACTCGTACGGACGCACCTCCATGGCCTGCTGAATCAGTTGCTCTTCGTCGTGCTCTGAGTTACCGGTCAGGAAGCCAACTTGTGCCAGAACCACATAGGCTTCACCTCGCATGGGCTGTCTAAGCAATGCGTTTCTTGCCGCCAGGTTCGCGCGATACAGGTCGGAGGAACACTTTCCGAAGGCTCGCACGAGCCACTCTGCAACTTCTCGGTTTGAAGTGAATTCAGATGAGCGAACGATGCCTCGTAATTCCGTAATCGTTATCGCATTGCCTGATTCGCTTTGAAGTCTTTGAAAGCGATCCAGGTAGGCTGTAGCTAGTTTTGCATAAGCCCTGGAGTCATTCGGATTGATGCGGACACAAGTCTGCAGATGCTGAATCTGTTCATCGGGCAGGATGGATTTGTTTCGTGATTCCAGCCAGTTTCTTTCCGTGCGAGCAACTCTTATTGCCGGTCCGGCTGAGAGTTCACCGATTGGCAGAATGAGTATTACAACAAGCCACGCAAATACCGTAGGCCAGCGAACGGCGTTGACTGTCTTACTTCCCGTTGAGTTGTGAGTGGCGGAATCGGGCTTTTCAGTAGCGCAAAGAAGACAAACTGCGGTGACAATTGTGGGGATGAGGCAACCAGGGATATACCAAACGAAATCAACAAATGAATGTAAACAACTGACGAGAATTCCAGCCCCCAGTATCAGGATCCGAGCGCGGTCTTTACCCGCTACGCCGGATGAAAGGCTTCGCTTGATCGCCAGAAAGCAATAGGTAATTCCACACACCAGAAGCATTAAACCTGGCACTCCCAGTTCCAGAAGAATCTGAAGGTAGCCGCATTCTGCATGGGAAAATCGCACATTGAATTCTTGATCCAGCCACATCGGATAGACCTCTGCGTGGCTTCCAAGACCTGATCCCATCCGCCAGAAATTCGGGATGGCTTCTGCAAGTGAGTGCCAGAGCATCATTCTGCCGGATGAAAGATCGGATGCTGATGAGGAATTAACAATCGATTGCCACTTCGTCTGCAGTGAGGCAGTGCCAAGTTCCAGTGTTCCAATGACCACGAATATGCATACCGGAATCGCCAATTTCGCGATTCGCATGGAGTTCACTCCAAAGGCCAGCAGAGCAACGGTTGCAGAAATCAGCAAACAAAGGACGCCGCCGCGCGATGTGCTGGCCAGTCCCGCAAGGGCAACCACAGCAATGAGCCCAGCGACTAACATCTTTTGATTTGAACTTTCTGATTTCCCACCTTGCAAGCTGCGTCCAAAACCAGTGGAGTGCCTGGCTGCAGGAACTCCTGAACGCTCGTACGAGAACCACCAAAAAATTAAGGGGCCTAGTCCGAGCGATAGAAAATGAGCGAAGTGATTTTGATTCGTAAAAGCACCCTTTGCCGGCCATTTGGCGCTTCGCGAATGGTGCTCAAACACTCCAAGGAATTCGTCAACTCCCAGCAGTACCTGAGTCAGGCCAATCGCCGCCATTGTGGCTGCGGATATGGCCAGAAGTTTCATGATTCGATCAACTTCATACCGACTGTTGATTCGCTGTCGGGCTGCGAGAAAGAACACGACATATGCAATCAGCAGCACTAGTCCGGACTTCGTGAGTGTTGGCGTCAGGGATATCGTTTGCCACGTTGTGGCCTCGCCCGTGGCAACTTGCCAATACTGCAAATGCTTGCTGAGAAATGGAGAAAGAACCGTTAATATGCCGTGTGGCAGTTTAAGTAATTGAACTGAGACCAGTGCAACGGACGCAAGCACAATCACCTCAGCCCCCGAAAATCGAGTACACGATTTCGGTTCGATTATTTGACGAACAGCCCAGGTGAGCCCCATTAGAAGGCTGCACGCGATAAATATGGCGACTCCGGTGTCGCGAATGACGGCCGAGGTCAATGGCACGACGATGACGGAAATGCTGAAGCAGGCATCACCAACCCAGTCGAGGCTTCGTAGTGCCACCGACTCGTAGTGTGACTGCGCAAGGTCCCGCCGATTTGCATGACTGCGGGGCCGTGAGCTTAGAGCATTATCGAACGTGCTCATTACGCTGCCTTCCCGATGCCTTCAGAGACATCGAAGGACTCTTCTGCGTCTACTGCAGTTTCGTGGTCTTCATCGTGGCCGTATGAATAGTCGCCGCCGTATCCGTACCCATAAGTGTACGCATAACCGTAGCTGTTCTTTTCTTCGCTCAGGCTTGTGTTGGCAACGATTCCAACAATCTTAAGCCCCATAGCCTTCAGTTGGTGAACGGCGCGAATCACGCTTCGTCGATGTGTCTTATCGGGGTTCATCAGGAACAGCATGCCATCCACATACCGTCCTACGATTGCTGCATCGCTTACGGGAAGTGTTGGTGGGCAATCCACAATGACTTGATCGTATTCCGATACTGCCCAGTCCAGGATGTCGGCCAAAGTTGGCATCGACAGCAACATGCCAGGGTTCAGATGTCGTGGTCCACACGGAAGCACATCCAGCAGTGGAACTTCGGTACTGACAACACGTTCCTGGCAAAGCTCTGGAATATTGCCATCGGCTCTCAGAATTTCCGACAGCCCACCATGTCCGCGAACTTCCAGAAGCTTGGATAGTCCGGGGCGACGCATGTCTGCGTCGATCAGTAGAGTTCTGATTCCCGTTTGAGCATACGCGGCTGCCAGGTTGACAGTGGTCGTGGTTTTGCCTTCGCTGGCCTCAGAACTGGTGATGGCAAGGCACTTGCTTTCCAGCGGAGACAACATGATTGATGTCTTAAGTGTTCTGAAGCATTCAGCATGCGGCGTTTGCGGGAACCCGTGAATGTAGACCTTCGTTTGGCCAATTTCACCTTCCGGCAATTTACGAATGACTCCCAGAACGGAAAGCCCAAGTTCTTCGCGAACTTCTTCTGGCGATCGCAGTCGGTCATCCATAAGATCGATTACGTAGATGATTCCAAGACCAATCGCTGTTCCTATGAAGCAGAACATTGAAAGAATCGACGACAGGATTGGGTAGCTGGCATTTCGAGGAAGCACGGGCTCACTTAGCGTGGCAACACGAAATCCACCTGTATGGTCGATGTTGATGGAGTTTAGGCGTGTCAGAAGTGACGTGTGAAGTTCTCGCAATGTGTCAGCTTCACGCTGTGCATTTTGAATTGCCGCCAGGCTGTCACTTAGCTTAAGCGCTTCTTTTTCGACTGTCAGGTATTCCTGTTCGAGTGATTGTTCATACTGTTGCGTCGCCAGCAATTCCCCTTGAATGGTGTTCATCAGCCATTCACCAACCTGAGGTTCTCGAACGCCAATGCTGATTTGACGTCTCATTTCGGTTTGGGCTTCAACGATTTGATTTCGCAAGGCCAAAATCTCAGTTTGAAGGCGAATAACATCTGGATGGCGACTACCGAAATGCGGACGAGCCGCAGCCAACTCGGTCTCCTGCTTCTTAAGTTCATTTTGCAGATCGTCGATTGTTTGGTAGCTCGTGCCTCCGGAACCAGGTACGCGTTCGATAACTTTTTCGCCAACAATGGAGCCCAGCTTCTGCAGTGCCGACGTAAGGTCGGAATTTGTTGAAACCAGATGTTGTGCCGAAGCCAGAGTTGCCTGGAGCTCAAGGCGACGACTGCGAACGGTTGTGAGTTCTCCGTTCAGGCGACTGACTCGTTGAGAAAGCGGGTGCGAATCTTCTTTGCCATCGGAAAGTGTGATGTCGCCACAATCGTGACGTGCCTGTAATAGTTCGTGTTCCTTGTCGATCAGTTTTTTCTGGACGCTCTGCCTGTTGGCTTCCAGTTCTTTCATCAGTTCGACGGATATGTCTTTTTGATAGTCGTCCATGAACTTGTGTGAAGACAATGTCAGGGCTCTAATAACGTTGACTGTTGCAGCAGGGTCTTTTGACCTGCAGCTGATCTCCAGTGTTTGATCTTTCGCTTCAATGGTGACGTTAATCATCTGTCGCAGGCTAAGTGGCCACAGTGTGCGATCCGTCTGTCCACTAAGTTCAGGAGGAACCTTGCTTAAGGATTCAACAGTGTCCGTCAGTACCTGGTCGCTAAGAATCAGCTGGCGATAACCGGCCAGGTCGGCACTGCTGTTGCCCGCGGCATTGCCATTTGCAGACGCACTGGCGCGTTGACTGACCATCAAGCGCGTTGAGGCGTCGTACTGCATGGGGATTCGGCTGAATCTCACAAAACCTAGAAGTGCGCCTGCGGCAATACAGCCAATCAGGACCATGCGATGCCGACTCACGACACGCAGGAACCGCATGACGGCATGGAAACCCTGAGGCTCCGATGATTCCATTTGTTCCGGGGTATAGAGGTCCATATTTACTATTCAGTCTGAACTTGCTGACGAATGTTGAGTTTCAACCGTTGAGTAATGCTGTTGGCCTGCGACTATGGTCCAGTAATTCTTGCTGCGCTTACACCTGCTCCGAACAATCCGCTAAGCGTTGACAGAGTAAATGTGAGGACGTTTTCCTCGACGGTAACGATGTCGTAAGGGGCCAATGGGATGTTCTCGCTACTGTCGGCCCTGGCCTTTCGAATTGATCCGCGGATCCTGATCGTGCCACTTCCATCAGAAACATGGCGAGTAATCGTCACTCTGTCTGAAATCCAGTTTGAGTACGTCTGACCGCCTGCCATCGTGACCGCATCAAGAAGTCGTACGTCCTGGCCGGATGGCACTTCCACGACCTGATTTTTAATCACTCCCACAACCTGGATTGGACGCGGTTCAACCTTTTCGACGTGAACCAGTGCACCTTCCGGTACCACAATCTGGGCCAATTGCTGCGGCGAAGTTGAGCTGAGACTGACCGTTCTGGCGTGGAACGAACTTGTATCTTGATGTCCAACGGGAATGATTTCGTTACTTAGAATGGCAGGGCTGCTGCTGTTGTCTGCAGAGCTGCTAAGGGCAATCGTTCCTGATGCATCGCTGGTAAGTCCACCGGCACGAGCAATCGCGTCGGCCAGCGAAGCTGTTGTTCCTGAGACCTTCACAGGTCCGGGGTTTTTGACCGCGCCGCTGATGTAGATCAGTCGATCAGGCCGTTTTTCCAACGCAACTTCGACCACGGGAGTCAGGAAAACGTCGCGTTGTAGACTTGCCTGAACGATGGTCTTTTCAGCCTCCGCGCGAGTCAAACCAGCCAGACGCACGGGGCCGATGTTGGGTAGAGAAGTCTGTCCGGTTTCATCGACACTTACTTTCCACTTTAAATCGGAGCCTTCTCCGGAAACCCCAGTGTTCAGGTTCACCTGGATGCTGTCGCCACTTTGGATTGTGTCGTTCTTGACACTGGTGCTTGCCAAAGAGGTGAGATCAACCTTGGAGTAATCGACAGTGGACCGAGCAATGTACTTTGCAGGCAGCTCAGACGCATGAAATTGCGTTTGAGCGCAGCCGACAGAGAAGCAAAGTGCGAACAGTATTATTGGTGCGATTTTCATGCAGCGATCATCCATGACCGTTGAGCGAGCGGAGACTTTGTTACAGCAGAGTCATCCGCCGCTGATCCAGAGTGCACGTAAAGATATTCTGGTTGTGCAGGATGTGTGAGATATAACGATCATGCCGGATGACTCAGAGATGGTACCCGCTGTTTGCGATATATCGTTCCAAACTAATTTTCGTGAACACCGTTTCGTACCATGCCATCTGGCAATTCTGACCGCCCTGAAATTGTGATTCGGCGAATATTGGCGACTCGAATTCGATCACCGGCAGATTCTGCTGCGACCAGGCTGCCTGGCATTAAGGACGATCAGGTTGTGTAGATAGGGGCTTGTCTCGATCGGTTGTTCACAGAAGAAGAGGCAAACTCAGATTTTGGTGCTCAACTCTCATTCGAGTGCTGAATGCGTGGATCCATGGAAAGTGCCGGAGAATTGACGCGCGTTAACCCGCGCTTTCTTGGGGGGCGATCGGTTGCGCATAAACCTTGTCGTCACTGTTAAGCAAGAGACAAAGGTTGAAGACAGTTTGGGAAAAGCATCCCAACAAAAACGTCTCTGTTATTCTCCGCGACCCATCCTTATGATCCGGCCATATCCATGTTCAGGCGTTGACGGAAGTCGCCTGCGATTGTGAGAAGGGGAGTTTGTGAAGAACACGCTATCATTCGTTCTTGTTTTTCTGGTATTTGCCGGTGAACTTCTAGCCAGCACAAAGACCTGGGACGGAAAGCACGATACTTCAAAAATTGAGGTTACCGTGGTGTACTTTGTGCCAGCAGATCGATCGCCTCTGCCCGATTGGCGGCAGCGAGTCGATTACTACGCTCGTCGAATTGAGCAGTTTCATCGTCGTGAGTTTCAGCAGCATTCAACCATGCGCGCGGTTGTTCAGGACGCTCCATTGGTCTCGGAACTCACAACAGCTCAATTGCGTAAAGGCGATGGCGATGCGATTTTCTTTCGTACTTTGCATGAGGCCGATAGGCGTCTGAAGTTTGCTCAGGAAGAATCGGACGTCTTCCCAATTCTGCTGGTCCTTAGCGAAATCAATTGGCGACCACTGGATGACTTCTATCGATTGCATCCATCTGAGGGGAGTTTTGAATTTGAGGGCAACTATACCAGCGGGCAGCATTTTCCGGGGGCCACGTCCGGAGGTGCTAGAGCGACCTATCTGGCAGATCGCGGTGTCGGTTGGGGACTTGTGAGCGCAGATGGTTGGCGAGTGCCCTATCGAGGTTCAGACTGCGTCGTTTATCACGAAGGCTGCGGGCATACGGTTGGCTTGCCGCATCCGGAACCTTCGAATAATACCGTGATGAGCATGGGGCAGTACAACGGCTGGATTAGTGAATCGACTGTCGACAAAGAACAGAAGATCAGACTGGGTTGGGAGCCGGGACAGCAGGAAGTCGATTCGCAGTTGGAATTGTTTTCGGCATTCACCGCCGTGCCACATCCGTTGGTTCCTGCACCCGGGGACAGCGTTCGCCTGAATCTGACCTGGCCAGCAGATGTCACTGCGAAGAACCTGCGAGTACGTTTTCAGACAGCCATTGATGGACCCTGGATTGACGCAGCTCAGAAATGGGAAGGCCCATGTCCTCAGTTTGCCGTACTTCCCCCGTTCGAACGTCCCACGCCGGTGAGTTATCGTGTCGACGCGGAAATGAACGATGGTTCAACCGCCGAGTTGTGGGGCTATTTTCAAGTTCGCGCAAACCCTGCGCAAAACCCAATTCCCACATCGCTGTCGCCCGATCTGATTGTCGCTTCCACGGCGGCAGGTGCAACTGGTGCTATTTCCGCCATGCCAACCAATGAAATCGACCTGCTTAGTCTGGTGGATCCCCGGAACTGCTTTACGCTTGGTGAATGGAAAAAGGTTGGGCGAGTACTGGAGTGTCCCAAAAGTTTTGGAGCTCGCCTGGAGTTGCCGTTTGCTCCGCCTGCTGAGTATCGATTGACTGTGGTTCTTGAGCCACTGGATACGCCTAATGGATTCCTGCTGGGGCAGCGTTCGGCGGACAATCGATTTGTGACGCTGTTTAACTTTTTATTGGAAGGCGTGGGAAACAGTGCAATCGAAAACGTGAATGGAAGGAATCTGGGTAACGAAACCACGTTTACAGGAAACGTTTTTCAACAAAATCAGTTGTCTCAAGTGATCACAACCGTTCGTAACAACAGTGTGACAATGTCGGTGGATGGTCGCACAATCGTATCAAGACAGGGGGCACTCAATGATCTTTCGCTGTCAGATTACTGGAAGACGCCCAACGCCAAAGCGTTGTTCGTGGGAGCCTACGATTGTCGTTACCGAATACACCGCATGACAGTGGAACCGCTTTCTGGTGAAGGCAGGATTCTGGTGTCTGAAGAAAAGTAGTTGCGACTGCTAAAATAGACGCAACTACTGTTTGGCGGTGTTTATCGCTGGCAGCCGCAGCCTGGCATGCCGGGAATTGGAAAGCTGACGCCCTGCCCTTCAGCTTCCCAGAAAAAGTCCGGGCCAGCTTCGCCACCCACTTCGTTCATTGTGGCCGCTTCAAACATGCGCCCATTGGAAATGGTGTACTGAATCTTCTGTGAATCTCGAATGTCCAGCGTCGGATCGGCTTCTGGTTCCATAACCAGCATGTCGGCCAGTTTGCCGACTTCAAGAGATCCAAGGTCTTTGTCGAGTCCCAGGTATTTCGCACCATGCAGCGTGCCGCTTGTCAGGGCCTGCATTGGTGTCATTCCGCCCTGAACAAAGCTCCAAAGTTCCCAATGAGTGCAGATGCCGTTCAGCTGGCCGTGTCCTCCTAATTGCACCATGCCGCCGTCGTCAACCACCTGCTTCGCAATTTCTGCAACTCGAATATGGTTATAGTCTTCCAGAGGTGACTTGTTGCGACGTCGCGAACGTGGGTTCAAAATGTACGGCGGTAGAAATTTTTTCAGACGAGGGTGTTCCCACAGGTCGTCCACTTCATACCAGTATTGTTCGCCGGAGATACCTCCATACGCAACACAAAGAGTTGGCGTGTAACCCACATTCGTGCCTCGCCACAAATCCATCACATCATCGTAGGCCGTTTGTACGGGAAGCGTGTGTTCAATGCCCGTGTGGCCGTCGACGATCATTGTCATGTTATGCATGAACGTTGATCCGCCTTCGGGCACAACCATCATGTTCAGTTTGCGAGCTGCTTCTACAACCTGCTGGCGCTGGTCTCGTCGTGGCTGGTTGTAACTCTTGACAGAGAACGCGCCGACCGCCTGCATGCGTTTCAGGTGAAACAATGCGTCGTCGAAGCTTTCGATTTCGGCTTTGAAGCTTCCTGTGGCACCGTAAAGAATTGTCCCCGTAGAAAATGTTCGAGGTGCCGTGATCAGGCCCGCTTTTGTAAGTTCGCTGGCGGCAAAAATGTCTTCTGTGTTGTTTGAAGGGTCGTGAATCGTGGTTACTCCAAACGCAAGGCGTGCGTAGTCAACCCAGCTTTTCTGTGGCGTCATGCCATTAGATGCTTGAGCCCCGTGGGCGTGAGCATCGATCAGGCCGGGCGTTATGATCTGCCCTGCCACGTTGACGACACGAACATCGGAGGGAATCACAACTGTATTTCGGGGGCCAATTGCGACAATTCGGTTGCCCTCGACGACAATTGTTCCGTCTTCAATGATGCCGGCATTTGCCATAGTTACGATGCGACCGCCAACGAGGGCATAGCTGCTTTTGGGCTTTGAGTGTTTCGCTTTGAAGCCAATGCTAACGGAAGTCGCTTGAGCTTCAGGTGCTTTGTCTTTGTCGTTATCTGGGGCGTTGCTGTTTTCGTCCAGCGGTTTGGCAGCGAAGTCACTAAGCTTTGCAGTGAACAGTTCAGGCCCCAGGGTCCAGTGCAGCTGTTTGCCGTCACCGGAAAAGTGAGCCCAGTCGCCAGCTTGTGAACTCAACTTGCGAACAGGAATGCCTTCGCACTTTGGGCCGACTTCAATAGAACCGCCTGTGTTAACGAACGGAGCCAGGTAAACATTAAAGCGTTCAATAAATGCGATCTGTTTACCATCTGCAGAGATGCAGTAATCAGTCGCCCATTTACTGACGTAGTGTTCACGTTCTTCATTGCCGCTAAGATCGACGGAATACAGTGTCAGGTTGTCAGCTTCCTTTTCTGACTTTGTTCGTTGCAGGAAGACTCTATCAGATTCCGCCGCAAACAGTGGGCGGCTGCCGTCTTTGGAAATAAGCTTTGGTTGGCCCCCATCAATGTCCGCACGATAAATGCCTGGTTCGTGAGACCATAGAGGCGACGTTAGCGATCCTCCACTGACCTTGTTGAAGACAACAAAGAGGCCGTTGGGGGAAAACACCGGATCTTTATAGTGGCCCGGGCGAATGGTCAGGGGGCGATTGTCGTTGGGGTTGGCAACTGACGTGATACGAATTGAACCCAACTGCTGGTCGTTCCATGTTGTGTAGACCACGTAGCGACCGTCGCGAGAAAAGCTCGGGCAGAATTCGAATTCATTTCGGCGATCTGTCAACCGACGAACCGAACCCGATTGCAGATCTCGAAGATACAACTGCCCCAATGCCTGAAAGACGACGTGCCTTCCGTCCGGTGACGTCTGTACCCAGCGCAGCATCTTTACATCAAATTCGTTCGGTGCAACTTCAATCGGAAAGCGTACGGGTTCGGTAACCGTTCGAGTGTCCTTGATGCGAAACGGAATGACGCTGGCAGTTCCATCGGCGACGTTGATTCGGCGAATTTTTCCTTTGGCGTAGATGACGATCGACCTGCCATCCGGAGTCCATGAAAACGCGGGGTACACTCCATGAATGGCCCATGCTTCCTGCATGTCTCGTTCAAGCTGATCGTAAACCAGCCGAACAGCGCCGGATTCTGTATCGAACAGGTGCAAGCCGGTCTTGGGGCCCATTCGTCGAATGAACGCGATCGTCTTCCCATCCGGTGAGGGAGTTGGCCGGCATGCTCCACCAGCGCCGGTGATGTAAGATTCTGTTTCGCCCTTTTGCAGGTCCAGGCGTTTGATGACGTAAATTTGCCCGTTCGAATCTTTGTCATATTCGAAGTCCGTTCCGGGAGTTGTGTCCTGCGAATAGTACAGATAACGGCCATCCGGAGAGTACGCTGGTTCGTTAATATCTTTTTGATCGTTAGGACGCTTAGTGAGTTGTACTCCCGCCATGGAATTCGTGTTCAGGGCGTCGCGATGAAACATCCACAGTTCTCCTGCACCTAATGAACGTCGGCTGGAAAAGTGTTTGCGAGCCACAAGGTAATCATCATCCGGTGACCAGGTTGCTCCATTCAAAAGGCGGAACGATTCATTGCTGACTTGTTGCAGCTTGCCACTGGTTCGATCGATGATCCAGATGTTGTCACCTGCTTTTCCCGATTTCCCGTTGCGGTCGCTGGTGAATGCAATCCACTTTCCGTTGTGACTGAACCGAGGTTGAAAGTCCCAGGCTGCACCGGACGTGAGTGCTTTGGGCACGTTGCCATTTGTTCCGTCTGCTCCTGAAATCGGCATGACGTAAAGATCCCCCAGCAGATCAAAGACGATCTCTTTTCCGTCTGGGCTTACGTCAACGGTGATCCACGTTCCTTCGTCAACTTCAATTGACTGAGTCCTTTCCGGTCCGTGAGCAGATTCAATCAGCCATTTGTTGTCATCTTTTGGGGGGGCGGAATCTGAGTCTGCAGATTCCGTGATTGCTTTTACCTTGGTCTCATCAAAAGCCTGTGATTGAACGGAGTTTGTGAAGGCCAGCAGCCCGACAAACAAGGCAATGCAAAGCTGGTAGTAGGGGCGAAGTGGCATACGACGTGTCCGCTTTCTGAGGCCCGCCTAAACAATTCCGGGTGAAATGTGTTTGACAGGCGACCGAAGAATTTGGTTTTGTGCAGTTGAAATGTTCTGGATTTACGGCGACTGAAGCTCGAACCACAGGGGCGGTTGCTTCCGTGCATTCTGAGTAGACGAACGCTGTCGCGTGTGCGACTGTACTTCGCCAGCTATCGTCTGGCAATCATCAGGCAGCAGAACCAATTGTCGGTAATGCAGACGTGGCGGCAGGCAGGGATTGAGTAGTGTGACGATAGTTGTGTTCTTAATGACGTCTCAGAAGACTAACGTTTGTTTCCGGACTTTCGGAAAGGCTGAAGACGCGTTCGACCAACTGTTAGTTGCACCGATAAATTACGGAGCGGATTATCGTCTGCCGGTCAACAGGATGCACATCCTTTGCAATTCGTGTTCGTTGGCTACTGAGCGACAAAACGATTGCTCGCCACTTCAGACGTGGGATCTTTCAATGATCCGAAACGTTCATGCCAGCAGGTTGATTGAAATGCATATGAGTCACATCTATCCCGTCAATGACTACGGGCCGTTGATGCCGGGGCTGGTGATGGCGGCTGTTGCCATCTTTCACGTCTTTCTGGCTCAGTTTGCGGTCGGCGGTGGTTTTCTGCTGTGCTACTTTCAATGGCTGTCGATGACTGGGCGAAACCAGTATGCGAAGTTGTTTGTGCACGGATATTTTAAAGTGCTGGTCATGATCAGTTTTGTTATGGGAGCACTTACCGGTGTCGGTATTTGGTTTACCTCCATTCAAATCAGTGCTCCCACGATTGGCGAAATGGTTTTTAATTTTCACTGGATCTGGGCAACGGAATGGTCGTTCTTCTGTCTGGAAATCGTGGCCGGGTATTGCTTCTATCGATATCACGATCGCTTGACAGATAAGGCTGCGCTGACGTTATTGGTGCTGTACACGTTTGCCGCCTGGGCCAGCTTGTTCTGGATCAATGGAATTCTTGCCTGGCAGTTAACCCCAGGAAGCTGGGTGGAATCGCGGTCAATTGCTGATGGATTTTTCAACCCGAGTTTTTGGCCAAGCCTGTTCTTTCGAACGATCGTCTGCCTCACGCTTGCATCGTTGGCTGGATGTGTTCTTGTGAACATGATTCCAAACCTGGACCGCCCGGCTCAGCAATCGCTTGTCAACAGAGCTGCTCATCTAATGGCGCCCATGGTCGCCATGCCGATACTTGGGGTCTGGTTTCTGATGGCGATGCCGCCGGATAGTCGTGGTTGGGTACTGGGAGGCAGCCCAGCGATGATGTTGTTTTTTATGATATCTGTTGGGGCATCCGTGGCGATCGGCGGCTATGCCGTGATTGGTTTATGGATGCAGCGGCTGTATATCAACGGAGCGACGGCGACTCTGCTGTTGTTACTGGCCTTTGGGGCAACAGCTGGCGGCGAGTTTGTTCGCGAGGGTTCTCGCAAGCCGTATTCAATTCGCCATGTGGTTTATTCCAGTGGAATTCTGCCTGAAGAAGTTGCTGAGCTGCGGAGAATCGGGTGTGTCTCTAACGATCCGTTTCCGTTGATGCATGAACCAGGCTTACCGAATGAAACGGTGACGCTGGGAGCAAAAGTGTTTCGGCGTCAATGTGCAGTCTGTCATACGATGGAGGGTTCAAACGCAGTTGCTCACCTGACGGAATCGTGGGATGCCGATCAGATGCGAATGAACATCGCAAAGTTGCAGCAAACAAAGCCATTCATGCCACCGTTCGCGGGGACGCCAGCAGAACTGGAGGCTTTGGTTTCCTACATTCTGTGGGTGCAGGATGATCGCCCCAGCGAATACGCAGTTTCTGAGGATCAAGCTGTGCTGCAGCAAATTGCAAAATGGATGGACGAAGCTGGAACGCAGGCTGCCACTGTGACGTCAATGGAACGGGAGAAACGCTAGTGAACATCTTTCCGTTCAACCTGGAACCGTCATTGTGTTTCTATGTCGTTGTGTACGTGCTCACGTTAGTTCTGCACGCTATTTTCATGACCTATGTGCTTGCGGGCAGTATTTATCTGGCGTGGGCTTCGATGTTTCCCGGTAAAACGGCAATTGTGCGAGCCCGCTCGCCTCTGGCCGAAGTACTGCGAGATTGGATGCCGTTTGCTTTAAGCGCTGCAATTACGGCAGGCGTTGCTCCGCTGCTGTTTGTACAGATTATCTATCGACAGGAATTCTACACGTCCAATCTGCTGTTGGGCTGGCGTTGGATGATGGTGGTTCCCGTTTTGATTGTTGGGTTCTATTTGCTGTATGTTGTGAAAAGCAAGTTGATCAGCCAATGGTCACTGGCTGCTCGAGGTGCCGTGACTGTTGGAGTGGCAGGTTGTTTTCTTTTTGTTGCGTTTTGCTGGACAGCAAACCACTTGTTGGGAATTGATGCTGCCCGATGGCCAGACGTTTATGCCACAGGCGCCGTCGTTTCGTCTGTTGTCAGTCTTGCTTCGCGACTGATGATGTGGGTGAGTGGTGCGTTTCCGGTAATGTGCATGTTAGCGCTATGGCAGTTGGTTTATTATCGACGACGTGCAACAGACGTTGCATCCGTTGATCGTCAGCATTCTGGGCCGCAATTCGTATCAGAAATTCGCGTTCTAGCCAGAATGGGACTGGGCGGGCTGGCGTTGAGTTTGATGTTTGCGACTGGCTACGCATTCACTCTGGATGCGCAAATTCGTGGCGAATTCATCAGTGACGGAATTGTCTGGGCGCCGTTTCTCGTTGTTGGAGGCGTGTTTCAGGCGACTGGCTGGTTTCGGTTGCTGAAATCTGAAGGCGACTCGTTCGCGATCCGAGTTTTGATTTCGGTCGGATGTCTTTCGATGCTGGTTGCAGTGGGTTTTCTGCGAGAAATGCTGCGGATTTCAAAGGTCGATCTGACGGTTGTCAATGCGAGCGTTAAGGCCGCCGCGGGTGTTGGCGGCTTTGAGCTATTTGTCGGGTTCACGATTTTAAACATCGGTTTGATGGCATACTGCATTCGTCTTGTGAATCGTCGAACGACTGGCGAGTAGGATTAGATCCCTGGTGGTTGACTTCTGTTTAATGTGGCATAGCTGACTCAAGCGGTTGCGAGTCGCCAGCGGTTTTTGCACGTCACCACATAAGGACATCATGGGCCCAGTCGTCTTTCGTGGCAGGAATCGCGTCAGCTCACTGGCAGTTCATCGATCATTAGTCGATGGAGCCTGCAAGGCATTGGGGCCTGATTTCTTCAATAGCACCGGGGAGATTCGAACTCCCAACATCTCGGTTCTAAGCCGAGCGCCTCTGCCAAATTGGGCTACGGTGCCGGAAAATACGGTCGCAGGATTCTGCCTGGTCATTCATTGAATTGCTTCGCCCTGCACTGCTGTTTTTGATTTAGCGTGAGTGGGATTTGAACCCACACCTTTCCGGGCTTAAACCGGATGCCTCTGCCAGTTGGGCCACCACGCTTCGAATTCCTACCGCCAACATGTGGCGCAGGTGAAGGTCTTTGTCTGTCAAAGTATTCGTAAACAACGTTTCGAACAAACGCCCTCAACCGGATTCGAACCGGCGATCTCCACCGTGACAAGGTGGCGAGCACTCCTGACTGCTCTGCGAGGACCTGTGTGTATCAATCGAACCATGCAAGCATGGTCTATTGGCGCTGTACGGAATTGAACCGCTTAGTCGTATGACACGTGGGTTACAGCCACGCTCAGATCCCACTCTGAAGCAACGCCGAGATCGAAACATCCTGAATACTAAAATCGAATGGCTGATCCTCTGATTTCGCTGTTTATATGACGTCCAGAGCCGGAAAGCCTGCGATCATGCCACAATGGTTAATGTGAATGGGTGGCCCTTAATGTGTGTGCTGCAATCAAATACTGCACGTATTTCAAAAAGTAGCTCGAGAAGGAGTCGAACCTTCGTTTCCGCCTTATCAGAGCAGCGTCCTGAATCGTTGGACGACCAAACTGTCTATGTTGTTGAATTGCAAAACAGTCGGGATGACAGGACTCGAACCTGCGGTCTCCTGGTCCCAAACCAGGCGCGATAGCCAACTTCGCTACATCCCGATATTCAAATGTCTCCCGGCCTGTCGTTGCAAGCCAGCTTTAATTCAGTACCCAGTCAAGGAATCGAACCCTGTCTACAACGTTCGAAGCGTTGCGTGCATCCACCACACTCACCGGGCATCGTTGTGCAACAGACTTCGGGAAGCTCTTTTGTGTGTTTCCGGTTGCTGCATCTCGATAATCATTGACGCGAACCGGATTCGAACCGGCGTCCACGGGGTGAAAACCCATGTGTCCTTCCTGTAGACGACCGCGCCTTATGCTTCTTGTTGTGCCGCCCACGTATGGCGTTATTCTGTTGAACGAATGTAAGAGAATTGCGAGTAAAGCATGATGCGACACGCTCAAAAATAGCCGACTCAGGTAACGCTCCTGACTTTCAAAGCTTATGAGGCTTCGGTGGTCGCTTGACCGTCGGCGGTGTTGTGTTTTTGCCCTGGAACTCAAGGCGTGCAGAATGCACGTTCAACAGCTTTCATCAGCCGAATGCTGGCTCCGCTGTGACTGAATAGCTACTCGGTTTGCATCGAGGATCTGGCGAGTTTTTGGGCACAAAAAAAGCCCGGTGTCGCGATGACACCGGGCTTTGCATTGACGCAAAGTCGCCGAGTGTCATGTAAGCAACAGATACGGAATCACATCCGCCAGCGGGCGCGCGGGCAGTCGCAGGCTCTCGCGTTCGATGATGGTGAGGGATGCGGGCAACATGACTTTCGGTTTTTGTGTTGAGTCTTCCAGAACTTGAATGAACGGGCATTGTGCCCTACGCGAACTAAGACGCGTGCGCCGCGAGGAAGTTCGCACAAGTTTTAGAAAAAAACGGAACTCGTTTTGAAAACGCGTCAGTATGCAACTGTGTGGCGACGCTTCTATGCAGTCATGTCAACACGATCGTTGATGATGTTGATCTACGAATGGATGGCCCGTTTATCGACAGCCATCGCGGCTTCTTTGACGGCTTCTGCTAAAGTCGGATGCGCGTGGCAGGTTCGGGCGAGATCTTCGCTGCTGGCGCCGAATTCCATAGCGACGGCAGCTTCGGCGATCAGTTCTCCCGCGTGAGCTCCGATGATGTGGACACCAAGAACTCGATCGGTTTCAGCGTCCGCAAGAATCTTCACGAAGCCTTCCATATGGCCAGCTGCGCGGGCTCGACCATTTGCGGCGAATGTAAAGCGACCGACCTTGTAGTTGTGTCCGCGTTCCTTCAAGGCGTCTTCTGTTTCGCCCACGGAAGCGATTTCAGGAGACGTGTAGATAACTCCAGGGATCGCTCCGTAATTGACGTGTCCATGTCCGGTGGCGATTTTTTCAACGCACGCGATGCCTTCTTCTTCTGCTTTGTGCGCCAACATTGCTCCGCCAACGACGTCGCCGATTGCGTACACGCCCGCGGCGGTCGTCTGGTACGAAGAATTGATCTGAATGAAGCCTCGCTTGTCGCAGACAACGCCGGCAACATCTAGTCCCAGGTTGTCTGTGCAGGGGCGTCGCCCAACAGCGATCAGCACTCGATCACATTTGATCGCATCAGCACCTTCCACTTCAACCGTGCAGCTTTTTCCGTCGGAAGATACCTTCTGCACTTTTGTACCGAGGTGAAATTCCATTCCCTGCTTTTCAAGTATCTTTTGAGCTTCCTTTGCCACTTGCGAATCTGTGCCTGGCAGAATTCGAGGCAGATATTCCAGAACGGTAACCTTTGCTCCGAGACGTCTCCAGACGGTACCGAGTTCCAGGCCAATCACACCCGCACCAATCACCACCAGGTGCGTTGGAACCTCTGGCCATGACAGAGCTTCAGTGCTTGTGCCGATGCGGTCGCCATCCGGTTCCATGCCCGGAAACGCCGTTGAAACGCTGCCAGTGGCAACCAGAATATGCTTGGCGGAAAGTTGTTGAGCACCAGATTCTGTAGTGACTTCGACTCTGCCCTGCCCCAGCAGTTTCCCATGACCGAAAAAGCGTTCGACCTTGTTCTTGCGCAGCAGGCCCTGAATACCGCCATCCAGTTGTGCCACCACTCCATCTTTGTGCGACATCATTTTAGGAATGTCGAACGTCACATCGCCGGCGATCAGCCCACGTTCTGCGAAGTGTTCTTTAGACTGTTCATATAGCTCCGTCGTTTCCAGCAATGCCTTGCTGGGGATACAACCGACTCGCAGACACGTTCCGCCCAGCTTTTGTTCCCGCTCAATAACGGCCGCTTTCAGGCCCAGTTGAGAAGCACGAATTGCGGCAACGTAACCGCCAGGACCAGCACCGATAACAATCAGGTCGAATGAATCAGACATAGCTTGAAGTCGAATCGTAATCGGCAGTCGGCCAGATTACGCCTCAGTAAACGTCGGTATGAAAATCGATAAGCTGCGATTGGTACGCAGGCAGTCTGGGGCCAGCCGGTTTCATGAAGTTTCCCAGCAATGCTGCGTGAAACTCGGATGGAAAAAGATGGCAGCAGTTTGCGGCTGCTGCCTTGCGGGATCAAACTTCCAGAATCAAACGCGCTGGATCTTCGACAATATCTTTGACTCGTTTCAGGAACGAAACGGCGTCTTTACCATCGACCACGCGATGATCGTAAGTTAGTGCGACGTACATCATGGGGCGAATGACAACTTCCCCGTTGACGGCCACTGGGCGATCGACGATTCCGTGCATTCCCAGCACACCGCTTTGTGGTGGGTTAACGATGGGAGTTGACATCAATGAACCATAGACTCCACCATTGGTGATGGTGAAGGTTCCGCCTTCGAGTTCTTCCAGGCTGATCTGATTCTTCTTGGCTCGCACTGCAAAGTCGATGATGGCGTGTTCGATTTCCGCGAAGCTCATGTTTTCCGCGTTGCGAAGCACGGGTACAACAAGTCCTTTGCCGCCACCAACAGCGATTCCAATATCGCAATAGTTGTGGTATAGCAGTTTGTTGCCGTCCATTTGAGCATTGATGGCAGGAAATTCTTCCAGAGCATCCACGACTGCTCGCACAAAAATCGACATAAAGCCCAGCTTGATGCCGTACTTGCGTTCGAATACGTCTTTGTACTTCTGTCGAAGTTCTTTGACGGCGAACATGTCGATTTCATTGAAAGTTGTCAGCAGAGCAGCAGTTTGCTGAGCGCTTACGAGTCGACGAGCGATTGTTTGTCGGATAGGGCTTAGCGGAACAGACTTGGTTTCGCGATTGCCACCAGCCGCACCAGATCCACCATTTTTCAAATGGCGAGCAACGTCTTCCTTTAGAACTCGTCCGCCAGGACCACTGCCTGCAACAGAACCGGAGGCCAGTTTGTTGGTTTCCATCATGCGTTCTGCGGCTGGCATGACATGGCCGCCTGCTGGCTGACTTGTCGCAGTAGCGGTAGCTGCCTGAGGAGGCGGCGTTGCGGGGGCCGATGGCGCGCTGGCTGCAGGAGCCGCACTGGCGGGAGCTTCAGCGGCTACCATGTAACCAACAACTTCACCGATCGCAGCAGTATCTCCAGCGGATTTCAGCACGCGAGTGATCTTGCCCGAAACTGGTGCCGGTACATCAAACGTGGCCTTGTCGGTTTCCAGTCCGACTACGTTGCCGTCCAGAGCGACGAACGCGCCCTCACCGACGTACCATTCGCCGATGAACACTTCGCTGATGGATTCGCCAACAGCCGGTATCTTAATTTCTACTTCGTTGCTCATTCGATTTCAAATGCCTGTTTTAGAATGGCCTGTTGTTCGATTTTGTGACTTGATCCTGATCCGGTTGCAGGACTGGCTGATTCCGGACGTGAAATTCCCTGTAGGGTGTGGCCGTAGATCGTGTCGCCAAAGCGAACGCGAAGGTAGTACCACGCCCCCATATTTCGAGGTTCTTCCTGGACCCAGAAAACGGGGACTTCCGATCCGTATGCATCCAGAGTTTTCTGCAGTAGTTCCTGTGGCAGTGGATAAAGCTGCTCCATTCGCACAATGGCGATATCGCTACGATTCTGTTCCTGTCGCAGGCTTTCCAGTTCGTAGTAGATCTTGCCGCTGCACATCAGAACGCGTTTGACGTTTTCGGTGGTGCCCTGTTGGGAGTCTGGGATGACTTCCTGGAAGTGCCCACCAGTCAATTCAGAAAGTGGCGATACCGCATCCTTGTGTCTCAGCAGACTCTTGGGCGTCATTACAACCAGTGGCTTCTTCCACATGCGAAGCGTTTGGCGACGCAACAGGTGGAAGTATTGCGATGGCGTTGTCGGTACCGCAATTTGCATGTTGTCTTCAGCGGCCAACGTTAAAAATCGTTCCAGCCGTGCGCTGGAATGTTCAGGCCCCTGCCCTTCGAAACCGTGCGGCAGCAACATGACAAGGCCGCTAAGCCGTTTCCATTTGTCTTCTGCACTGCAGATGAATTGGTCAATAATCACCTGAGCAGTGTTAACGAAGTCGCCAAATTGAGCTTCCCAGATGGTAAGCCCAGCGGGGCGATCGAGGCTGTAACCGTATTCGAACCCCAGTACTCCGATTTCCGAAAGCGGGCTGTTATGCAATTCCACCAGTTCCGGGCGTGTAGCCAATTGGTTCAAGCCGATCCACGCTCGACCATCATTGGAATCGTACAACGCTGCATGTCGATGACTGAATGTTCCTCGGCGTACATCCTGACCACTGAAACGCAGTTGGCGGCCTTCAGCAATCAATGCTCCCAACGCGGCAAGTTCGGCCGTGCCCCAATCGAATGGAACTTCGCCGGTGGCCATTTGCTGGCGCAGTTGCAGAACGCGAACAAGTCGCGGGTGCGGAGCGAATCCTTTAGGGGGAGTGCTGATGGTGCCAACGATGCGTTTGATTTCGGCTGGACTAACAGCTGTGTTGACAACGTCTGCATTGGAAACAGGCCCGCCGAAATAATTTCGCCAGGTGCCCCCACCGCTGTCGGATAACGGTTTGAAATTGTCTCCTCGAGCTTCTGCCAATTCGTCTTCCAGCATCTGAGCGCGATGTTCGACAATTTCGTCGGCTTCTTCTCGTGTTAGCTCGTTTAGCGACAGCATGCTGTCCAAATAACTTTCGAAAGCGGTTTTGCGCTGTCGAATCATCTGGTACATGGTTGGCTGAGTGAATGCCGGCTCATCGCCTTCGTTGTGGCCTCGACGACGGAAGCAGTACATGTCGATGACGACGTCGCGTTGAAAACGCTCACGAAAATCCATCGCCAGCTTGACAACCTGAGCAACAGCTTCCGGGTCTTCGCCGTTAACGTGAAAGATCGGGATCTGCAGCATCCGAGCAACATCTGTCGCGTAAGTGCAGGAACGAGCTTCCGTTGCGGACGTTGTAAAACCAATTTGATTGTTGACGATAATGTGCAGCGTGCCGCCCGTGCGATAGCCGCAGAGTTCGCTGAGGTTCAGAGTTTCCTGAGCCACGCCTTCGCCGGCGAATGCCGCGTCGCCGTGGATTAAGATTGCCATACTGTTGCGGCGATCGTAATCCTCTTTGTGATCCTGTTTCGCTCGCAGGCGTCCCAGTGCCACGGGGTTAACGAATTCAAGGTGGCTTGGGTTAAAGCACAGTGTCAGGTGAACTTCTTTGCCGCAGGCAGTTTTCCAGTCTGAGCTATATCCCAGGTGATATTTTACGTCACCGCCGCCCATGTGCAGCTGTGGGTCGCGATCGTCGAATTCTCGGAAAATGCGGCTGGGGCGTTTTCCCATGATGTTTGCCAAAACGTTCAGGCGGCCCCGGTGAGCCATGCCCATGACGATTTGATCGATACCTTGCTTGCCCGAGCGTTCAATTGCCATGTCGAGCAACGGAATCAGGCTTTCAGCTCCTTCCAGTGAGAAGCTCTTTGCGCCCACGTATTTCTTCTGGACGAATTCTTCAAACATCACGGCGTCGCTAAGCCGCGTCAGAATTCGAACCTGTTCGTCTCGGGAAAGAACGATGCGGTTGCCGCATTGTTCCATTTGGTCTCGCAACCATGCTCGAACCTGCAGGCTGTCGATGTGCATGAACTGCACGCCAATCGACCGGCAATAGGTCATCTGCAGCCATTCCACAATTTCTCGCAGAGTGCTTTCTTGTGTTCCGCCCGACCATTCGGTGGAAAATTTGATGTTCATGTGCTCTTCGGTGAAACCGTAGAACTCAGGATCCAATTCGGGAGGTTCCGGGCGTTTGGCCTGCAGCGGGTCGATTTGAGCAATAATGTGACCACGCACTCGAAAGTTGCGGATCATTTGGTCCAGGCGTTCCCGCAGCACTGTTCTGTCTGCGGACGCGACGCCATCCACTTCAATTGCAGCCCCATTGGCTGCCGTTTTTCGGTGGAAAATGCTGTCGTGTTCAAATGGCGTCTGCAGAACGGCTGCGGTAATTTCCTCGTGCCCGGCCTGAATTTCGTCAAAATATTCACGCCATTCGGGGGAAACCGAATTTCTGTCGTGCAGATAATCGGCATATTGTTCTTCAACAAATGCCAGGCTTTGAGTGCTTAACTCGGACAGCCGGCGTCGCGGTTGAGCTTCGTCAGCAGGCGAATTATCCAGAAAAAACGGAGCCGCCGCAGGCTGTTGAGATGAGGATGACATGAGGAAACGTTAAGGCAAACAGGTTCGATGAACAAAAGACCCCTGAATAACATATCGGCGGGGCACATTCGGATATCTGCGTCAATCCTTCAATACCCCTCCGTCCGTGAGTCGGTCTCTGCATGATAGACAGACTATACTGGATGGGAAGCTCTGCGGGCATTCACATGACGGGAATTACGACGATTGTGCCACTGGGTTCCAATGATTGGCGTGCGAACGGTGATTTGCCGCATCTTTCAGCTACCACTGCTGGCGGTCGACTGCGAAGGAACGCCAGTTTTGCGACGGATTTGCCGCAACTCATCGCCCTGCGCCCCGACGCTGAATGACTAACCGGAAACTTTGTTTTACCACTTATTGAGAAAACTGAGTCATGCTGAACTACTCCGCCGCAATAATCAGCTGCGAACGCTTGCTCGTTTCCCTTGGTGTTCGTTAGATGTAGCCGTCCCCCCGGGGGTGATCACGTTTCCAGCTGTGATAAGTTATTCGCAAAACTGCAAAATTCAGCGTTTCCAGACACGGTGTGTGCATGAACTCTTCTGCAAATATTGGCATTTTAACAGTCTCCGATCGAGCCAGTCGGGGTGAATACGAAGACAAAGGCGGTCCCGCAATCCGTGACTATCTGGAGCGAGTGCTGGCAAGTTCGTGGGTGGCGAAGGCGGTTGTTGTCAGCGATGACCAACACACCATTGAAGCCAGCCTGAGAAACTTAGTGGACGTCGAAGACTGTTGCCTTGTCATCACAACAGGCGGCACCGGCCCGGCTGCTCGAGATGTGACTCCTGAAGCCACTGAAGCCGTTTGCGAAAAACTGATGCCTGGTTTTGGGGAACTGATGCGAAAGGTGTCACTTGAAAAAGTGGCGACTGCAATTCTGTCACGCCAGACTGCCGGAATTCGAGCTGGCTGTCTGATTGTCAATTTGCCTGGGCAGCCGAAGGCAATCGCCGAATGTCTTGATGCCGTGTTTCCTGCGATACCCTATTGCATTGACCTGATTGGTGGACCGTACCTGGAAACCAACGAGGATCAGATTGTCGCGTTTCGTCCCGTGAAAAAGTGATCTCGGTTAGCTGAGGTAATCTTCACAAGTATTCCTGCGACGTTCGTTTAGACGTTTGCATACTTTGCTGACGTGGTCGCATTGCCTGATGTTGCCAAGTCACCAGGGCGTGCCTTGTACTTTATGTGACCATGCTCGCTATAAATTACAAATGGCCACTTCCATTGTTACACGAAAAGGTTCGCTTAACTTGCCTGTAGTAACTTTGGGGTGTGAAAATGCTGGCAAGAGCAGGTGCTTTGCGTTTGGCACACCGTTCGCAATGTAGTTATGGCGTTGACGAGATTTGAGTTGGGTCGGATAGACGACGACTTGAACTTGCAACAGTCGCTGACAGCGGGTTCCACTTCTGGTCCGACTTTTGCCAGCGTCCGTTTCACAATCAATTTGCGAAAGAACGTCACATGAATTCTTCAACATTGAAAACTCTTGCGGCTGGTTTGTTGGCCTGCGTTTGTCTTTCCGGCACAAGTTCATCAGCTCGAGCTCAGTATTTTGGAGATACCGCTGATAACACGATTCGCTCAAGCCCTGATGGATACCCGCCGAGCCGTTATTCGGGCCAGTTTGGACCTGCAATGGCTCCACAATGGCAGGATCAGCAATCGATGGATCAGCGATATCGACTTACCAATACTAACGCTAATGGTTATAACAGTAGTCTGAACCGAGGTTTGAGCAATAGCCGGGGCTACCCGGGAGCTTGTGCCGATGGGCAGTGTACTGTTCGACCCGGCAGTTCTGGTATGGGCGCTGATAGTGCGTCGTATCGTGGTCAGAGAAATTACGACCAGAACTACGGTTCTGCCGGGCGTGCACCATATTCTTCTCGCAGTGCCTTAACAACCTCATGGGACTCCGCAGTTTCTGCGGTTGATCCCGTGACCGGATTGCAAGCTGAACGGCCTGCCAGACACGACCATGCAAATGGCGAGGGACATCGTGGTCACTGCCGAGGCGGAGAGTGTACAAAACCAGCTTGCGATTGCCCGGATGGTCAGTGTGATTGTCCCGACGTTCGTCGAAGCGGTCGAGGTGCTCAGTTCAATCATCAGCGAATAAATGACCAGAACTCACCAGTTGGCTACGACGACTACAGCCTCTCACGTCGCAACAGCCCGCAGTCGCAGTATGTTCCCACCCGCAGTCCTTTCTTGAACTAACGTTCACTGTCGGTCGGTTTCAATTTTCCATATCACCCGACTCGGCCTATGCCGGGCCGGGTGTTCTCGTTTGGTAACGACTGCTGCAAGTTCATTGACGCAGATTCATTTCGTGAGTTGCAGGTCGGAGCAATCTGGAGTGTCGCGAAGCTACTGAATTGTCACTGGGCTGCATCTCCCCCGTCTTGTGTTTTGTTCTTGGCGTACTGAATCGCAACTGTTGTAGTGACACGATCTACGCACACCAAAGTGTTTAACTGTTGCGAATCCGGTTCTTTTGCAGGCCCGTTTTAACTGCGATGCAATCACCCACGGTTGGAGGCTGGGCCCATTGGGTTTCGTCACGGCAATGCGGTTAACTGTTTGGCGAAGTGTTGCCGGATTCGGCGTTCTTCACCTTGAGTATTCGTCCAAGCGGGACAGCGATGAGTGCTGCTGCAAAGCTGCCAAGTGCTCCCATTTTTGCCGAGTCCTGAATCGTTCCCGGCTCAGAAAACGCCGCTGTGGAAACGAACAGTGCCACTGTGAACCCAATGCCCGCGACAACACCCATGGTGACGACGTGGCGGTAGGTCATGCCGGTCGGACGTTCCAGATGAAACAGTTTTTCACCCAGAAATGTAAAGAGCGTGATTCCAAGTGGTTTTCCCAGAAGCAACGCACTCAGCACCAGCCATGTTGCGGTTCCTGTGTTGGACATTACCACTCCAGCGTTGACCAGACCGAAAAGCCCAAGGATCAATTCAACTGGATTCTTCCACCATCTTGCGAATTCACCAAGCGTGTTTGCTGTGTCGTCAGAAGACTCTACAAACAAGCCGTCATCAGTTCTGCTGTGTGGCATCGTGGTGATGATGGGAACCAGCCCCAGCGCTGCGTGGACGCCGGAATAGTGAAACGACACCCAGCTTAGCACGCCCGGCCCCAGCAGGTACCACCAGAAACTCCGAACACCAAACCGGCGGAACGCGATCCCCAATGCGACCGCGGCTACAGCTCCCAACAACCATTGAGGTTGTAGCGCTTCCTGAGGGTAGGCAATCGCTAAGATCAACAGCCCGGCGGCATCATCGGCGATCGCAAGTAACAGCAGGAAAGCGATTGCCGGATGTCCGTTCCCGAAAACTATTCGAGCAACCAGATAGCTGAATGCAATATCTGTGGCACACGGAATTGCCCAGCCACGTCCCAGGTCTTCCCAGCGTCCGGTAAGCCAGCATCCAGCAATATACACAGTGGCTGGCATGACGACTCCACCCAGAGTTGCCATTAGCGGTGTTGCAGCTGTCTTCCATTTTGAAAGCACTCCACCAGGCAACAGCGATTCCCAGACCTCCTTTGCCGCCATCGCGAAGAACAGCGCCATTAGGCCGTCATTGACGACATGCACCAGTGAAAAACTGTCACCCTCGGCGCTTGGTGCCAGGGATGTATGCAGCAGTTGATGATACGACGTAGGATTCACGTTCGCCCAGATCAGAGCCAACGCTGAGCCGCCGATTAGCAGTAAAGAGTTTTCCAGTAGGAAGCGAATAGCCTGATCGACTCGAACTTTGTTTTTTTTCGGACTGGACATTTTGAGAGACTGACTTGCTGGGCCAAAGGAAGCTTGAAACCCCGGTGTTAGCTGGACAGCGCCAAGTCGCTATCGGCCGCAAGGCATTTGCTCTGGTTTGTTCGCGTGATCCGCTCCAACCGAAGCTAACGCCCTGCCGATGGTGTCACTGACAGAAATGCGGATGTTTCGTCAAAGCTGGCGCTGTCCAGTTGGGGCGATAGGCAAAAGCCATTCCGAAGTTCAATCATTTTTTGAGCAGTCGGAACCGGGTTCGATGGAGAGGATTGGATGCCAGTCGGCGTCTTTAGCAATTACTGATGAAGTGACGACAGGCTTGGCATGGGTTACCACATTTCTGGTGCCCTTGTTGTTGGTTCCAACAATGTGAAAGCTATTTCTCTTGATGAAAAGTTATGCAGACGCTTTGAGCCTGTTGGCATTTGCAGATGATGGGGCGTTGCCGATGATCGTGTGACGCCTGGTAAATTGCTTGCCACGTTGGCAGAAAACCAATCATGCTGCTGAAACGCTTTCTGGCAACGACACCGCATTGGGATCTGCCACACAGCGAATTGCCAGTAATAAATGGTAGTAGGCAATTTTGGACGCGTGGCGAAAATGTGGCACGCAAAATGCAATTTCCTAACTCCAGTGACGGCAACAAAAAGATTGGAAGGCCTTGTTCGACTTCCTGTTGCGTCCACAAACTACCTGTTCAAAGGCGAGTCTAATGAGAAAATTCATTGTCACCCTGATGGTTGTTTCAGGCTTTGTTGCCATGGCTGGTTCATCGGTTGAAGCTCAATCTCACTTTGGTCGCATCGCGTTCGCAAAGCATCAGTCTCCGTCCTATACGCACCACGTGCGCTAATGGTTTGTTGAGTGTACAGGCTTGTGAAGAACGTAACGATGACCAGAGCCTTCCGCTTTAGGCTCTGGTCATTTTGTTTAGATCAATCGTTGTTCAATATTCAATTTGCCAATCCAGCACAGATAATCATTGGAGCCGAACGTGTCCGCCTCAAATCGAAAAAGTTTGAATCAGCCCAGCAACCCAGTGACGAATTCGCCGTCAGCACCGGTGGCGAATGCGATACCAAGTAAAGCGTTTTCGTTGTTTCGAAGCGAAGATTATTCCGCCGCTTTGGATGCGGTTAAGCATCTCGGAGCTGAACATTCAGTGCTCAACTTTCGTGGTGTTTGTCTTTTGCGTCAACGGAAAGCGGAAGCAGCGGCCCGTTTGTTTCGATCTGTGGTGCTGAAAACTGGCTGTACATGGTCACAGGCTGGCGTTTCGGATGTCTACAAGTTGAATCTGGCAACAGCACTGTTGTTGATGGGACACCCAATGGGCTGTCTGGAATTGTTGTCGGAAGTAAATGACAAGACGCAGCCCCAATTGGTAACTCTAAAAGCCGCAATTCAAACTTGGGAGGCATCGCTGACCTGGTGGCAGAAACTCAATTGGAAGTTCGGTGGTGTTGAACCAGTCGTCAATCCTCCAATAGTCAATCAGCCCGGCAGCCTGGAAAGCTGTCAGGTTAAACAAGACCAGCTTGAGCAAGGCCAACAAATCCTGTCAGCCGGTCTGCCCACTGTTGCGTCAAGCTCGTCATTGAACACATCGAACGTAACTGTTCTATAACGCTGGCGGATGGTGCGAACGGGCGCGCCGTTCAATGCGTTTGTTTAACTTTTGCTGCAAATGTTTAGACTCCTACTCAAAAAGATGACCATGATTCTCGTAGCGGCAACGGACCGGTTTGGCGGTTCGAACGTTCCACGTCTTCTGGCCATCCACGCCACCGAGCTCAAGGGCGAAGGCCTTGTCAGACTGAGCTTGGGGCCACAGGACGCTTTGTGTTGATGGACGAGTCTTATCCCGCTTGCAAACATGAACGTTGTTCAGTCGGTTAGTCTCCGCTGTCGACAACTTTGTCGATCGTAATTCCGTGTTGTCGGCATTTGATTCTGAGTGTTGCTCTGGACATGCCGAGCAGTTTTGATGCCTGCAGTTGATTGCCGTCAGTGTGTCGCAGAATTCGAGGAATGATTTGTCGTTCCATCAACTGCTGAGCATTTTCGTGGATCGATTCACTTCCGCTTGATAGTTGTTCGTTGATGAATTCGTGCCAGTTAGTTACGTCCTGTCTGTCCGCCGACGCAATATCTGATGACTTCGACGACGTGTTGGTTTTAGCCGTATGTTGAAATTCCTCATTTCGCAAAGCAATCGGAAGGAACGCCGGCACGATGACCGGGCCGGTTGCTTCCAGCAGAGCGTGCTTCACAACGCTCTGCAATTCGCGGACATTGCCAGGCCAGTGGTAAGACGTCAGGATAGCTGAAGTTTCCGGGGCAATCGCTGTGAATTCTTTGCCTAGTTCGATGGAGAATGAGCGGCAAAAATGTTCAGCCAGCAACTGAATGTCTCCGCCACGATCTTTTAATGGCGGCAGCTTGATTGTGTAGACATTCAGCCGATAAAACAGGTCGCCTCGAAAATCACTGCTGGCCATCATGGCTTCCAGATCACGATTGGTGGCTGCAATCAGACGCACATCGGTACGCACTGATTCGTTTCCGCCAACACGTTCAAACTGCTGATCCTGAAGAATTCTTAAGACCTTGGTTTGCATCAGCGGCGTCATGTCGCCGATTTCGTCCAGAAACAAGGTGCCACCCGAACACTGTTCAAACTTGCCGATGCGTTTTCTGTCGGCTCCACTGAACGATCCTTTTTCGTGGCCGAACAGTTCGCTTTCCAAAAGGTTTTCCGGAATGGCGGCGCAGTTGATCGCCAAAAATGGCTGGGCTGCACGCTGGCTGTATTGATAGATCGCTCTGGCAATCACTTCCTTGCCGGTGCCGCTTTCTCCCAGAATTAGCACGGTCACATTTTGCGGAGCGACTCGGCCAATTGCTCGATAAACTTCCTGCATGGCAGGACACTTGCCGATCAGCAGGTCTCCGCTGGTGTCGATCGTTTGGTCGGCAGGCAATGTCGCCGGAATTCTCATTAAGCGGCTTGTTTCAGCGGCTGATTCCACCAACGGAATTAAAGTGTCGATGTCCAGTGGTTTCAGGATGTATTCAAACGCGCCCGCTCGCATGGCATCGATGGCCGTGCCAGCCGTGCCGTGTCCCGTCATTAGAATGATAGGGATGCGAGTATCCTGCGAATGGAACTGCTGGAAGAGTTCCATTCCCGACAGGTCCGGAAGGCGAATGTCAGAGATCACGACGTCCGGGGCTTGTGTGCGAAAGAGCTCCAAAGCTTGCGCCGTGCTGCAAGCCGCAATGACTTCGAATTCAGGGGCCGGGAAGGCGTACCGGAAGCTTTCAAGAATCAGTGGTTCGTCGTCAACGACTAAAAGTCGAGTCATGGTTGATCGTTTCGTGGCGTTGAAATTGGTCCGGTTGTGCGCTGAGGTGCGGCGTGACCTGTCGCGATTGTCTTGACCAGACCTAAGGCCGCATTAGTTGCCTGCTGTTCAATTTTGTTTGGCTTTTCAGCACACCGTTGATAGTTTGAACTGGCACTTCAAACTCATAGGTTTGTGCACAAAGTTGTCACTGGCTAAAAGGCTTTCGCTGTCATATTCCGGCTTTCTTAGGTCGTTTCTCGGAAAGGTTTTTGTTCCCACTGGATGGGCTTCACGCATTTGATTGTCATTGGTCCAACGCCTTCGGGTATCTTCGTTTCGATGATCGCAGGAAAGTTGTTGTAATGTATGGAATCATACAGCTCAGTGGCTGTAGTTCCACCGATTGCTTTCTTTGTTCGTTTGCCGTAGGGGCCTGGGTTTTCCTTTGCGTTTGTCAATATTGGATCCAAGTCAGTCGCAACCAGATGCAACTGCCGCTGTGGGGCGGCGATGTTTTTGAGTGCGTCAGCGTCAGACATGACGAGTTTGGCCGGGGTTGCTTCTTTTCTGTTCCTCCGTCCTTTCTGAGGCGGCTTTTTCCGGGGCTTCAAGCAGCTTTTCTGTCACACCAGCTTTGGTGGACTTCGGATGGGCTGTTGTTGAACGTAATTTCCGTTGCCGGAAGTTCAGAAGCCTGCAGTCACTCGTTTCCGCACCATTGGGGACGGCAGATAACACCGTTTGGGCTTCATGGTGTCCTCGGAAACGCTGGCAGGTGTTGTTGCTGCTACGAACGACATTGCAGTTTGTTCATCGGCCAACAGCAAGAAAAAGAAAGGTTGTTGCAGGTCGGTCGTAGACGTTGAGAGCCCCCCGTTTTCCTTTTAGAGTCTTACGCAGAATGATGCGCGCACGGTGCGCGCGTTGGTCGTAGCGACAACGGAGCGGCTCGGCGATTCGAGCGTTCAATGTCTTCCAGCCCACCACGCCACTGGGTCAAGGACGAAGCCCTTGTGAGGCGTTCTATTGGCACAAGAAGTGCCGTACAGAAAATGGTCCACCAGAAACCGAGGCAATTGTGAATTGGCTTTTGGGGGTTCCGCTGGGAAATGTGAATTGGCCAGCCTGAAAGTCTGATCGCTTTCAGCAGTTTACGTGCAATAACTTCCAGGAAGTTGGCAACCGATGTTAGCACACTTTGATCGAATACAACTTGTTCACAAGGCGTACCAGTCGGCCAGTAAGAAATGGCAGGGATGTGATTGGTACACGGAGTTTGGAGCTCTGAAGCTTAATCTTTGCGGACTCACTGCTGCGCAGGCATTCCGAGTGTCTCGTGCAACATGTGGCAACGAGTCGCGAGAATGGGCGTTGGCCGGCAAGTGGCTGCAGTCTGTTGAGGACGCCGCAGCGCACGCTGAAAATCTGGCTTCGCAGGCGATGAGTGCCATTCTGGCTGACAACTTATTGCTGGCAGCTGAATTCATTGAGAAAGCTGTGGAAGTTGAGGCGGTTTGGCATGAAACACCAGTTTGGGGTGAGTTGCGAGCGGTTATACTTTGCGAAAAGTGTTCACATGAGCTGACTCGATTTTGATCACTGTGTTTGAAAATTGCCCACAGGTGTCCGATGCCTCAGGCTAAGGTTGCTGCTTCGTTGCCGGTTTGTAAATTAGACTTGTCCAGTGTTTCGCGGCGTCTTCACGTGATGCAGGTTATCTGCGTCTGATTGATCTTTTTGGGGTGGTCCCCCGACCATTTTGGTATAACTCATATGCAACGGGAGATGGTGTGGGGGGAATTCCCTGCATTTCATGTCTTCTGATTTTGAAAGTGAAACGCCAATCGGGAGGAGACCGCTCAATGAATGCTTTGGAACAAATTAAGCAGCATACAGTTGTTGTGGCAGATACCGGCGACATCAATGCTATTGCCGAACACCGTCCTCAGGATGCCACAACCAATCCGTCTTTGTTGTACAAAGCGGCTCAGATGCCGCAGTATTCAGACCTTGTCGATGATGCCGTTACCTATGGCAAGCAGCAAAGTGATGACCGGAATCAGCGTCTTGACCATGTGATCGACAAGTTGTCAGTGAACTTTGGTTGTCGAATTCTGGACGTCGTGCCCGGTCGCGTTTCGACCGAAGTTGACGCTCGACTTTCCTTCGATGAAGAAGCGACTTTGCAGAAGGCCAGGCAGCTGATAAAGCTGTACAAGGACGCTGGAGTCAGTAGTGATCGCATCTTGATTAAGATTGCCAGCACGTGGGAAGGAATTAAGGCGGCTGAGAAACTGGAACAGGAAGGGATTCATTGCAATCTGACTCTGTTGTTCGGTTTTGGTCAGGCTGTGGCTTGCGCTGAGGCGAAAGTCACTTTGATTTCCCCGTTTGTTGGGCGCATCTATGACTGGTACAAAGTTCGCCGTGGCGTTGATTCGATTTCTGTTGACGAAGATCCCGGCGTTGCTTCGGTGACGGAAATTTTTAATTACTACAAGAAGCATGGATATCAAACAGAAGTCATGGGGGCCAGCTTCCGCACCGTAGAACAGGTTTTGGCTTTATGCGGATGCGACTTGTTGACGATTTCTCCTGACCTGCTGGCAAAAATCGGCAAGTCTGACGCAACGGTTCCACAGCGACTGGACGCGGCCGAAGCTGCTAAACTTGACCTGCCAAAAGTTGAAATCAATCAATCAGTATTTCGATGGATGCTGAACGAAGACGCCATGGCCACGGAGAAACTTGCGGAAGGCATCCGCAGCTTCGCAGCCGATCTTGAGAAGCTGCGAGCTGTTGTTTCGCAGAAAATCGACGGCTAACCAGCTGCGTCAATTTCGTATTGGCGATGTTCATTCACACTTGCAGGCGCGGTGTTCATATCGTTGAGGCGAAATCGTGACCGTGCATGCATCCGCAGGCGTTGATTCTTCCAACATCCCGCGTTGCGTTATGTGTGGAATTGGTTCGCAGATTGTTTGAAGACAGCGTTTTTCGCGCGTTCAGGTGTTCCACTTGTTGCGTTTGATGAGTTTCCGCTGGAGTGGTTTTGAGCGGCGGCTGGCTCGAAATTGCTGGCTGGCAGGCCGGCTGACGCTGTTGGGAAGCGACAACCTTTACGCACAGCCGTGTTTCAGCGGATGCATTGCGCGTAAAAAGAGCCGAGGCAGTATTTCCTGTTCTCGGCTCTTTTTGATGTTCATGTTGCGAGTTGGCGTGCTTTAGTCTTCTGAGACGTATGGCAGCAGGCCAATAAAACGCGCTCGCATAATTGCCAGGCGTACGGCTCGCTGATACAGAGCCGATGTGCCTGTTCGGCGTCGAGGCAGAATGCGGCCTTCTCGGTCGATCAGATTCTTCAGAGTTCTCATGTCCTTATAGTCCACATAAACCGGTCGTGGCACGACGCCACCAGCGGTGAATGGGCACGTCATTTTCTTTTTCTTCAGACGTGCTCGACGTTTTCTGAGCTTCTTTAGATCCGATTTCGAAATTGTTGCCATGTTAAGTCAGTTCGCCTTTTCTAAAACAAGCGAGTCAGTGGAACGGGCTTTGTCCCCGTAAAGCATTCCCCAGTATAGGTTTATGGAATGCTGCCCGATCGGATCAGCCAATAAATCTGGCTGACAGGGAAAAACGTAGGTGCGGCATTGTAATCGGACAATTCCAATGGGCAACACAAACCTTAGCCAGAGTTTAGATCCAGGAAAATTGCTTTTGTGTGAGAACTGGTGCGATTGGCTGAGTGCCAATAGTGAGCGAGTTGGCGGAATTCGGCCTTTGCCGGCTGAATCTGTTCAGTTCCGCGGGACAAGTCTGGGACTTTTGCTGTGAGCTATGGCGGTTTGTTGTAAGCAAAACATGGGAATCATGCAGAATCTACCACCGTAGTCTCAAATTCCGGACTGTTTGGCGTCGAAGGTACGCTGACGGCGTAAAGTCCGTCGTAATTGCGGTAGTTTCGGAGATTCGCACTTAGACGGTTAACCGCTCTTCAACTCGGCTGTTTTTGTGGATACACTCGCAAGATCGCATTTTCCCTGTGGAACCCGACTCTGGCATCAAGCCGTCCGTGTCCCAGTGAAGTTTTTTCAAGACGGTTGGTGGTTCTCACATCGCTGAGATCACCTCCTGAGTCATTACCTACACGCCGAACAGGAAGGCCACGTTAGTGTTTCGCTGTCAAATGTGCGCAAAAGTTTCTGCACCCAGAGTTAAGTCAGTAAAAGTTACAGTTGCCTCACGACCTCGCGAATATCGCGGCAATGTTGAGGATTTTCCAGCTCGACGGTTTGGTCGCTTTCGCGAACCGGCGAAGCCGCGCGATCGTGGTGGCAAAGGTCACGAGATCGTGAAAGAGCTGATGGTCTGCTCTGTTTGCGGTGAAGTTCATCAGAAAAAATGGGCTGCAGAACAGGCAGCTTTGAAGGCAGCAGCTAAGGCAGCGGCTGCAGAACAGGCTCGACTGGAAGAAGCCGAAATGGAGTATGCTGGAGACGAGTAGGCCGGCAGTGAACGGTCGCTACTTAGTTTTGCACGTGTTCGTTTGCTGACGAGATTCGTAAGATCGGGTTTCGTTAAAGTCCTTGATTTGATAAATGGACGAACTGAACATTTGCTTAGTCAATTAACAGCGAATGCTGTTTAGAGAAGAAAACAACGCGATGGAAACGCAAAATCAGGTTCCACTGGAAATCCGGCAGGAGGCCTTTCGGCAATTGGTGGAATTGCAGGACAGTGGCACTTCTGTAGAGAGTTCTCGCTATCAAATTGGTACCCGATATTCACTTTCAACCGACCAGATGCAGGTGATTGAACGTGAAGGGCTGAACAACAGCTGGCCCCCGCTGTCGTAACTTAAAACAGTAAAGCACTGTTTGGAAGTTTTGACGCGACAGGCTGCTGATGTTGCCAACGCGAGTTAAAAATAAAAAGCCCGGTTTCAGTTACGAAACCGGGCTTTTTGTGTTTGCAGCCAGTTCAGCTATTCCGTGCCGCCGTACTGTTGTCGATAGGCCTGGATTTGTTGGTACAGTTCTTCTGTGAGTACTACTTTTCCACTGCGTTCTCGGCCACGCAGGTATTCGGCGATTTCGCAAATGGTGACGATGGCAAATGTGTCCATTTGAAATTCGTCTCGCAATTCGCTCAAAGCGTTTAGTGTGCCCTGCCCTCGTTCCATGCGATCGACTGAAACGACAAGGCCCGCAAGTTCGACATTGGCGGCGTTGTTAAGTTGCGGGACGGTTTCTCGTATCGACGTGCCAGCAGTGGTCACGTCTTCCACGATTAGCACTCGTTGTCCAGCTGCGGGAGTGTGTCCGACAAGTGTACCGCCTTCTCCGTGGTCTTTCGCTTCTTTTCGATTAAAGCAAAACGGTACATCAGCGTCACGGCGGCTAAGTTCCATGCTGATGGCGACCACTAAAGGGATTCCTTTGTAGGCGGGCCCAAACAGGAAGTCGAAATTCAGCTGCCGGGCTTGAATGGCATCTGCATAAAAACCGGCCAACTGGTTCATCTGGCTGCCGGTTTTGTAGCGACCGGTGTTGATAAAGAATGGTGTTTTGCGTCCACTTTTGGTTGTGAAATCGCCAAATGTCAACACGTTGGCATCGACCATGAAGTCGATAAAGTTTTGTTTGTATGTTTCCAAGATCGGTGTCCGAAATACGAGGTGTGAGTCGCCGCTTGGCGACGGTTGAAAACTATGTGCATTCGCAGTCGTCGAATTTTCGCACGATTTCTGTTGTACGATTATGTCAAGTCGTGCCGCAAAGCCGCTTCCGGTCGGATACTCATTTTGACGTCGCTTGACTTTTTACTGGCGATTTGATGGTGATGCCTCGCCACCAGCGACGTGATTCGTGAGCTCAACTTGCAAATTTGTCTGTGTTTCTTGTGATGCAGGATCTGAAGTCGGCCTTTGCTGCCATGTTGTAAGGCGAATCGACAAGAATCGCAATTCGCCTAAACGATCGTTCGCGATGATCGCTAAAGACGACCTAATCGCTGCGTCGATGAGACTCAACGGCGAGCGGTTTGAATGGCAGGCAGAATCGGCAGGTTTTGCTGCCACCTGATATCTGGGGCGTCCTGTTAAAGGCGTGTTTTTGTCAGCAAAATTAATCGAACGCTCGTCGTGTAAGCAGCTGCATGTAATTGTGAACCGACATTCGAAGTGGTGCACGGGCACGCTTCAATTTTAATCAAATACACGTTTCTTCACACAAACCCAAGGCGAGAACCATCGGATGTCGAAAGACGGACATTCAGACAAATTGCGGCTGGGGTTTATAGCCACAGTTGAAGTTGAAGGACGAGGATGCGTTGGAGGCCTGTTGGTCACCAACAGCAATGGCCGTCCTTTGGAGTTTCAATGCACAACTCCCGTGCGTCCTGATCGCACGCAGGAGATTCTGTACGGAAAAATGTTGCGTCCCTGGTTGCTGGGCGAACTAATCGGGAAGACGCTGTTGGATCGAGTTTCCATAAAGCCGGATATTGTGCTGACATGCGATCCGGATTTGCTGGAACTTCGAAACCATACAAGCACTCCCGTGGCCTGTACGTCAGAGGACTCTGAACGGTACGGATCTGGTGGGCGAGTGACGTCCAGCTCTGAAGAGTTGGGTGGGCGCCGTTTAAGATTCCATCTGGGTCATGAAGACGACAGCAAGTTTGTGAAGCAGCAGTTGCATTTGATTCCAGGTCAGGCTGATCTGGAAGAGCCGCTGGAACGGGTTCAACAGGCCTTGAACGAAACTGTGAAGACGGTGATGACGCGATGAGCGACGACATAAATTTCACCAGCAAAACGGCGGCTGACGTTGTCTTGAAAACTGAAGGCGATGTCAGTGGCGGTCAGCATTTCGGCGCCGGTATTGACTGTGATTCGCCAAAGCTGTTGGTGGAATGTCACAAGTTGGACTTAAGCGGTTCAGCTGCGCTGGCCAGTGCGGGTTTCAATCCTGCATTGAAACGAGTTCCACAGATGGATGTCGTTTCTGTGCCGCTAAACAAGCGCGCCGATTTTGTGCCGTCGTGGAAACCTCGCCGAATTCCAGTGAAGTGTATTGGTTTGACATTGCCGGAAGGTCTCGCCTTTCAGCCGCCTGCTCAGCCCAACGAAACGTCGTCTGACGGAATCGTTCTGAACAAGCCGACGCCTCAGAAAAAGCCCGAGCGACTGGACGAAAACGGCAAGCCGCAGAGGACTCGAGTTAAGCCGCCGCCGAACGCGCTATCATTGCAGGATCGACTGTTTTACCTGCTACAGCCTCCACTGGAATCGTGGCTGGCCGGGCAGGAACTGATTATGCCGTTCGAGCCCTTTCCGTATCAGTACGAGGGCATTGCGTGGATGTTTGCCAGGCATTCGGCTTTGCTGGCCGACGAGATGGGTCTGGGCAAGACCATGCAGACCATCACCGGCATTCGCCTGTTGCTGAGAAGCGGTCAGGTGAATCGAATCCTGCTGATCTGTCCGAAACCGCTCATTCCCAACTGGCAGCGTGAATTCCGCACATGGGCCGAAGAATTGCCAATCGTCACCGTCGAAGGCAGCGGTGCTCGGCGACGTATGTTATGGACGATGCCTGGCGTGCCGATTCTGATCACCAATTATGAATCCATGACTCGCGATCTTGCGGAGTTCTCTGAAGAAGATGCGCCGAAGTTTGATTTGTTGGTTTTGGATGAGGCTCAGCGAATCAAGAATCGAGACTCCAGGACAGCCCAGGTTGCTCGCGGAATCAGCCGAAGACGCAGTTGGGCGCTCACGGGAACGCCCATCGAAAACCGTCCGGAAGAACTGGCATCGCTGTTTGAATTTATGGAAGTGATTCCAGCACACGCGACGCCCGACCTGAGACAATTGTCAGCTTTAGCCAGCGAACACATTTTGCGGCGGACTAAAGATCTGGTCATGAAGGACATGCCTCCGCGAATTGACCGTGATGCCGAACTTCAACTCACGGACGCTCAGCAATACACCTATCGCACTGCGGAAAAAGAAGGCATCATTCAGCTGAATGAACTTGGTGATTCGATTTCTGTGCAGCATGTTTTCGAACTTGTGATGCGGCTGAAGCAGATCACAAACTACGACCCATTGACAAACGAAAGCGCCAAGCTGGAACGTCTTGTGGCAGATATGGAAGAAGTTGCCGCAAGTGGTGCCAAGGCGATTTTGTTTAGTCAGTGGACGAAGACAATCGACTGGCTGGAAGAACGACTTCAGCAGTTCAACCCGTTGGTTTATCACGGTGGTGTGCCGACAAAGAAGCGTGAACCGATTCTGAAAAAGTTCAAGGAAGACCCGAACGCCAATATTATTTTGATGAGTTATGGCACAGGTGCGGTCGGGCTGAATCTGCAATTCGCGCACTATGTGTTTTTGTATGATCGTTGGTGGAATCCGGCCATCGAAGATCAGGCGATCAATCGAGCTCACCGAATTGGCGTGACGGCTCCTGTGATTGTGACTCGATTTATCTGCAAGGATACAATCGAAGAACGGATCGACCGAGTACTTCGCGAAAAACGCGAGCTGGCCGAAGCAATTCTTGGTGAAGGCGACAACGACAACATTTCACTGGGAATGAACGCTTCAGAGATTTTTGGACTGTTCGATCTGAAGAAGCGAACTCCCAAGGGGGCGGCTCAATCCATCGGTCCAGTACGCCCGGAAGCAGCTTAAGCGGCGTGTGGGCTGTGCTCAGCGCCGCTAAGAGGTTTTGTACGGCAGAACGCAGATCGTTGACTCCGCGGCCGCAGGTCGGGCCGTTGCGGATTGAATACAACCTGGTCCGGGACCGCGGGTTAAATGTTAAAATAGTCCGTCCCGATTGGCTGCCGCTACCGGCTATGCGTCGGTTGGAGCACCGACTTGCTGGCTACAGCATTTTCGAAATTTCCCCAACTGTTGCCGCTTAACGGCGGGGCCGTGGCCGGTTTGTGATGTGTCGTGCCTACAAAGCCGTCTATCCGTTTCGATTGGGATGACAGGATCCGTCATTCCTGGCTAAATCGCGATTCCGTTCTGGAAATTGGCCGTCGAGTTCCTGGATGATGTGTGCGATTCGAGGGCCTTGGGCCAATTGAAGATACGTCGAAAATGTGCCACTCTTTCATCGCAACTGTCGCGCGGTTAAGGGGTGTTGGTTCGCCGGTATTTGGTGTCCACGTGACGGTATCTGTTAGACGCTTGTTTGGACGTTCAAATGCCCGATCACACTGTTAATCCTACACGCCGTTCTCAGGCTGCGTTTATCGCTGTTCTAATTCTGGCTGCGGCTCATCTGCCTTTTTTGTATGTGCAATGTAAGACGTTGTGGTCGCTGGAACATTATCAGTTCTTTCCGTTCGCGTTCGCCGTCTTTGGCTGGTTGTTTTATACTCGCCGAGTGCAGGGAGTCGTCTTCTGGGACGCATTCAGTTCGCTGCTTCTGGTTGCAGATGTCGGACTGTTAGTTGGCGGAAGCGTCATGAACAGTCCGCTGGCTGTGTATTCCGGAGCTGTGTTGTTGTGCTTCGTCATTTCTCGAGCAAGTGCGGATGCGGAGTATGACCGATCGCTCGCCTACCTGGGATTGCTGCCCCTTATTACTGTGCGGCCACCCTTGGCGATGGATACGAACATCATCAATTGGCTTCAGGCAGTGACGACCAAAGTTGGCAGCCTGCTGTTAAATCATTTCGGGTATCTGCATGTTCGCGAAGGCAACATTCTGGAATTTCCGGGAAAGCGATTTTTGGTGCAGGAAGCCTGCAGTGGCGTTCAGTCTTTGTTTGCGGTCTTGTTTCTGGCAAGCTTAATCGTATGTGGCTATCGTCGTCGATTCCTGCATTCGGTGTTGGTGTTGTTTTGTGGAGCGGGCTTTGCCGGCCTTATGAACGTGTTGAGAATTTGCACGATTTCCATTGCATGGGACGTGTACGGCATGGACCTTTCGACAGGCTGGCAGCATGACATGTTGGGTTATATTGCCTTGATGTCTGCTGCGTTTTTGGTGTTCAGTGCAGATGCGTTTCTGGATCTGGTCTTCTATCCGGTGCCTGACACGGTTGGCGGCGGTGTGAGTCTGCTTTATCGCAACCCGCTGATTGTGTTCTGGAATCGGGTGTTTGGCGTCAGAAAACGGAAGTCACTTCCTGAATCCGGCTTTTCTTCACCGCCGAAAGTGTGGCACACAATTGCTGTTGTGGGGGCCGCTGTCGTATTCATCGGGGTCATGGTGTTTCAAATTCCGAATATTTGAATTGCCACGGCAAGGTGTGATGGTAAACGTCAGTGCGAATATATTTTCAGGTTCAACTGTAATGTCCGAAACGACTGGTCAAAAAAGTACCTCCCCCGCTGCAAGGGCCTCCTTCGCTGATGCCGGTGAAAAGCGTAGCATGCCGGAGTTTCGCGATTGGTTTCGCCCTCGAAACGTGTTCTCCTGGATCTTCGGTTTTATTGAACGCTGGTTTTTCTCTCGCAAGTTTGGCCAGCTGTTGATTGCCCTTCCGTTTGTGTTGTTTGGAATTGTTGGGTCCGGATTTCTGCTGTGGTTGAAAAGTGCTCCTCGTGATTCCGTTGTTGGGATGTACGAAACAGCCGCGACCGACGCGATAAAAAATGAAGATAGTGATCGGGCCAGTATCTACCTTGAAGGATTGGTTAAGCTTCGACCAAACGAAAAACGCTATGTGTTTCAGTTGGCACTGCACCTGTTACAGAATGGTCAGCAGGCGAAGGGGCTTTCCTATCTACAGTCGCTGGTGATATCAGGTCCGCAGGGATATTCAACGGCCAGAATCTGGGTGGCGAATCAGGTATTGAGTGGAAATCCGGTACTGCCGTGGGCTCGTGAAGAATGCGAAGGCCAACTTCGACAGGCTATCGACAGCGACCCCTACAACCTGGATGCGAACAAGCTGTTGGCCATGATGCATCTTCAGAATGGTAAATTCCTTGAAGCGGAAAGTCGGCTGTTGCGAGTTGTCGAGCATGTTCCGGCTTTAAGTCTGATTTTGGCGAAGGTGCAACTGCAGCCAACGCTACGCCGCAGTCCGGAGCAGATTCAATTTCATCTGGCAAATGCCACCAATTACTTTGAAGGACGTCTGCTGGACAATCCCGGTGATGAAGATGCTCGGACGAACTATTCGGAAGCGTTGGTTCTGTCCGGACGCATGGATGATGCGGCCCAGGCACTGCAGGAAGGCCTGTCGCTGAAAGACTCTCCTGCATTGCGGTCTGCACTTTCGTCTCTGTATGTAACCGCAGCTTCCAACAGACTGTCTCAATCGTTGCTGAATCGTGACGAAGCCGCACGGCTTCTGCTAAAGGCGCTTGAAGTTGATCCTGCCAACTTCGCTGCCGTTGAACAGGTGCTTGTCCTTTCACATCGACAGGCAAAGTTTAAGGCGGACGACCTGAAGCCCGCCATTGAAACGCTATTGGCGAGTTCTGAACGCACGCTAAAGCAGGACACGGTTCTGGCTGAATTGTTGACAATTTCCGGTCGATACGAAGAAGCAATTCAGGTGCTTGATGCTCATTCAACCGTTGAACCTCGCGTTAAGGCGATTCAGGCTTCCGTTTATGCCGCTTCCGGCGATGCTGCAACAGCGGAGAGTATCGTTGACGAACTGTTGACTGATTTTGAAGCCCGTCGAGCAGAATTGTCTTATGCCGATTCCATTACCTATGGCAACGTGCTGTTGATGAAGAATCGTTTTTCTGACGTGATCGATCTGCTTGTTGAGCTGAAGACGGCTGCAGAAATAACTTCGATTGACGGGAAAACCGACTCTGTTGAAAAGGTTCCCGCGACGCAGGGGGAACGAGTGCTGCTGGCTGTTGTTGAAGGTCGAGCACTTTTGGGTTTGTTTGACCAGCACTTGAACGACGCAGCGTTCACTGATGAAGCGGCGGCCATGCAATTGATGGAGCAGGCGTTGCGCGTGGGGGCAGTGGATATTCCGGCATTGGATAAGCTGGCTGCCGTGGCGACATCAAATGGGAAGTTCGCCAAGGCTGCTGACAAACTTTTGACTCGCCTGCTGGCAGAAGGTTCTGCCACTGCAGAGATCTATAACATGGTTGGCACCAAATATCTGGGAGCCAATCAAGTCTCCGAAGCTCGACGTAATCTTGAACGAGCGTATTCGCTGGACAACGCAAATCCGATGGTTTTGAATAATCTTGCCATTGCTTTGGTACGCCAGAATGCACCTTCAAAAGATGACTTGCAGCGAGCACTGGATTTGATCAGCCGCGTTTTGGCGATGTTGCCTGAAAATGCTGACGCACTGTCAACGCGAGCCGAAGTGTTTATTGGAATGCAACGTTGGGAAGAAGCACGACGTGATCTGGAAGCGTCGTTGCCACGGAATATGCAAAGCGTGAATTCTCGCGAGTTGCTGGTTCGTGTGTATGATGCCTTGAATGAGTCCGGGCTCGCTGACGAACATCGTCGAATTCTGGAAGAAATGAAAGCGAGCGAACCAGCCGCTGCCGATCCGAGCGCTGGTTAAGCTCCATCAGCGTTTCCGGGTGTGTGCTGTCGCGTTCTGCGGTTTCCACTCTGGGCAAGCCGTGAGTCGGACTGCGCCGGGAAAAACAAATTGACCAGCCTGGCGAAGTGCACGCACGGGGCAGGCATGTCTTTTGTTCTGCCTGGTTTCGCCGGAGCATCCTGGCCAGTTTGAAAGATTACGAACCGGACAAGCCGTTCATTCGGTTCTGCGTTTTTGCTCAAATGACGGAAAATCTTCGGGAGCATGGCTTAATTCATGAAAAGTCAGGGCTCCGTCGATCTGATCTGGTGTCGGTTCTTTGCGACTTTTGCGTCGGATAACTAGAATTCGCCGCTCTTTGGCCATTCTGTGACTTCAGATTTTTATTCAACGGCTTCCAATGTTTCAGTCCGTATCAGACAGTAATTTCGTTCCTGGTGAACATTCGGTTTTGCATTTTTGGAATCAGCACGACACTTTTCGCAAGCTGCGTGAAAAGAACCGTGGTCAGAAGCGGTGGAGCTTCCTGGATGGGCCGATTACCGCCAACAACCCCATGGGCGTGCATCATGCCTGGGGACGCACGTACAAAGATACGTACCAACGATTCTTCGCCATGACGGGCCACGATCAGCGATACCAAAACGGTTTCGACTGTCAGGGGTTGTGGGTGGAAGTTGAAGTTGAAAAACAGCTTGGGCTGGGCACCAAGTCGGCTGTCTACGAATACGGCATCGACAACTTCGTGAACGAATGTAAACGCCGAGTTCTGAAGTTTGCGGCTCGACAGACCGAGCAGTCACAACGACTGGGCTATTGGATGGATTGGGACAATCCCGATCAACTGCGCGAGATGGCGGAACATCTGGGAACAGACACACAGATCACCATCACGGCACCGAGCGGCAAAACGGAAACGGCTGCCGCTCATCAGCTGGTGGAGAAGCTGGGCAATCCGGAATGGGGTGGTAGCTACTTCACGTTCAGCACTGAAAACAACGAAACCATCTGGGACTTTTTAAAGAAGTGCTTCGAACGAGGCAAGATCTATCAGGGCCACGACGTGATGCCATGGTCAGGTCGAGGCGGTAGTGCGTATTCTCAGATGGAGATCGCTGAAGGTCGCAAACTGACGACTCACAAAAGTGTCTTCGTGCGGTTTCCGTTAAAGGATCGCGAAAACGAATTCCTGTTGATCTGGACGACAACTCCATGGACGCTGACAAGCAACGTGGGGGCAGCGGTGAACGTTGATTTGGACTATGTGAAGCTGAAGTCCAACAAAGACGACGCCGTCTATTACTTCGCCAGGGACAACCTGAACTTTCAGCGATTGGCTTCCGAATTCAAGGACGGCTTCGGGCGTCCCGAATGGAAGTGGCCGGAAGGCGTCGGCAAGCTGAAAACGATTGCTCAGATCTTCAAAGAACAAGGCGGCTTTGAAGAACTTGGCACAATCAAGGGTGCTGAGATGGTTGGATGGGCTTATGAGGGTCCGTTCGATAACCTACCGGCTCAGCAAATGGATGGCGGTTATCCTGTCGACGAAAACAACCTTGGGGTTTGCGGTGCCAACTGGCACAAAGTGATTGACGGCGGTCGCGATTCTCGCGGCAGCGCGCACGTTGTTGCTGGAGAAGGTACGGGCATCGTACATATGGCTCCTGGCTGTGGAGACATCGACCACAAAATTGGCACCAGTGTCGGCATGCCCGTGATCGCTCCGTTGAAAGATGACGGTACGTACGGCGAAGCGTTCGGCGAGTTCGCTGGCAAAGAGGCGATCGCTCCAGAAACTGCCGAGCTTGTCTTTGAACGCCTTAAAGAAAAGGGTTTTCTGGTCGCTACGGAAACCTATCCTCATATCTATCCTCACTGCTGGCGAACGGGAGACGAACTTGTGTTTCGTCTGGTTGATGAATGGTTCATTAACATGGATTGGCGAGACGAAATCAAAGACGTCACTCGCCAGATTCGCTGGCTACCGGACAGTATCGACGGGCAAAATCGTGAAGTCGAATGGTTGTCGAACATGGGCGACTGGATGATTTCCAAGAAGCGTTTCTGGGGTCTGGCTTTGCCAATTTGGGTGGATCCGGAAACCGGCGACTTTGAAGTGATGGGCTCATTGGCGGAACTAAAAGAACGAGCGGTCGAGGGTTGGGATGGCTTTGAAGGCAATACGCCGCATCGTCCGTGGATTGACGGCGTGAAAATTCGCAATCCGAAAACCGGCAACCTGATGAATCGAATTGAAGACGTCGGCAATCCGTGGCTGGATGCGGGCATCGTTCCGTTTAGCACCATGAACTTCAACGAACGCTACAGCACGGAAGCTCTTAACTGGGCCGACTGGTATCCGGCGGATCTGGTGACTGAGTGCTTTCCCGGACAGTTCCGCAACTGGTTCTACAGCATGTTGTCTTTGTCGACGATGATGATGTTCGATAAAGATGGCCAGCGTACCGCTGAACAAAAGAAACCGTTCCGCACGCTGCTGGGTCACCGCTTGGTACAGAACGAAGAAGGCAAGCCCATGCACAAGTCGGATGGCACCGCTATCTGGTTTGAAGAAGCGGCTGAGCAGCTGGGCGTTGATACAATGCGCTGGATGTATCTGGCTCAGAATCCAGCCACCGACCTGCGTTTCGGCACGCGTCATCCAGATAAGCCGGTGACCCTGAACACTCCGGAAGGTCCGATCAGTGAAACTAAGGAAGGCGTGCCAACGGCGACAGTCACCAGTGGCCCGGCCGATGAAACTCGCCGGCAGATCCTTATTCCACTGTGGAACTGCTACAAGTTCTTTGTGGACTACGCCATTGCTGACGGGTTTTCGCCGAGCGATGCCCTGCGTAAGCGAGTCGCAGGTGGCCCCGAAGCCAATGTGGAAGGCGGCTTCATTCCTGTCGCCGATCGTCCGGAAATCGATCGTTGGGTGTTGTCGAATCTGCAAACGTTGATTGAGACGGCTCATCGGGAGTTCGCCGATTTTAACGCTCCAGGATTCTGCGAAGCAGCGGCTGAATTCATTGACGACCTTAGCAACTGGTACATTCGCCGCAACCGCCGTCGCTTTTGGCGCAGCAAAGATGCCAGCGATACGGATAAGACTGCCGCTTACGAAACTTTGTATGAAGTGTTGGTGAAGCTGTGTCAGCTGCTGGCACCGTGCATTCCGTTTTTAACCGAACGTATGTATCAGAATTTGGTGAGAGGGGTTACGGGTTTCGGAGTTGAGGTTTCGGGGGAGACGATTGAGGTTCCTGAAAGCGTGCATCTTTGTGACTATCCTGCTGCTAACACGGGAATACTGGACGAAGCGTTAAACAAGCGAATGGCGGCTGCTCAGCTTGTTGTGAAACTTGGGCACAAGCTTCGCGAAGAGAATACTCTAAGAGTTCGCCAGCCACTGGCTGAGCTGCAGTTTGCATCGTCGGATCCCGAGACGGCCTCAGCGATTGCTCAGTTGGCTGATGTGATTCGGGAAGAACTGAACATCGAACTGGTGACTCAGCAGGCGAATTTGGATGATCTTGTTGGTTACAGCTATAAGCCAAATCTGAAGACTCTGGGACCAAAGTACGGCAAGCTTCTGGGGCTGCTGCGAACGAAGCTTCCGGAAGTCGGCGATGCCGTGCTTGGTCCGCTTCGACGAGGCGAAAACGTAAGCGTTGAAATTAATGGTAACAGCATCGACCTGACACCTGATGATGTGTTAATCAGTACAGAACAGGCCGACGAATGGGTGTGCAGTGACGAAGGCGGAATTCAGATTGCCATCAGTACCGTGCTGACCGACGACCTTGTTCGCAAAGGTATGTCGAGAGACTTCGTGCGTCAGGTGCAACAACTTCGCAAAGATGCCAACCTGCATATTCAGGACAGAATTGGTATCGAATATCATTCAGAAGATAATCTGGTGCAGGCCATGGTTGCCGAATGGGGCGACTATATCTGCGGTGAGACTCTGGCCAACTCAATAGAGTTTTCTTCAACGCCTTTCAGTGATGTTAAGTCGGTGAACGTGGGTGACACCGGCGTGACGATTCAGGTTGTGAAGTTGGTTTGATCTCAAATTTTTCTTCGCCTGACGGAACATGTTTCCTATAATCTGGCTGGCGAGGAACCGGCCTTCGCAGAAGTAGAAACTATGAGCACATCGTTCCGATTTATCATCGAAGAATATGAACGCATGCACAGCAGCGGAGTCTTTGAAGATCGTGGTGATGTGCGAGTGGAGTTACTGTTTGGAGAAGTCGTCGAAAAGAATCCTCCCAGTCCCCGCATGCCTTTATCGTCGA
>ERZ887942.128-NODE-128-length-61314-cov-12.744413_pt1 | contig 61314 bp, 43 predicted proteins | sample MGYA00521099_ERZ887942 | MGnify/ENA primary metagenome ERZ887942 (study PRJEB32303, sample SAMEA104408605) | aquatic metagenome | biome: Brackish water; feature: Pelagic; material: water | place: Baltic Sea | collected 2014-06-07T06:48:00 | depth 16,251 m ... | reverse complement strand
ACGGCTCATCCTCATTGCCATAAATTGAACTTAAAAAGTCCGTAGCATTGGCCATTTGAATGTAAAACCGATACGTGGTCAGACCGGGAACGATGTCTGTCGCGTGGTTCTCAACGACTAAAGAATACTGAGCTGACGAGCTCATAACCATGCTCATAAGCATGGCTGCAAGGGTAAAGATTCGCATGAAGATGACAATTTGGTAGTCGTCCAAATATACACTTTTCTCGACAAATTGGACCTAACAGCATTTACAACTGTCGGGAAACGTTTTACATCCTAGATTTGACTTGTAAAATAACACCCCATGTCCCACCCCATTTCTCAACTTAACCCCAAGGCTCTTTGGAGTCATTTTACCCAACTTAACGCCGTTCCAAGACCGAGTAAAAAAGAAGAACGTGTCCAAGCGTGGGTGATGGGATTGGGAAAAGAATGGGGATTGGAGACCTCCATGGACGAAGTAGGCAACGTGCTCATCCGAAAACCAGCGACAAGCGGCATGGAGAATCGTGTTGGCGTTGTGCTTCAAAGCCATTTGGATATGGTCTGTCAAAAAAACAACGAAACCATCTTTGATTTTGACACTGAAGGCATTCGCATGTACATCGATGGCGATTGGGTCCGTGCTGACGGCACAACTTTGGGTGCTGACAATGGAATCGGCGTAGCGGCTATACTTGGTGTTTTGGCATCTACTGACATTCCTCACCCCTCCCTCGAAGCACTCTTTACGATAGACGAGGAGACCGGGATGACTGGAGCACTTGGCTTAAAAGGAGGTTTTTTGACCGGAAACATTCTCCTAAACCTAGACACCGAGGATGACGATGAGTTATCCATTGGCTGCGCTGGAGGTGTAGACGTGACATCTTCAGGTTCTTATGAGTTAGAACCCACCGCTCCCGATGTTCTGCATGTTCAATTGACCATCAAGGGAGGATCTGGAGGCCATTCAGGAATGGACATTACCAAAGGCATCGCCAACGTGAACAAGGTGATGAACCGAATTTTATTGGTGGCCATTGAATCCGTTGATTTTCGAATTGCAAGTATTCATGGCGGTGGACTGCGCAATGCCATTCCCAGAGAATCCACCTGCCGCTTTGTGATTGACCCCAGTGATCTCGAAGGATTCAATGAAGCGGTAGGTAATGAAATGTTGCGCGTGCAGGCAGAGCACCGCACCACAGATCCCGATTTGAATTGGGAACTCACTCAAGGTGCAGACCCAATTGAAAAAGTCATTTCGGAAGAAGAACAAGAATTGTTACTCCTCGCGATACAGGCTTGTCCTGTTGGAATCCATCGCATGAGCCCTGAAATCGAAGGATTGGTTCAAACTTCCAACAATTTAGCACAGGTTTCGGTCACAAATGGCCTCGTGAGTCTTCGTTGCTTGTGCCGAAGCTCTGTCGATTCCGAAAAAGACGATCATGCCCGAAGCATAGCCGCCGCATTCGCCCTCGCCGGCCTAGAAACTGCGTATGACGGATCGTATCCAGGCTGGACGCCCAACCCTGGAAGTGAAGTGGTTTCACTTTTCAAAGGGTTGTATGAAGAGCAATTTGGAGAATCTCCCCGTGTATTGGCTTGCCATGCCGGCTTGGAATGCGGCATTTTGGGAACCAACTATCCGGACATGGACATGGTCAGTTTTGGGCCCAACATTCGCGGGGCACACAGCCCGGATGAATGTGTTCAAATTAGTTCCGTTCAGAAATTCTGGGGATTCTTCCTGGAAGGCTTATCCCGTATTCCTATTAAAGCATGAGCACAAAAACCAACCGTCCATTGATTTTGGTGACCAACGACGACGGCATCGAAGCCGGCGGCATTCGTTTTCTCGTCGAAACGCTAATGCCCCTCGGCGATATTGTCGTTGTAGCGCCTGACCGCCCGATGAGCGGGATGGGCCATGCTGTCACCATCAACAAAACACTTCAAATGGAAAAGCGGCATTTTTCGGTAGAGGGAGTGCTCGAGGCGTGGCAGACAACTGGGACACCGGTTGACTGTGTTAAGTTGGCCATCTACGAAATCCTAGGAAAGAAGCCTGACCTGCTCGTGAGCGGCATCAATCACGGCAGCAATGCTTCCATCAACGTCATTTATAGCGGCACCATGTCAGCGGCCGTTGAAGGTGCGGTCGAAGGCATTCCATCCATCGGATTCAGCTTATTGAATCATGACCCAGAAGCCGATTTTTCTGCCTGCGGACCCACAGTGAAAAAACTGGCTCAAGAAGTCCTTGAGCGGGGATTGCCTGAAGGCTCCTGCTTGAACGTGAATTTCCCCGATTTGCCGCTGGATGAGATTCAGGGCATGCGCATTTGCCGGCAATCGGCAGGCCACTGGGAGGACGCCTTCGACAAGCGGATTTCGCCCGGTGGAACAACCTATTTCTGGATGACAGGAGAATTCAAAAATCCCGATCAAGGACAGGACACGGATGAATGGGCTTTGCGCAATGGATATGTCAGCATCGTTCCCACTCAATTTGATTTGACCGCACATCATGCGATTGCCACATTGAACCAATGGAAACTGTCCTAAATGAAAGTAAAAACCTTTGACCGCACCGGCTGGGGCATTGTTCTTGGGTTACTCGGCACCCTGATTGGATTTTTGATTTTAGCAAGTTGGTGGAGCGCTGCCAACGGCACGAGCATATCGTATTTTTACGAAACTGTTTTCATCAACAGTCAATTGTACAAAGATTCCATTCTCACCGTGAGCGTCTTGTTCAACGCAGGTCTTTTTTGGCTTGCTTTGCGATCCGGCCATGAACGTCTCGCAAGGGGCTTGATGCTCATTATACTCCTCTCTGTTCCGGCCATCATTTGGATCCAATCTCAATCCTTTCTGAGTGCATGAATTCTGAGCAAAGCAAACGCCCTCGTAGGTTATTTTTATTGGCTGGCGAAGCCTCAGGCGATTTGTACGGAGGTCAACTGGCCAAGGCACTGCTCGAGCAGGATCCGCACTTGGAGATCCGAGGCTGGGGCGGCGAGCTGATGGAAGCTGCAGGCGTCAAGATTTCAACGCACTACAAAGAGCTGGCCTTCATGGGCTTTTGGGAAGTATTGAAAAACATAGGAACCATCCGCCGCAATTTGAAACGCTGCACCGCTGAGATCCTGGACTTTCAGCCGGATGCGTTTGTCGGCATTGATTTTCCCGGCTTCAATCTCCGCGTTGCTGCCAACATTCGGAAATCGAACATTTTCACCCACCATTACATCTCGCCTTCCATTTGGGCCTGGAATGCGCGGAGAATCCATCGCATCAAACGCTCCGTGCAGCGCATGCACGTTGCCATGCCCTTTGAACTCGCAGCGTATGAATCCGTTCAGATGGATGTTCGATTCGTTGGACACCCCTTGATCGCCTCACTAGAGACAGTGCCCAAGGAGTCATTTCCGAGGGATTCAGACCTTCCCCTGCTAGCGTTACTTCCAGGCTCTCGTAGCCAGGAGTTGAAACATTTGCTTCCCGTGTTCATCGAAACCGCCCAGTCATTGCCGCAATTCCAAGCGATCATAGCCGGTGCGCCAGGTCAGGAGCTTGCGGCCTATGCTCTTGCCACTGAAGCCGGAATTCCTGTTGTCTTCGACCAAACTCGAATCTTAATTCGCTCCGCAGCAGTCGGCTTAGTGACTTCAGGTACAGCTACACTTGAAGCGAGTTTATTGGGACTTCCTCAAATCATTTGCTACCGCACGAGTTTTCTAACGCATCGAATTGCCAGGATGTTAGCGAAAGTGGAGTGGATCGGATTGCCCAACATTCTATTGAATCATTCAGTGATTCCGGAACGGATACAAGCTGAATGCAACGCCCCGAGACTGCATCAAGACATCAAATCACTCCACAACGGTCACGATTTGACAGCGGGAGGCCGAAAGCAACAAGAGCTAGCAGCATCGTTAAAATCGCTTCTAGGATCAGAATCTGCAGCAACCAATACAGCTGAATCCATCCTGGAATGTCTTTAAAACATTTGTTTTTTTTCCTTTTGATCAGTGGATCCTGTCCATGGCGAACGATTCACAGTCAAGAATTTGTCCGGATCGGTTTGAGTGACTTCTCGGATATTTCATCTGTAGACATTCGAATTGTTTCAGGTGGATTCCGATGGCTCGACGCGAACGGAACCGTGCTCGACACCTTGAAAAAATCGGTGCGCCTGGAATGGCACAACGATCTGTGGATGGTTCCAACACTGCCTTCTGAACGTCATTTTATTCTGCAGCCAATCGTTCCTGGAAGTATACTCAGTCTGCAATCACAGCAAACTGGCTACCGGCAAGTGCAAGGCATTCTTCACTTCTTCGCTGATGCAAAAACCCGCTGTGTTTTGGAAGTATCACTTGAATCCTATTTGCCTGGCGTTTTGGTCGCTGAAGCAGGAAAAGGGCACGCCCCAAGCTTTTACGAGGCGCAATCCATCGTCAGCAGAACCTATACCATCCAAGGGATGGGGCGCCATCAACTGGAAGGGTTCGACCTCTGCAGTGAGGTACACTGTCAAGTGTTCAAAGGCATCAGCACAGTCAATGATACGATTCTATCTGCGGTCATGTCAACGCGCGATCTCATTCTAGTCGATGAAGACAACCAACCCATTGTAGCCGCATTTCATTCCAATTGTGGAGGCCACACCCAGGGAGCCGAAGCCGTTTGGCAGCACGCACTCCCCTATTTGACGGGGGTTCAAGATTCTTTTTGCTTGACCTACCCTCATAGCCACTGGGAGCAGTTGATTGCGGCCGATTCATGGCGAAATTGGCTGCGTTCTGAAAGTGGCGATTCCACGCCTCCGAGACAATGGTTGCCCACCAAAAGAGAGTCTTTTTTGATGAAACGAGAGGATGCCATTCGAACCGCGAAAGCACGGGAATTTTTTGGTTTCCGATCGGGATTTTTCATCGCGCTCGATGAAGGCGATTCAACTCGCATTATCGGACGAGGTTTTGGGCACGGAGTCGGACTTTGTCAAGAAGGCGCCATGGGACGCGCAATCGCTCAGCATGATGCTTGGGACATTCTATCCCACTATTACCACAGTGTCAGTCTGACACCGTGGCAAAACGCTGAGATTCATTGACCTCACTCACTGATTTTAAAAAAAAAGTCAAAGCCCTTGAATTGAAAACTTCTTCGGGTATTCGACCTTGTAAGAAAATGACAAGGTCTTCTGCGCATTCGGCGCCAATGTAATTTCCCACGTAATCCAACCTGTCGTTGGGTCGAGAGCACCGCCATCTAAATCCTCGACGAGGACTTCAATTTCAGAGCTTCGCGAAAGTGGAATGCGATCCATAACTCGAATCTTCACTGCCCTTTTGTGCTGGTTGACCAAGTCCAACTGAAAAGCTTGAACGGTGCGTTTGGTTCCACCTAGCGCGGAACTTGAACAAAGCTCCAAAAGTCGCTTTCGACTGGAGCGCACGCGGCCATCTTGACCCAATGGAATTTCTAGGGTATCCCCCGGTGCGGGCAAAGTCATTTCGAAAACTCCTCGGTACGCTCCTCCAGCCACTACCTGCACGGACCCCGCCATCAGCTGCGCTTTGTTCCAATCGGCACTCGCGGCCAATTGAAAGGATTCATCCGAATATTCTGGCAGCACCAGATAAGTCAAATCACTTTCCAGATCCAACGTCTCCAATGGAATTCGCTCCGGCGTTCCATCTCCCGAAATCCGCACGGGCAACAAAGGTTCAAATGCCAAGCGTTGAATCGTTGCACCCTCCGGAATGATAACGGATAGGAAATCGGCATCGTCAAGCTCGAAGCTATCCGTATCATCTTCCCGTTGCAACGATTTGCTCGAGGCCCAATCATAACCACTCTGTGAAGCTGGAGCTCGAACCAACGACAATTCCATTGGAAGGAGTCTCGGCGGCGAGAGTGACTCCATCGGGTTGCCAGCTAAAAACCGAATGGGGAAACCGCTCCATTCCACCCCCGTATTTTGAACCACGTGAGCGAAACGCTTCAATTTCACTGCTCCATCATCCGCTACTTCCGCATCGTAAGCAGCTCGCCAGAAGGCCTCGTGAGCGATGTATGCAATTTCAACCTTATCCTTCGCATTTTCAGGTCCTACTATGCGCAAGGTGATTTGTCCATCCTCTGCATTCTGTACTTTCAAAACATCTCGTTTTTGCTCGGAGATGGTCTGCAATGATTCCTCGAGCTCACTTAATTCCAACCTCAATTCCAGCATCAAGTATTGCAGCTCTTTCACTCGATTGCGCCAAAAATTGGCGAGCTCCACTAAATCCTCCACCAGAAGAGATTCGGTCCCTCCAACTTTTCGGTTCGCTTGAATCATGGCGAGTTCTTCGGAATACACTTCCAAAAGAGCCTTTCGCATGGCCACCGTCTGATGCGTTGATTTGGATGCTAGGTCCAATTCGTCCAACTGCTTGGCGGTAGAAGCTTGAATGGTCGGGTTTTTGGCCATTTGAAATGAGTGGCCCGAAAGCCCCCACTGAGGTGGCAAAATCGCTTGGATACTTCCTACATCAATGTTTCGGGCCAGCCCACCAATGCTCACTACAGCGCGCCCCATTTCATCCAAACCGACCTCCGAAGAACGTTGAATTAAAGCCCCTGCTTCATAGACTGCCGCTGATTCTATTTCCCATTGGCTATACTGGACAAGCTCAGCCATGCCTTGAGAAGCTGCGTTCCCGATGAGGCCAAACGCTAAAACAATTAAAGCCCCGAATTTGCTAAAGAAGTGGTTCATATGAATGGTATTACAAACTCATTAAGGAAGGCAAATTACGGTATCCTGCCAAACACCGTATCCTGCCCAAAGACCGAGTCCTCCTTCAATGTTAGAAACCATGTTCGCCGGCAATGCAAACGGACTTCCTTGACTCAAAATGAGATTCTCATAACTGGCGATGGCATCGAACACTTCCAAGTCAATCGCGCACATCCGAACGATCACCGTATCCGCAAGTTTAAAATAGCCTGATTCAGGACTTGAGAAATCATCGTCCCAAGCGACACTGCCTGCCGCACTGCCTCGGAATGTCCCAAATTCAAAAGACAAGCCATTGAAGAAGGAATCGTCAACTACACTGCCCAAGGGAGCCACAAAGTCGGCGTCTTTGATCGCACCGGCTAAAGGGTCCCATTCAGGCCGAATGTTGATTCGTTTCGCAAACCAACGGTAGGCGTTACCCGGGGCAGCCGGATCTGTAAATGAGGCATAAAGCAGGCCCAAAGTATCATTGGTGCCTGGAGCTGCCCAGCGAACGCTGTCAAGCGGAATGGCCGGCAAGATGTCCGTCACGGCATGTAACTCTTCTTCTTCAACCAAAACGTCCAATTCATAAGAATTGCCAGACTGTCCCCATGACGCAGGATCAAATGATGTATAAACACACAGGTTCAACGCCGCTAAAACGGGAGCTGGAAAACCTAGGATTTCTGACGCTTGCTCTAGCGCTTCGGGCGTCAAATCACCTGTACACAGCTCATCCAGTGAAATGGTCTGACCTTGAGAAGTTACTTGGACGATCGCTCCAGACAAGAATGATTGTCCAATGGAACTCGCATCGACCGGGTCGAAATAGCCCTGAGCCCGTCCAACAAAAACAAGGGGTGGCGCATCCGTTTCAATTTTTCCTTCCACGACAAAAACGGATTCCGTCTCGGGCAACTCCACCTCAATTTCTTGTTCACATCCCATCAACCAGCTCGAAACGAAGAGAATCGTTACCGTCTGAAAAGTGGACCTCTTGGGCCGGTTTGAAAAGCATTGCATCAGCATGAGGCAAAAATACATCCGATGTTAGCCGGACTTCGTTGAAAATTTGAAGATAATTCGCCAAATGAATGCAAAAGAACCGCGTGAATTAGACTTAGGAGGAAGTAGATTTGCCTTCTAGATTCACTCATGCTCAACCGACGACATTTACGCATCAAAATTCTGCACATCTTGTACGGGTTTTATCAGGATACTGACGCTGACGTTGTTCAGACACGCAAGGCATTGAATCACTCCATTGGGAAAATGCAAGAGCTCTACATCCTCTTGTTGATCATGATTGGATCGATGCAAGGATTTGCAATTGACCGGATTGAAGCCGGACGCAAGAAGCAACTTCCCGCTCCTGAGGATTTGAATCCAAACACCAAGTTTGTAACAAACAAGCCACTGCGTGCGCTAGCGAACAGCAAGGCACTGGCTAAGACGGCCAACGAACTTGGCGTAGGATGGGGTGACGATCAGGAAATGCTGCGAAAAATGTTCCGCAGTCTTTTAGAACAAGAGGAGTACATGGAATACATGGCCTCTGAAGAACGGGGTTTCAAACACGACCGTGAATATTTGATTCGGATGTTCCGGAAGCACATGATCACCAGCGAAGTATTTCAAGAGCGCTTGGAAGAACAAAGCATTTTCTGGAATGACGATTTGGACTTGGCTGCGTCCATGGCCATCAAGACCATCAAAACCATTCGTGAAACGGATGAGGACATCGCATTGCTCCCTCTTTGGAGAGAAGATGATGATGACAAGGAGTTTTTTGAAACGCTTTTTGCTGAATCCTTGGCTCAAGCCGATGCCAATGAATTGCTCGTGACAGAAGCCGCGAAGAACTGGGAATTGGAGCGCATCGCCCTCATGGATCGCATTCTCATGAAAATGGCACTGGCCGAAGCCAAGAGCTTTTCATCCATACCTCTCAAGGTGACACTGAATGAGTACATCGAACTTTCAAAGTACTACAGCACCCCGAAGAGCCATGGCTTTATCAATGGGGTTCTGGACCAGCTCTTCACACAACTAAAAAAAGACGGAACCATTGTCAAGATAGGCCGTGGTTTGATTGAATGATGCGAAGTTTTAGCATCATGGTCCTGGTCGTTTCCTCAGCAATTGCTTGCGGAGATGCTGGTCGTAATCAGATTTCGACTGATATGATTCACGTGCCTGCCACAGCAAGCACGCAACAAAGTAAACAGCAGTCCTTTCCTCACATTCAATTCACCGATACGATGATTGACCTCGGAAACCTGGTGGAGGGACAAAGCGCTCGTGCAGTTTATGCCTTCAAAAACACCGGAAATGCACCACTGGTCATTGCCGACGTTTCCACATCTTGCGGCTGTACCGTGGCGAGAGATTGGCCAAGAGATCCTATTGAGCGCGGCGACGAACGTTTTATAGAAGTTACGTTTGACAGCCGAAAGCGCGTCGGGAATAACGAAAAAAGTGTTTTTGTGGTAACCAATGCCACTCCATCAACCACTGAATTGACATTGAAAGCTTGGGTCATCGGACCTGAGTCTGATCCAGCGTCGATTCCATCCACTGAAAACAAAGAATCCAATCCATGACTTTATCCTCCATTCTCCTTCAAGCCCAAGCAGAGGGCGGCATGAGCTTCTTCCTCCTTATTGGCGGAATGTTTTTGATCATGTACTTTTTCATGATTCGTCCTCAAGTCAAAAAGCAAAAGGACTCGAAAAAATTTAGAGAAGGGTTGGCCAAAGGCGACAAAGTCGTTACCATTGGTGGCATCCATGGCAAAGTGGTCGACATGAACGATCGCACGGTCTTACTTCAAATTGACGGGGCTAAAATTCGCGTCGAAAAATCTGCATTGAATCCGGCAGGCGAAGCTTCAGAGGAAGACATCAAAACCAACAGCTAATACGATGGGGTCTGCCAACCAAAAGTCATCAATGTCTCTGCTTCTGGCCCTGGTTCCAGTTGTTCTCTTAATCGGATTGCTCGCTGCAGACGTTGTCGCTTTTGGTGAAGACAGTTCATACGGAGCCAATCAGATTGCCATGCTATTGGCGGCCTTTGTCGCCGGGGGCATTGGCATGGCCAAAGGAGTTCAATGGTCGGACATTCGGGAGGCCATTGGAAACTCCATTGCACAGACTTCCGAAGCGATGCTCATTCTTTTGATGATTGGCGCATTGAGTGGCACATGGCTTGTGGCCGGCATCATCCCCGCCTTCATCCATTATGGCCTGCAAATCTTAAGTCCTGAAATATTTTTGTTTGCTGCATGTGTCATTTGTGCCGTCCTCTCTCTGGCTACGGGCAGCTCCTGGGGTACAGTGGGCACGGTAGGGGTCGCTTTGATTGGGATCGGAACCGCTCTAGGACTGCATCCGGGCTGGGTGGCCGGTGCCATCATTTCAGGAGCCTATTTCGGCGACAAAATGTCGCCTTTGAGTGACACCACAAACATTGCTCCCGCCGTTGCGGGCACCGATTTGTTCACACACATTCGGTACATGATGATTACCACGATCCCGAGCCTTTGTATCGCCTTGATCGTCTTCCTTTTTGCTGGATATGGCGGAGGTGCGAGTGTCGAATCATTGGGGCTGGATTTCACCGATGGATTCGGTCAAGCCGTCGAAAATAGCTTCAACATCCATGGGGGACTATTCCTGACACCGCTTGCTGTGATCGCCTTGATCATCAAAAAAGTACCTGCGGCTCCTGCGCTGTTCATCGGCTGCTTGCTCGGCGCCATAACGGCCATCATTTTTCAACCGGAAACCATTCGAAGCGTGGCTGGTATGACTGCGGAGGAAGGCAGCTACGCTTTCGCTGCATTCAGAGCCTCCATTCAATCCATGGCCTTGGACACGGCCATTGTTACGGGGAACACCATGGCAGATGAGTTGTTGACTTCCGGTGGAATGAAGGGCATGCTCAATACGGTTTGGTTGATTCTCTGTGCCATGACATTTGGAGCCGTGATGCAAGCGACCGGCATGCTTGCGAGAATTACGCAAACACTCTTGAACGGCGTTCAATCCACCTTTGGATTGGTTGCGCGAACAACGGGTACGTGCCTCGCATTCAACGTTTTGACATCTGATCAATACCTGGCGATTGTAATTCCAGGAAACATGCTCAAAGACGCTTATGAAGAACAAGGATTGGCTCCTGAAAACTTGAGCCGGACCCTAGAAGACACCGGCACGGTGACCAGTGTCCTGATTCCCTGGAACACTTGCGGTGTGGCGCAAAGTGGGATCCTAGGAATTTCTACTTGGACCTACCTGCCCTATTGCATTTTCAATTTGGTCAGTCCTCTGATGACTTTGACCATTGCCGCCATTGGGTACCGCATTCGAAAATTAGACGCATCTCCTGATGCTTGACGCCACCGCGCTGATCGCTTTTTGTGACGCGCCCTTCTGAGTATGAAGACTACCTCTCTCCCACCTGAATCATCGCATCAAGATGAAAGCAATGATCAAATTGTCATCCGGGGAGCCCGAGAACACAATCTAAAAAACATTGACCTCAGTATTCCGCGAAATCAGTTGGTCGTCCTGACCGGAGTCAGCGGTAGTGGGAAATCAAGTCTCGCTTTCGACACCATTTATGCAGAAGGCCAACGCCGCTATTTGGAGACGTTTTCGGCCTATGTCCGTCAGTTTATGGGCGGACTGGAGCGGCCCGATGTCGATCAAATCACAGGATTGAGCCCGGTCATCAGCATCGAACAAAAGACCATTAGTAAAAATCCTCGTTCGACGGTAGGCACCATCACAGAACTCCACGACTTTTTGCGATTGGCCTTTGCTCGGGCAGCCGATGCCTTCAGCTTGCATACCAATGAACCCATGGTGCGATTTTCCGATGAGGAAATGGTCTCCAAGTTGTTGGAAGCATTTCACGGACAAAAAATCCTGATCCTCGCCCCTCTGGTAAAAGGACGAAAAGGACATTACCGGGAACTTTTCGAACAAGTCATGAAGCAGGGCTATGTCCGTGCGCGCATCGACGGGGAACTCGTCGAACTTGAATCGGGGCATCGAGTGGATCGCTACAAAGTCCATGACATCGAATTGGTGGTTGACCGTCTTGCCGTCACCTTGGGAGACGAAACACGGATTCTTCGGTCCGTGCGGACTGCCTTGACCATGGGCAAGGGATCCATGAGCGTGTTGCCTCATAATGGCGGTGAATTGCGTCATTTCAGTCGCAATTTGATGTGTCCCACCACCGGCTTGGCTTATCCTGATCCAGAACCGAACTTATTTTCGTTCAACTCTCCTTACGGTGCATGTTCCCATTGCAATGGGCTCGGACAAATCGCTGAAGCTGATGCTGCTCTCATCATCCCCGACCATTCCAAAAGCATCCATGCGGGCGGTATCCCGCCGCTCGGCGATCTCAAAAGCTCACGCGCACTCAATATCATTGAGGCCATGCTCAAGGTTGAAGGATTGACCCTGAGAACCAAGATTCAAGACTTCGATGAGGCCATCATTGGCCAACTATTGTATGGATCCGATACCCTCGTAACGCTCGAAGGAAGGGCCGGTTTGAAACCAACCAACGTGCGGTGGGACGGTGTGATCGCCACCATTGAAAAAGCGGCCGAACAAGGAAACTCTGTGCCGCTCAAACGATGGGCTCAGCGCTTTATGAAAAAACGGACGTGTCCACAATGCAATGGCTCCCGACTAAGCGACATCAGTTTGCAGTTCAAACTTGCCGGAAAGAACATTGCCGAGTTGGGGCATATGGACCTGATGACGCTATCCATGTGGTTCGAGGGGTTGGATGCACAACTCTCTGAACGGCAGGAGTTCATTTTAAGGGAGCCCCTCAAGGAAATTAAAAGTCGACTGGGGTTTCTCGTCAATGTTGGCTTGGAATACCTCGCATTGGATCGTTCAGCTCGCACGTTATCCGGAGGTGAAGCACAACGCATTCGACTCGCGACACAAATTGGAAGCAAATTGACGGAGGTGCTCTACATTTTAGATGAACCCAGCATTGGTTTGCACCAGCGAGACAACACCCGATTGATTCAGAGTTTACAAGCGCTAAGGGATGCTGGAAACTCGGTTTTGGTTGTAGAGCACGATGAGGAGATGATGCTAGCAGCAGACCACCTTATTGACATTGGTCCCGGAGCAGGGATTCATGGAGGACAAATCGTTGCTCAGGGAAATCCACAATCTCACCTAGAAGGCGATAGCTCAACCGCTGCCTACTTAACAAAACGCCTCCGCATTGCCATTCCTAAGAAAAGACGGAAAGGCAATCGGAAATCCCTAATCCTGACAGGCGCTTCGGGACACAACCTCAAATCGGTCAAACTCAAAATTCCTCTTGGCACTTTGACCTGCGTGAGTGGTGTGAGCGGCAGCGGGAAAAGCAGTCTGATCAACCAGACCTTGTATCCCATTCTGCACAATCACTGCTATGAGGAAACCAAAGTGCCATTGCCCTTTGGAAAAATCAGCGGTTTGGACCACATGGACAAGGTGATTGCCATCAACCAAAGTCCCATTGGAAGAACACCCCGGTCCAATCCCGCGACCTACACAGGCATGTTCAACGAAATCCGGACCTTGTTCACGCGACTTCCGGAGGCGGCAATTCGCGGATACAAACCCGGTCGATTCAGCTTCAATGTAGCAGGAGGACGATGCGAAGACTGCAAGGGAGCTGGGTTGCGCACCATAGAAATGAACTTCTTACCGGATGTCCATGTCGTTTGTGAAACTTGCAAGGGCAAGCGTTACAATCGGGAAACACTTGAAGTCCGTTATCGCGGCAAGTCCATTGCCGATGTCTTGGACATGACCGTGCATGATGCTGTTGAATTTTTCGATGCCATCCCCAAATTAAAGCGCTTGACCAAAACGTTACAAGATGTGGGGTTGGGCTATATCACCCTGGGGCAACAGTCCACCACGCTTTCTGGAGGAGAGGCACAACGGGTCAAACTGGCAAGTGAATTGGCGCGTGTCAGCACAGGAAACACCATTTACCTGTTAGACGAGCCCACCACCGGCCTGCACTTCCAAGACATCCAAATGCTCATTGATGTCCTTCAGCGCTTGGTCGACCAAGGCAACACCGTCTTGGTCATTGAACACAACATTGATGTGCTCAAAGTCGCCGATCACCTCATCGATGTCGGGCCCAATGGCGGAGGTGGCGGAGGTGAAATCGTTGCAGCAGGAACTCCTGAAAAGGTCGCTGTTTGCAAAGACAGCGCAACTGCACCATTTTTACGCGCTGCACTTGCTGCAGGGCAATAATATCTATCGCATGAAAAAAGGATACAAACAACGAGATTGGAACGAGTCAAAGACCAACGACAGCTGGTCCATTTTTAAGATCATGGGCGAGTTTGTGCAAGGATTCGAAACCCTGCAGCGCATTGGACCGTGCATTAGCATTTACGGATCTGCACGCATGGCAGAGGATTCCGTTGTGTACAACCAATCACGAGAAGTCGCGAGACAATTGAGCGAACGCGGTTATGGTGTGATCACCGGCGGAGGTCCGGGTGTCATGGAAGCAGGCAACCGGGGAGCGCATGATGCGGGCGGCACCTCTGTTGGACTGAACATCGAATTGCCTTTTGAGCAGCACAACAACCCGTACATCGACCCCGATAAGAGCATAGACTTTGATTACTTCTTCGTCCGCAAGGTCATGTTCGTCAAGTATTCACAAGGGTTCGTCGTCATGCCAGGTGGCTTCGGTACGCTGGATGAATTGTTTGAAGCCTTGACCTTGGTGCAAACATCCAAAGTGGAACCCGTCCCCATCATCTTGTTCGACTCCAGTTTTTGGTCGGGCCTCGTCGATTGGATGAAAAACACCTTGTTCGAGCGCTATCAGACCATCGGTGCCACAGACCCTGATTTATTCCATGTCGTTGACACGGCTGAAGAGGTTGTTCAAGTCATCGATACCTATTATTCGAAATCGCTTTTGCGTCCGAATTTCTAATCCAACACATTCATGCATTCGTCTAAAGGAGCCATCGTGGCCGCAGTGCTCTCTGCGTTTTGCTTTCTATCGACCCAAGCACAATTCCCTTATGAAGCCTCGGTATTCACGGAATCTTACGTTGAATTGCAAAACCCAACCCTCTTGGACATCGAGTTAGGGTGGGATGATCCTGAGCTCATCTTTCCACTGCCCTTCATTTTTCCGATCGGTGATGTTTCAGCATTTGAACTCAGCCTTGGCAACTATGGTGAAATGATCTATGCCATGGATGAAATCGGCTCGATCAACATCCTTTGGCCTCTGAGCGTGGATGTCATCGATGTCTCGAATGACCCCAATGCAGCCTCAGGTGATGTCAGCACAATTGGACACCAAACTGAAGGGAATGCACCGAATCGCATTTTTAAAATAGAATGGAACAATTGCGGGTTGTACGAGGAAATTGATGGCAACGGCACCTCGAACATCCGACTCAATTGGCAGGTCTGGTTGCATGAAGGTTCGGGCATCATTGAATACCGCTTTGGTCCAACCACATTCGCCGTTGAAGACATCTTCTTATTGGAAGGTGAGCCATTCACTTCCGGCATGATTTTCAATTGGGATTACGACGGGTATACTGGCAATATCTATGCCGCCTCAGGAGATGCTGCAGCACCTTCTTGGTCCTTGGAAACCGACTTTGAAAGCTGGTATTATGGCGGTCCATTTTTGGACAATGTCCCGCAAGAAGGACAAGGCTATCGGTTCAATGGTGGCTCAACATCCATTTCAGATCCCGTGAGTTTGGAAGCATCTTTCCAACTTTACCCAAATCCGACGTCTGGGACTTTTTGGGTCTCCAATCTGTCGAGTCACTTTCAGAATTACACCTGCGTTTCAGCTTCTGGTCAGGTCGTCGAACAATGGACCCTCGCCCCGAGAGCAATCCTCATGCTCGACGAAGCCAATTTAGCAGCGGGAATCTACGTTGTACACGATGAGCAAGGCATGCGCCAAAAACTCATGATTCGCTAAGGCACTCCTGCAGATTATTGGATCATGACTGGAACGCTTCTGCGCTGCCCGTCCTTCATCCACTCCACCAAGTAAATACCGGGTGACCAAGACGATACGTCCCAGGTCATGCGGTATTTTCCGTTCATATCGCCTGACCGCATCAAACGCCCAGAGGCGTCCATCACGTTCCAAGCCACGCCTTCAGGATTGATGTGGTCCAATCGCAAGGTCAACGATTCATTGGCTGGATTGGGATATACCGTGAATCCTGCTTCCGCAAAACTTTCCTGCACATTCATTTGGGGTTCGAAGCCGATGGTAAAGACCCCGTGCTCGGGCAAACCCACCAGGGCCGACCAATATTCCCCATTGTTTTGGAGCGGATAAAAATCAGGAGCGCTGCCCACTTCAAAATTTTCCGCGTCGTCCACAATGACACCAATTGCAGCCGAGCTAAACAACTCACAAACACCGGCATCAGCAAACTGAAGATTGACCGTTCCAGCATCTCCAATCTCTTCCACGGCCCATGTGCGCGCAAGTCGGCTCGACAAGAATGGATAGCTTGTCACGACTTCCAATCCCTCTCCATCATGTCCCCAAAAGAGGTATTCTCCATCTTCGAGATCTGTTGGGTTGCTGACTCGAACAACTCCAGTACCCTGAGCATCCTCGTGTGCATCCCATTCGCTTTCACGCCCGATTCCTGCGACATCTTCCGAGAAGTCGTTGCGGAAATAATGCTGAATGCTGCCCATTGAAATTCCGTAACGCGCAGCGACATAGTTGGACACAATGGTGCGGTGCGACTCGAACAGTTTCGTTCCGTAGATGAAATGCTCCGCGATGGCGCCTTCACCAAATCGATTGTCAAAGTCCCATCCGAGTCGGACATCCACCTGAGCATTGTCAGCACGGGCACCAATGTTGGATCCCGGGAATGGAATCCGTAAATCGTTGATGATCGTTTGGAAGTTTTGATCCCAATCCGATTGTCCATAGATGACGCCATAAAATTGGGGCAGCGATGCGTCTACGATCCAGTAAGGCGTGGCTTGGGCATAATTCCCTTCATTGTCAATGACGACAGACTGGAAAGAACTCTGATCCTTCCATGGGTGCAAGATGAATCCATTGGCATCTCGCGCGCTCCCCAGCCACCCGTGTTCATTCCAAGCGACTTCAGCTCCTTTCGCCACAGTGAATGCAGAAATCTCGCGGTGCATGGGAACAACAGAAGCCACCACACAATCATTCACTCCATCAAACGTCAGCGCCGGTCGACCGTTGATCGCATCACTCTGCACGACTGGATGGGCCTCGAGATCATTCTGCAATGCAGACAGGACGTTTCCTGACAACACGTCACGCCATTCTGCAACGGCCATGCCGTCGGTAGCCTCCATTCCAGTGGACGCATAGGTCCCTGCATCTCCTCTCAACCAGAGTGTCAATGACGACGCATCCCCAACTCCACCGGGTCCCCATGGACCGAGCGGTTCAGGAACGGGATGGTATACCAAACGCAAGGTGTCTGAAGCCGCATTGGCCAAGCCATATCCATCTTGTTCGATCGCTACACCTTGGGGGACGACCAGTTCAATCGGACCGTAATCTGTGGGTGTCACGATGCAAGTAAATCCACTTTCGTTGGGCTCCAAGGCGGTGATGGCCGCATTCGTCACATTGATGTCTGCTGCAACAAACAAGTCCATGGGAATGTCCAAGAGATTCCGCCGGAAGGAAATGGCCACTGGAGCAGGACCGAACACGGAGGTTTCACCAGAAGCTGAGGCCAGATGTGCAATGGGAGGAAAACCTTGGGTTGCCCCATGCGCATCCGTTTCCCACATCCCGCGACCATAGGTGCCCGCTCGAATTCGGCGCGGATCATTTGGACCGCTGCCTGCATACAATTCCAATTCTGTCACGCGCACATTCAAAGGCAATCCATCGGAATAGTCGATCCAAGCGGAATCCGCATTGGACCAATGATAAACGCCCATGTCCGTGCCGGCATACAAACCGCCTGTGCCGGTGGTATCATATACCAACGAGTTGACTGTTACCTCAGGCAAATCGCCCTCCAATTCCAACCAATTGTCCCCGAGATCGGACGAATGCCAAACCCGATTATTGAATCCTATGTACACGGAATTGGAATCTCCGAATACCGTTTCTATGGCCAAGACCGGTTGCGCGCTCAATGGCAAGGCATTGCTCAAATCCACCCAGGTCACACTGTCCGCTTCAATCAAAGCCGAGTCGCAACGGAACAGCTTCCGACTGCCTTCAGTAGCAAATAAAATGTTCTCATTGTTGCGATGGCGATGCACCACGCGCATGGTGGTCAGATCATTGCCTCCAAGCTCCGAACTGATGCGTTCCCAAACGATGCTATCTCGCACGGGATGTTTGATGTTGGTGCTTCTCCAGACATTGAGCAAGCCAACAAACATAGTAGACGGATCCTCATGCGACAGGGTAAATGGAGTAGACCAGGCGCCTCCTTCGTTGATGCCCAACTCACCGTTGGCAACAATTGTCTGTGATTGGATGCCCGGCCCAGTGCGATAAAGTCTGCCGTATTGCGAACTGGAAAAGAACCAATTGGGGTCGCTGGGGTCGTAAATGCACTCAAATCCATCCCCGCCGCTTCCGCGCGACCACTGGACGCCATTGAACAAATAAGTCCCATTGTCTTGATAGCCATTCATCGCATCCGTTCCTGCATGCGGACTTTGGCCAATCTTATAAATCTCACCGGTCACAATGCCGTTGCTCATGTCGGTCCATTGCTGGTTGTTGTCATAGCGGTAAACTCCACCATCGTTTGCCAGCCAGATTTCATCGGTGTGGGGATTCGCTACCAAGGCGTGCTGATCCACATGGGTAAAGCTATCTTGGATGTCCAACCATGTGGCACCGCCGTCATCAGAACGTTTCATTCGAATGCCTCCGACGTAAACGCGGTCGACCACCACCGGATCCGCCTCCAAACATAGATCATACCAAGCCTGTCCTCCTTCTTGATCTCCTGAAGCACTCCAAGCCATGATGTTGGGAGCGTCACTCATTTCTTCAAAATTCAACCCAGAATCCGTGGACTTGAAGAAGGCTCTGAATTCGTACGTGCCCGTAGACAAAACGTAGACATGGTCTGGAGCCGCAGGCGAAACGGCAATGCACATCCGCGTGCTCGGATTGATGCCATCATTGATGTAATCCCAATTGTCTCCTCCATCCTCACTGCGCCAAAAGCGACCTTGTCCCGTACTGTAAAGGATGTCCGGGTTTGTGGGATGAAAGCAAAGATCCTTGTAATTCTGGGTATTCGAAGAGACCTGGTCCCAAGATCCTCCCCCATCGAGCGAACGATACACTCCACTGTTGGTGGCTGCAAAAACTCGGTTTGCATCCGTAGGGTGCACCAAAAGGTCTCCCACAATCAAATTGGCCATGCCTTCATTGACGAAATCCCAATTCGCACCGCCATCCACTGACTTCATCACGCCCATTCCGGGACTGTCTGAAGCATCACGATCTCCCGTACCGATGTAAACCACCAGTGGGTTGGACGCCGCAAAGGCAATGGAACTCACGCCTAAAGTGGGAAAATGGTCCGTATTGGTGGTCCAAGACGCTCCGGCGTCAAAGCTCCGCCAAAGACCACCTGCAGGAGCTCCCGCAAACACCACTTGGTCATCACTGGGATGGAAGGCAATGGCATTCATTCGCCCTACCCCACGGATGTTTTCACGTGTCGTGATGTTGGTCAATGTCGGGCCGCAAACCTGCCAGTCCCCATGGGCTGATCGTCCTGCATTTCTGCCTTGAACAATGCCTCGATGCGCATCCATTATGGCCTCACCATCGATGGCAGCCCCTTGGTCGTCTGTTCTTCCGTCCATCAGATGCAGCCAACGTTCAACCTGTTTGTATCCTGAGCCTTTCACGCGAGCTCTCCCTTCCCACTGCGCCTCAAAAATGGCGCGGACCTCGTCCGGCTTGATGTCTTCCGATTGCATCAAGACGGACCAATCTGGATCCAACGATGCTGAGGTTTGGGCCCAAGACAAATGCGCCGTGAAAAAGGCAAAACAAAAGGCCAAGCCTCCTAGGATTAATCCATTGGACTTCGGGTGTGCTGTCAAAATCATGGCAGCAATTTAAGACCCAACCGACAGGATGTCCGTTGCGAGGGCTTCATTCCTTCCTTCTAGGGTCAGAATGGCAGATTTCATGCCCCTCAATTGCATTGGCGCGGTCATTGAATGCACCTTCGCAAATAGAATTCAAGCACCATGCAAAAAGGAAACATCAACGTTCAAACGGAAAACATTTTCCCCATCATCAAGAAGTTTCTCTATAGTGACCATGAGATCTTCTTACGTGAATTGGTCTCGAACGCTGTAGACGCAACTCAAAAGCGAAAGACACTTGCCAAAATTGGGGAAATCCCCGCCGTTGAAGGTGAAACATCCATTGAGGTCCTCATCGATTCGGAGGCCAAAACATTGACCATTCGAGACCGAGGCATCGGCATGACAGAAGAAGAGGTCAACAAGTACATCAATCAAATCGCCTTTTCTGGTGCAACAGAATTCTTGGACAAATACCAAGGTGACGATGCCAAGACCGCCATTATCGGTCACTTTGGCCTAGGGTTCTATTCTGCGTTTATGGTGGCCAAGCATGTCGACATCATTTCGTGGAGTCAAAAAGAAGACAGTGCACCGGTAAAATGGACTTGCGATGGTTCGCCTGCCTACGAAATTGGAGACGCGAACAAGGACGAACAAGGCACCGATATTGTCTTGCACATTGCCGATGACAGCCTTGAGTTTCTTGAACAAGATCGCATTGATGGCATCCTGAACAAGTACTGCAAGTTCATGCCTGTTGAGATCATTTCAGGAACCAAGAGCACCTGGGAAGATGACCCTTCCGGTGAAAAAGACGAAAAAGACAACGTCAAGAAAGTCGAAATCAAGGTTCCCAATGTCATCAACAAGACCCAACCCTTGTGGAGCCGACAGCCCGCGGAATTGAAAGATGAGGATTACCAAGAATTTTACAAGGATCTGTACCCGATGAATTTCGAGGATCCATTGTTTCACATTCACCTCAACGTGGACTTCCCGTTCAATTTGACAGGCATCCTTTACTTCCCGCAGCTCAAAAAAGAGATGGAATTGCGCAAGGACAAAATTCACTTGTACTCGAATCAGGTGTTTATCACGGACAACGTCGAGAACATTGTTCCTGACTTTTTGACCATGCTGCACGGGGTCATCGATTCACCGGATATTCCCCTGAACGTCTCCCGCTCATACCTACAGGAAGACGCCAACGTCAAGAAAATTAGCGGCCACATCTCCAAGAAAGTTTCCGACAAATTGGGCTCTATGTTCAAAAAGGACCGGGAGTCATTCGCTGCACAGTGGGACGATCTCCGCATCTTCGTCGAGTACGGCATGCTGACCGATGAAAAGTTTGCAGAGCGCGCCAAGAAATTCATTCTTTTTAAGGACACAGAGGGCACTTGCGTCACCTATGACGAATTGATTGCAGCCGTCGGAGAAACGCAAAAAGACAAGAGCGGCAAGATCGTTTTGCCCTACACAAGCGATGCCAAAGGACAGCATGCCTTCATCGAGCCCGCAAAAGAGCGAGGCTATAAAGTCCTCGTCATGGAAGGTCCATTGGCTTCCCACATGGTGCAAAAACTCGAAGAGGCATATCCTGAAGTCCAGTTCAAGCGAGTGGATTCGGATGTCATCGACAATCTCATTGAAACAGATGAAGCCTCTACCAGTGCTTTGGATGAGAAGCAAGAGGAAACTTTGAAGCCCATCATTGAAGGGGCATTTCCGGCAGGAACTTACAAAGTCAAGTTTGTACCGATGTCCCCCACTGCCGCTCCAATTACCATTACACGTTCAGAGTTCATGCGCCGCATGAAAGAGCAGCAAGCAGTCGGCGGTGGAGGTTTCCAAATGTTTGGAGCCATGCCTGAGAGCTACGATGTTGCGGTCAATGCCAATCACCCGATGGTGCAAAAACTACTGAGTGAAGCCGACTCTACCGAGCAAGCTCGACTGGCGAAACGCGCAGGCAATTTGGCCCGTCTGTCCCAAGGCTTATTGGAAGGTGAAGAACTCACCTCATTCATAACTGAGGGTTACGCCGAACTCGCGTGAGCAATTTCGGACCTTGGATTGGAGGTGCCATCGGTTGGGCTGTAGGCGGCCCAATCGGTGGCATCTTGGGTTTTGCTTTCGGCAAAATGTTCACGCAGGATGCATCCGGTTCTGCCAACCCAACTGGACCACACTCCAGGCAATCGACCCGGTCGGGAGATTTTGCGGCATCGCTTCTCGTATTGAGTGCTGCGGTGATGAAAGCCGATGATAAAATTCTCAAATCGGAATTGGACTTTGTCAAGGGTTTTTTGAAAAACAACTTTGGGGCCTCTCAAGCGGAACAACTCACGCTCATGCTGCGGGAGACCCTAGATCAAACCATTGACACGCGTCGCGTTGCTGAGCAAATCCGGCATCACATGGACCATGCGAAAAGGCTCTTGCTCTTGCAATACCTCTTTGGCATCGCCAAAGCCGATGGCCACATTCACAGCAAAGAGCTGGATGTCATTCGTGATATTGCTCGCTGGCTTGCCATTCACGAAAAAGACCGTCTGAGCATTGAAGCCATGTTTCATGCGGGCACGTCTGACCCCTATGCGGTTTTGGAGATTGAAAAAACGAGCACGGATTCAGAGGTCAAGAAGGCTTACCGCAAGATGGCCGTGAAATTCCATCCAGATAAAGTTCAAGACCTCGGTGAATCTCATCAAAAACAGGCAAAAGAGCGGTTCATCGCCATCCAAACAGCCTACGAACAAATCAAATTGGATCGTGGAATGAAATAATGCGGGACTGCTCTTAGCTGTTCATCATTAGATTTGACGATTCGAACTTGACGCACGATTACCAACATTGACCTCATGAACCACTCGTTATCGGCTTATGCCATTGCTGCATTGATTGCAATTTCCAGTGCCTTCGCACCGATCAATGACCTTTCGGCACAGCGATCAAAAAAAAACAAGAAAGGGAAATCTGAAGCCTCGCAGGACCGGTCTTCGAAAAAAGATGACATCAAGTCGCTTTCAGAACTGACCAAGAGTTGCTCTTTAGATTCTGGACTCTTTGCCATCCATTCCGATACCGCCTCAGGGAAAAGCTGGTTGATTGTTCCCGACTCGATGCTCGAACGGGAGTTCATCTACTTCTCTTACATCAATGACGGGGTGGCTCAATCCGGTTTTACACGGGGCACTTATGGCAACTCGAAGGTGATTTCTTTTCACAAGCATTTTGATCGAATCGAAATTCATGCAGAAAACACCAACTATCATTTCGATCCAGAATCCCCGCTTGCTCGAGCTTCATCGGCGAACATCAACACGCCCATTTTGGCGAGCTTGAAAATTGAAGGCATCGATTCATCGAAAACCGTTTTTGCCATTTCTGGCGATGCGTTGTTTTTGCAAGAAGATGTCGAAATGGTCAAGCGTCCTTCACGAAAACCAGGCCAGGGCGTTTTGGGCAAATTATCTCGTGAAAAATCCAAAATCACAAGAATCAATAACTACCCGGAAAACACCGAAATATCCGTGGATTACGTCTACGATAATCCAGCCCCAAAAACAGGTGGTTCCGCTTTAGAAGATGCGCGCTATGTAACAGTATCGTATCAACACAGCATCTTGCAAATGCCGGAGGAAGACTTTGTGCCGCGTCCAGATGATGCGCGGATTGGCTTCTTTAGCACGCAAACGGAGGACATGACTTCAACTTCCTCCACACCCTGGTTGGATATGATTCACCGTTGGAGACTTGAGAAGAAAGATCCAGACGCCGAGCTTTCCGCCCCGGTTAAGCCCATCGTCTGGTGGATTGAAAACACCACTCCTTATGAGTTCCGAGAGATCATCCAAGCCGGAGTGGAAAAGTGGAACAAGGCTTTCGAGCCATTGGGATTCAGCAATGCGGTTGAAGTCCGCGTACAGCCAGATAGCGCCACCTGGGATGCTGGAGACATTCGTTACAACGTGCTGAGATGGACTTCCTCCCCTTCACCTCGTTACAGTGGATACGGACCTAGTTTTGTCAACCCAAAGACGGGGGAGATCTTGGGCGCAGACATCATGTTGGAATGGAGTGGAATGACAGGACGATTGTGGCGATCAGAAGTATTCCAAAAAGCAGGAATGATGGAATCCGTTGAAGCGGAGTTCAGCGATTTATCGGCTCGAGCCTTGGCCGCTGAAATGATGCATCGTTGCGATGCAGGTGCGATCCAGGCGCAGCAAACGCTCTTGGGGCTTGCAGCCATTAAGGCTCGTGCTTTCACCGATGAGGACCAGGAAAAATTCACACGTGAAACTCTCCATCGATTGGTCTTGCATGAAGTGGGACACACGTTAGGCTTGAGCCACAACATGGCAGGCTCTACGATGCTCAGCCCGGAAGAATTGAAAAGTAGCGCGATTGTCAATGCCCAAGGCATGAGTAACAGCGTTATGGATTACCCCGCCATCAATTTTACCGAAAAAGCTGAAGACCAAACGAAGTTCTTTGATGACGAACCCGGCCCCTATGACCTATGGGCCATTTCGTATGGCTATTCTCCTGAATTACAAGACGCTGCTGCTGAAAAAGACCGACTCGAAGCCATCTTGAATCGCTCTACGGAAGCCAACCTGATGTTTGGAAATGATGCTGACGACATGCGACGTCCAGGAGGCGGCATGAATCCGGATGTCAATATATATGACCTGTCAAATGACCCCGTGGCCTATGCTGCTGAGCGTTGTGATTTTGTCAATAACCTGCTTCCTCAAATTGTCGACATGTACGGTGATGATCGCCAAGACAGTTATATGGAAGTCCGCAGAGCTTACTTGACGTTGACGGGGGAATACGCGACGCAGCTCGGAGTCATGACACGTCAAATTGGTGGAGTCCGCTACAACCGAGCATCTCCATCCCAGCAACAAATCGCACCGCTTCAACCCGTGTCAAAGAGCGACCAAAAAGCTGCCCTGCAGTCACTTTCGACCTATGCCTTTGCTCCTGACGCCTTTGATGCCGCGCAATCTGTCTATGGATACTTGCAAGGACAACGAAGAGGGTTTGGATTCTTCAGCGAACCGGAAGACCCGAAAATTCACGCACGTATATTGAGCGCCCAAAAAAATGCGCTCGCTCATTTGCTTCATCCGCGTGTTCTGCAAAGAATCACCGATGCTCGCAATTACGGCAACGACTATGCCCTCGATGCCTACATGAACGACTTGACTGCATCCATTTTCAAAGCAGACCTGCGATCATCCGTGAATACGGTGCGACAGCAACTTCAAATCACTTACGTCCAATCACTCGTACAAGCTTTGGATCCAGAAAAGAAGTATGACCTCATTGCACAATCCATGGTCCTGTCCTCATTAAAGCGCATACAGCGGGAACAAAAATCAGCGTCATCTCCTGACGGCTTAACCCGCGCTCACAGAGGACATTTGCTCTTCCTCATCGAAAATGCACTGGAACGATAAGACCACCTGAATCTTGTAAAAAGGCGAAATCTCTGAGAGGTTTCGCCTTTTTTATTCCACGGTCCTGGCGCCTGGAAACAGCTCCTCTAGCGTGGTCTCTCGAAAGGTGAAAATCCCCCGCACTTTGCGGTGTATGAAGCCCCCAAACAATTCTCCAAGCCAGCCGAAAGGCAAGGCGTAATGCAGAACATCTTCCATCAGAACACCGCCCTCACTGGGGGTAAAACGGTGCAAGTGATGCCAGAATCGATATGGACCAAATCGCTGTTCATCAATAAAATAAACTCCTTTTTCTTCATGAACTATTTCCGTCACCCATTTCATAGGAATGCCCATTAGCGGTTTGACCGTGTAGCAAATAATGTGTCCGGAAAATGTGTTCTCACCGCCGCCCGACAAAATCTTAAAAGACATGTCCTTAGGGGTAATGCGATCCAAATTCTCTGGAATGCTAAAAAAATCCCATGCTTCATTCGATTTCATCGGAAGCCATTGCTGGGTTTTGAGGCGGTGCATCTTCATGCTTTTCTAACGATTCGATGGAAGCAATTGTTCATATCAGCCTTACGAAAAGCTCAAAAAAAATGAAGCACCCGCCGTTGCAGATGCTTCACTACGATTCACAACTAGGTCCTCCAAGAACTTTTGTTCCATGACCTGTATCAAATATAAATAATTTAACTACACTATCAAACTATTTATAGGCATTTCTTGTTGTTTAGTCTATTAAAAACAACCAATTGTCTTGGATTGGTTTTTTATATAAGGATTGGATTGAACTCCCTACTTTTGCTTCATGTCCTCCAAGACCTCCTATTTCGCGGCCTTCGTATTCGGTGTCGCTTTTATTGCGACCTCCGAAGCAATGTGGTCCCAATCATTTCTAGAGGACTGGAACGATCAAACCATGCAGCGCATGATGCGTGCCGACTTTGTTTCTTTTGATGCCGCATATCCGGATTGGTTTGATTCGCAGGCCACGCCGACATTGAAGACACAGGTTCCAGAATTGGACGAACTCGAGACCGCCTTACAACCTTGGGCCATCGATGCTGAACGTGAAAATCGATGCGTACAATCCTTGTTAGAAGGAAATATGCTGCGCTTGCAAATCATACGCGTTTTGCAAGGTTTGTATGCCCCTGACCTGGAGCGCGAATTGGTCTTGAATGAAATCCCCAGCTCATTTCAATGGATTCCAGTCTTGGCTTCCTCTTACAATCATGCGTTCAGAGGAGTCAATGGACATGCTGGACTATGGGGCCTCAGTGAGGCTCAAGCGCTCAAAGAAGGCATCGCAAGGTCTGGGAGGATTGATGAGCGTATGGGCATCGTTGAATCTACTCGAGCAGCCGTGGCGATTTTGGATCAACTTCAGCGCCGTTTTCCAATGGATCCCGACCGGGTCTTAGTGGGTTTTTTAAAAGGGATGCCTTTCGCATCTCGTTGGAGCGGACAACCCGGCTACGATGACGAGCTAGACGATTGGATCGCATTGTATCGAGTCGTCGCACGCTTTATGGTCAATTTAGACGCGCCAGACTTTGAATCCGCATGGGGAGCCGAGTTGACCACCTGGCGGCCTGTCGATTGTCCTGGAGAGATCGACAACAGGCAGTTGACCCAAGTTTTAGGAATGTCATTGGACGTCCAAGAACAGTTGTTTCCATGGTGGATTGGTCAAAGTCTCCCTTGTAACACATTCGAAGAGTTTGAGCCTTATTTGCCTCGAGCATGGGCGGACAAATGGGATGAGCAAATGAGCGATTTGGAATTTGAACCTGCATCGATTGCTTCCGTTTCCTTGAGCCAGGAAGTTGCGCAAACACCGCTCAATTCATCAGAACAGGCCAACACCACTCAAGCTTCAAGTTGCATCGAATACGAAGTGAAAAAGGGGGATACGTTGTACAATCTATCCAAACGATTTCCCGGAACAACTCCTGAAAGCATCGCTGCTAAAAACGGAATTGGTGTTGTTATCAAAATTGGCGAAACCCTGTGCATTCCCCGCATGGAATGACATCTGACAAGCACTCCATAGGTCGGACTTGGGGCTTTCTGGTGGCCTTAGGGTTGTTCGCGGCATTGTGGATGGGGCGCCCTGAGTATGTGGCATTCGAATTGATTCCTTTCCCCAAATGGGAAGACTGGGGAAATGAGACTTTGCATGCTCTGAATCCAGAGGCCATCGACACGCTCCTTTCCGCTTATGATTTTTTTGACTCGCTGCATCGTGCAGAAGTCCTGCCGGTTCATTGCGCGGATTCTACCACGGCCCTGAATGACATCGATTTAAAGGATTCAGTCGTGATGTCGAGCCCGAAACCTTTTACGCAGCAAATCGGAGAAGCCCCCATCGGTCAAAAAGACCATGCCCTTTCCAAGCTTCATCCCAATTTAAGACTGCAAGGATCGGAAACTGCATTTGTCCGACTTGGCTACTTTTTCAACCGACTACAAAACAAACTTCACCAGGGGCCGCTTCATATTTTTCATTTCGGTGACTCCCAAATTGAAGGTGATCGCATTACACGCACCCTGCGCACTTCATGGCAAAACCGTTGGGGAGGCTATGGATTGGGATACCTCGCTCCGAAACCGTTGGTTGCTCCGGCTTCCATCGTCCAATCCACTTCTGCCGGTTGGATTCGTCACGCTCGCTATGGAAGACGTGACACCACAATCAAGCACAACCGCTATGGGCTTTTGGCGGCCTTTGCTTCCCATGATGAAAGCATCGCTTCCGACCAACCCCCTTGGATTCGATTGAAACCGAATAGCCGAGCAAGCCTTTCAGAGCAACATGTTCATTCCATCAAGATGCTTTTTGGCAAGTCGGAATCAAGCGCACGCTTGTCATGCTACTTGGATTCAACATTCATAGGAACGTTCGAAATTCCTGCGGACAGCGTGAGTTCAGAGCTCACCATCCCCTTGTCCTCCAACAGTGGCTCTGTAGCCTTCAAATCGATCGAATTTCAGTTCAATGGCCCGGCGCCGGAGATCGATGCCATTGGGATGTTCCCAGATTCCGGGTTGGTATTTCACAATGTTGCCATGCGCGGCTCCTCGGGCACGTTGTTTAGACAACTCGATCGTGCCCAATTTACCCACCAACTCCAATCTCATGACGTGGGGATGGTCATCCTCCAATTTGGTGGAAATGCTGTGCCTTACATCGCAGACACCGCTGCTGTGAAGCGCTATGGCCAATGGTTTGCATCACAAATACGCTTATTTCAAAGCCTAACTCCGGATGCGGCTATTGTCATCATTGGTCCGTCCGATATGGCGACTAAACAGGGACAGTACATGGCCACCTACCCCATGCTTGTTCCCGTTCGGAATGCCCTGCGGCAAGTGGCCTTGGATGAAAACGTCTTGTTCTGGGACGTTTTCGAGGTGATGGGTGGACAAGGCTCCATGGCGGCTTGGGTTGCCTCTGACCCCCAACTGGCGAGTCCAGACCACGTGCATTTCACGCGGAGAGGCGCCAACAAGATTGCCTCACTGCTCCTTCAGAGTTTGGATGCCGAGTGGGAAAGCTGGGAACGCAAACAACACGGCTTGAATTCAACCTCCTCAATTGATTCTTCGCCATGAGCCTTCTATGTCTTTTGAGTGTTGGTTGTCTTTCTTGGTTTTCGGCCATTGAAACCGATTTCACGGTCCAAGGAACGATGCCATCCGATTCTTCGACAAGTTGGAGGATTCCACATAAAAGTGATGCTTTTGACGCCTTGTGGCTGACGATGGATTCCATGCAATTTCAGGGCAACGGCTCGCTATCCTGCCTCTATATTGGCGGTTCACATGTGCAGGCAGGGTGGTTGGGACACGGGATTCGAAAGCGATTTGAAGATTCGTTTCCTTCCAGTGATACAATACGAGGTTGGCTGCTCCCCTACCGCATGGCACAAACGGACACGCCCACGCATTTTAGAACTGAGTCCACGGGAAAATGGACTGGTATGCGCTGCACGCATGGTGGCCACGTCCCACCCTTTGGTATTGCAGGCATCCGAGCTCACACGGAAGATCCTGCTGCCACTTGGCAGCATGTGTCCATCCGGTCAGATTCAACACTCCATGCCGCCGAGGCCATTGAAGTCTATGGAGACGCTTTGGGATGCATCCCGTCCTGGCTAGGGGAGGAATCGCTTCATAGTCGGCAGGCCCTCGTCAACGGCACGGGCTGGCTATTTCAATTTGAAGACCCCGTGGACACGGTTCGCTTCGGTCTCGAAATCATTGAGTCGGGCGCTATTTCCTTTGATCTATTTGCGACGACGCAACGTCTTATGCCGCATCAGGACATGCAGTTCACGCTCTATGAGTGGGGAAACAATGGCGCCAAAGTCTCCAGTGCGTTGCGATGTGATGCGTGGGCAAGTGAATGGCCATTGCCCGACCTGGACATTGTCTTTTTGGGACTCGGGATCAATGATGTTCATGCGGCGGGATCTTCTGGGGTTGATGACGGCTTCGCTCACGCTTATGACTCCCTCGTGCAGCGAATTCAAAACATGGCTCCCAACGCAGCTTTGGTGCTACTCAGCAATACAGATTCCATGAAAAATGGGCAATCCATGAGGGCACGATCCAAACAAGTTCAAGCCATCCAAGAGAAAATCGCCTTGTCACACGGCTGTGCGACTTTTGACCTCGGCAAAGCCATGGAGGACATCGGCTCCATCATGGATTGGCATGACGCTGGATTGGCACAAGCCGACCTCATCCATTTCACGCCATCTGGATACGACAAGTTGGCCGATTTACTTTTTTCATCTTGGATTGAGGCGAACAAGAATAGGCCAACTTCCATTCCTGAACCATCTTCGCAAGAACGATGATGGAATGGTTCCTCTTTGACGCCAACGATCCGCTCACCTTCATGAATGGAGCCTTTTGGGGCTTTTTCTTGTTCGTGTTCACAGGCTTTGCACTTCTTGACAAAAAGAAGGCTTTGCGGAATGCCTTTTTGTTTGCTGTGAGTCTCTTCTTCTATTGGAAAACGAGCGGTTCATTTGTCCTCATCCTTCTCTTCTCCACAATCTCGGACTGGTGGATTGGCCGTCGGATCCATCAAGCTCATGGAACGCCGCGGAAAATTTGGCTTGCTTGGAGCATCGCAATCAACCTAGGCTTGCTCTTCTATTTCAAGTATGCTTACTTCCTGTCCGATAGCATCAGCCCTTTGCTTGGAACCCATTGGAATCCAAACCATGTATTGGGTGATTTGGCCAATGTCAATTTAGGAACCAACTTTCGTGTAGATCGCATTCTACTGCCCGTTGGAATTTCCTTTTACACGTTCCAAACCATGTCCTATGCCCTGGACGTTTATCGAAAGGATGTAGAACCGGTCAAGAGCTTGATTGATTTTGGTTTTTTTGTTTCGTTTTTCCCGCAACTCGTGGCCGGCCCCATCGTTCGTGCCAAGAATTTCATTCCACAACTTCATCAGCCTTATGCCCTGACGAAGGCTGGATTTGGGATGGCTTTGTTCTGGATTCTCAATGGACTCATCAAGAAAGTTTGGCTCGCAGACTACGTTGCCGTCAACCTTGTTGACCGGGTATTCGCCAATCCTGAGGGCTATTCAGGCTTTGAGAACTTACTCGGATTGTACGGTTACAGCCTTCAGGTCTATGGCGATTTCAGTGGTTACACGGACATGGCCATTGGTGTGGCCTTGTTGATGGGGTTTCAGCTCCCAACCAATTTCAATGCACCTTACAAAGCGCGCAATCTCGGGGAGTTCTGGAGACGATGGCACATGAGTCTTTCTAGCTGGCTCAAAGATTATCTCTACATCCCGATGGGCGGGAACCGCAGCGCCTCCATGTTCACATGGATTAGTGGCAGCATCTTTTTTCTCTTCCTGCTTTTGCTCTCTCCTTCCATGGGCTGGGTGCTCGTTGGCAGTGGGATCCTTCTTCTTCTCTGGGCAGCAGCTTGGGCATTCCCCTCCTTTCAGCGGAACATTTCAACCAACATCAACCTCTTGATGACGATGATGATTGGCGGCTTGTGGCATGGAGCAAGCTGGAACTTTGTCCTCTGGGGCGCGTTGAATGGATTCGGCCTCATCGTTTATAAATATTGGAAACGCATGAGTCCTTGGGAAGTGAAAGACCGGTGGTGGAAGCATCTCATTGGAGTCCTGCTCACCTTCCACTTCATCACGTTCACTCGGATTTGGTTTCGCACAGGAAGTCAATCTCGGTGGGAAGAGATGGGCGCTCCTCACAACATGTGGAGTGAATGGTTTTCTGCCAACGCCATGCTGCAGAAACTGATGCATGGGATTGCCGGAAGTCCCTTCCTTGAAATCCTATGGGGATACCGTTCCGTGTTGACCGTGATGATGATTGGCTACACCATTCACCTTTTACCTAACACATGGAAAACCGGATACCGGCAAGCGTTTAGTCGATTGCCATTGCCCATATTGTGGCTTCTCACCGTGGTGGCCATTGGAATCGCCTGGGCCGGAACGAGTGCTGATATGCAACCGTTCATCTATTTTCAATTTTAACTCCTCGAAGCTCGCCCCCTGTTCACTCGGGCAATTCAATTTCTTGATATGCGCTGCATGATTCTGAATGAGCGCATGAGGTCAACAAGACAGCTACAGACAATACACCTAAGAATACAATGATTGCTTGCTGCAGGCGCATGTGATTTATTTTTTGAGAATACATGAGTGCTTCTTTACTTCGGACTAAACAACGTCGGGAAATCAAACTTAGTGCATTCAAATCAAACTACCTTCGTGCTTGTCTCATCCTTCGCAGTTCAAACTATGCTTCTTCGCACGAATTCTCTCTTGCTCATCACATTGGCCTGCATGGTCAGCTTTCAATTATTTTTTCTGTGGAATGAGTTTTTGGAGACGTGGACTCCGTCATGGATTCAATCGATTGAGTCCAGCATGGACGAGGTAAGGGGCGCCATCATGCTGATTCAAGTGTTCGGGATTGGCGTTTTATTCGTTGATTACGTCACACGATTCGACGACATCAAGCGACCCTTTTGGCACGGATTGGCTGTTGGCACCTGCATGATTGGATGGCTATTCCAGGTCTTTGTCTACTATTTAGACAGCGCATATCTCGTCTGAATCAGTCCAATTGGTATTGATAATCGCTTTCATTCAACTTTGAGGGCAATCCGCGGAATAACTCAAAACGTTGTTGAATGTACCGAATGAATTCATATTGCGTCCAGGCCTGTAACAGTGCGTCTCCTGGATCACAAAATGCGATAAAGGCTTCGAATTCAAAGGAGTTGAGGGAAATGATGTCATAGTCAACATACTTGATAAAGAGTTCGCGCAACAGCTCATGCCTCCGGTCTGTGTTCTCCATTTCAGCCACAAGACGTTTGCTCCTCTCATCACGATTCAATGCTTCATACAAGAATGTGATCGGGCTGGCCAGCGCATCCACTTTTGAAATCCGGTAATCCTCCTCGTTGTAGCCCAAGGCCTCGATGTCACGGAGAATTTCTCGCAATTCTCTCGGCGCCACAACTTCAGCCACACCAACTTTTACTTGCAAACGTTGCAAACGCACTTCCAAATCCCATTGACGACCTTGTTCGGGAGCAATGCGCTCGACAGTATGAAAACCAATCGCACCAAAAGCCAGGGTATCTCCAGGACAAACGGCCAGCAGAAAAGTTCCTAGATGGTCGACAAACTGCCCACCCCCCATTCGAGACCGGTTCACCACCATGGCCACGGGAATCATGCGACCGGATGCGTCATTCACACTCCCTGAAACCAGCATCAAACTGTCACAACGTTGAGAAACGATGCTTTCCTGAGAAAATGCAAGGGAACAAAAAACACATTGCACAATACTCCACAGTGCGAATCGCATAACTGTCTTCGACATGACCGCAAGATACTCTTGGCATCGTATTACCTTCGAATCATGCCGCAAAAAGCTAGCCCAAAAAAGAATAACGAACGGACTAAGGCCTCATCACAGGAGGCCATTCGCAAAGCGAAGGCACGCATTCTCAGTGCGCATGAAGCACCGTTAGAAACCGCTCAATGGGTTCACGACATTCAAAATGGCAGCAGAAAGGCCCTGGGACAAGCCATTACCTTGGCTGAGAGCCGACTTCCCAGAGACCGGGACCAATTGGAGGAATTATTGGATTTACTGCAGTCTACTTCTAGCAATCCGAAAAGCTGGCGCATGGGCATCACCGGTGTTCCGGGCGTTGGGAAGAGCACCTTCATCGAATCCTTTGGCGCCGCTTGGATTGAAATGGGGCACCGCGTGGCCGTTCTGGCCGTCGACCCCAGTAGCGAGCGTTCCGGCGGAAGTCTTCTTGGAGATCAAACCCGCATGGAAGCGTTGACCAAAAACCCGATGGCCTTCATACGTCCGAGTCCATCCTCCCAAACACTTGGAGGGGTCACGCGGGCGACACACGAATCCATCCTGCTTTGCGAAGCTGCTGGATTCGATCGCATCATCGTCGAGACTGTTGGAGTCGGCCAATCTGAAACCTCCGTTCGTCAACTCACGGATGCCTTCATTTTACTGATGCTGCCTGGTGCCGGTGACGATTTACAAGGAATCAAGCGTGGTATCATGGAAATGGCCGATTTGATTTTGGTCAATAAATGTGATGGTCCTTCAGCATCTCAGGCCGAACATGCTGCACTGCAATACCGCCAAGCCATCCATTTGTTCCCTCCCGCACAAGGGGGGCATGAAGTCCTCGTTCAAACCATGAGCGCATTGAAACAAACTGGAATCATGGACGCGTGCGGTGCCATTCAAAACTTGATGCACCTTTGGAAAGACAACCTCTGGATGGAGACTCAACGTTCACGTCAATCCACTCGTCAATTCAATGACCATGTTCGGGCATTGCTTTTCGAACAATCGCAAATTTCCCCGCAACACCAAGCTGCTTGGGAACGTCTACAAACTCAAGTTGAACGGCAGCAAATCAGTGCGTTCGCAGCCGCTCGAAAATGGCTCAACACCGTAGTTTCGCAACCATGACCGAATGGATGATGGGCTGGGTTGCAGTGGGGTTTCTTGCCATTGTTAAGTACGCTAAGGCTGAACATCCTTTTGCAAGGCCTTTGAGTGAACATCTTATTCCACATAAGCTGATTGCATGGCTGCGAGGGACGGAGCTTCGATGGCTCTTCGTATTTTTAATTTGGTGCACCAGCGGCGGCGTTTACGCGGGACTGCAAAATCCAATTTGGTCGCTAGCGATTGTGTCTGGGTTGACGATCTTTCTCTTATTTATTCCTGAAAAACCGGTTTTCCAGAATACGCGGAAAAGAACAGAATCACCTGACTCCATTCACTCACGGCTCGTTCAATTGAGGCTGCAGCTTCAACGATTGCATGAAAAAGAGCGCCTCAGTCTGCGTCTCGAGAAAGCTGAACAATCTCAAATGGTCATGGATCGATATGACCAACGATTTCAAATCATTCTTATCGCCATAGAAAACCACTTAACGTTTGGAGACCACGGTCGGGCAGAGCGTATCATCACACTTTTCTCCAGGCATTTGAGACACATTCTTTATGAAGGCTCAGTCCCTTTTCTCACGCTCGAAACTACAATTGAGCACATCAAAGCACACTTGAGCCTGATGGAATTATTGACTGCAGGACGCTTTCGTTGCGACGTCGATGATGGCATGCTTGATGCTTCTCATTTAGGACGATGCACCGAGAGTCTGAGGATTAGTCCGTGGGTCGAGTCCATGGTTTGGCCTTTTTTCGAATGGGCTGAGCGCACGAACGAACCGATTGATCCGATGTACTTATTATTGGATGTGGAGGATGGCGAAATCGCAATAAGCTGCGAACATCCGAGTTTCGTAGAATCTCAAATCATCCGTTCACACCGCCTCAAATTGCTTGGAGAATATTCTGAGGAAGAATCGAAAATTGCGTGGAATCGCACGCTAAAAGTTGTGGCCTAAGAAGACGAAACGACGTGACTGACAAGCTCATCGACGCCGCAGGCCAATTGATCGCCCGTTGTCATGTTCCGCAACGTCCATACATCTGCAGCACGCTCCTGATCTCCGCGCATGGCTACAAACTGAACCCCCAAATCCGCTGCGTGCTTCAGTTGCTTTTTCATTTTTGCCGGGTCCGGATACAACTCGGTGTCCACCTTGGCCTGTCGAAGGGCTTGCTGTAGAATCAAGGCATCATCCACACCCTCCGCATCCATCTGTAAGATCATCACTTTGGAACCGACGCGGGATTCCTCAGGGAAACAATCAAAATGTTCCAGCACATCATAAATGCGATCCGCTCCAAAACTGATTCCGACTCCACTCATGCCTTCCCAACCGAAGATCCCTGTCAAGTCCGCATAGCGTCCTCCTCCGCATATGCTCCCCACGGGTGCGTTGTCAACACGAACCTCAAAGATGGCTCCTGTGTAGTAGTCCAATCCTCGTGCTAAGGCCGGGTCAAACACCAAACGATCAGGGTCAATCCCGCAATTTTCAGCCCGTTGAAATAGCAGCTGCAATTCGACCCACGCATCTTGAGCCTCAATATCGTCCGCTAAAAGCATTGCCCGCAACCCTTCGATGCGATCTGAAAATTCCGGCTGCTGAAGCAACTCAAACAGTTGTTCCACGGATTGAATCACCGTTGGTGCAAACCCCCGATCACTCAATTCTTTGACAACTCCTGATGTTCCCACCTTATCCCATTTGTCCAAAGCAATGGTCAAATCTCCGAGTTGTTTTGACACACCCCAACTTCTGGCCAGCCCATTGAGCAGGCGGCGGTCGTTGATCGCAATGCGGTACCCCGGCACCCCAAGGTTGGTCAATACCTCATCAAAAATCAACATCAAATCCAATTCGCACAAAGCGCTTTCAGATCCGATGATGTCCGCATCACATTGCGTGAATTCTTGGTACCGTCCTTTGCCCGGTCGATCTCCGCGCCACACTGTTTGCATTTGATATCGCCGAAACGGAAACTGCAGTTCATTGCGCGACATGACCACAAACCGCGCAAATGGCACGGTCAAATCATAGCGCAAGGCCTTCTTTGAAATGCTCGGAACAAGCGCTTTGCTATCTGAAGAAGCCAACGCATCGGCATCGGCTTTGGCTAAAAAATCACCGTTGTTTAGAATGCGGAAAATCAACTGGTCTCCCTCCTCTCCATATTTTCCGGTTAAGGTGGAGAGGTTCTCCATGGCAGGCGTTTCAATGGGCTGGAATCCATGCCGTTCAAACGCGTTGCGCATGATGCCGAACATCCAATTGCGCCGCGCCATGACATGGGGTCCAAAATCGCGTGTTCCTTTCGGGATAGAGGGCTTGCTCATGGTTTTCTTTGAACTATAAAGGTCTGTTATTTCTTTCTGCGGTATTGAATGAATGCGACAATCGTTAAAATGGCCATGGCGAGAAATACGTACTGCATGCTGTGTGTTTGTTCGTGAGAGCGCTAAATTCGGAAATTGATGGAAACGAATGATAAAGAGAGGACACTTTCCGGTCACCAAGGTGCTTTATATGATGCTGCCTGGAATTCAACGACCCAAGAATGGGTGACAGCCGGGGGGGATGGCGTGGTGGCCAAATGGTCTTTTGACGACCCGACGGCGGGCCAAGCTGTTCTACACCATGAAAAAGCCTTTTTTTGTATTTGCTTGAACGGGGATGGATTGGTCGCAGGCACAGAGGATGGTGAATTGTTCTTTCTCGACTCAAAGGGCTCTGTGATCCGATGGTCCGCTCACAGAGGAGGTGTCTTCGCGCTGCTCCTGCATACCAACGGACGAATCTACTCTGGAGGTGGCGATGGACGCGTACTGGAATGGACGGACGGTAAGCTCACAGGTGAATGGGCTTTGTCATCACCAGACAAAATCCGGACTCTCGTGGCGCATGGCTCCAGCATTTTCGTCAGCTCCAGCAATGGTGAGGGACGACTGTGGAATCCAGCTGACACAGCCGGCTTGGCTGGTGCGCCTGCAATGGGCTTCCATGAAGGCGGATTGTATGCTGCTATTTTCATCGCAGCCAAGAATGTTTGGATTACCGGAGGACGGGATGGCCACTTGCGGGTTTGGGATGAGACCGGCGAAAGCATCCTAAGCTTACCCGGCCACGAGGGAGCGATTTACCGCATGCAGCGAACGGGCGATTTGATCTGGACGGCAAGTCGAGACAAAACGGTTAAATGCTGGTCGGTTGACAGCCTGCAACCTTTGGCCAAATGGACGCACCGCAATGGTGGATGTCGTCGCTCCGTGAATGCCCTCATCTGCGGTGGTCCCAACTTGGAATGGATGCTCGCTGGTGGGGACGATCGGCAAGGGCATGTGGTAGAGTGGCTGAAATTGTTACCAACTGATGGGCTCTAAACCTTTGGAAACAAGCCAAGCATTGGCCAGACTAAATGGCTTGGAGCCAAAGAAACCTCGATAGGCCGAAAGTGGACTTGGATGGGGCGATTCCAGTACGAGATGATCAGGATGGTCAATGTTCTTCTTGTGCTTCCTAGCCTGGCTTCCCCAAAGGATGAAGACAATGGGACGATCGGATTCCTGCAAAACATCCAATACCGCACCCGTGACCATTTGCCAGCCAAAATGAACATGACTCCCCGGGCTGCCGTGGGCAACGGACAAAACATCATTGAGCAGCAACACCCCCTGCTGCGACCAATGCTGCAATGCACCTTGATGGTTCACTTTATTCAAAGTTTGATTCTCGGGGCCAACGTCATCCAAAAGTTCTTTCAAGAGGTTTCGAAGTGAAGGCGGCCACGTCACTCCCGACATGACTGAAAATGCGAGTCCATGCGCTTGCCCCGCTCCATGGTATGGGTCCTGGCCCAAAATGACCACTTTCACCGCGTGGGGCTCGCATTCACACAAAGCAGTGAGCTCCATTCCTGCGGGAGGATAACACGTTCCCTCTGAGCGGGCACGAGCGAGAGCCCCGTCCAGCCCCGTCCAAACATTCCTATCAACCCTTGTCGCCAAGACTCGTTTCCAGGAATCCGGGAGTTGGTTTAACAGCTGCAAACTCTGATTCGACATGCACAAAAATCTGTGCTTTGAGGAAGCTTTCCAACCAAGCTTAGCGAATTCGTTGAAAACCTCTTTCAAAGATTCTTTGTGGTACAAAAGGAAGAAGTACTTTTGTGCTTTGCTCCCGATTCCATTTTGACGGAGTTTCTTCCATCTTGCACCCGATTACCTTTGTCGTTAACTGACACTACGCTTCGTGACAAACTGGAGACCAATCAAGGAAAAACCTTGTATGGTTACCAGAAAAATGCCATTAGTACGTTGATGGGCCGAATGGAAAAATTTCCAGAACGGTACAACGTGCTTTTTCAATTGCCGACAGGTGGAGGAAAGACCGTGATTTTTTCTGAGTTGGCCAAGCGATTCATTCTGGAAACCGGGAAAAGAGTTCTTATTCTCACTCACCGAATTGAATTGTGCGGACAAACTAGCCGCATGCTAACCGACATCGGGGTACCGAACAAAATCATCAATAGCAAGGTCAAAGAACTGGATGATGATGAGGATTTCTGGTGCTATGTCGCCATGGTCGAAACGCTCAACAATCGACTCAGTGATGAGCGTATTGATTTTGAGAATTTGGGCTTGGTGATCATTGACGAAGCGCATTACAACAGCTTCCGTAAGTTATTTGGATATTTCGCCAACCAAGTGATTTTAGGTGTCACTGCGACACCATTGAGCTCCAACATCAAACTCCCACTGAAGGACAACTACAATGAGTTGATTGTGGGGGAATCGATCTCTGCTTTGGTGGAGCAGGAATTTTTGGCCGAAGCGGTGACCTACAGTTATGATGTGAATCTCCGATCCCTGAAGATTGGAATCAACGGAGACTATACGGTCAGCAGTTCTGAGCGGTTGTATGGCAATTACCTCATGCAAGAGAAACTGCTCTATGCCTATGAAGAAAAGGCCAAGAACACCAAAACACTGATTTTCAACAACGGAATCAATACATCCAAGTCCGTTCAGGCGATGTTTGAGGAAGAGGGCTACGAGTGCAAACACTTGGACAATACCCACAGCGAAAAAGAACGGCACGACATTCTTGAGTGGTTTGAAAAGAAGCAAGATGCCATTCTGAGTTCTGTTTCCATTTTGACCACTGGATTCGACTCCCCTTCCGTTGAAACCATTATTTTGAATCGCGCCACAAAGTCTTTGACCTTATACCATCAGATGATCGGTCGAGGTTCACGGGTTTTGCCCCACAAGAAAAAATTCAATGTCATCGATTTGGGCAACAATGCCCGACGATTTGGACTGTGGGACACGCACGTGAATTGGGCCGATATCTTCAAATCACCCAACTCTTACATAGAGGGCCTTTACTCCGACGAAGAAATCGAGGAAGAGTTTGTCTATGAGTATTCGGACGATTTGATGAAGCGATTGGACGGTGGTCCTGATCCTGATTTCAATATGGCCGAGGCTTATGTTGAAGTGATGCGAACAGGCGGAAGACCAAAAGACGCCATCGAACTGAGCATTGCACACCACGTGAGCATCGTTCGGTATCTATGCCAAGACTTCTGGGACGCGTCGGACCTATTGAAAGAGCTGGAAGGCGACATCATTTACCGCGTGCGGCTTTACTCCAAGTGCATCTCCAAAACAACGGAGAACTACAAGAATTGGCTCAAGGAAGACTACCTCCGAAAACTACAGAGCGAGTTGCGTCAGGCCTATGCTGAAGATGACCTTCAAGGATGACATCATCGTGCGGATGGCACAGCTACAAACTCACTGGTGACACTTACAAAAACACCGTGCTTTTGACGCTCTAATTTCCGGAAACTTGCACATGCCTGTTTCCATTGAATCGTGGTTGGAAGTCTTTCCAATGCATCTCGGTTTTGCCCTGATCACTTTTGTTTTTTTTCGTGTATTCTCCGCTCTCCTTCCATGGAAAGTGCGAAAAACAGGGTCTGTTAGCACCATGTGGCTGACCGCTTTGTCCGCACTTGGAATCGCATTGTCCACCGCAAGTTGGGGCATTCAATTCGCGCCTTTCGCTGCAAAATGGGTTGAATTCACACGTTCGGCCTCGTGGTGGTCGTTCATGATTCTTTTGGCCTCTGCCCTCCTGTACGCACAAGTCAGGATAGACAACTCAGCATACCATAGAGCGAAGCAATTGCAAAACGCTACGATTCAAGAACAACTATTGATACAAAGTGTCGCTCAAGTCAAGAAAAACATCGAACTCAAAGACGAGGTAAGACAAGCCAAGCGGAACAACTTGCGGTCACAAATGAACCCGCATTTCTTATTCAATGTCCTCACCGGAATTCAACATCTTTTACTAAACGAGCAAGGTGATCAAGCAAGCAACGTTTTTAGGCGCTTTCGAAAACTGTTGATGCAAGGGTTCATACACAATGATCAAATTATTGGCTCGATTCAACAAGAACTCAACCATGTTGAGCAATACATCGAGTTGGAGTCTCTTCGGATATCGAAATCCATTGGTTGGGATTCCAAGGTCAATTCATCGGTCAACCTAGAACGAACCCCCTGCCCCAAATTCTTATTGCAGCCACTGGTTGAAAATGCGATCTGGCATGGTCTTTCCGGGCTCTCCTCTGAGGATCCGCAAATTCAAATTCATGTATTCTGGGAAGATGAAACGCTCGTTTTACAAGTTCATGACAATGGAAAAGGCTTGGGAAGCTCCGATGTAAAGAACACCTCAAACAAACGAGAAGGACACCAGTCCAGGGGAACTGCAATTATCCGAGAACGCCTTAATCTCCTTCGACATCCTGGACGGCTGGAGCTGAGAAAACCATCGGCGCAGGACCCATTCACAAACGGCGTCGTCGCTGAGATTCAACTTCCTTTGTGGGCACTAGAGCCTCCACCCAAGCCATCTGAATCAACCGACAGACTTAGAATGGCAAACGTGGATTAGGAGAATCGGCAATCGTACCTCGGAAGCCCGATTCATATTGAATTGCCCCCGTGATTGCGATCATGGCTGCATTATCCGTGCAGTAAGCCATGGGTGGAATGTGCACGTTCCAGCCCAACTGCTCTCTTCTCGTTTCAAGGGCTTTTCGCAATCCACGATTGGCCGAAACACCTCCAGCAATAGCCACTTCACGAATTCCGGTAGATTCGACCGCCGCCTCCAATTTACTCAATAAAATATCCAAGATGGCGTGTTGCACACTTGCTGCAATGTCGTGCTTTCGCTCATCTACAAACCCAGGATTCGATTGCAATTCACGCTGCAAAAAATGCAATATCTGTGTTTTCAATCCACTAAAACTCATGTCAAGACCTTCAACTTTTGGACGCGTAAATGCAAAAGCATTCGGATCTCCATCGGAGGCAAGTCGGTCGATTTCAGGACCACCCGGATAAGGCAAGCCCATCAATTTGGCCATTTTATCAAAGGCCTCACCTGCTGCATCGTCACGCGTTGAACCAATCACCTCCATGGCCATTGGATCGTTGACTCGGACCAACTGCGTGTGTCCACCGGAAACGGTCAAGCATAGAAATGGCAACTGTGGAGGGTCTCCAGGTTCAAGAAAATGAGCCAAAATGTGAGCGTGCATGTGATGCACCGGAATGGTGGGCTTTCCCAAAGCATAGGCCCACGCCTTCGCAAAAGCCACGCCCACATGCAAGGACCCCATAAGACCGGGGCCTTGAGTGTAGGCAATGGCATCCAAGGCTTCAGGAGCTACGCCTGCTGCTTTCAAAGCGGCTTCGACCGTAGGCACAATATTTTGTGTGTGCGCCCTGCTTGCCAATTCAGGCACGACTCCTCCGTAGCCAACATGGACCGCTTGATTGGCAACCACATTGGACAGGACTTTACGGCCCTGAATAACCGCCACAGAGGTGTCATCACAAGACGATTCAATGGCCAAGATGCAAGAGTTGTATCGCATAAAGAACGGTGGACTTGTGGATTCAGTTGACGGTACAAAATTAGGTCCTTATCCCACAGAACATGTAACTTCCCTTCGGATGAAAAGCACTTCCCTTAAATGGCTGATTCGCGCGATCGCAGCTATCGTTAGTTTGCTTTTTATCGCGGGACTCGCCCTGCGAACAGAAAGGGTCCAGTCCGCGGTAGCTCGCCAATTGGCGATGGGGTTTGAAAAGCAAACCGGATTGCGGCTTGATTTTGAGTCCTTGCACATCGATTGGTGGAACCGACAGTTTGCACTCACACATTGCCGATTGGGGCAGCCTGAGCAAGAACTGCCATTGCTGGACATTGCCACAATCAAATTGGGCGCTTGGCATAGAACACGCGGTACTTGGCAATTGGGGACATTGCATTTATCCGGCGCAGAAATCGACGCGAGCGGACTTACGCAATGGAACGCCTTGCACGCCAACCCTCACACAACGGCTCAGAAGAGGCCTCTCTCCGTCTCCTTGCAACACGTGTTCATTGAGAATTTCGCAATTCGAATGAACGTGGATTCCGATGCCATGAGCGCAGTGATTGACCGAATGGAATGCCGAAACATCGAGCTCTTTCTAAACGAACAGCATGGCGAACTGATTGACCTCAAAGGACGCGTCGCAGGGGACGCATTCGGCCATGACTCCATCAACATTTCAATGCTCTCAGGAATTTGGTCTTCGGATGCCACTTCATGGCATTGGGACTCCGGAATTGCAAAGAGCTCCCTGCTCAACATCCATGGCCAGGCGGATGGTGAATGGGAAAACTGGGCCTTAACTGAACTGACAGCTGAAGCTCAACTGGAGCAAGGAGTCGACTTTCCGCATTGGAGTCAAAAGGCCCTAGACCATCAAAACATTGCGATCGAATGGGGTCAATGGCTCTCCTCGCAATTGAACCCGAACAAACTGCAGGGTGCCTTGGAGGTTCATTGGGAGAAGCCAACAGGTTGGCTCATTTCGATGCACGAATGGACAGGTCTGCCTGGAATTTCTTCCATTGACAACGCTCGGTGGGAACAAAAAAATGATGGGAAATGGGACGTTTCAGGAGAACTCAAGGGAAGCGCTCTGAAAACCTTGAAAACTTTGGGCTCTACACCCGTGGGCTCCCAACAAAGCCAATGGATCGATTCCTTGACAACCCGTCTCGGAACAAACGATGAGTGGGGCGTGCATTGGCGAACAGAAAACCAATCGATTCAGGCCGATTGGGAGTTGACATTGGAAACGCAGCAATTGCCTTTGACAGGAGCGGTTGACTGGAAGCCATCTGCCGAATCTCACGAGATTGATTGGGAATCGCATAACATTCCTGCTTGGCTGGGAATAGAGCGAGGATACGGCCAAGCCTGGGCTGCATCTGGAAGGGTGGACTGGAGCTCTGATGCCATTTTGGGCCAGACTCAACTGACTTTATCCAATAACGGGACAATTTCTGCCACAGTCAATGCCTACCGAAACCGCTTGAAAGATTCTCTACCGGAGTGGAGTTGCTCCGGCACGATCACTTCCCAAGACAACCCGATGCCGTTAGAATTGTCTTGGACAGGAAGCATAGACCGAGGCCATTGGAACTGGGAATCCGAAAGCCTGTTGCTCGGATTTCAACCTTTTCTGCTCTCCGAACGAGAAGACTGGGAACTGCATGCACGAACAGCACTGCGCGTCAACGGAATGCGTTTCAGTGAAATTCAAATGATCTTCGAAATGCGTGAAATCAACTTGCTCCAAAACGGACGCCCCATGGCATTCAATCGGATGGACATTGAAGGAAGTTGGAGCGCTGAGAGCAGCATGATTGCTTGGAATTCCGATCTGACGAATGGCTATTTAAACCTGGAGAACGACTGGAAACGCTGGGGTGAATACTGGACTGAGAAGAAGCTTCTGAAAAACACAAATGACATTGAATCGCCTCAATTTCAAGCCGAATGCAGCGTCCGTTCTTTTGCTCCAATCGCAGCACTCGCTCATCTTCCTTTTTCAATAGAGAGTGGCTCTCGATTGAAGGCCTACAGCCAAATTGGCGGAACGAAATTCCAACTCTCAATTCCACATTTGACATGGGATCTATTCGAAGCTTCAGGAATCCAAATCGACTTGGATGATCAAGCGCAATCGATCTTTATCAATGCCCAATGTGATTCGCTTCATAGAGCGGGTGTTGCTTGGATTGAGCAAGCTCAAATTGACATATCACGAGACTCTATTTGGTGGCTAGACAGCTCTTGGGATTCTCCCCAATTCGGCCATTCAGAAATGCAATGGTCGGCTCTAAACAGAGACCTCAATTGCTTCAACTTGCAGTTAATCAATATGTCCCTGCCAATTGGCAATCAAATATTTGAATCTGATTTACCTCATCCCCAACTGAACCTTGACTTCACTTCAGCTGGCATGGAATTAAGCTGTGACAATTTCAGCCTGACTTCTGAAAATTGGACCTTGAACACCTCGGGGCTTTTCAGCCCGGTCAAAGAAAGTTTCTGGACGGTCAATGCAGTCGGAAAGACCTTCCCTTTCATTGAGATGGCTCCTTACAATGACTTTAGCGGCAAGAATTTGGACGCTCGCTTTGAGTGGTGTCGACTCGAGGGTGTTTCAGCATTTGCAGCAGCGTTTCAGGGCGAAAAATTTGGATTTAACGCTTTGCAGCTAGAAAATTTCAACCTCCTCATGGACGGAGACAAGTCCAACGCCACCTATTGGCTCGCTGCTCAAATCGATACTGAATCGTCCATTTCAGCCACAGGAAACCTGGCACTCGACCTAGAGGGCCCTATGCACAGTGAACTCAAGCTCGAATCCGTACCTCTGCAATGGTTGAACACCTGGATGCCTCCTGAGTCCGTTCAATGGAGTGGTGTCATATCGGGTGACTTATTGGTTGAAGGAACCCCTAAAAAGCCATCAATCGAAGGGTGGTTCGCTTCTGATTCAGCTGCGGTTCACGTGGGCTATTTGGGGACCACGTACCAACTCAAAGGGCTATGCGAAGTGGTACCCGACGAGTTTTTCTTAGACCAATGGGAGGCGCAAGATTCAGAAGGTCACATCGCTCGAATCAACGGTACAATTATGCACGACCACTTCACTGATTGGAACTTCGATGTGGGGCTCGAAGCTGAGGTCCCATTTCAACTGCTTCAGTTGACCCGGGAAGACAATGACTGGTTTTATGGCACAGCATATGCCACGGGGGATGTCAATGTATTCGGATATGACAACAACCTGCAGATTGAAGCCCGGCTGAAAACAGGACCTGAAACTCGGTTTGCACTCCCACTGGATGGCGCATCAGATGCCTCCTATGCATCGTTTATTCACTTCCATGACCCCCGAGAGGACCTTGTTGAAATCACCAAAGACGCTCCGGATCTATCCCGTTTTCGAGTGGATCTGAACATTGATGTGACGGAAGACGCCGAAGCGCGCATCATCTTTGATGAGAGTGTCGGAGATGAAATTATGGGGGTCGTCGTTGGCGATTTGTCCATCGGAATCAATGATTTTGAGCAGATCGATATGACAGGACAACTTGAAGTTGTTGAAGGTGCCTATTTCTTCACGCTTCAAAATTTAATCAACAAGCAATTCGAAATCGAACCCGGAGGCACTATTTCGTGGTTTGGCGACCCGTATGAAGCGGCTATAGACTTGAACACAATCTACAAGGTTCGAACGAATTTGGATGGCTTGCTGCCGGACGAAAGCAATTTACCGGGACGCATACCAGTCCACCTGAACCTCGCATTGCAGGGTGCTTTAATGCAGCCTGACATTGGGTTTTCAATCAATCTTCCTGAAGCAACACCTCAGCTAACATCCCTTGTAGAGGGTGCACTGATCAACGAAGAAGAGCTCAATCGCCAAGCCTTAAGCCTTCTTGTCTTAAATCAATTCTTAAGCCCAGACCCCTTGACATCCGGTTTTGGAGGAGACCTGGTGCAAGACCAGAGCACCGCGTTCATTGCCAATCAGTTGGGCCATTGGATTTCCCAGATTTCACCGGACATGGACATTGGCTTTGATTACGGCAACAACCCCTCAGATGAAGACCAATCGTTGGCTGTGGCCTTGAGCACGCGACTTTTGGATGACCGTTTGCATGTTGAGGGAGCCATAGGAACCAATCAATTGAGCCAAGTTGCTGCATCAAATGTTCAACTCCAAGACATGACAATTAGCTATGATTTGGATGCCAACGGCACTTTTCAAGTCACGGGGCACACGCGACAAAACCCCGAATGGTCCTCTCCTTATGGGGCGACGACCCAAGGAGTTGGACTTCGGTTTCAACGTGAATTCAACCATTGGGGAGAACGGCGCAAACGCCGGGATGCAAGTTTGAACGAAGGGTTGTAATTTTCAGAGCAATTCAATCCACTCTGACGATGGCCACACGACTCCTGCTCTTTACCGCTTTCATAAGTCTACTAGCGGCCCCTGTTCATCTTCAAATCACATTGGAATCAGCCGACCTTCCACAAGGAGGAGCCACATACCCCCTCGTCAACACATTGGTCACGGATTTGGGATTGCTGGACACGGACGGGGCCAACGCCGTTTGGGACGCCAGCGCATTGACATCCCTAGGCGACGCTCCTGTTTCACCCAATCCGATGAGCGATGCTTCCATCACTGCGGCTTTAGCCTTCAACAGTCCGTTCAATTCAGCCTATCAATGTGACTTTTTTCTCCCAACTGAATTTCCTGATCTCGGAATCGATATCGGGATCCCATTGGATGGGTTCAATAGTTTTTACCAAACAGACGCCGATCATTATGCCATTGCGGGCATTGGTTTGAGCTCTGCCGGATTTGACTTGCCAGTGACATACAGCGACATCGATGAGTTCTTCCCATTGCCATTCTCATTCGGAGAGACATTTTCGAGCAGCGGTGCTTTCACCTTGGACTTGACCGGAATCTTAGGCTACTGGCTCAATCAAACTCGAGAGGTCACAGCAGATGGTTGGGGCACCCTGATTTTACCAAGCGGTTCATACGATGTATTGCGCGTCAGAACCGATCTTGTCGCAACCGATAGCATCCTGATTGAGCAGCTGGGTGAACCGTTTGCCATCGAGCGGGTGCAAACAGTCTATCAATGGTGGGGAGAAGGCATGGGATTCCCTCTGTTGGAAATCACCACCACCTTGGGCATTCCAACCATCTCGACATACCAAGATTTGGAAGCCCCTAATTTCGTTCAGGACCAGTACACCTCAGCACTCTCAGTGTTCCCCAACCCTGCTCAACCCGGTCAAAAGATTCAATTCAGCGACAACAACAACGCCTTTTGGCGCATCGTGGATTCGCTGGGCCGTGAGGTCGCTTCAGGCAAGAAAAACGATTGGGACATTCCCGCATCCATGGCAACAGGGAATTATTTTATCTCTCGCCAAGGGCAGACTGAACATTTCATTCTTCAGCGCTAATTCAATTCGGCTTTTTCTGCAAGCTGCTTCTTATTGGTCCACTTCAAGACCGACAAAGGCGTCGACCTCTTGACCAATTTGACCATCGTACCAAGCGTCCAAAACCCAGCCTTTCGCAACTTGTGGGTTGCGGAACACACGGAATGGAACGGCAGGCTTAAACAAGGCCCATCGTATACGATCCCGAAGCACCTGGATGGACGAAGGCACAACAATCGCTCGGGCAGGGACTCCAGCCATGGCTTCGGCAGACCCCATCCAAGCCAATGCCTCTTGCTCAACAAGCGCCACATTTTTCGGAATCAAAACTAAAACAGGGCCCTCACCTCCTCGCACCAGCTCTCGGCGTGCCTCTTCGACGCGTTTTACGTGGTTCATATCCAAAACCGATTCTGCATGAAACCGAATCGTGTAAAGCCCCATTGAAAGTTCAATGGTCGCTTCCTGGAGTTTGGTGGAGAGTGTGTGATCCATTGAGTTTTCAGTCGCAGAAAAATGCAGAGAAAGGATTCGGAGTGCAGAAATTCAAGGCTGCTGTAGCTTCACCTTCCATCAAATGCTGCACGGTACTGGTCGTGTAACCGACACCGTAGACTCCCTGGCTAGCGCGAGAAGCAAACAATCCCAAACCTCCCGAAATGTTGGTGTATTCTGGTCGTTCCTGGATCACTCCCGTGACCGGACTGTTGATCTCTAAATACGTCGCCAATTCATCATTGGCAATGGTCAAAATGAAATCAAACGCCCTGGCAATCTGCACATCCTCGTCCCAGGTCCCTAAGACTCTTGTTATGTATGGGTCTTCCTCCAATTGAGTGGCCAGGGTGGTGAAAAACCGCTCTCCGCTGACTTCTTTTTGGAGGCCTTCGCCACCGTCATCCGAATCGGTTCGCAACGAGCCCATCGGCCATTCGACAATTCGCTCTATTTCGTCCACCAACTGGGTGTGTGCCAAATCCGCCCAAATTCGTTCTGTCACATGAATGCGCATGGAAATATCATACTGGCTTGCGCCGTCTGTCGAAGTCCACTTGAACGTGATGTCCGGGTAGGTCGTTTGAAAACCAATGCTGGCAAATCCAAACTTGAAATTGTTCACACCGGGCGGAGGCTGGGTGATATTTCCTGCCTGGGTGGCGATCATGTTAGTCGTCGCCTCTGCATGGGTTCCGTCCGTTATGTCCAAGTTGAAATCATATTCGGCAGCCGCATCCAAACCTCCCTCTGGAACAAAAAACCACATCTGATGCTCGGGGCCGTAAAAAATCCCGTTTGTTTCCTTGTTTTCGATGAGCACATCCTCAAGAGTCCATGAGCGAGTGACCTGATCTCCAATTCGTTCGGACATTAAAACGGTCACATCTTCTGCATCGTATTCGCTGCTGTCCTGCTCCATCGCAGCATCGAACTGATTGCCGTCACCGAGCCATGTGCGATTGATCCGAACCCACTGGGTGTCTTGAGCGGCCTCCAACAAACTGAACACCACAGGTGTCCGCTGATAAGGAGCCGTGAGGTCAATGTCCGTGGAGCATCCCGTTGCCCCGAACACCCCCCATATTCCCAACACAAATAGGGTCACTGTGCCGCTCATTGCATGATTCCGTTCCAAAACAGTCCTCTTCATGACGCTAAGATAGTTCGAACAAGAACTTCATGGTGTCGACTTCATCCGCATAATCCCAAGGCAAAGGACACTGTGAGTTTCCCAAGGTAAAAACAGGAACAGTGGCCTGCAATTCCGCAGCGCCTTCTCTTCGAACAACGCATTGCAAGGCATCTCGATGCATGTTCACCCGCTGTTCTACGTCGCTCACATTTTCATAGAATTCGTAAAAAAGTGTGCCCACGGGACTCACCCATTTCTCATCTTCCTTCATCAGCAGAAAGCCGTTTTCCAAGATCGCATCTTGATTCAGCAACCACAGCGCTTTGTGGTAGTCGTAGTTGTTTGCATACTTGTTGTGCGTGCCCAATTGAGACCAATCCACCCAAGCTCCAAATAGCCGGTTCAAATCAAACCCCTGAGGCAAGAAAAGTTTGGTCACGCTTCGACATCCCAACCCGAAATAATCAAATACATCATGCCCGAGTGCCTGGCAATCGTGCAGCGTCTCTTCGCCGTCAAGAATGGCAATGCTTGTGCGTTGTCCTCGCAAAATTCGAGGCACTCCCTGGAAATAATGCTCAAAATGCCGACGCGTGTTGTTGCTTCCGGTAGCGATGAGTGCATCGATGTCTTTCATCGGGCCGGAAGACCATTCGAATCGTCCCTCCAACGCATCGCCGGCCAGGGCACTCCAAGTATTCATAATCGCAGGGATTAAAATGGAATCACTCGAACTGCATTTGATGACTGCCTTATGTCCCGATAGGATTGCACAAAGGACATCATGCCAACCGACCATCGGCAAGTTTCCGGCAAGCACAAGACCAATTCGCTTATCCGATGCCCCTCTATCCGATGGGTACTTGTTCAACCAACGATCCAACGTTTCCGGCTCCAGCCAGGTTCCACAAGCGACCATCGCCTGCCGTGTATGGGCCGGAGTAAACCATCGATTGGCCGTTTCTACATGGGCCAAAAGCCCCGCATCATCTGCTCCCGCATCCGCAATTTCTCCGCGCATCCAGGCTCCCAATTGAACAAGAGATGGTTTCAAGGTGTTCCTCATCATGCTTCGTATCTTCGCGACGAAGTTAGTTCGCACCCAAGAGAAGAAAGAGAATATGGCCATAATGATTACGGACGAATGCATCAACTGCGGTGCATGTGAGCCAGAATGTCCAAACAACGCCATTTATGAAGGCGGTGCCAGCTGGAAATTTGCTGAAGGCACCGGATTCAAAGGGCAAGGTGAGCACCCTACAGTGGGTGCTGTTGATGCTGAGGTTGAAAACGATCCTGGCAGCATGGACGTCTACTACATCACCCACTCGAAATGCACTGAGTGTGTTGGTTTTCATGACGAACCCCAGTGTGCCGCTGTCTGTCCTGTTGATTGCTGCGTCGATGACCCGGAGCACCGGGAAACAGAAGAAATGCTGTTGGCGAAGAAGGCCTTCATGCATCTGTGAGCATTCAATGTTCTCACTTTGCACAATCCCCCGCCCTCCATCTTCGTTGTTCATTCTATGAGACGCATCGCTTTTTGGCTCCCTCTTTTGCTCGTGTTCACAACGAATGCGTTGTGGAGTGGAGGTGAATTGAGTGAGGATCCCATTGAGAAATTGCTGCAACTGCATGGTCAGGTCATGCAAGCCAGCAGCGATTCCGAAGCCCTCCTGGCCCATGAAGCCCTCAAGGAAGCAATGCGCTCCGTCTGGAGCACGCATGACTTTTGGTCGAGCGACTGGCAGACATTGAGTCAACACATGGGCGTGGTCTCAGCTGGATCGGGAGACAAGCGCGTTGCCCTCATTACCTGGAACATCGAGCTTCAGAATCGGACCCAAGCATACGGCGGGTTTGCGTTAGCATTTGATCGCAGCGGCAAAGCGGTCACGATCGAATTGAATCACCACCCACAAAGTCTTCACCGGCAGAAACTGGATTCAAAGAAGCGATTTAAAGCCGATGATTGGCCCGGAGCTGTTTACTATGAAATCATTGAGCAAGAACAAGGCAATAACTTGGTTTTCACCCTTTTAGGGTGGGATGGCGCGGATGGAATCCGCAGCCGAAAAGTGATTGAAACCCTGAGCTTTCATCATGGCAAATTGCGCTTTGGCGTCCCCATCCTCGACCTAGGAAGAGGTTCGGAAAAACGTTTGATTCTGGAGCATGCCGATGCGGTTACCGCCATGCTCCGTTGGAGAGAAGATTTGAGCATGATTGTGATGGATCACTTGAGCGCTCCTGAGTCTCAAATGAATGGAAACACCGCTTTCTATGGACCTGACATGACCTATGATGCACTGGTGTGGCAAAAGAACCATTGGGTCCTGAAGGAAGATGTAGAAATCCGTGATCCCGACATGAAGAAGCCGTGGAACAATCCAAAACGCCTCCGACGACGTCATTGAGCTGTTCGTTGCTCAGTGTATCTTTGCGGCATGCAACGTTTTTTTTCTCCTTTCCTTTCCGGCGTCCTCTGTCTTTTGAGCGTAGCCTCAACAGCGACTGCTCAGACATCCGCATTGGTTGACTCCATATCTCAAGTCGAGGCCGACTCAGTTCGTTCCCATCAAAGAGAAGTTCAGGAAACCCTTCAAGAACAGTTTCGTGAAATGACGCGGTTTCCGCTCGGATCAAAGATTGAATCTTGGAGTCACTCATTGGACATGGAAGTGAAACGTGGAAATCAAGCGCATGTGCAACGATTTTGGTTCAACCTCAAAGAGGGCAGTTCTGTCGTTTGGTTGCCCGACACCAGCCGATCCGGCGAATGCCTCTATTTCGACCCCGAAACAGATTGCCTTGCGAGTCTTTTCCCGGATGCTTTGAACGGCACACTCATTTCATCCGCAATGGCAGCCAAAATGGGACTCAAAGGCAACGCGACCGCCACTTCATCGAAACGCAAGTCCAATTGGAAAAAGCAGCCATCCGATTCGCTCGAAACTTTTGTTTTGAAAGACGAGGCCTCGACCATTCAATTAACGTTGGGAGAAAAGTCCACTTGGCAAGCTGAAGGAGTCAATGCGTGGTTATCGATGCAACCCATCCCTGGCTTTTCGCTGCCTCCAGAAGCCTCGAAACAACCGGTCATCGCACTCGAGCAAACCCGTTCAGATGATCGCATTGTGTATGAAGTCCGACTCATTCAAGCGCAGATCTTAGAAACACCTTATTCCCTGGATTTAAGCGCCATTCGAGTGAGCGACCCATCGAGGCCCCTGAGTGTCATTGCAAAAGAATGGGCAGACAAAGAAAAGAATTAGTCCCAATTCAAAACAGAGAAGACACCGAAGAGTTAGCGACTTCTTCGGCTGAATGCACTTTCTCCGATCCACACTTCTGTGGCTCCGTTGCCAAAACGTCGCGGGTCAGCTGAACGGCAAGTGCAGTCTGGGTAAAACTGTTCAATGCGACTCCATATTTCATGGCGGAGGACCCCTTGTCCAATGCCATGGATGAAAACCATGCGTTTGGTTTTTTGCCGAATTCCGATCAATAGCATGCGCTCAAAATGCGCCAATTGCAATTCCAACATCGCGGGTGCCGTCAACCCCCGCTGGCTATCGACCAATTGATGCATGTGCAAATCCACCTCTTCCGTATCGTTGGACACCGGTCGGTTATTGGCCTCAACGTAACGCTCTTTGAATTCTTTCTCAATGGCTTTCTGTTCCTGAGAACTGACTTCTTGCGCCAAGATCTCCGCTACGGATGGAATAACACGCGCATAGCCCTCAGATTCTTCTTCACGGTCATCGACGCGAATCAACTCACGCAACGCATGCTGGAATTCAAATCCATCTTGATCTTCCACCATGGCATGCGTTGAACTCAGAATCTGAGTGACTGTTCCTTCCCCGACCTCATTGAGAAAACGGACCTTATCGCCTATTTCGATCGCTTGATAACCCATGTGCACGAAATTAGCCATCTCAAATCACATTGGTTCATGTTCACCCAACGTTTCTTTCAAGTCACTTGGCAACGACCCGCGGGCATGCTCTGCCTGCTATTGTCAGCCACATTTGCGCAAGGCCAAATCAACGATCAGCCTCGCCAGTTGAATTGGCTCGACGCGGCCATGGCGCGATCGGTAGAGGATTTCAACCTGCCCTCCTTGTCGGTTGCCATTGTTCACGATGGAGAAGTCCTCTGGAGCCAATCGTACGGCGAGACTGTCGCCGGTAGCGGGAACAAGGCTTCAACCGCAACGCTTTATGCTGTGGCATCCAATACCAAAGCCTTCACTTCGGCAGCGCTTGCACAACTGGTTGACCAAGGAAAACTTGATTGGGACGACCGCGTGCAAGAATACCTCCCCTGGTTTGAACTCTACAACCCTTACGTCACCTCAGAGATGCGCATTCGGGATTTGCTCTGTCACCGCAGTGGACTGGCCACTTTCAGCGGAGACTTACTCTGGTACGGCACGCAATGGACCAGCAAGGAGGTGCTTCAAAAAGCCAAGCAACTAAAACCCACCACTGCATTCAGAACGCAATTTGGCTATCAAAACCTCATGTTCATGGCGGCAGGTGAAATCATTGAAGTCGTGAGCGAGACACCTTGGCAGACCTATGTTGAACAGTCTTTCTTGAAGCCAATCGGCATGACGTCGTCCATTTTAAGCACGAACGAATTGGTGAACCGAACCAACGTCGCTGCCCCACACAACGAACTGGGTTCAGGTATACAAACACCCATCGACTGGGTCAATTGGGACAACATGGCTCCCGCCGGAGCCTTGATCAGCAGTGCCGAAGAAATGGCCCAATGGATGATTGTGCAGCTCGATAGCGGACGCACAGCGACAGACACTTTATGGACTGAGCAACAGACCCAACAGATGTGGACCATGCACACGCCCATTCCCGTCTCTTCGTGGTACAACACCATGCTTCCCTCCATGCATTTTAGAGGGTATGGACTGGGATGGGAATTGTACGATTTGCACGGTCGAAAAGTGGTGGCTCATAGCGGAGGCTACGACGGCATGATCAGCCGACAAGTGCTCGTTCCTGAAGAAAAACTCGGCATCATCATCCTGACGAACGCCAACTCCTCCGTCCCATGGGGTTGGGGACACGATGTTTTAAATGTTCTACTAAAAGGTGATCGACAGACTCCGATGCTTGACTTCTTGCTCGAGTCAAAACGCGAAGAACCTGCTGAGCGCGCGCGTGAAGAAGCCGAATTGTTGGCTTCACGCCTTTCCGATGCTCCGTCTTCCTTGGCTTTATCAGCCTACGCTGGCACCTATACAGATCCGATGTACGGAAACGTCGTCGTGTCCTTGATCCAGGACTCCCTTCAATTCAAATTTGAACCCACACACTTGTTCCAAGGCACATTGGAGCATTGGCATTTCAATACGTTTCGCTTGCATTGGGGAACCCAAATGATGCTCCCTAAAGGCATGGCGCACTTCGCATTGAATATGCAAGGAAACGTGGAAACGCTCGATTTCGACGTCCCCAATCCGGATTTCGACTTTACCGAATTGCATTTCATCAAACAATCAACTGAACAATAACGATTCCATCAGCGGAATATTCCTTACCTTTTTTGCATGGTTTTATTCTCCTTCTCTTCCGGAATCTTATCACAAAAAAAAGGAGCACTCGCCTTGATTTTCGGGCTCATTGCGAGCGCCTTATTCGCGCAACCGGCAGTGCCAGAGAACCTCAACATGGAACCGCTTCGTGACTGGCTCCAGACCAACTGGTACCAGCCCTTCTTCAACGACTTGGGATACAATGGTGCGAGAACCCAGATGTTTGGATATACCGACGAGGAAAACGACGCCATCCACTGTGTGTATACAGGGTTTGAACAAGCATCCATCTTCACCGCCTATTTGAACCCCATCAATACAGAACACATCGTTCCTCAAAGCTTTTTCGGTTCACTCTCCCCAATGAAGTCGGACCTGTTCAACATCCGACCTTCTCACGGCAACGCCAATTCTGCCCGTGGCAATTCGCCTTACGGTGAGGTCGTAGACGCAACAGCTCAATGGTATGGCATCGATGCGATCGGAAACTATTTGTCTCAAGGCAACATGCCCGCCAATGCGGAATTGTGGACAGAACGTTCGGGGAATCTCTGGGAACCCCGCGATGATGCGAAAGGGGACATTGCCCGTCTCGTTTTCTATTTCTACACCATGTACCCCACGGAAGCGGGAGATATGGCCCTGATTGGGGACATCGAAACGCTCTATGCCTGGCACTTGGAGGATCCTGTTAGCACATTTGAGTCCACACGGAATGAACGCGTACAGGAGGTGCAAGGCAATGCCAATCCATACATTTCCGATTCGGAATTGGTGATGCGTGCTTGGTTCTGGAACGGCAGCACGGTGCCGGGTTGTACGGACCAAGTCGCATGCAACTTCAATGCTGAAGCCACATCCGACGATGGCTCATGCTTGTTTGCCGAAGCGGGATTGGATTGTGATGGCAACAGCCTGCAGTCGTGTACTTTATATTTCAGCGAATACGCCGAAGGCAGCTCCAACAACAAGTACCTTGAAATCTACAATCCTGGAGTTGAGACGATCTCCTTGGAAGGGTTCGCCCTAGCACACACCGTCAACGCCCCCTCCACCGTCGGAGCTTATGAAACGTGGGTGGAGCTTCCCGTAAACGGATTGATTGAACCGCAAAGTGTTTACGTAATCGTCCACACTCAAGCAGAAACTGCGCTTGTCAATAGCGCTGACTTCACCTACGGCAACTTGTCCAATGGCGATGATGGGTTTGCCTTGGTGCAAGGATCACCGACCGACTTTGTCATCCTCGATGCTGTGGGAGATTGGAACGGAGATCCCGGCGCAGGCTGGGCTGTCGCAGGTACCGGCGACGCCACCGCCAACCATACACTCATTCGAAAGCCGAGCGTTGTAACAGGAAATGCTGGAGACTGGACGGCCTCTGCCGGCACCAATGCTGAGGACAGTGAGTGGATTGTACTCGACATCGACAGTTGGGAAGATCTAGGAGACCACACGGCCGATGAAATTTGCGACACCTCTCCAAATGGAGGTGGAGATGTCTTGGGCTGCCTCTACCCTTCCGCCTGCAACTACAATGCTGAAGTCACAATCGATGACTTCACATGCGATTTTGAAAGTTGTTTAACACCAGGCTGCACCTATATCAATGCCTTGAATTACTCCGAGGATGCCGAAAGCGATGATGGCTCCTGTACGTTTGGAAACGAGCAAGGAGGATGTTCCTCTGACATCAATTATGATGGGACTGTTTCCGTTTCCGACCTGCTCCTTCTCCTCACAGAATTTGGGCAAGATTGTTAATTTTTAGATGTCCGAAGTGCTGGTTATCATGAGTCCATTGGCCTTGGTAAAGGCAATAGCTGAGCGTTCAATTTCAGTGAATTGAACAAAGCGCATGCCCTCCATCGGGGGATTTTCATGTCATCTGAAGGGGCTTAAACCCGTCTATTTTACACTGATTGAATAATTTGCTTCGACCAATAATGGTTTTAAGTCGAGGAAGCCTTATATTAGAAGTCCCAAATTGTCTGACATGAGCTTAATTCGCCTCCAACGGTCCCTAGGGATTGTCGTGTTGTTGATTTCTACCTTATTTGAAATCAACGCGCAAGTCTGTTCCGACGAATCCGCCTGCAATTACGCGCCCTTTGATGGGCCCGGCTATTGTTTGCAAATTGAACCATACGCCGTTCACTCAGGCTTCGTGGGTTCTACGGATTTGACCGGATACACCACTTACAGAGTTTACGCCTTGTGCGAGAGCGCTGATGACTTTGTGTCAAGTGTTTCTGGAGATGCCGATTTCCCGACCACTGTTGTTTCGGATGGCGATGTGTTTCAAAGTGACTTTGGGGGCGCTTTGGGATCCGACATCAACAACTCCTTGATGAGCTTCTTCCCTTCGCTTGCTTTTGACAGTTTTGTCACAATTGGACTCACTGAAGGAGCAACGAGCACAGAAGGGACAATCAATAGCTTGAATTCTGACAGCAATCCTTGGCAATTCAATTTCGAAAACGACGGAAACGTCATCATTGATGACCAAGTTGGAGGCAGCTGGTTCATTTTCAATGGGGAAACGAATGGAATCGCCGGAGAAGATTTCCGGGTTCTTCTCGCTCAGATCACGACCACAGGTACGCTTTCTGGCTCCATGTATGTCCAGTTCTTTGAGGAGGGTTCAGTAGAAAATGAGTTGCGCGTATTCATTGATTTCTCAAGCGCATGTGTGGGTCCGGATGACACCACCGATTGCACCTACCCTGATGCGGGAGTCGATTGTGATGGCAACTGTCTCGTTGACACCGACGGTGATGGCGTTTGTGATTCTCAAGAAATTCCAGGCTGTACCGACTCTGAAGCTTGCAATTACAGCATGGACGCCACAGATGAGGATGCTTCATGCACCTATGCCCTTGCTGGATATGATTGCGATGGCGTTTGCAATTTTGACATGGACAATGATGGCATATGTGACGAATTTGAAAGTCCCGGCTGCCTTGATTCCAGTGCTTGCAATTACGATGCCGGTGCCTCAGAAGACGATGGTTCTTGCTCTTACCCCGAGTTTGGATTCAACTGCTCAGGCAGCTGCATCGATGACATAGATGGAGACGGCATTTGCGATTCATTTGAAGTTGAAGGGTGCACGGACAGTGAGGCTGCGAACTTCAATCCGTTTGCAACAGACAATGACGGGACTTGTGTTGACCCGGTTTGCATTGATGAGGAAGCATGCAATTTCACCGAGTTCAATGAGGTTGGCTTTTGCCTCATTATCGAACCTTATATGGAACATTCCGGCATGGTCGGAAGCGTTGACCTGACGGATCATGTGACGTATCGAATTTACGCACGCTGCGAAAACCCCTCTGATTTTGTCACCAGCGTCTCGGGAGATTCTGAGTTTCCCACACGGATTATATCCACCGAACCCATGGTGCAAAGCGCCTTAGGTGGACTCACAGGAAGCGATCAAAATTCTGTGCTCTTCGGGTTCTTCCCGGACGCTGAATTCGATAGCTATGTGACCATTGGATTGACCGAAGGACCTGCAGCCGGAGAAGGCCCCATCAACACAACCGATTCTCCGAACAATCCATGGGGTGAGAATTTTGAGTTGGGCGACGATTTGCTCATTGACGATGAGATTGGAGGCGGTTGGTACATATTGAATGGCCAAAGCAACGGAGTGGCGGGGGATGACTTGCGCGTATTGCTCGCTCAAGTGACCACATCAGGCACGTTGTCTGGTTCTTTCTATGTGCAAGTTTTTGTTGAAGGATCTCCTGCCAATGAAGTCAGAGCATTGATTGACCTGAATGCGGCATGCGTCGCTCCGGGCGGGATTGATGTGTGTGAATTCCCTGCCTTCGGAACGGATTGCGATGGCAATTGTTTGGAGGACTCTGATGGAGACGGTGTTTGTGACCCCTTTGAAATTGAGGGTTGTCAGGACTTCATCGCTTGTAACTACAACGCTGATGCTACCGATGAAGATGGATCATGCAACTATGCTGACGAAGGATACGACTGCAATGGCAACTGCTTAGCGGATGCCGATGCCGACGGCATATGCGATTCCTTTGAAATCGCGGGTTGCACCGAAAGCCTTGCGTGCAATTACAATGGATTGGCCACCGATGACGATGCTTCTTGCTTCTTCGCTGAAACGGGCTATGACTGTGAAAACAATTGCATCAATGACGCCGATGGCGATGGTGTTTGTGATGAATTTGAGGTAGTCGGTTGCATGGACTCCATGGCGTGCAATTATGACGCCGGAGCAACGGATGAAAGTGGCGCTTGCGCCTACCCTGATTATGGATACGATTGCAATGGTGAATGTCTCGGCGATGTCGATTTCGATGGCATTTGTGATGCCAATGAGATCGCAGGATGCACCGATATTGAGGCTACCAATTTTGATCCTTTCGCTACGGATGAGAACGGCACTTGTGAGGATCCTCTGTGTGTCGATGAAGTTGCTTGCAACTATACTGAATTTGATGATTCTGGGTACTGTATTGTCATTGAACCTGTGCAAGTCCATACAGGATTTGTTGGTGGTGATGACCTCACAGGCCAGGTAACCTACCGTATATACGCGCGATGTGAAAATCCAACCGATTTTGTTTCCAGCGTTTCCGGAGACAATTTATTTCCGACCCGAATTCAATCCACAGAACCCTTCTATCAGAGCGGTGTTGGCGGTGTTTTGGGTGACGATCAGAACCCTTTGCTCTTTGGCTTTTTCCCGAGTGCTGAATTTGATAGCTACGTCACAGTTGGCTTGACAGAAAGCCCTGTAGCAGGCGAAGGTGCAATCAACTATGTGGAATCCGATTTGAACCCTTGGGCAGACAACTTTGAGGCCGGATCCGATTTGAACATTGATGACTCCGTTGGAGGCGGATGGTTCATTTTCAATGGCCAATCCAATGGAGTGGCAGGAGATGACCAGCGTGTTTTGCTTGCCCAAGTGACCACTGCGGGCGTCCTAACCGGATCGATGTACGTGCAATTTTTCATCAACGGTTCCATCTCCAATGAGGTGCGTGAATTCATTGACTTCGACAATGCGTGCATTTCACCGGGTGGACCCGAGGCTTGCGAATTCCCGGAAGCAGGCTACGACTGCGAGGGCAACTGCATTGACGATGTCGACAATGACGGTGTTTGTGATGAATTTGAAATTGACGGGTGCATGGATGTTATGGCATGCAACTACTCCATGGAAGCCACTGATGAGGATGGTTCTTGCGTATACGCTGACTCAGGATACGATTGCTTGGGGAATTGCCTACAAGACGCTGACAACGACGGCATCTGCGATGAGTTTGAAATTTCGGGATGTCAGGATGCGGCTGCCGCGAACTATGACCCGATTGCAACGGACGATGATGGAAGTTGCGTTGACCCTGATTGCATTGATGAGGATGCCTGCAACTTCGTTGATTTCGACTGGAACGGCTTTTGCTTGACCATTGAGCCATACCAAATACACGATGGAATCGTAGGCGATGACAACCTAGAAGGCCAAGTAACCTATAGAATTTATGCGCGTTGCGAAAACCCAACAGATTTCGTGACGAGCGTTTCTGGAGACAGTGAATTCCCGACCCGCATTCAATCCACAGAACCGTTCTTCCAGAGCCCGTTCGGTGGACTGCTTAGCAATGATCAAACGCCTTCGCTCTTCGGGTTTTTCCCAAGTGCGGAATTTGATAGTTTCTTGACCATCGGCTTGACGGAGAGCGCGAGTTCGGGCGAAGGAAACATCAACGTCTCTGGAGCAACTGGAAACCCTTGGGGTTCCAACTTTGAAAGTGGCTCTGACTTGATCATTGACGATGCTGTTGGTGGTGGATGGTTTATTTTCAATGGTCAGACCAATGGAATTGCCGGAGATGACCAAAAAGTATTGTTGGCCCAGGTCACCACTGCCGGAGTCTTAACCGGTTCGATGTATGTGCAGTTTTTCGCCAATGGAGATATTGGCGATGAAGTGCGTGAACTGCTCGATTTCGAGAATGCCTGTGTCACTCCTGGAGGGCCTGAAGCGTGTGAATTCCCCGAATTCGGTTACGATTGCGATGGCAACTGCCTAGCCGATGCGGATGGCGATGGTGTCTGCGATCCGTTCGAGATCATCGGATGTCAGGATGACGTGGCCTGCAACTACGATGCGGATGCAACGGATGCTGGTGATTGCGTTTACTCTGACGGCATTACGGATTGTGATGGCAACTGCTTGAACGATGCGGACGGTGATTTCGTTTGCGATGAGAATGAAGTCCCAGGATGTTTGAATCCCAA
>ERZ887942.122-NODE-122-length-62781-cov-11.699407_pt1 | contig 62781 bp, 43 predicted proteins | sample MGYA00521099_ERZ887942 | MGnify/ENA primary metagenome ERZ887942 (study PRJEB32303, sample SAMEA104408605) | aquatic metagenome | biome: Brackish water; feature: Pelagic; material: water | place: Baltic Sea | collected 2014-06-07T06:48:00 | depth 16,251 m ... | reverse complement strand
TTTCGAAGCAATATCAGAATCAAGGTTTGTCTTTGCCTGACTTGATCAACGAGGGCAACCTCGGTTTGATCAAAGCAGCTCAACGTTTTGATGAAACTCGGGGTTTCAAGTTCATTTCATACGCCGTTTGGTGGATTCGTCAGAGTATTCTACAGGCTTTGGCAGAGCAGAGTCGAATCGTTCGATTGCCGTTGAATAAAATTGGTTCAATCAATAAAATCAACAAGGCGTTTGCACGTCTTGAGCAAGAATTTGAGCGACCTCCTACAGCTGCTGAATTGGCTGAAACACTGGATATGACCCTGGATGAAGTGAAGCAAAGCATGAAGAATGCTGGACGTCATGTATCCATGGATGCGCCGTTGAAGGATGGTGATGAATCTTCGAGCAACATGTACGATGTCATGCGAACGGGAGATACTCCGGCTCCAGACACGGACTTGATGACTGAATCTTTGCGAAAGGAAATTGAGCGTTCGCTTCGAACACTGACCCCTCGTGAAGGCGATGTGATTCGGTTGTACTTCGGTTTGAATGGAGAGTATCCCATGACGTTGGAAGAAATTGGAGAGCGTTTTGACCTGACACGTGAGCGTGTTCGTCAGATCAAAGAGAAGGCCATCCGACGTTTGAAGCATACCAGCCGAAGTCGAATTTTGAAAAGCTATTTGGGTTAAACCAGAGCATGCGCGGAGAATGAAAGCAATGAGGCCATGCGAGTGCATTGCTTTTTGTTCCCGGATAATAGAATTTAAAGCCATGAGATGTCTTTAGCGACATCTCATGGCTTTTTTTATTTCCAGAGGATGAGCCGTGGCCAAATCGGCGATCATCGTGTCGCCTGGCGTTCATTTGTTTTCTCAACATACGGATAGGTTGAGAATCGTTGTACAATGAATTGAGATAGAATGGCGTTCAAGCAACCAAGATGCAGCATCTTTGTAACATGCGTCAGAAAGGTTTGAAGAACTTGACATTATTCAGAAAGAATGCAGGAGCAGGGACGACAGGAATCCTCTTGCTGTTGGTTTTATTCACTGTTGCAGGGTTTTATGGTTGCAGGCCAACCCAATTCTCAGAGAACCCATCGTTTGAGCTAACCTTTTCTTCTGATACCATTTTGTTTGATACGGTGTTTACTTCAATTGGCTCGATAACGTTGCCGCTGAAAGTCTACAACTTGAATGAAGAAGCGGTGCAGATAGAGTCGATCCAATTGATGGGGGGAGGGGATTCACAATTCAGGATAAACGTGGACGGCGAGGTCGGTCCGGACATAGTGAATTGGCCGTTACTCGCTGGTGATAGCCTTTGGATTTTTATAGAAGTCACTGTTGATCCGACCAATTCAACCAATCCTTTTGTTCTGGAGGATGATATTTTATTTCGCACGAATGGCAATGACCAAATTGTCAAATTGGCCGCTTGGGGGCAGAATGCTTATTTCCACGGTGGGCTGGACGAATTGTCGCCTTTGCCATCATGCACGGAGACTTGGAGCCCTGATCGTCCACATGTTATTTATGGCATCGTTCAAGTAGAGACCGGTTGTTCCTTGACCATTTTGCCAGGAACACAGGTACATGTTCACCCGGGTGGCGGACTATTGGTTTATCAGAGTTCGTTGAATATTCTGGGACAGTTAGGCTCAGAGGTCGTATTTCAGGGAGATCGTTTGGAATCTGAATATGAGTCATTGCCTGGTCAATGGGGAATAGAGCTTGACTTCGCCTTTGAAACTGAATTCGGAGTCGAGGAAGTGACAGTCGCTCGCGGAGGCATTTGGCTGTACGGTGGCGTTGCGTGCCAGATTCAGCATGCCATCTTGAAAAATGGCACCATTGGATTGCAAGTGGATACCACAGGAACAAATGTTGCTCCCGCTTTGAATATCCAAAACACTCGAATTTACAATATGAGTGCGACGGGACTGTTTGCTCAAGGAGCCACCATAGACGGTTTCAATAACCTCATTTACGATTGTGGACTGGCCACTGCGGCTTTCACGCTCGGTGGAGTTTACAAATTGGACCACTGTACGTTCGCCAATTATTGGTCAAACGGAGGTGTGCGACAATCGCCTTCTGTTTTGATGACGGATTGGTATGAAGATGTCAATGGACAAATTCAGTATAGATCGTTGGAAGGGAGTAAGTTGAACAATTGTATTTTTTGGGGGAACAATGCGGAGTTGACAGATTTTGATGAACTTATTGTGAGCGTGTTGTCGCCTTTGTCACAACCGCTTTTCTACAATTGTGCACTGGATGTTCAGGATCAGGACTTTCCATTGACATTGCTAGAGTCGTGCACGCTAGATGATGCTCCTGATTTCGCGTCGATTACAAATCGCGATTTTCACTTGGCGAGTAACAATGCCATTTGGAATGGAGGGGCTAGTCAATTCGCTATTGGGCTTGATTTGGACGGCCTCCCACGTTCTGTGGGGGTTCCAGATAAGGGTTGTTATGAAAGACAGCAGTAGTTGAATTAATCTGTAACCATCTATGCGCTTCTTCCGTAAGGGGAGAGCCATGATGACGACAGGAATATTGGATTCGTTGATGCAGCTATTTGCTGTGTTTGCCGCGGGGCGCTCCCCGAGGGAAGCCATGCTTGGGCGGCAATCAGCCAATCGTTACCTGTCTGGGCGGCTTTCAAGAGCGCTGACTGAGGATTACCTCAAGCGCTACGATCGTGCTCTTGGAGAGCTCAATAAGGGCATGGAGCCATCATTTGATGAAGTGGTCCTAGCCAAAAGAACTTCTAAATTGTCGGTAAAGCTGCTGAGGATTTGCAGTCGAATTCAAGTGGAGTTGGAAATGAAAGATCGTTTGGTCATGTTTCTAAGGCTCGCTGAATTTGCTAGGTCATCGGGAACGATTGACAATGGCGACAGCTTCTTACAGGGAGTCTCAGATGCTTTGAATTTGTCTCCTGTCGACGCGACCAACCTGAAAGCGCTGGTCAAGTCAGAGTTGGATGTGGTTCCAGAAGAAATGTGTCAATATTTCTCCATGAGTTTTGGACATGGCATTGTATCCAATGAACTGATCGGATGTCGAGTCTCATTGGACGACATGTTCTTTATCAAATATTTGGGGCAAGAAGAAGTCCGCCTCAATGGTCAACTTCTTCCTCGCGCAGCATCTGCCCCGATGGCGCAAGGAAGCGTGATCAAGGACAGTGCAGGGCATGCCATCTTTTTCAGCGATGTTTTGCGCAATTGTTCCCTGGGTTTGCGCAATGAAATACCGGTTTCATTCGCGGCACGAGATGTGGCGCATTTTTTCGCATATCCTAAAGAGCAAGCGCTTCGCCCCATTAACCTGCACGCAGAGCAGGGCGAATTGATTGGCATCATGGGAGCGAGTGGCTCAGGAAAGTCAACCTTGCTCAACATACTGAATGGTTCCGTGCAACCAACATTTGGTCATGTGCACTTGAATGGCACATCCATTCATGATGCTCCCGAAGCTTCTGCCGGCAGTATCGGTCACATAGCTCAAGAAGATGTTCTCATCGCTGAATTGTCAGTTCGTGATAATCTGCGCTATAGTGCGGCTCTCAGTCTAGGTCACTTAGATGAGGCCACGATTGAAGAGCAAGTGGATCAAATGCTGCGGCGTTTGGGTCTTTGGGAAATCAGAGATCTGCGGGTGGGCTCATTTTTGGATAAGACCATTTCAGGAGGCCAGCGAAAACGAGTGAACATCGCGCTTGAATTGATTCGAGAGCCGCTGGTGTTGTTTGTGGATGAACCGACGAGTGGCTTGTCAAGTCGAGACAGCGAACAAATTATGGACCTGCTCAAGGAATTGACCTTACGAGGAAAATTGATTTTTGTAGTCATTCATCAGCCGAGCTCTGATATTTTCAAACTGTTTGATCGGCTTCTTTTATTGGATTACGGGGGATTCCCGATATACCAAGGAAACCCCTTAGAAAGTCTTGCGCATTTTAGGCAACTGTCGAACCATGCCAACAGCAGTGATGCTTTGTGTCATCACTGCGGAACAGTCAATCCTGAGGAGTTATTTGATACGATTGAAGCCCGTATGGTGGATGAATTTGGGCAGTTAACAAACCGCAGACGAGTTCAACCTGAGGAATGGAATGATTACTACAATTTGCTGTATGCTCAGGAGATCGGCAAGGGTGAAACGGTCGATCATGTTCCACCGGTTGTGGCACCTCCAAACTGGTGGAAGCAATTCAAAGTCTACACGCAACGCGATGTTCATTCGAAACGCACCAACAAGCAATATCTGATTATTAACTTGCTGGAAGCTCCGGTCCTGGCATTGATCCTAGCTGGGTTCAATCGTTTTCAAGACGGTGGGGAGGGCTATGTTTATCGCTTGAGTGAGAACATTCCTCAGTTCCTTTTCATTTCGGTCATTGTTTCCCTGTTTATGGGGCTGAGCGTCAGCGCTGAGGAAATCCTAAGGGATCGGCCAACGCTGCGTCGAGAGCGATTTCTTCAGCTGAATTGGACGGCATATCTGACATCTAAGGTGAGTATTATGTTCGGTTTGTCAGCCGTTCAAAGTGCTGTATATGCGCTTATAGCAATACTTGTTTTGCGCATTCCGGACGCTTTTGGCATCCTATTCTTTACGTTGTTTAGCCTCAGCTGTTTTTCGAACATGTTGGGGTTGAGCATATCCTCTGCTTTTCGCAGCGCCAAAGTGATTTACATTATCATTCCATTGCTCATCATCCCTCAAATAATTTTCGGAGGAGCCATTGTGCGATTTGATCGCTTCAATCCGGTCTTTACGGAGGTAGACCGTGTACCATGGATTGGGAACATCATGGCATCTCGTTGGGGGTTTGAATCGCTGGCGGTGGCGTTGACACGAGATAATGAAGCGGATGCTCCTTTTATGGAGATTGAAGATCGTTTGGATCGGTCAGCTTGGAGACGCGATTTTTGGGGGAAAGCCTATGCGGAGATATCCAATCCAAGTAAGCACGACAAAGAGCGCAGCTTGGCACTGACAGAGTTAGGAGGTTGGGGAGTCGTCATGTCGGACGCAGTCACCGATACGGAGTTGGTCCAAGCGTACAAGAAAGTTTATAAGGAGGCATTCCGTGATCGGGATTCTTTGCGCCGGGTTTTGGCTGAATCAATGGATTTAGAAGAATTGCGCGACCACCATCACAATGATGCCTTGCACAGCTGGGTGATGCAGACCGATCGAAATGGTCGAATTCAAGATACACCGAGAGGGCTCATTCAAGCGACCGGGTTTATCCATCAAATGCCTGGGGCAAAACAAGCATGGAATGCTCCATTTTATGCTCCATTCAAACAACTCGGGAATGTGACCTTAAAAACACAGCATTTCAATGCGGTTGTTTTGTGGGCTATGGTCCTTCTGCTGTTCTTTCTCCTAGCCAATCGCATCCCTGAAAAAATGGGCAACCGCGGGGTAAACCGATCATAAATTATCCAGGAGTCGCGATTAATTTGAATGGAATATCAATGATGGCATTGTAATCTTCTCCGGCTTCCAACATGTCTTCATCTTCTTCTTCGTAATACCAAAGCACGGTTGCATCATTTTGTGACTTTTCGACACGTTTTAACAAGTCCATAATGCATTTGCTGCTGCTGGTATTGAAGTACTCCAAGCGAATTGAAATATCAATGGCGGTTCCACCATCTTGGAGGTTTTGTTCTACCCAATCCAATAGCGGCTGATAGAATTCAATTGAATTCTCGGGAATTGACCTGCCTGAAATCGACATGCTTAAAGGCTCAGTATGGAATTGAATGTCTGGCGTCTTGGAAGTGCCAGTCAAATGGATTGAGCTCATGTTGTGGGGGTTATTTGTGCTGTAAATCGAACAAGAGTTCGGCTTTGATCAATGCTTGAAAGAGTCATGTCCAGCTGTCCGTTGGTCTTCCTTAGGATTTCATTTAATCCAATTCCTCCGCCTCCGTGTGCGCTGCGATTCGCAAAAGCGAGTTTTTCACGTTGAGATTGTCGCCACTCATCTGGGGAAAGCAACATGAGCTGATTCCAACGTTCTCTCAAGTTGTGCTGTCCCTCAGAGTTCAATTCGTTCTCCGTAGTGATGGTCCAGTTCAGACCATCCGATCCAATCATAAAACGAGTGTGATTGGATTCGGTAGGACTGTGGTGATACAAGTTTTGCAAAAGCTCAATGGTCACACGGACGAGTCGTTTTTTCTGAAGAGTCAGACATTCGGAAGACTCCAAACGCCGTTCAAGCCACTGCAGGACGTATTGAACGGTAGACTCTTGGATGGAACCATTCCACAGAAGTTCAAGCTGTCCGGATTTTATTCTTTCATCCGAAATCAATGAACCTGTTTGTTTTGGAGGAAAACCGCTAGACATGGTTCAATTTACGTGGTCCTTTCAGAACTTCCGGAACTCAAACCCAAGAGTAATGAGTCAAGACCTGTGGAAAAGCGAAGCAAACTGGTTTGAGGAGTGGTTTGATTCCGAAGCGTACCATGTGCTTTATCGCAACCGTGATTTAGAAGAAGCGACGGATTTCATCAATCGTGTTTCTGCACGGTTTTTTCAGCCACAAGGAAAACGCCTGTTGGATCTAGGATGTGGGATGGGGCGCCATGCAGTTTCATTGGCAAAGCTGGGCCATGAGGTCGTTGGAATCGACTTGAGTGAACGCAGCATTTCGAATGCAAAAGAAGCCCATCGCAAGTACGAGGCTTTGTCCTTTGTTCGTGCAGATATGCGATCATTGATTGACCACGTTGAAAAGGATTCATTTGATGGCATATTGCTGTTATTTACCAGCTTTGGATATTTTGAACAAGACGAGGACCATCAGAAGGTCTTGAAGCAGATTCATCAGGCATTGCGAACCGGAGGACATTTTTTATTGGACTATTTCAATGTTGAGGCGGTCAAAGCAAAGTTGACTCCTCATGAGTTCGTCGAGCGCGATGGCTGGTCATTTGAAATAAACCGTCGAATTGAAAATGGTTGGGTCGAGAAATCCATTGGATACAAGAACGAACAAGGTTTCTCAAAACATGCTTTGGAGCGGGTGCGCTCATTCAGTTCCGATGACTTGAAAAGCATGTGTGAATCAATCGGCTTTCATGATGTGGAGCTCTTTGGGAATTATCAATTGGAAGGCTTGTTAGCGAATAGCCCAAGGTGTATACTTGTTGCCCGTAAATAATCATGTGGACAGCTTCATTTCTTTTGCTTCTTGTTGCCCTTGTTGGGGCTGGAATTTATGAGTGGGCAGGCAAGTCTTTGCAAGTGCACTTGCCTTTAATTTTGGCATTTGGTGGTGCTTTTTTGATTGGACTTATTTTCAATCACCTGGTTCCAGAGACCTATGCCTTGGGGGCTCATGCAGGATGGTTTGTCCTGTTCGGATTTATGTTCCAAGGGGTGTTGGAATTCCTTTCTCAAGGAATTGAGCACGGCCATGTTCATCTGCACGGTTCCAAAGATGGAGATGCTAAAACACCTTGGGGCATCGTGATCAGCCTGTGCTTGCACGCGTTGATCGAGTCCATGCCATTGACCGAGTCGAATGGTCATCATGGACACGATCACCATCATGGTCATCTGCATGCTTCAGGGGTCGAGGAATTGGATATGGCTCTTTTCTTCGGTTTGGTTCTCCATAAATTCCCTGTAGCGCTGGTCTTAATGGGTATGTTGAATGCTTTCGGAATGAGTGCCCTGGGGCGTTGGACGGTCATGGTTGCATTTGGACTCATGCCTTTTTTTGGCATGGCAATCTATGAAGGTCTGGTGCACTCAGGTGCAAGCTGGGCAGAACAAGTTCCCTTGATTGCGGGTGGTGTATTAATTGGAATCCTGCTTCATATCAGTACGACCATTCTATTTGAAACGGGGGATGGACATCGATTCAACCGAAACAAGTTATTGGTAACCTTAGCAGGTTTGGCACTGGCTATGTTGACAACGGGTCATTAATGCGTTAATCGTCGAAAATTATCGACGAAACGAAACAAAATCGTGTTAAACGCGTAATGGAGGTCACTTAACCTTCATTATGAAACACTATCGCATCCACATTGATGTCAATAAATTTGAACAGATTTATTTGCATCGACATCGTTTTGAAGTCAACCTATTCGAGTACTGCTTGAACTGAACGAAAATTAGAATAAAGAAGCGGCCATGCTTTGGGCTTGAGCATAGGCCCTAGCGTCTTGGACGGACCAGCTTTTCAATCCCACAAAATACTCGATCATGCGCTCGGTGGGGATGTTTCCGACCAGCTCATCTTGTGCCATAGGGCAGCCTCCGATTCCTCGGAGAGCCCCATCGAAACGAAGGCAGCCTCCATTGTAGGCTGCCTTTATTTTTTCCAGTGCATCCCATGGCGTCGCATGCAGATGGGCTCCGAATGTGGTCTCTTGAAATGTTGGTATCAGTGCAGAGAAGCTGTTCTGAATAACGATTCCATCCGCTTTTCCAATGGTGTCACTCAGGGCGACAACATGGGGGGAAAAGCGTTCAATGATTTTTCCTGACCAATCCACTAGCATGTCGGGACTCCATTCATCGCCATAGGGATTCCCAAACCCCATGCTGATGTAAACAACCAATTGCTTGTCCTTCGCAACGACGTGTTCATGAATCCGGCACAATCGCTCTAGGGCTTCTTCAATATTGGCACCCGTGTTTCGCAGTTGAAATTGCTCTGAAATGCTAAACGGAAAGCCAATGTCATCAACACCTTCAAATTCACAAGCCTCGCGTGCGCCTCGCTCATTGGCAACGATGACGAGCACGCGACTGGTGCTTTCTAAATGCCCTTCTTCGTGCAGCGACCGAATGACTTTGCTTGTGTCAGCCATTTGAGGGATCGCTTTGTGCGAGACAAAGCTTCCCAGGTCTAACGTGTCAAATCCCACATCCAATAAGGCCCGGTAGTAAGCGATTTTGTCATTTGTAGAAATGGGGGAGGGCCAGCCTTGAATGGCATCTCGAGGGCATTCAACCAAATGGACTTGTTGCATGAATCAAAGTTAAGGGACAGAACATTGGATTCAGTTGTAACCAAATCGGAGTGACATGCGTAGGAGGGATACACGATTACATTTCTGTACCCATGGACTTGATTTCTTTCAACCGCTTACCACTAGACGAAAAGACGAATTACATGTGGGACCATGGTATATGCCATGCCCAACGTATCGTCGAGAACCGCTATATCCTTTGCATTTTTGAACTGAATGACTTCTATGTGGAAGCGATTTATTCGCGCAGAAATAACCGTGTAAATGCCATTCTTCCTATTGCGGATTTGCCGGAGTGGCAAGGGTATGTAGACCAAGTTTTGACCAATCTGCTTCATTTGAACTGATGTCCATGTCCGGACACCAGGGAAGCCAATGAAATTTGTGCTTACCCCATTGAATCGTTTTGACTTGATTGTTTTCGCCTGTTCGGTTCCAACTGAATGGGCGGCTTTGTATCTGACCCTTCCAGTCGCCAGTCGAATTTCGGTAAACCCACCCCGTCTCCCAGATCATGAATTGATCCAATGCCAAAAGGTTGTCATCAGAAGAGATTCCTTTTGCAAGGCGGAGCTTCTGAGATACGCGATCGAGATCCCAGTTGTTTTCGGCAACTATTCGGATTCCAGAGCGTCCCTCCAATACAAGAACGGGTGCTTTTGAGCGCGACGTACTGATCTCCAAAAATGGCGAAGGCCAAGGTGAGAGCCAGGGAATAAAGAGCATCACGAGTGTTATAATGCGCAGCGACCAAGCCAAGCGTTGATTGGGGAAGACGAGGAGCACGATGTTCCAAGCAAAAAACAAAGCGGTCAGTCCGCACCACAGAATAGGACTCCATGCATGAATAGATGGGGCCCAACTGAGATGTGCGTCGGCATATTGAAGCAGATGAAAAGTATTTTCGACCACCCAAGAAATCAGTTGACCAAGTCCATGAGATAGCGGTGATAATACATCGATTTGATGAAGACCGAGCCAGAGCAATGTTCCCAGACCGATGGAGCTCATCCAGGGAGCAATCAGCATGTTCATAGGAAGAAAGGCCAATGGGAAACGTCCGAAAGCATGGGCTGTCCAAGCGATAGTTCCAAATTGTGCAGCAATGGGTATAGCGAAACTGAGTCGCCAATTTTGACTCCAACCGGCCTGTTTCAAATTCATTAAAACCACCAAAATGGCGGCTACTGCAACAAAACTAAGCTGGGTACCGAGGGCCATAACGGCATGTGGTTTCCAAAGTAGCACGATGATTCCGGCCAATGACCAGCATTGAAAAGGGGAAATGGGGCGACGGAAGCAGGGCCCCACGACGTAAGCAGTACTCATGACTGCGGCTCTCACGGCTGATACAGGAGCATGGCAAAGCAAAACATACATCCAAATTGCGGGAAAAAGCATGAATCCGATGATTCGAAGCCACCTGCGTCTGTTGCGAATGAGAAGAAAGGGGGCAAGTCCGACAAGCCCAATGTGGTAGCCACTCACTGCAAGAACATGTGCAATGCCTCCATTTGAAAAGGCACGTTTAACCTCTTTCGAAAGTCCTGTTTTATCACCCAAGAAAACGGCCAATAATAAGGCTTCAGCATCCGGGTCAAAATTCGATTTTAAACCATTTCGAAAGGATTCACGCCAGGTGGAGAGCAAATTGGGTTTTGAAATGAGGCCTGTGGATACGGAGATCGGTTCAAGAGGAGTGATTCGTCCCTGAATGTTCTGTGTGTACTTCCATCGTTTTAGATTGAATTCTCCTTGCGCAATGAAAGGGCTAATTCGTCCCCAGAAGGCTTTCGTTGTACCGTGTTTTTGCCGTTTCCCCATTTCCACAACCCAAGATTGGTGGGTGTTCAATGAAGTGCAATTGCAGGGAGCGCTGAGCTCAAAGGGACATTGACAAGTCCATTGATCCACGAATTCTTTTTCGCAAATAGGAGCATGAGTGAGTTGCCATTCCATTCTTCCCCATCCAAGAAGAATGCAACCAGCTGTTAACATGAGGTCGACCCGGAACCTTGGAATACAAATCCAACTCAAGGCAATCAGGGGCCCAGAAATGAGCAGTAAGCACTGTTCTCTTGAAGCACACACTCCAAAAGAGAAGAAGGCTAGCGACCAAAATAAAGGGGCATGAATACCATGGACACGAAAAAACCTCCACATTCATCAAACATCCAGCGGAATAAGGCCGACGAACGAACGCTTTCACAGAACGCAGGCCAGACTTGACTTTAGTTGTTTCCTGCGTCGAAATGGTCTGGGTCGAGATCTTGAAATACTTGTCGTCCCGCGACGAAATAATCCCAAACGATGCTTCGATAATACCATCCACAATAATTGCGGCTGTCATTCGCTGTTGAGGTCGAATTCGTAGCAAGCATTTCGTCACGACGTTTGCGACGCATTTTAAAGAAGGACTTGTAAAAATCTCGATGTGCTCGAGTGACAGCCAAAAACAAGTTCCACGAACCTTCTGATAGAAATTTGGCCGATGCAATTCCGTCCAGGATCATGCGCTTAAAAAGCATGGGGTACAAAGCCTTTTTGTGGTGGTTTTTGACCAACAGAAATAAATTGTTTCTGAAATTCAAATAAGTTTTGAATGGGCTAATCTTTTGTAAAGTGCCACCGCCCAGGTGGTAGACGACAGATTGACCGCACACCCCTATGCGCAATCCCCTGTTTTTCAGACGCCAACAAAGGTCGATTTCCTCCATATGGGCGAAAAAGTCAACATCCAGGCCGCCCAATTTGTGGAATGCTTTGGCATCAATGAACAGGGCTGCTCCGGATGCCCAAAAGACCTCTCTGTTTTCAGCATATTGTCCATGATCTGATTCGAAAACTTCAAAAATCCTCCCAGCGCAAAACGTGTAACCGAATTGGTCGATGTATCCTCCGGCAGCTCCGGCATACTCAAAAAGCTCATTGTCGGAATCGTTCCGTATCAAAGGCTGGCAGGCGGCAAAACCTTCGTCGCGCATCATGGAGAGAACAGGAGGGATCCAATGTTTTGTCGTCCTGACATCACTGTTCAAGAGCACGTATGTTTTTGCTTGGATTTGGGAAAGACCGGCATTGTAGCCACCTGAGAAACCTAAATTCCTTTGGAGCGCAATGACCTCGACTTCAGGATAGGTTCGCTTGCACCAGGAAATGGACTCGTCTGTGCTTCCATTGTCGATCAATGCGACATCGGCATCGTCCTGCGAATGCTCGATGACGGAGGGCAAGTATGTTTGTAAATGGTGCAATCCATTCCAATTCAAGATAGCGATTACTGTTCGCTCAGAAGGAAGGTGCCGGCTCATCTTGGATTGAAAAATAAATCTTCGGGCTCCTCACCAGAAAAAGTGTCGCGCCTTGGGTTGAGTCGGTTGATTTGCGATTCCGTAACCCGCAGGCTGTTCTCCCGGTTTCTCAAGATATGCAGCCAATCGTTGTTCTGAACTTCTCCGAGCATGTCAGAATGCAACAAGGCGAAACACTCAGCAATCATGTGTGGAGAGAAGAACAAGAAGCGCTTGTTCGTAAAAGAACCGGCCCGGTGATAATGCCAAATTTCATACGGGTAGTAATCCGTTCCGTTGTGTCGCTTCACGATGGTGTTGGGTGGACCATAACGGAGATAAACGTAACCCATATCAGTCATTGCGCCATGGCCATTTCTGCAGGCTCCGAAAACACTGTCTGAGTAAGCCACGGCGGTCACATAGGATCTCCACCCTTGTTCAGGGTTAATCGGGGTGTGATTCAACCAAAAATCAGAGAGGAATGCTTGCATTTGTGCGACCGTAGCAGCTTCCATGAAGTGATCGATTGTTTGTTGTTCAGATGGGGCACCAAGGGGATGGTGGTCCTTGATGTGCTGCAACAAAGTCAATGAGTCTGTAAATGCCGCGATATAGGGAGGTATCCCACTGGGATTCGCGAGGAGTGATTGTTCTATGAGCGGCTGAACAGCGAGTCGTTTTTCTGCGATGATTTGATTATCGCGTGTAGCAGCTTGAATAACGAGGTTGTGACTATTTGACCAATCCAGGCCATCCAGTGGGATGGAAGAGAAAAAAGGGACGATCGGCCCCGCTGTTTTTCGGAAATATCGTTTGGTCTTAGAGTGAACCATGCCATCGCGGGATTCCATCCAGCTGCTCATTAAAAACAAGGAGTCGACCACTTCATCGGCATGATACAACTCGGCATAAAACGGCAGGTACGTCATGTCAACACTGAACTGGCCTCCAACCAAGGGAAGCATGTCATAGCCTGAACGCGAAATGGAGGTTGGTTCGTTCTGGTTTGAGGCGGCATACGCACCGACTAAAAAGGGGTCTGACCATTGAGGCGCATTAGGATCGGGAACTCTCAAATCCATTTGAACCTCTGTGGCTTTAGCTTCCGAATTGAACGCATCCAGAATGGATACACTCAGGCGGTACGTGCCGGGTTTCACTTGAAGCCGTTCCAAATGAAATTGAGTTCCGAGTTGGGACAATTCTTCCGTCGAGTCTGGAACTCCAATGACGTCTGCTTTTCCAAAGGCGGCTACCGTATTTTCAGATTCAAGAATGACTTTGACTTCTGCTTGGGTGCGCCATCCTGATGAATCGAGTTGAGAAGTAAGTGCCGAACTTTCAAACTCCAAGTGGACCTCTACAAACGGTTGTCCTTCAGATTGGAAATTCAAAACATCGCACCAAACAGTCGGATTTTGCGCGGAGAAATGAGGAATTGATGCCAACAAAATGCCCCAAACAAAGAGACGCCTGGGAGCAGAATGAAGGCAAAATCGAGCAAACTTCATCCAGCAAAGGTATTGGTTTGCTATCGTTCCTCGTCATGTTGTAATTTGCTCAAAACATGTGAACTATGAAATCTCTGTTGCAATGCCTGAAGATGATTGTTGTGGCAATTGCTTTCTCTGTTCTGAGTATGTCAGCATCTGCTACGCATCTTGTGGGAGGGGAATTGACGTATACTTATGTAGGAGCTACTGCGACGGGCCAAATGCAATTCGAGATTCATTGTTTCATATACAGGGACTGCAGTTCTGCAAATACCAACGGCACGGGTTTTGACGAGGATGCGGCCATCGCTGTATACCAAGGGAATACTTTAATTACAACGGCATTGGCCCCATTGAATCCGGGGCTTATTGACAATATTATTCCGCAAAACCCCAACAACTGTGCCTTTTTGCCAGATGATCTTTGCATTGAACGAGGAGAGTACATTGCCGTTGTCACATTAAGCCCTAGTCAGCAGCCCTATACTTTGGTGCATCAAAGATGTTGCCGATCGCCGGCCATTACCAACTTGAATTTGCCCCAGGATCAAGGATTCTCCTTGACTACGACCATTCCAGGAAACCTCACCAACATTGGCCCGAACAACTCGCCTGTTTTCAATGAATTGCCTCAGGCATTTATTTGTAATAATTATCCTTTTGTTTTGGACAACAGCGCATCAGATGTGGATGGTGATTCGCTGAGTTATTCTTTATGTCCGATTTACTTGGGCGGATCATACTTTTCACCCGCTCCCAATCCGCCGACAGGACCGCCATTCAATCCAGTAGGTTGGTCCAATGGATTCAGTGCCGGATCTCCTTTGGGAGCTGCTGCGGGCTTCTCTATCAATCCCGCCACAGGAATGCTGACGGGCACTCCCAACATCATCGGGAAGTTTGCTTTGGGAATTTGTGTCTTGGAATGGAGAGACGGTCAGCAAATTGGAGCAATTTTAAGAGACTTCACGATTGACGTGGTGACTTGCAATATTTTGGCTCCAGGGTATGACGCTCCGGATCCTTGCACGGGAATGGCGGCGGCGTTTGAATTGACATCCAACCCCAGTGAATCGTACACTTGGGATTTTGGTGTTGACGGCACAAGCGACGACACGAGCACAGAAGCTGAACCCGTCTTCACGTATGACGAAGCAGGCATCTACGATGTGAGCTTGTATTTCGAAACGGGCACCTGCTCGGACTCATTGTTCTTTGAAGTGGTCGCGGTAGCCCCTTGGGAAACTGCCTTTGAAATTGATGATTTGCAATGCAGCGAGGGAGGATGGCTTGGTGAATTGAATTTGACTGAGTCCAACTGGGGTTCCGAAGTTGATTGGCATTGGGATTTCGGAGTCAATTCCAATCCGCCGGAGGCATCCAACGTCCATCCAGATAGTGTTTGGTTTCCCTCAGATAACGGCATTGAAGTCACACTTGAGTCGTCAGCATTTGGATGTCTGAACAACGCTTCCTTGACCCTGGATTTACCGGATTTACCCCTGGCTGATTTCATCCTATTGTCTGAGCCTTGCAGCGGCTTAGAGGTTGAATTTCAAAACGAATCTCCTGAGAGTGGACCTTTTTCTTGGAACTTTGGAGGAGGCGGGCAGCTTCCTTCCAATGAAGTCAGTCCCATCTTTACCTATCCTGCTTATGGCACCTACCAGGTCGTACTTACAGCGGGTGCAGGAAGTGAGTGTCCAGACACGCAATCGATGGAGATTACATTGCTTCCGGCGAACCCTTTTGGGGAAGGCCTCATAGTCCAACCCGTTTCTTTTTGTGATAGCACGGGGTTTGTATTGCTGCAATTTGCAGGATCAGGAGCGGACGAGCTGGTTTGGAACTTCCCAGGCTCAGTGGAATCAACGAGTGCTAGTGTCATCGGCCAATTCCCGGGTGTTGGTGATTACCTGGGTACATTGACGCTATACAACGCTTATTGTGATTTGACTGAAATTATAGATGTAGAGGTTGCTGTTCCGGAGCCACTTCAAGGCGTGGAATATGTCGTCCCCAATGTGTTTTCACCTAACAACGACTCAGACAATGATGCGTTCGGTGTCGCCTTCAAGTCTCCATCGGGTGGTACACTATCGAATTTAGATCCAGGACAATTCAAGCTGTTCGATCTCCAGGTTTTCAATCGTTGGGGATCCTTGATGTTTTCGAGTTCACAAGCGGGATCTTCTTGGCGAGCGACGGATGCAGCGGAAGGAACGTATTACACGCTCTTCAGATCCCAGCATATTTGCGATCAAAATCCGTTTGAATACGCGGGCGAAGTCACGTTGGTCCGTTAGGGGTGCTGTCTTGAAGACGAATTGGAATCAAACAAGTCCGGTCGAGTCAACCGAAGCCAAGGCCGAGCCCACCTGGCGATGCGAATGCACCGCAGCTTCGGGACGGGCTGAGCGCCAAATTCGGCGTAGAATTGATCGACTCCAGGATCCATGGACCCTCCAAAATCAAAGCAGGTATTCCCTCTCTGGTATGCCGATCGCAGACCTGCCGCGATCAGTATAACACTGGCCCATGCGGACTCTTTGCTTCGTCTTTGTCCTCCAAATGCGTAGATGGTTCGTCCTTTTTCGTGAAGGAAAACCGCGCTCGCAACATCCCGGTCATTTTGGTCTAGAACTACGCCAGCCGTTTGATGCGGAGATTCTAATATTTTTTCAAGTTGCGCTCGCGTGACGGAAACATTTGAATTTAAATTTTTACGTTGCCTTGCAGCCTGATGCAATTCTAAAATTCGTTCAGCATCATCGGTCAATTCTAGACGCAATCCATTGCGATCACCTTTGCGAATTTGTTTCAGACGGTGGTTGGGCAATTGATCCACGGGGTCACCGTCTTCCAAATTCCAATGCAATTGACGCGTGTGCCTTTGCTGAATGCTCCAACTAGAATCCCCTTCGCATGTCATTCCGGGAGGCAAATCCAAAATGACACATGGAAATCCAGATTGGTCCAGTGCATTCCAATTTGGTTCCCTGTTCCAGCCAATGTGCAATGCTCCAGGAGGGGTGAAGAGGGCGCCAATTCCTTTTATACTTCCTCTTGCCATGCTGAACTGACCGTCCAATTCAAAAGAAGCTCCACCGGACAGCCAGATGGGGTCTGCATACCAAGATGGAGGAGGCTCAGACAGATGGGGCATGATGCGAAGTAGGACTCATGAAGTTGCAACGATATCAGCCCTCTTGAGCTTCTAATCGGTTCAAAATTTCTTCCAACTGCTCAGCACTGATTTGTTTCGCCAAAATTTGCTTGTCCTGATCGAGCAAGAAAACCTTAGGCGTAGCGAACACGTCAAACGTGGTTCTGAAATTCAAGCTTTTCAATGTAGTAGTCCTTGTTTCAATGAGGACCATGGCGCTATCCTGAGCGTTAATAAGCGGGTTATCACTCACGTTGATCCAGTCGGTGTATTCTTTTTCTCGAACATATTCTTGCCAAGGTTCAGGGTCAAAATCGTTGCCAATGGCATAGATTTCAAGACCCTTTTCTTGCCATCGATTATAGAGTTCTCTGAATTTAGGCAATTCCTTCTTGCAGTGGCCGCAGGTGCTTTCCCAGATGATCACAACGGTATATTTGGCCTCAATGCCGTGCAACGACTCCCACTTGTTTTGACCCAAGTCAGGCAGGATAATGTTGGGAATGGTATTCCCACACATGCTATCTCTTAATTCGTCTGCCCTCTCTTGAATTTTTTTCAGTTGATCAGGCTTCAGCCAAACCGCCTTGCCCGTATTGTAATAGCGATCGACCATGCCAACAAAGACTTTGTCCATGCACATCACTTGAGACGATTCCGAAGCGAAGGTGATATAATGCGTGATGTACTTGAACATTTCAGCATTCCCCTCCGTGCGAGCAATTAAGCGATCGGCCTCAACAGCAAGCGAATCTGGAATCTGAGGCAACACCTTGGTCCAGAAACGATCTAGAATTTGATGAAAACTACCATCTCGCACCAAACGAGGATCGGAAAAGTCAACGCGGTCCCAGTAGTGGTTGCGGTACCATCTGTATTGGAGATCTTGTATGTTCACGATATTGGGAGGGAACGCGGGAAGTTCTGGTTCCAAAACCATGTTCAAGTACTTCGCGAAGAGCATTTCGCTGTGTTCTTCAAGAATTCGACGCTGTTCCTCTGCGACCTGCCGGCCAAAGGAAGTCAGAACCTCGCGAGCATTTGCGATAGAAGCCTCGGAAGATGTCGAGTCGGAGAGCACCGCTTCAAGAGGAGCGGCTTGTGTGCGTCGTTCAGCCAAAAAAGCCATGTAGTTATAAAACAAGGCATTTTCATTGCTTTTTATGACCTCTACGTCACCCGTTGGATTTTGGGCTGAAGTTCGAATCACAATGTCCTCTTCAACCGCTAAAAACTCAAAGTACTTGGGGCCTGGCATGACAATGGCATACTTGCCACACTCTTCTTTGATTCGACCCGAAAATCGCACGTGACCAGAAGCGTCAGCGACGGTCGTGTCAGCATAGTACATCTTGTCGCCATAATAGTGCGCTAAAAAAATAGTATCACCCGAGAGCCCATCAATGGTCACATCGATGGTGTGGCTCTGAGCAGCTAAGTTTAAAGAGCTCGCTCCTAGAATACCGGATATGAGCACAAAGCCAAATAAGGTCCGATTGATTGGATGCATGAAATAAAGTTTCATCTGTTTGTTGGAACTTGCAAGTTGTACAAATTTACTCCTCGATGAGGGGTGTTTCGGTGTTTGATTTCACAAGGATTCTCAACAAATGATTGGCAATAAGCATACCGTTTTTGTGATTGGAGCAGGCTGGGTAGGAGCGCCTTTGGCGCGTAAGCTAACAATTGAGGGACATACAGTTCGAGCGACAACCCGAGCTTCTGAGAAAGTGAAACCATTTGAATTGGCTGGATTGACACCGATTTTATGGAATTCGGAGCACCATGCTCCCGGTATAGAACGCTCCTTGAAACTTCGAGAAGCTGCGGCGGATGCGTCCCTTTGGATCTTGACGGTTCCTCCCAATAGGCAGATGAATCAGTCGGAGAATGAATCGTGGCATCGAGATGTCCTCTCAGCAGCGGAAGCGAGTGGCGTGGTTCGGCTGGTTGTATTGAGTTCAACTTCGGTCTACCCGATGGGCGGAATGATGCAAGAGAACGATGCCTCAATCAAGGCCATTTCACCTCATTCAGGTAAATCGATGTTGGCATTAGAGCAAGTTTTCGATTCTGCTAAATGTGATGTCGTCATTTTGCGTTTAGGGGCGTTGATTGGATTGTCAAGGCATCCTGCAATCAGAGCATCGAAGATTGGCTGGAGTGATCCACTTCGGCGCATGAACGCCACTTCCCTTGAAGATGCCGTCAATGCTTGTGCACACGTCCTATTGAAAGATCGCTGCTGTGGGGCATTCAATGTTGTGACACCACATCACCCTACGTTCAATGCATTGGGGAAAAGGCTTGTTGAATTGGGATGGCCTGAACGTTTATACGATCAGCATCAGGAGGAACAGATTCAAGATGTGAATTCCAAAGAGGTTTCATCGATTAAACTCATCGAGTCAGGATTTGAATTTAGAACAAAAAGTCTTTTTGATTGGGCTGAACAAATGGGAGGGCCACAAAGCCAGATGTCCATTCCTTTTGGACATCATGTGATTCAAGGAACGCTTCACGGTTCAGATGAAGTTCTTGGAGAGGCTGAGAATCAGGCCAAAGAGGTCGTGGTGTTTGCACATGGATACAAAGGATTCAAAGATTGGGGGGCGTGGGGAGTTGTCATGGACGCCTTGAGTGATTCCGATCGCATGGCATTTCGCTTTGATTTCACCCACAATGGTGTCCACCCCCTCTTCCCTGAAGAAATTATTGAGACTGAAAAGTGGAGCTTCAACACCTACAGGAATGAAATAGAAGAACTGAAGGCTGTCGTTGTTTATTGGCAGAACCGAGGCCATCGAGTGAATCTAATAGGACACAGCAGAGGTGGAGGCATCTCTTCCATTGCGGCAGCTGAACTGCAAGCAGTGGGTTTTCCGATCAAGTCGTGTGCGCTGTGGGCCTCGGTTTCTGATTTCGAAGCGCGTTTTCCAGAGCAGCCTAAATTGGAGGAGTGGCGTAAAAGTGATTGTTTGAAAGTAGTGAATGCACGAACAGGCCAAACGTTGCACCACCGTTTTTCCTTTTATGAATCCTTTCAGAAAGAGGCTCAAAATTTAAGTATTGAAGGAGCGGTTAGGAAGTTGCACTGTCCACTGTTCATCGCTCATGCGATCGATGATGTCTCAGTAGCGGCCCATGAAGCGGAGTCTATCGCAAGGGCATCCGGAACGGATGTGCTCTGGATTCAAATAGGAGGGCATACCTTCGGTACGCATCATCCCTGGTCGATGTCGACCCTGCCTGAGCCGATGGTCGAGCTCATAGAAGCCACTAAAGAATTCTTCAAGTCCTTAAAAGTTGGAGCATAAAAAAAGCCCACATGTCTGTGGGCTTTTATTTGAAATTTAGACTGATTAGTGCTGGATGACGAGTCGCTGAGTCGATCGTAAATTACCATTTGAAATCTCAACGAAATAAATTCCGTTGTCCAAATTGAAGTCGACACGTTGTCCGCGGTCTAAGGAGTTGATTTTCTGCTCAAGAACCAGTTGACCATTGAGAGCGTGAATCTTCAAAACTGCTTCAGACGGCTGTCCTTGAATGTTGATGTAGTTGACAGCGGGGTTGGGTCCGAAGTTGAATGACAACGATTCAGGCGTCGCTATAGTCGATGGCACTGCAGTGGCGATAACAACATCGTCAATGAAATAAGTGCTGTAAGTGACATTGTCTCCGTTAGCAAAGAAATTGACGCCACCAAAACCAGAATCGAAGAGGAAGCTCCCTATCGATGAACCATCAATTGAAAGCGTGATGTTGTCCGAATCCATATCGACTAGGTGCGATACCTGGAACCACGTGTCCGAAGGATAATTCCCTTCAGCAACAACCGCTCCATCCTGAACGACGGAAATGGAACCATCAGTCAAAAAAGTTGATTCGAATGCCCAAGCTACACCGGGCTCTTGTTCTTCTTGAACGTTGTAGTATCCGACATATCCTGAAGGGATGTACATCCAAAAAGACACGTCATATACGTCGCCGTCTAAACCGGCAATCAACATGATATCCATGGGACCTCCTGTTGCTGCTGTGTTGTAAATTTTCAGTGAGTTGGAACCTTCATGAGCCATCTCATCTGTGATTTGAGAATCTTCTTCAGTTTCGGATGCATTGGCCCATGTAGACCAAACGGGATGACTTGAAACAAAATCGCCAACGGCAAAGTCTTCAAATCCTTCAGCGTACAAGATGTCTTGAGAAAAAACGGTAACGCTTGAAACTAAACCAGCTAACAGTAAAAAGTTTTTCATGCTTGTGAATTTATCGTTTAGCAATATACAAAATGCGCTGAACATATCCGAAAAATTAGGCCATCTCTTATTGGAATATTCTAGATTCGCAAAATGAAATGGTACGGCAATATTCGGAAAATGCGCGTGTCGATGGATCCGATTGACCATTCAAAGGCTCGATATCTGTGGTGTGGAATGGACCGTGTTGAGTCTTTGACCACCACCGACATACATGATTGGATCGGCAAAGAAGTTGCATTCAATTTTGATGGCGAAATCAATTGCGTGGTTTCCGGAAAGCGCATCAAAAAGACTTTTGGTGAAGGCATGAGTTATGATGCTTGGTTAAAAGCTCCGCAGGCTGTAGCGAGTGTTTTTAATCCTGAACTCAGTAGGATTCACGAAGGAGTGGCTCTCCGTGATCAAGCGTGGGAGGAGGAGCACCACAACCAACCACATGTCGTTTACATCAGCCAAACGAGTGGTCTTAAGGTCGGTGTCACACGCGTGACAAATGTTCCTTATCGATGGATTGACCAAGGGGCCACGGGGGCTATTGTGGTTGCAAACACACCATACCGTCAGCTAGCAGGTGAATTGGAAGTAGCGCTTAAAGCGAATTTGGCGGATAAGACAAATTTCCGAAAGATGTTGATGCACGTGGAGTTTGACTCTGAGTTGCTCCTTGAAGCAAGGGAGTCCGCCTTTGATTGGCTTGGAGAGGCCTATGAAAGTTTTTTTGAAGAGCATTCTGCGCCCTTTGAAATTCACTATCCTGTTGAGCATTATCCAGAAAAAATCAATAGCATACGATTGGACAAGGTGCCCCATTTCCACGGTGTGCTTCAAGGCATTAAAGGCCAATACCTCTTGTTTGATGGGAATCGTGTTTTCAATGTTCGCAGCCATGCGGGCTATCGTGTTTCCATAGAAGTCTGATCAATTCAAGCTGGGATCACTCGGAGCATTCGCAATGTGCGCGAAATCAGGGCCCATCTCCAAGATCAGCTGTTTCCAGTAATCCTCTTCGTCAATGGTCGTGTCCATGATTTTTTCTGTCTTGGCATCAACGACAAACCACGACTTGCTTTTTATTTCAGCGGCAAGTTGCCCCGAAGTCCAGCCAGCATACCCTACAAAAAACCGGAGCTCTAGATCTGTTATTTCACCTCGTTGAACGGCTTGTTGAATCCAATCAAAATCCCCTCCCATGTAGATTCCAGCCTTGATCAAGATCGCTCCTGGAATCTTTGAGCAGGTGTGTAAATAATAGAGGTTGGAGTTTTTGACAGGCCCGCCTAGGCTAATTCGCGCGTTCCAGTCGGGCATTCCTTTGAGCAAGTCATGCAGGTCAATCTTGATGAAATTGTTTAAAACAAACCCAAAAGAACTTTCTGCGTTGTGCTCGCATAGAAGCACGGCCTTTCGGCCAAAATACGCGTCTTCGAGGAAGGGCTCTGACAAAAGCACTTGTCCTGGCTTGGGTTCCGCATCAGAAGAAGGCGTGAATCGAATCATGCATGCTAAGTTCCGACTTTTGCATCAAATTTGACAAATGAAAACAGGATGGATGAAACGCGCGACAATCCAGCGGATGACCTCGTGCTTATTTTTTTGTGTGTTTGTTTTTGCAGGTGCTTCGTCTTCCGAAGCGCAGGAGTCTTCATTTGGAGGTGACCCGCGTGTTGAGTTAACGAACAATACAACTCCCACTTGGTCCGAAGCAATCGACGCCTTTCAGCAGCTTGCAGATCGCTTTCAAGATGTGGGCTTCATTGAAGTCGGTCAGAGTGATGTTGGCAGGCCCATCCATGCGTTTGTGTTTTCTCCCAATGCCTCCAGCATTCGCAATTTGGACGGACTCAGATCGCACAGGAATTCATCTGCGAATCGTTTATGTATGCTGGTGAACAATGCAATTCATCCCGGAGAACCTTGTGGCGTCGATGCTTCAATTGCCTGGATGCGAGAAGTGTTAGCGGACCGAAAAATCAAGAACCGGTATTTGGACGAGATGGATGTTGTCATTATTCCGATGTACAACGTGGGGGGAGCGCTGAATCGCAACTGCTGTTCTCGCACCAACCAGAATGGTCCGGAGTATTACGGTTTTCGAGGCAACAGTCGAAACTTGGATTTGAATCGTGATTTCATCAAAATGGATAGCCAAAACTCAGTGGCCTTCGTCGATTTGTTCCATGCTGTAAAACCCGATGTTTTTGTGGACACACACACGACCAATGGTGCTGACTATCCCTATCGAATGACACTCATTACAACCCAGGTTGACAAAGCAGGCCCGGTCATCGGTTCTTTTTTAAGAGATGTCTACGAACCCATGCTTTTCGACCGAATGAAGCAGAATGGCGAGGCCATCATTCCTTACGTGAACCTTCGGAATGAAATCCCTGAGAATGGAATCGTCGGATTCTTAGAAACGCCTCGATATAGCACGGGTTACACCACCTTGTTTTCAACTTTGGGCTTCACAGCAGAAGCGCACATGTTGAAACCATTTCCTGAGCGTGTCGAAGCCACGCGTTTGTTGTTGCAGGAAATGGGGCGCTTGAGTTTGGATTTAGCCGATGAAATCAAGCAAGTGCGAAACGAGGAAAAAAAGCGTCTTTCATCCGCTGGGGCACTTCCGACCCGTTGGGAATTGAAAGAAGCCGATTCCAAGCCTTTGTATTTTGAAGGCTACGCGGCTAGGCGGGAGTTGAGTCCCATCACCAAAAGTACACGCCTTCGGTATGATCGACAGGAGATCTGGAAGGATTCGATTGCATACTGGAATGCTTATGCCGTGAAGTATGAGGTGGTTTTGCCGGAGTTCTATTGCATCCCTCAAGCTTGGCGTCAAGTGGTGGAACGATTGGCGCTGAACGGGATTCAAATGACCGCGTTGCCCAATGATACTGTTTGGCCGTTGCGGGTTGATTACATCGAAACTTTTGACTCATCCAGTAAGCCATACGAAGGTCACCACATGAATCGAACGGACTCAATTCGAGCAGTTGTGGAATCTGTGCAGCTATTTGCAGGAGATTGGATTATTCCTTCAGCACAGGATGGGATTCGGTTTTTAGCGGAAACACTCGACCCAAGGGCGCATGATTCGTATTTTACTTGGAATTTCTTCGATAGCGCCTTGCAACAAAAAGAGCATTATAGCAGCTATGTCTTTGAAGAGACAGCATATGAATTGCTTCAAAATGATGCGGATTTATCGGTTAATTTTGAAAAACAAAAGAAGCTCTATCCTGCAGAAATGAAAGAGCCTCAAGCCCAACTAAATTGGCTTTATATGAACTCGCCTCATTTTGAAGGAACGGTCAATCGCTATCCTGTATTTCGCTCTTTAACGGACCGTTCGACCATCCAATGAAACCTCTTTGGAATCTTCCTCCGCGATTTATTAGCACGACGCATAGCCTCGGACGCTTCCTTCGACGGGATGTAGTTGGTTTAACGCCGGTTCAAATTCGGGTGGCATTGGATTCATTGTCACGACTCTATCCGGGGCCAGCTGACGTGAATTTTTCGTATCAGGAAATGAATGGCATGCAGGTAGCGCGATTGAAGCTGAAAAACACCACAACAAAAACGGGTGTTTTTTTTATTCATGGAGGAGGTTTCGCCTTCGGTTCAGCGAGAACCCATCGCGCAATCGCGAGTGCGCTGACCAAGGAATCTGGATGTGAAGTTTGGATTCCAGAATATCCCTTGGCACCCGAAGCACCTTTCCCAGCGGCTCTGGTATCTCTAGAAGAGCTATGGAGTGATTTTTGCGGTCACTTTGAGTCTGTTTTTGTTTTGGCTGATTCGGCGGGTGGCAATTTGGCTGTTGCCATGATACAGCGCTTGGAAGCCGTGAATCGAGAACGTATCGCAGGACTGATGTTGCTCTCACCTTGGTTGGATTTGCGATCAAGCTCCATGAGCAGTCGCGCAAATGCCAATGCCTGGAGCCCATTTGATCGTTTGGACATGCTAGAATATGCTACGCATTATTTGGCAGGAGCGAATCCTGATCAACCAGCGGCTTCACCTGTTCTGGGCTCATTGGCCGGATTTCCACCGACGTTTATTGAATCTTCAAAAATGGAGTATTTGTATCCGGACGCTTGTCTATTAAGAGAATTGCTGGAGTTAGAATCCATCGATGTGTTCTGGCGAGAAGAGGAAAATGCCTTACACGGTTGGCAGTTATTTCCAGATATCTTGCCAGAAGCGAAACGATCCTTGCAAGGATTGACTCACTTTATTGCTGAGAAAGTTGAGCTCGGCGCCAAGCATCAAATGCTTCATTAAGAAGGGTCAAGCCATGATCCAATTCAATGTCGTTGAGGTTGAGTGGAGGGGCAATGCGAAAAGCTTGGGGTGTGCTTAAGAAATAGAAAATCAGCAAACCATTCTTGCGCGCATGCTCAACACAAAAGTGAACGGCTTCAGCGCTCTCCATTTCTACAGCGATGAAAAACCCGATTCGGCGCACTTCAATGACGGCATTGTTTTGACCAATGACTTGCTCTAAGCGATCACCTCGGCGCTCGATGTTATCCCAATCAAGATGTTTCATGATGTTCAAAGCGGCAGCGGAAGAGGCGCAGGGGACGGGGTGTCCTCCAAAAGTTGTGATGTGTCCAAGATCAGGCTCATGAGCCAAGGAACGCATTCTGCTTTTTGACGAAACAAAGGCTCCTAATGGCATTCCTCCCCCAAGAGCTTTACCTAAACAAAGTATATCTGGGATGATGTCATAATGATCAAAGGCAAAGGGTTTACCTGTTCGCCCCATTCCGCATTGAATTTCATCTAGAATCAACAGCGCTCCGACTTCGTGGCAACGTTCCTGGAGTTTCTTCATCCAAGAGGCCTGCGGAATGCGCACACCTGCGTCTCCTTGGACTGTTTCTGCAATGACGGCTGCAAAGCTCTCATCAATTGCGGATAAATCTCGCTCGCTGTTGAATGGGATGAATTGTACGCCTTCAAGTAACGGCTCGAATGGAGCGCGTCTAGATTGATTGGAGCTGATACTCAGAGCTCCAAATGTATTGCCATGGTAGCCTCCTTCCATGGCCATGAAGTTCTTGCGTCCTGTGATTCTTCGCGCCAATTTCAGTGCTCCATCAATTGCTTCAGCACCCGAATTCACAAAATAAACGGCGTTGAGATTGTCAGGCAGGAAGGAAAGCAGTCGCTTTGCAGCTAAATCTTGGGAATGCTGTTGAGCTTCACCATAGACCATAACATGCAGGTGTTTGTCAATTTGTTCGTGCAGAGCCCCGATGATTTCAGGATGGTGATGGCCAAAAGCTGAAACGCCAACGCCTGAGATGAAATCCAGTATTTTGCTGCCATCCTCTAAATGGATGTAGGAGCCTCTCGCATGGCTCACTTGGAGGTTTAGAGGGTAAAGGGTTGTTTGAGCCAGACCTCTCATCAAAAAATCATCCATCACGAATCTTTTACAGACAATTCAAACTCATCCAGAAAAACCCAACTTGGATTCCCCGCGCCTAAGTGACCTGCGGGTAAATTGCCGAAATGGCGGACTTCTGCACGCCAGAAACGAGCCTTTCTTGATTTTCGTGACACAAATCGGTGTGCAACATTCGTTTCGTCTTCATCAGACAATTGATGACCAATGGTCTCGATTTCTTCCCAATTTTCGCCGTCTTGTGAGCATGAGAACGTAATGTTCTTGGGAAGGAAAATCCATGGCCGGATGTCTCGCAATGCGCCAATGGACATGGTCTCGATCACTTTTTCTTCACCCAAATCAACAGTCGCTATGACATCTTTCCCCCAAAAGCCTTGCCAGTCACCCGTTTGATAATGTGCGTTCCCATGAATGCCATCGATCAGAGCTTGGGCACCACCTGCGGCGTATTGAGGGTCAAATGGTTCACTAAGTTCGAGTGTGTAACGATGGCTGATTTGTCGGATTTGATGCGTCACTTTTGCTGATTTCGAACCGTTCTTGTTTTCGCTAAATGCCTCGATACGCTGGCTTTGTATAAGTTCAAGTGGAGATGAGTAAATGCGCCAAGGCTCATCGCTTTGGTCCGCCTCAATTGCAATCACGCGATATTTTGTGACCACTGAAGGATCGGAATTGGACAGGGTGACCTGCGTTTTGAGAGATTGGAAGGTCCTGGGTCCTTGAATGACGGGGACGCTCACAAAGTTGCGGTCGTCCAATCGTTCAGAAGGCCGGTCAGCAAGGGCGACCCCAAAATCATGCGGCTCATTCGCTCCTTTAAAGCTCAAAATTCCTCCTTCGAGCAAATCCAGCTTTGAAATCCAGCTTTTCGTCATATTCTCACCATTGAGTGACCATCCGTCTACGTAATGATGATCACCGCGAAACTCTATTGTGAGCGGATTGGTCTGTTGACCGTTCAGAGGTTGCGGAGTCAACACAATCTTCTCAAAACCAGGTATTCCAGCGACCAATTGATCTGATCCCGGTGTGACGGGATACAAACCCAATGTGCTCCAAACGTACCAAGCACTCATTTGACCGCAATCTTCATTTCCGGATAAGCCATCAGGCGCGTTGGGATATAACTCCGTTCGGATCTGTCTGATTAATTCAGCGGTGCGAGACGTGTTTCCAACATAAGGGTAGAGGTAAGCCATGTGGTGGCTAGGCTCGTTGCCATGTGCGTATTGTCCAATCATACCCGTTATATCAGGCTGTTGTCTTCCCGTCGTTTCGCTGCTGGATGTGAACATCCGTTCGAGCATGTGGAAATAAACCGAATCTCCACCCATGAGATCAATGTGTCCGTTGATGTCTTGAGGTGTGAAAAAATTGTATTGCCAGCCGTTGGCTTCAGTGTAATTGAAGTTGACTTCCCGCGGCTCAAAGTCTTCTAACCAAGCCCCTCCGCGCTTAGGCTGAATGAAATTTGTGGCTGAATTGAAGAGGTTTCGGTAAGAAAGCCCTCGTCTTGTGAAGCGTTCAATTAAACGGTTTGTTTCGGTGTCTTCTGGCAACAATTGTTTTGCGAAAGCCGCGATGCACGCGTCATCAAAAGCATATTCCAGTGTCTTGGACACGGATTCATGCTCTTCATCCAAGGGGATGTAACCAAATGACGAGTATGCGGGCAGCCCTAAATGAGCGCTGTCAGCCGCTTGGAGCATGGCCTGCAAGGCCAAGTTTTGATTGAATCCGTTGATTCCCCAACTCACGGCATCCTGAATGACAGGAACGCTGTGGTATCCAATCATGCATCCGGTGTAGTTGCCGGCCAATTCCCAAACGGGCAGTTGGTCACCATCCGAGAACATGCGCAACATGGTGCGCACGAAATCCCTTGAGCGTTGTGGTTCGAGGTAGTTCAATAAAGGGTGCAACGAACGGAAGGTATCCCAAAGAGAAAACACGGTGTAATGCAATCCATCATCAGGCCCGAGCTGGTGTATGTTTAAATCAGTGCCCCGGTACTTTCCATCTATGTCTGAAGCGACATTCGGCGTGGTGAAACTGTGGTACAAGGCGGTATAGAAAACGGTTCGCTCGTCTGCGGTCCCGCCTTCAACTTCGATTGCTTTGAGTTGCGTTTCCCATGCTTGCTCAGCCTGATGGCGGTACTTGTCGAAATCAGCGTGAGGCGCCTCTTGCTCTAAGTTGTTCAATGCGCCTTCGATATCGACAAAACTTAAGCCGACACGAACATTCAATTCATCGGTCACACCAAAATCACAAGCAAAAACAGGCACGTACTCCATGGATTGCAGCGTTGTACCGTCTTCCAATGTCTCCGTGATTTGGATTTCAGAGAGTTGGTCTTGCCATTCGAATGGCCTGTCGAATCTCATCGCAAAATAAACGTGTTGTTCCCTAGCCCAGTTGTCGGATAATCGATGCCCAATCAGGGTGGAGTCATTGAGCGGTTCGATGCTGTAATGAATGAGTTCATCCCGGTGCTGAAGATCCACTAAAAGTGTCAATGTGTCCGGTTGTTCCAGTTGGTATCGGTGCACCCCTACGCGCTGGGTGGCAGTCAATTCAGCGAAAACGCCATGGTCTTCAAGATGAACACTATAGTATCCAGCATGCGCGCTTTCTTGATCGTGTTCAAACCGACTCTTATACCGGTCAGCCCACGATTTTGCTCCAGCACGAAATTGGGTGCAAGGCATGATCAGAATGTCACCATAGTCAGAAACGCCCGTCCCTTGCAAATGCGTGTGAGAAAACCCATAAATCATGGAATCGCTGAAATGGTATCCACCGCATCCGTCCCAGCCGTCAAGTCGGGTGTCAGGACTCAATTGAACCATGCCGAATGGCAGAGTCGCACCGGGATAGGTGTGTCCATGGCCTCCTGTGCCAATCAATGGATTCACACTCTCAAACAATGAATCGGGTGAAGCCGGTTCAGCGCATCCCCATAGAAGAGACAAGAGCATCATAGGAAATGCGAAACGCAGTGCTTGTGACATGGGATAATTATTGTATTTGAACGCTTTGAAGCCAACGATAAGCAGCGGCTAAAACAGGGTCGTGTCCGTTTGTGAAATCATTCGCGGACCAGGAAACCCCATAATCGGGAAGGATGGGTTTGGAGTCCCATTCATGCGAAGCCGAGCTGAAATACTGAGCTGTCGCGATATTCACTGTTAATCCGGTTTGCGGCAATGTGCGCTTGACAGGATTGCCAAAGGTGCCTGAAGCACTGCCCATAGGGGATTCACCAAAGGTGCTTCCGATGCTGTTTTGAATGAACCAGCTCGCAAATGCAACTGAAGCAGAAGCAGATAACCCATCCAATAAAAGAGCCGTCTCCCCGTCGAAATGATGCCGCTTGTTGGGCAGAGTTGGCATGTCGAAAGGAATTTCAACCGTATTCCCAACGGGCGTTTCATGCAATGCTTTAGCGAATTGCTTCATTTCATGAAAATGACTTTGTCTTCTTGTGGGCCAAGAAAAGCGGCTTTTACCTTGCAAAGATTGAGTGTATGCACTTTGGCGAATGGAAACCGCGTGCGGAAGGTAAACAGGACGATTGGTTAAATAAGGAATCAGCATTTCCATTAAAGCAACATGACCTCCTGCGTTTCCTCGTAGATCAATGATTAAGCCATTGCGCTTTTCAGGACTCTTTTTTTGGATTCGCGCTGCGTTTTTAAAACCAATTTTCAAGGAGCGATTGAACTGTCGTTTGCGCTTGCAGTGGAATGACGAAACCGAAAGCAACGCCATGTGCGCATCTGAATTTTCGGTAAACGTCCATGAAATGGGGTCGGAAGCCGAAGCTTCAGAATTGGACGGTTCCATGGGCTCAATGGCGATGATGTGCTCAAATTCCCCCTGATCCTCATGCTTCAAGCCCAAGAGGATGCTGTCAGAAGGGGAGGCCTGCATCATCATTGGAGCCAAGTCATTCCAAAATCTCTCAGCCAATCGGAGCTGTGCTATCGTTGCGTCTCCTTCTATTGGGACAAGTTGCAGGGCCATGCCCAATACCATGCGAGGTGATTGACCATTGAGTTCTTGAATTTCTGTTCCCTGGGGAATGGAGGTGAAATTTTTGTCTGCTAAAATCATCCGGTTCTGAATCGTGGTGATTTCAAAGGGCACTTTGCCATGTAATTCGATCAGGTTTTCGGCCAATGCCTTGAGTGAAACACAAGTGTGGCTGTCTTTTAATACGTGTGTTAGACGTGCAAAGACCTGGGCAGCAGCCAATTGTGTTCCTCCTCCATTGTACATTAAAGAAGCCTCTTTGAATGCGCTATTCCATTCTTGCTCAGTACAACGTGCAAATGGGGAGGGATGCATCGCTTCGATCCAGCTTTTTAATGTGTCCAAATCACTTTGAATGGACTCGCCACTTAAGAAGTCTGTAGCCAATGCTTGGACATGAGTAGTTTCTTGACATGAGGCGATGAATTCCGTGCTCATCAATATGCAAAACAGGAAAACCCGAACGAAAGAGAAAACAGAGTCATTCATTTGATCAGGCTTCAATTCTCTTGGTTTCGCATTTTAACCATAGTCAGAATGGTCGCAATCGCTACGCTTTCCCCCGTTTCGTCGTGCATTTCTACATAAAATTTTACGATGCCCTTAGCGACGTCTTCTGGAGTGCGCTTTTCTTGAGCGGTTTTTTCTTTAACCGTTAAGCGAACGCCAACGGTAGCACCGGGATAAACCGGTTTTGTAAAGCGAGCTGATTCTACGCCATAATTTAACAATACGGGTCCTTTTTTCGGGTCAACGAAAAGCCCTGCAGCCTTGCTGAGTAAATAGTACCCATGAGCAACTCGACCGGTAAAGATGGTTCCGTCTAAACTGGTCTCATCCACGTGAGCATAAAAGTGATCACCGCTTACATTGGCGAAATTCACGATGTCAGCCTCGGTTACGGTGTGTTTAGCTGTCGTGACGGTGTGTCCTATTGTCAGATCTTCAAAGTATTGCTGGAACAGGTGAGGGTTGGCTTCAACTTGATGACCTCCAGGTTGGTAAGATTGGGTAATCGCACTCACCATGCTTGGTGATCCTTGAATCGCGGTGCGCTGCATGTAATGTCGGACTCCTCGCATCCCGCCCATCTCTTCTCCGCCTCCAGCTCGACCAGGACCTCCATGGACCAAAAGGGGGAGAGGTGATCCATGGCCTGTTGATTCATTGGAACAGCCTCGATCCAACACGAGAATCCGTCCATGCATGGGGGCGGCTTCTAAAACAAACTTACAGACATCATTCTCATCATGGCTAACAAAGGAACAGCAAAGAGATCCTTTGCCCATGTTGGCCAATTGTATGGCATCTTCGAGTTGGTCGTAGGGCATTAAAGTGCTAACGGGACCAAAGGCTTCAACTTCATGGCATTGAATCGCTTTCATTGGATTGTCCATTCTCATCAATGTTGGGCCGAGGAATGCTCCCAATTCATCGGAGGCACCAACGGGTGAGGCTTCGTTTTGATAAACACAATCGGCTTCGCTTTTCAATTCAGCAATTCTCAATAGGACTTCCTCCTTTTGAGCGTGATTAACCAAAGCTCCCATGCGCACCCCCTCTTGTTGCGGGTCGCCAAGGGTGGTCTTAGACAGGGCGCTTATTAAGGCCTCTTGAACAGGGTCAATGAGATGTTTCGGTACGAAAATCCTACGAATGGCCGTGCACTTTTGTCCACATTTCACAGTCATTTCTTTCCGCACCTCTTTCACGAACAAATTAAACTCTTGGTCACCAGGCTCAACATGAGGACCTAGAATAGCAGAATTCAAAGAGTCTGCTTCCATATTAAAAGGAACAGAGTTTGCGATAACGCGAGGATGCGTCTTAAGTTTTTGTCCTGTTGTAGCGGATCCTGTGAATGTGACCACATCCCGCTCGTCAACATGATCCAATAAATTTCTTGCTGGACCACATATTAATTGAATGGCTCCTGGAGGTAGGATTTTAGAGGCTATGATTTCGCGCACTACAGCTTCTGTTAAATAACTCGTTGCCGACGCGGGCTTCACGATAGCGGGGACCCCCGCCAACCAATTCACTGCGACTTTCTCGAGCATTCCCCAAACCGGAAAATTGAAAGCATTGATATGAAGAGCGACGCCTTGTTTAGGAACGAGAATATGATGCCCGACAAAAGAGCCTTCTTTACTTAATGGAATCCCTGTACCATCCAATGCAAATGGAGTGTCTCCAAATTGCTTTCTTAGACTGGCGTAGCTGAATAAATTTCCTATACCACCTTCAATGTCAATCCAAGAGTCGTTCCGTGTTGCGCCTGTCGCCCAACTTAAAGCATAGAAATCTTCCTTTTTCTTGTGCAAGTGCAGAGCTAACGCCTTTAGCATGCGTCCTCTTTCTTGAAAAGACAAAACCCTTAAGTTGGCATTTCCGATTGACCTCGCATAATGCATGGCGGTTTCTACGTCAACGACATCTTCATTCAGATGGGCTACAACATGGCCGTGAACAGCATGCAGCAGCGCACTGGATTCTTGGGGTCTATTGAGGGAGGGAACCCACTGATCGCATAGGTAGTGTTCTAAATGAAGAGGCGTGGAAGTCATAATGAATTTACTTTCGGCCAATTTACTACCTTATCGAGTCGTGATTAAAACGTATTGGGCTCATTCAAAGGATAGAGTGTTAAATTGAATGGTGTCATTTTTGGAGTTGTCATTAAAATGCCCTTATTTTGATTCCGTCGTTGAGATAAGGACTTACGTCTATGAAGAGCTGGGAAATTTCGATTGAAATATTTTGGGTTTTTGAATCAGATTGTATTATCTTAGCGTCAACGGACATCAAATCTTGACCAGAAACATCTAATATTTCATTCAAATGAAGAACCTTTTCACACTGGCTGCGGCCTCTTTTCTCGCCTTCGGAGCGAGTGCCAGCAATGTTGAGCTGGTTGTCGAAGCAGTTAACAATGGCGGCCAGGTTGAAGGTAACACGTACCGAGTGTACGCTGTATTGCCTTCTGCCGAGCATTCTTTGCACGCTGTTTTCGCTGACGGCGAGCATGTTTTGAACGTAGCGACTACGAGCTCTTTTTACCAACATCAATACGGAAGCTTTTCTTCTTTAGATGTCAACGATCAAATTGTTGCCTTAGATGCTGGTTTAGCTTTTGACAGCTGGGTGACTATTGGAGCAACGAACAGTGAAAACAACAACTTATGGACAGTTGGAGTTGACTACAATAACTTCTTAGGTGGTTCAGAGTTGACCGTTACTGACGGTGCATGGTTTGTTGTTCCTTCTGACGTTCAGGCGGCTACAGAAGCTGGTAACCGCGTTTTGTTGATGCAATTGACTACTGACGGCACTGCTACGGGTATTTTGAACTTACAAGGTTGGGACGCTGAAGGTGCTGCATGGCGCGCTCACGACTTGACTTTCACTTCTACCGATGCTGAGGTTTTCGGTTGCACAGACAGCAACGCTTCTAACTTCAATACTGAAGCTACTTACAATGACGGTTCTTGCTTCGGTGAAAACAATGGTGCTTCCAATGGTTTGTCGAACATCGACGGAACTACTGAGTGGAACATCTTCCCTAACCCAGTTTTCGAAAGCACGTTTAGCGTGAAGTTCGATCGTGAGTTGAACTTGGGTGGTGAGAACATCATCCTAGAAGTTACTGACATGTCTGGTAAGGCTGTCATTTCTCAGGAAGTTGCTCAAGAGAACATCATTGGTGGAAATCGCATTGTAGTAAAGCACGATTTGGCTGCTGGTAACTATACCGTAGCTGTAAAGCACGCTAACTTCAACGATGCTCAAAACATTGTTGTTGCAAAGTAAGCTTTAGCTTTTATGCCATTGAAAAAGGGACCCATTGGGTCCCTTTTTTTTTGCCCAATTCTTGAGGGATATAGTAAATTCGAGGAATGAAATTCTCTCCAACGGCATTCGCAATTCTAGGCGTAGTGACTTGTGTGTGGTTCACGAGTTGTCGAATTCAAACAAATTCAACCCAACACTTGACGGGAGTTCCAATGTTTGGACACATTGGTTTACGCAGCGCCACTCTATGGAGTCAATCGAACGAATCGAACCCTGTGCAATTGAGGTACTGGTCCTTGGACTCTATGGCTTCTGGAGAAGCCGTGTATGCCACAGGGACGGTGGGCGAGTTTAATTGTTCGACTTACAATTTGAACAACTTGGAACCAGCCACGGAGTATCAAGGTCGCATCGAAACAATGAATGGCTTGGTGTTGTCTGACACATTGAATTGGACCACGCAGGTATTGTGGCAATTCAGAGAAGATCCACCTGCATTCACTTTTGCTGCTGGAAGTTGCGCATTCATAAATGAAACGGCCTATGATCGCCCCGGGAGACCTTACGGAGGAAACTATCAAATATTTGAATCGATAGCGCGCGATACCATACAAGGCATGTTGTGGCTTGGAGACAACATTTATTTGAGGGAGGTTGATGTTGAGAGTAAGGCGGGATATCAACATCGGTACGAGCATATGCGACGACTTCCAGAGCTACAGGCTCTCTTGTCAAACGGAAGTCATTACGCAATTTGGGATGATCATGACTTTGGGCCAGACAATTCGGATGGATCTTGGTTCCATTCAGATTGGGCCAAAGAGTCATTTGATTCATTTTGGGTGAATCCAGGCAACGGTCTGCCAGAAGCCCCTGAATTGAACGTCGCATACTTCCAATATGCAGACGTGGATTTCTTCTTATTGGACAATCGGACTCATCGGGTGAATCACAACATGGGGCCAAAGAATAGAATGGTTTTGGGAGAGATTCAGATGACGTGGCTACTCAATGCCTTAAGGAATAGCAGAGCACCATTTAAAATGGTGGCTATTGGCGGCCAAATGTTGAGTGATGTTGTGAAATATGAGAATTTCGCCCAATATCCGGAAGAACGGAATCGGTTGCTAAGTGAGCTAGACCGATTGGATATTAAAGGGGTCGTTTTCTTAACCGGTGACCGGCATTGTACGGAGCTTTCACAAATCCAGCTGCCTACTAGCGGCCGGTTTGTGTATGACTTGACCGTAAGTCCATTGACGAGCAGCAGTTATGACAATACGGATGAACCCAATACCCATCGAGTTGAAGGGACTATAGCAAGTGAACGCAATTATGCCCTTCTCGATTTCTCGGGGAAGCGCAAGGAGCGTGTTCTCAAAATGTCTGTGATGGATAGCACCGGAAGTCTTCTTTGGGAGAAGTCAATCGCCGCAGCCAAAGGGTATTCGATGGATTAATGTGAGGAGTCACCATTCTTCATCCGCCAAAAAATCAGTGATTTTCGGCCGTTGTTCTAGCTTGATGAGATAGTTCACGCCTTCAAGAGTGACACGAATTGCTTTGCAGATTGTTTGTTTTCCTGGCAACTCGAATTCGAAGGTATCGTCTTCATATCCTTCGGGATACATGGTTTCTAGCGCTCGCCGAATTGAAGAGGGAAGCGTCTTGTAACTAACAATTAAATTCCTCATTGTAAGTAGGGTTAGGGTGCCCTTTACTATTGGGGAGAGGAAAAGGTTTCATTTGGTCTGAGGATTTCGATATTTGCATTAAGAACAGCACGCATGGAGCACTCCAAAATAAGTGTCCGAAAGGACTATCAGAAACAATCATTTCAAAGGAATGATCTTTCGAGCGCTCCAGAACCATTGCTTGAGAAGTGGTTGACTGAAGCATCAGAAGCTGATCCTCAGGACTACAATGCGATGTGTCTATCAACCGTGGGAAATGATGGCATGCCATCTGGTCGGATTGTATTGCTCCGCGGTGTGCAGTTGGATGGGTTGAGGTTCTACACGAACTATACCAGCTCGAAAGGTCATGAGCTAGAACTCAATGCCAAGGTGGGGCTCACCTTTTTTTGGAAGGAGCTCGAAAGGCAAGTGCGAATCACAGGCATCGCTGAGCGTTTGTCAGGGGAGGAGAGCGATGCTTATTTCGCGTCACGTCCTAGGTCGAGTCAAATTGGAGCGTGGGCATCCCAACAGAGCCAACCAAATCAGGCGGACGACTTACTCAGTCGATTTGAAAAATTTCAACACGAATTCGAAGACGCTCCCAGCATACCCCGACCAGAGCATTGGGGTGGATATCGTGTGAGAATATTGTCCTGTGAATTTTGGCAAGGCCGCCCGAGTAGGCTTCACGATCGCTGGCGTTATGAGCGAACTGACGATGGGTCTAGCTCATGGTCGGTGACACCGTTGGATCCTTGATGGATTACTCGACTCGAACAACAAGTCCTTTTAAATAGGCTCCTTCTGGATGAAAAGCGCTGACGGGGTGGTCAGCAGGTTGGTGGAGTCGGTAAAGGATTCTAGCTGTTCTACCTGCTTGGATGGCTGCTGCGATAACTGTATTGGTGAACATACGATCATCTACCGCTTGTGAGCAAGAAAATGTAAAGAGAAGGCTTCCGGGCTTCATGGTTTCCAACGCTCTTAAGTTAATTCGCTTGTATCCCTGTATAGCAGCATGCCGGGCTGAAGCACTTTTCGCGAATGCCGGTGGATCCAATATGACGATATCAAAATCTGCGACACCTTCTTTCAGATATTCCATGGCATCGGCTTGAATGGATTGATGCACATCTCCTGAATATCCGTTGGCCAATACATTGGCGTCGCCAATTTCCAATGCACGAGCAGAACTGTCGAGGCTATGCACTTCCGAAGCGCCACCTTTCAAGGCGCTGACTGAAAAGCCACCAGTATAGCTAAAGGTGTTTAAGACTTTTTTGCCCTGAGAAAGTTGTGATAATAGAAAGCGATTTTCTCGCTGATCGACGAAGAATCCAGTTTTTTGCCCCTCAACAAGGTCAATGGCGAATGAATTGCCGTGTTCTTGCGCATCCCAATTTTCCGGTGCATTTCCGAGAACCCAATCATCAGTATTGTTGATGTGGCCATTCTTTCGCAAGACTTTTGCGCTTTTGTTGTACGCCCCTTCCAAAGCGTCCTTTAAGGTCTCTTTCAATCCGGCTACAATCCATTCCAAGGATTTGTGCATTCCCAATGAATGCGTTTGAATCACAGCGACTCGGTCGTAGTAATCCACAATTAACCCCGGAAGTCCATCTCCTTCAGCATGAATCAAGCGGCAAATGTTTTGCCCCTCTGCTTCGATTAGATTCAAATCTCTTCGAACAGCAATCGCTTGGGATATTTTTTCAAGAAAGAAGGGAGCATCGGGAATGGTTTCATCAAAAGAAATCATTCGAATGGCGATTGAGGTTCCTTTCGAATAATGCCCGTAACCCAAGTGTCCTCCCTTGTTGGAGCAAACCTGAACTAAGTCACCATCCAGAATCCCTTCATCTAAATTCTTAATGGCTCCACTGAACACCCAAGGATGTCTTCTTCGAATGCCTTCGTCCTTTTTTGCTTTTAGTTGTATGCGCTTGATGTCCACCATGGCCGCGAAGTTAACAAGGGTTCAGTTCGAACGCCTTGGAAAAATAGAATCTCCTTGAATGGTGACGGTGCCATCCTCTCTCAAAGCCCTGAGCGCATTCAGTTTGCTCTGATGTTCGATCAGAGGGAATGTCCAAAGCCACGCTGTAATGGAGACTCCTGCTCTAGGAATTGCAGCAACGATTGATCTCGAATTTGAACGGATGGAAGTACGGCAGTGATCGCATACACCACACAATGTGAGTTCTTTGCCGGCGAAATACTTTTCAATTTCCAAGGCTTTGCAAGTTTGAACTTCAAGATATTGCTTCATGACTTGCCATTTTGCATGAGTGACTTCTCGTCTTGTTTCAAGAAGGGACTTCGAAATGGTCAAAGTTTCTGAGCGGATTCTTGCAGTTTTCCATAAAATGGTCAGTGCCGAGTTTAGTTGGATGCGTTCAATCCATCCCCATGCATCCAATTGATTCAACGCCGACGTGATTTGAGATTCAGAAAGTGAGGTAGAACGGGTTAATTGGGTGATTGGAATGCGATGCAGTCGTTTCGATTCTTCGGCATGCCGAACGAGCCAATCTCCCAGAATTGACACCGGAATGGAGCGGTCTAGTGAATTGAGCCCGTTTTTCAAGGATGTGCTCATAACCAATGAGACGTCATCTGAAGCTGTTTGCTCTTTCCATTCGAGCAGGCCTTCCTTTTGCAACAATCTTAAACTCGACTCGAGAAGCTTTCGGCTCGTTTGGTGCTGCTTCAACCAAGATCCCGGTTCAAACACCGTTGGTTTTTCAGGGCAATCCCCAATCGCGACACTTCCTTGGTTGGCTAAGCCTTGATAGACTGATTGGATGAAAAGAAGTGGGGGGAACATCTCTTCAATGTTCTTTTGAGCGACTTCAATTGCTCTAGCTGAAGGAAAAATAACGCAAGTGGATGGCTTTCCGTCTCGTCCCGCTCTACCAGCTTCTTGAAGATAGCTTTCCATGTCAGTCGGCACGTGTGCGTGAAAAACCCAGCGAACATCTCCTTTGTCAATTCCCATGCCAAAAGCGCTTGTGCATGCGAGAACTTGTGTTTTGCCATTCATCCAGCGGGCTTGACGATTTTCCCGTTCTCGGGAAGTTAGTCCTGCATGATAGGCTTCAGCTTCAACGCCGAATTGGACCAATCTTTGCGCTATTTTTTCTGCGGTGTATCGTGTCCCTGAATACACCAACCCTGATCCGCGCATGCGCCTGGCGCTCTCTAAAACCATGCGTTCAGCATCGCCCAGGGAATACACGCCAAACATCAGGTTGGGGCGCCGCATAGGGGCTCTATACACTGAAGCGCTTTGCATGGAAAGTTGAGAGGCAATGTCAGCAGCAACAGGTGCCGTCGCTGTGGCGGTGTAGGCTCCCCAAACTGCATTTGGACACAGAGATCTCAGGGCCATTATTTCTCGAAATGCTGGCCTGAAATCATGTCCCCATTGAGAAATACAGTGCGCCTCATCGATGGCAATGGTGCGTATATCCATGCGCTCAATACGGGCCAAAAAAACAGGGTGCTTCAGACGTTCTGGTGCCACATAAAGAAATTTCAATCCTCCAAAAACAGCATTGTTCATGATGCGGTCAATGTCCTTGCTGTCCGAATTGGAAGAAATGAAATCGGCAGAGATGCCTTTTTGTTTCAAGGCATTCACCTGATCACTCATAAGTGCAATTAGAGGCGAAATGACCAAACAAAGCCCGCCGCGAATCAGCCCAGGTATTTGGAAGCAAATGGACTTGCCGGCGCCGGTGGACATAATTGCCAGTGTGTCTTGTCCTGAACAAAGGGACATGATCGGAGCGGTCTGTTCGCTGCGGAATGTATCATGTCCCCAATGTTCTTTGAGCAATTTGACTGCCAAAGAAAGTTGAGGGGATGAATGCATTTAAAGGTCAGCTAATTTTACTGGAACGAATGGATGCGCGAACTTCGCATCTTTATTGAGAAACAAAGGTCATGCGGAACATCGTAACGGGGAACTGGAAAAGCAACAAATTGTGGGATGAAGCCGACAAATTAATGAGCGAGCTGGTGACAGGAATTCAATCATCAGGGAACACAGAAGTCATGGTGGCTCCGCCAACGCCATTTTTAGCTGCGTTGCAGTCGAAATACAACGACCAAATTTCTTTGGCGAGCCAGCAGTGCAGCGCAAACGGAGAGGGTGCGTTTACGGGTGAGCATACAGCTTCCATGTTGAAATCAATCGGTGTGACATCTGTGCTCATTGGTCATTCCGAACGACGAGAGTCCTTCGGCGAAACAGACGAGGCTGTGGCATCCAAGATGGAACGGACGTTGGAGGCTGGATTGCGGGCAATCTTGTGCTGTGGAGAAAATCTGGATGAACGGGATGCAGGGAACCATTTTGAGAGGGTCTTGGGCCAATTGTCCCATGCCTTGAAAAACGTGGATGCGGCTGGAATGGAACAGGTGGTGATTGCTTACGAACCGATTTGGGCCATCGGCACAGGTCGCACAGCTTCAGCTGCCCAAGCTCAAGAAATGCACGCGACGATCCGACAGCACCTGTCAACACTTTACAATGAAACTGTCGCATCATCTACACGGATTCTTTACGGAGGAAGCTGCAAGCCTTCCAATGCGCTTGAAATATTCACACAACCCGATGTGAACGGCGGATTGATCGGTGGAGCTTCTTTGAATTCTTCGGATTTTCTGGCCATTGTTGCAGCTTCGAATGAGGCCATTTCCAAAGCTGTATAAAGTGACTGAAAACCCGACTTTTCTCAAGCTCACGCTGACCATCAAGCCGTTACTTCCTGCGCGAGAAATAGCCGTTGCCTGGCTGGACACATGTGGGTTTGACATGTTTGAAAATGGTGCAGAGGGCATGGTGGCGTACGGGAAGAAATCTGAGATTGATATCCCATCATGTGATTCTATTCTGTTGGATTTAAAGGAGATAGCAGAAATAAAATTCGAATTTGAAACCGTTCAATCAGAGAATTGGAATGCCGCATGGGAAGCAGATTACCCCGCGATTGATGTAGATGGTTTGGCACACATGCGGGCACCATTCCACCCAAAACCGTCGGGTGGATTGGACATCATCATCCAGCCGCAAATGTCTTTTGGCACCGGGCACCACGCCACGACTTGGCAGATGCTCAGAAGGCTGCTGGACGAGACGACCCTTGGCTTGTCGGTTTTGGATATGGGATGTGGTACTGGAGTCTTGGCCATAGCGGCTCACTTGCTCGGTGCGAAGGAAGTGGTTGCCATAGATGTGGACACCTGGTCTTTCGAAAACACGCAATCGAACTATAGTCTCAATGACCTTGATTCTCGCATCATTCCTGGTGAAGTTCTCCTAGGCGATGCCGATTTACTTGCTACGATGAACGAACGATTTGATTTGCTTTTGGCGAATATCAATCGAAATGTTCTCTTGTCTGACATGCATTCTTATGACCGGGCATTGAAGCCTCAAGCAAGAATTTTAATGAGTGGTTTTTTCCCGAATGATTTGCCTCCGCTTCAAGCTGTGGCGACAGAATTAGGATGGACGTTTCATTCAGCGACTGAGCGGGAAGGATGGTGTTGTGCTTTGTGGGAAAAGTCACATCGTTAAAGGCCAATTCACATGCCGAGTGGTCGTAATTTCGAATCATGCAACGTTCGATCAGGCACAAGATTCTCAGTAAGATTGATTTGCCAAAAGGCGTGATAACGGGGGGCTTCTTGTTTTGGATTGCACTGTTTCCGCTCGGTGTGTTCGGGCAAGCTTATGTTTCAGATTGCGAAATCCTTGGAGAGCAGTTGGAAAAGGAGTTGGCGCAGTCAAGCAGCGAACATGCTAAATGGGTAAAGAAGAGCTTGAAGCCGAAGTTGTGCGATTTAGAACTGCGTTCAACACAGTTGGATTCAATTGCTCTTTTTTGCAACGCACTCGATGAAAAGCGCATTACAACATCCAAAGGATTTCTTGATTATCTCTTGTCGATAGAACAGCTCATTCTTCGAAAAGATCCTGAGTTGTGGAAGTCTTGGCACCATGTAGTGAATGCGATGTTGGAAAATAAGAAATGGAAACGCGATTTGGCTCCATTCCTGAAATTAAGTCCCGCACTGATTCGAGAGCAAGCCTTGTCGCTTTCTGCTGGCGCGACTTGGACATTGGAGGATGTTCCATTCGAATTGAGCGTCGATTCCGTGCCATTGCTCACGTTTCAAAACGCGCGATTGATTGGGAAGAATAAAAACGATCGCATTGAGGTGGAGAGAACAAGCGGTGTTTGGGACTTGACGACGAATCGTATTCAGCTTTCAGGCGGGAAGCTTCCTTGGACTGGAACACAGTTTGACTCCTTGGGTTACTACGCCGAACTCGGCCCCTTTGAATTGAAACTGAACAGCAACGGATTCTCTTGCGGTGAGGCGACTTGGCACGCGGACCTCATTGCCAATCCTCTGCAAGGGCGGGTCACAACGAAGCTTCAAAACATCTCGAAGCAAGACAGCAAGACGTATCCCCGATTCAATAGTGATTTCGACATTATTCGATTGGAAGGGCTCTACGAAGGTGTCATTTATGAGGGTGGGATGTCTGTGAAAGGCGCCCGGATTAGCGGTATTGGCAGTCCTGACGAACTAGCCAAAGTGGATGTTTTTCGAAATGACACGGTTTTCATGACCTTTCAATCCACCGAATTTCTGTTTTCACCTCGAGGCTTTTCTTCATCACATAGTCGAATGATATTGTCGTTTAGAAACGATACGATTGGCCATCCTGATGTGAGCGTTCGACTCGATGATGAATCGGGTTTTTTCCGTGTAATGCGACAAACAGAGGGTTTGGGTCAACAGTCATTCACGGACAGCTACCATGATATATCGTGGGATGTAGACGGCTTCACATGGAATCGAAAAGAATCGAAAGTCTCCATTGGGTCCGTTTTTGGAGGAAGTTCAAAGGCGGGAGTTTTCGCGAGCGATGCCTTTTTTAAACGAGAATCATTTTTGATGATGAAGGGCATTGGAGACATTCATCCTTTATCACGCGTGAAAGACTTTGTTGAGGATAGTGGGCAAAGGGAATTTTCAAGCGAAGATTATGCGCGATTCATTCACATGAGTGAGTTGCAAGCACGCGTGGAATTGCTCAACCTTGCGAATGCAGGCTTTGTTTACTTCGATCCTGAAACGAGTTGGTGTGTGGTTCTACCAAAAGTGTTTTCGAACATCAGAAATTTTAGTGGACGAGAGGACTATGATGTTTTGCAGTGGCAGTCCTCTCCCAAATCAGGAGCCAATGCAGAGTGGAGCTTGTTGAATGGATTTATGTCAATTTATGGCGTCGACTATGTTTTTCTCAGTGATTCGCAGGACGTGAAGATTGTGCCAAGGAATAGAGAGGTTGTACTTTCTGACAACCGTGACTTCACATTCAATGGTCGATTGATCGCAGGAAATCTGGACATGAATGGAGAGGGCTTCTCTTTTGATTACGACTCGTTTTCCATTGAATTGAATCAAATCTCATCGGTCAACCTATCGGTGAATGAAGACTCAAACCTCGATGCAAGGGGCAATCCCTTCAAGCAACGGGTCCGCACAGTTTTGTCTGAGGTCTCGGGCACATTGGCCATCGATCATCCCAATAACCGATCTGGGGTTTGGTCGCGGCTTCATGCAGAATACCCCATATTCACAAGCATTGATCCCAGCTTTGTGTATTTTGATCAACCAGAGTTGTACCAGGGCGCCTACAAGCGAGACGCCTTCTATTATGCTGTTGACCCATTCGTCCTCAAAAGATTGGATGACCTGACCAGTGAGACTCTCAAATTCAATGGGACGTTGGTCTCAGCCGGGATCTTAGCAGACCTGCAAGAGCCGCTTCGAGTGATGGATGACATGCATTTGGGCTTTCAGTCAGAGACACCTCAAGTAGGTCAGGTTGTGTATGGTACTTCGGCGCGTTTCACCAACGGAGTTATTCTCAATGGCAGTGGGCTGCAGGGGGCTGGTAGAATAGATTTCTTGACAGCAGAAATACGGAGCAATCAGCTTGTTTTCCTTCCGGATTCAACCATAGGATATGCTGAATGGATGGTCAATGACCGCAGTGCATCCTCTGACGTTCCAAGTTTGAAAAACAAGGATGGTTATGTTGTTTTTAGGCCGTTGGTTGAGGAGTTGGAAATGCGCTCAGGTGAAGAACCTTTGGCGCTTTTTGACGAAGATGTATTTCTTGAAGGCCACTCCACACTTTCAAATTCGGGCCTAACAGCCTCCGGTCTGATTGTCTTTTCAGACGCTTCCTTGACCTCATGTGATTTTAACTTGAAGGAGCGTCAAATCCTCTCGGATTCTGCAGCTTTTCAAGTCTCAGGTAGAACGAGTGGAATCGCTGCATTTCAGACCAATGATGTTCGCTGTCAAGTAGATTTCGATGAACGCATTGGAGATTTTATGCCCAATTCAGGGGAAACTAAAATTGAGTTGCCCATTCAGCAGTACATCTGCTACATGGATCGATTCAGATGGTTTATGGATCAAGATGCCGTGGATCTTATATCGGACCGCCAAACCGAAAATCTTCCTTTTGACTTCAGTGAAGATCGTAAGATTTCGAATTTCGTTTCAGTTCATCCAGAGCAAGATTCATTGCATTTCTTAAGCATCCGAGCAACCTACCGCATCGAGGATGATTTCCTGCGTTGTCAAGACGTGAAAGAACTGGCCATTGCAGACGCTCGAATCTTTCCAGATAGTGGAATTGTCATCGTAAGGAAAGGAGCTCAAATTGATCAATTAACCAATGCTGGACTGGTAGCCAATGACGTGACCCGTCAACACTACATTGATGGCGCGAACTTAACGGTCAGAGGTCGCTTGTCGTTTGAAGGACAAGGGGACTACCGTTACCGCAGCATCCTTGGAGATACCACGTATATTTTCATGGATGAGATCTATGTGGATGAATCCTATCAAACCAGAGCAAATGGGCAAGTGGTGGCGCGGGATGGATTTGCACTTGGTCCGGCATTTGGATTTGCGGGCCTGGTCAACATGGCGTCGTCTGAACCCAATTTATGGTTTGAGGGAGGAGTTAAATTGCTAAAACCATGCGATCAATTTTTGTCAACTTGGATTCATTTTGAATCTTTTTTGGATCCGCTGGATTTGGCCATCCCCCTGGATACAAACGTCAGGGATGTGGACGGAGATCTCCTTGCCTACGGTTTAATGGCATCGTCCCAAGCTCCCTTTTCAATTCAATCTGGCTTTCTTGATCCGCTAGGGGATGACACGGACATAAAATTAATGCCGGTCGAAGGCGCTCTTCGATTTGCTGATGATCATTACGTGATTTCTTCATTGGAAAAGTTTGAAAATGCATCCGCTGCAGGCAATCGGATCAACTTGAATGTCAATCAATGTGACTTGTCAGGTAGCGGCGACATGTCCTTGCCGTTTAACTTCAACCTTGTTTCTCATGATTTCGCTGGAGAATTTTTTCAGGATGCTCAGAACAGGCATCACGTGAAAGGAACTTTTCGCCTAGATTTTCATTTCGAGGATGATTTGTTCGAGAGAATGACAGAGCAAATACCATCCTGGGTTTCATCGGAACCAGTCGATGTGGGGCAAACCAATTACGAACAGGCGCTTGTTTCGTGGCTTGGAAAGGAAAAGAGTGAGAAATTATTGAATGACCTTGCGATGACGGGGCAGATCAAAAATGTACCTAAGAAGCTGCAGAACAGCCTGGTGTTTACAGGTGTAGATTTCATTTGGGATGACAACGAGGAGATGTTTGTATCCGAAGGAAACATTGGGCTTGTCACTTTAGGAAAACACTTGGTATTCCAAGAAATACCGGGTAAAATTGAGCTGATTCGCAGTCGAAGCGGAGACGCTTTCCGTCTTTATTTGCATGGAGATGAAGGCAATTGGTATTACTTCGAATACAAGCTAGGAAAGCTGAATGTATCCTCACCCGACCTGATTCTATTGACGATGATTGCTGACATCAAAAAAGACAAGAAGGAGGTGAAGGGGGAGAATGGTTCACGATTCTTGTATCAATATTTACGGAACACCATTCGTCGTGATGATCTCGTCGACAAATACCGCGATTTCGATTGACATGAAGCATCCCAATTACCCGTTACTCTTTGATCCTATTCAAGTAGGCAAACTAATACTGCCCAACCGGATCATCATGGGGAGTATGCACACAGGTCTGGAAGAATCCAAAGGTGGCATGGCCGCTTTGGCTCGATTTTACGCCGAACGGGCTGCAGGAGGAGCGGCTTTGATTGTTACAGGTGGTATCGCGCCGAATAGAGAGGGTGCTTTGGGACCTGGTGGAGCGCGTATGCAGCGAAAACGACACGCTCGAGAGCACCGTTTGATCACTGAGGCTGTCCACAATGAAGGAGGTCGCATCTGCATGCAAATCCTTCACGGTGGCCGATACAGCTACCACCCATTCAATGTGGCACCTTCTGCAAAAAAAGCGCCCATTAATCGATTTAAACCGCGCCAACTCACGGATTATGGAGTGAGAAGAACCATCCGTTCGTTTGTTCATGCTGCAGAGTTGGCCAAGTCCGCGGGGTATGATGGGGTCGAAATCATGGGGTCTGAAGGGTATTTAATCAACCAGTTTCTGGTGGAAGAAACCAATACCCGTGAAGATCGGTGGGGTGGGACTTTTAAAAAGCGCATGCTATTTCCAGTCGAGATAGTGCGCCGTATAAGAGAGGCTTGTGGCCCTGACTTTTTGATCATGTATCGATTGAGCATGCTCGACCTCGTTCCGAAGGGGAGTTCCTGGGAAGAAGTGGTCACTTTGGCAAAAGCAGTAGAATCCGCCGGAGCGGATGTGCTGAACACAGGAATCGGTTGGCATGAAGCCCGAATCCCAACCATTGCCACGATGGTTCCAAGAGGACATTTTTCTTTTGTGACCAAGAAATTAAAAGGGCATGTAGGCATTCCGCTCGTTGCTACGAATCGCTTCAACAATCCAGAGACTTGTGAAATGGCCTTGAAGGATGGCGTTTCTGATTTGATCTCGATGGCTCGGCCTTTCTTAGCAGACCCAGAGATAGTTGTCAAATCAGAATTGAACCGAGCGCATGAGATCAACACGTGCATTGGCTGCAATCAAGCCTGTTTGGATCACATTTTCAAAAGGAAAGTGGCTACATGCTTGGTCAATCCTCGGGCCAGCCACGAAGGCAAATGGCCATTGGACGCAAAGGCATCAACTTCTTTGCGTGTCGCCGTCGTCGGTTCAGGACCTGCAGGCCTCAGCGCATCCATCGAAGCAGCAAGACTGGGTCACGATGTGCAATTGTTTGATGAAGGTCGAGAAATTGGAGGCCAATTCAACTTGGCTAAGAAAATACCAGGAAAGGAAGAGTTTTATGAGACACTCCGATATTTCGAGAATATGCTCGAAAAATTCAATGTCAAAACGCATTTAAATCATCCTGTAATCGCTTCAGAAATCGGAGCCCATTTTGACGCAATTATTCTTGCTTCAGGTGTGCGTCCTCGAGGCTTTCATATTCCAGGTCTGGAAAATCAGGCTGAGATCGTGGGCTATACAGATGTATTGAGCGCCAAAGTTGAGGTGGGGCGTCGCGTTGCCATTATTGGGGCAGGTGGCATTGGATTTGACGTTGCAGATTTCTTATCGCATCAGTCTGAAGGCCACTTTTCCCAAACTTGGGGCATAGATGAAGAATTGAAATCTAGAGGGGGGCTTTTGGATTCGGTATCGGGCGAATCGCCTCGAGAGATTCATTTATTTCAGAGGTCTGAAGGTAAAGTAGGTGGGGGACTGGGAAAGACAACAGGCTGGATTCACCGCAAAACATTGAAGGATCGAGGTGTCGAGACGCATTCAGGAGTGGAATATCAAAGCTGGTCCGACGGTACTTTGCATTTCATTGAAGGGGGGGAAGAAAAATCGTTGGAGGTGGACCATGTTGTCGTTTGTGCCGGCCAAGAAAGTCGTCAAGAATTGTTGGCAGAATTGAATGGTTTGAATGTTCAAGTCCAAGTCATTGGTGGAGCTAAAGATGCCCGAGGACTTGATGCTCAGCGCGCTATTCGCGAGGGGCTGGAGGCGGCATATGCCCTTTCCGCTTGGTCGGTCAATCCGGTGAGCTGACGTTTTCGCTGTGCCAACACTTCAGATCTTCAACCGATTGCTGAGCTCGTGCTGTCAATAGGTTGATGTTGGAATCGCAGTCCGATGGATATATGGGCGCGCCGAATCGCACGTGGATGGGGTTGGATCGAACCCAAACCGAACCGCTAGGCAAAGCCTTTCGGGTACCGTGCACATGCAAGGGAATGATCGGAACGTCTGCTTGCACAGCGAGATGAAACGCTCCCTTTTTAAAAGGAGCGATATGCCCACTTTTTGAACGCGTTCCCTCTGGGAATACCAAAACGGAGATTCCTCGTTTCAGTGTCGTTTTGAGACGAAATACAGCTTTTTGAGCCCCTTCTTTGTCCTTGCGATTGATGAAGACGGTCCCTACGCGCTCGTTGAGTAAACCTAGAATAGGAACTTTTCGAATCGAGTCTTTGGCGAGGAAGACGATGGGATGTGGTATTGCGAACGAAGCTGCATTGATGTCCAATTGGCTCACGTGGTTGCTGACAAAGATGGCCTCGGAAGGAATCTTCTCTCGCTGACTCTTCTCCGTTGAATGCGAGATGGACATGTGACGGTTTCCGGTCAAAACCAAGATGTATTGGCTCCACAAGTCGCTTCCGATTCCCTTTAAAACCCAAGGGATGGCCTTTTTTGATGCAAGTGCAACACACAAGGCAAGGGAACAGCAAAAAATTGACCAAAGCAAAACGAAAACGGTCAATACAGCAGAGGGAATCCGGCGCATGTTAAGCGTTTCTCAAAGCCTGGTAAGCCTCTTCTTGAGTCAGTTCTTGGATCTTACCAGGTTCTAAATCCATCGAATCAAGGTCCAGACATCCGAATCCCTTGCGGATTAAACGCAACGTTGGGAATCCGGCGTGAGCAGTCATTTTTCGAACTTGTCTGTTTTTGCCTTCTGTTAGGCAAACTTCAATCCATGCCGTGGGAATATTCAAGCGCTGGCGGATGGGCGGATTCCTTTCTGGCAGTTCGAGTCCTTCAAGCAGGCGCGCAGAAGAGGGGCGTGTTGTGAACGCGTTTTTGCGGATGGTCAACTCCATGGGCCGCTCAAAAGCTCTCAGGTCCTCCGCATGGGGTGTTCCTTCTACTTGAACCCAATATCGACGTTCGTGCTCGCCTTCTGGAGAAATCATATCTGACTTGAATCGATTGTCATTGGTCAGCAGAAGTAAACCTTCTGAATCCCGGTCCAATCGACCGATGGGATAGACATCTTTGGGAAGACCTAACTTCAATTTCAATAAACCCGGATGCTTGGCCTCATCGGAGAATTGGCTCAGGTAGCCAAAGGGCTTGTTTAATGCGTAATACTGGTGTCTCATTGTTCTTGCCATTCAGCGACGAATACATTCGTGCTGCGGGTTCTCCCGTTGTTTCGATTTGAAGAGAAAGCTAAGTGTCGCCCGTCTGGAGAAAACATAGGAAACGAATCAAAAGCACTGTCGAATGTGATTTGTTTGAGGCCTGTTCCGTCCAAATTGATCATAAAAATATTGAATGGGAATCCTCCTGTATGGTGATTGCTTGAAAATAGCACCTGTTTTCCATTGGGGTGGAAATAAGGAGCCCAATTGGCTCCTCCAAGCGCTGTGATTTGTCGGGCCTCGCTACCATCCACATTGGCTACGAACAATTCCATTGCAGTGGGCTCTACGAGGCCTTGTTTCAGTAAAGTTTGATAATGATCAACTTCCTCAGGAGTCTTCGGACGACTAGCTCTCCAAATAAGTTGGTTTCCATCGGGAGAAAAGAAAGCGCCTCCATCATAGCCCAGTTCATCGGTCACTTGAAAAATATTGGAGCCATCGATATCACAAGTATAGAGTTCGAGATCACCGCTCCGTGTGCTTGTGAAGACAATCTTATCCCCCTGCGGGCTCAACGTGGCTTCAGCATCATAGCCTTCATGGTCGGTTAGCTGAGTCAGCAAATCTCCTTGAAGATTCGCAGTGAAAATATCATAAGAAGAATAAATAGGCCACACGTACTCTCCCTTAGGCCCTCGCGGAGGAACCTCGGGGCACAACGAATCTTGTAAATGTGTCGAGGCAAAAATAACGGATTCGTCATCTGGCATAAAATAAGCGCAGGTTGTTCTTCCTTGTCCACTCGAGATTTGTTGAGGAGGGGTGGATGAAGGGCTGCGGTCTTCATCCAATTGCATGAAGTAAATCTGATCGCATCCCGTATTCCAAGAAGGGTTATTCGCCTGAAAAACAAGTTTCTGGCTGTCATAAGACCAATAGGCTTCAGCATTGTCACCGCCAAAAGTCATCTGGCGCATGTTCCTGAAATGGACTTCGCTCTCTAAAGTTAACGAGTCAACGGGGCGATGGGGTTCAGGCGAAAGAGTGATCGTTGAATCCGATGATTGGCAGCCAACGAAATTTAGAACAGATAGAATGGCGATTACGAGAAACTTGGGCTTCATTGAACGAATTTTGCGCGAAAGTAATGCGTTATGAAGGCAACGATACATTTTGGATGGGTTTCTATGACAACGATGGGGATGGCGCTCACACTGATGTTAGGCTGTCACGCAGGCATCAATAGAGAACAGGAGGCATCAAATCAGATTTTGGCGCATGTGGAAGCATTGGCATCGCCAACTATGGAAGGAAGAGAAACGGGTACAGCAGGTGAGCTATTAGCTGCAACTTGGCTCGACTCTGTGTTCACTTCAATGGGGTTGATCGCCTTAGGAGAAGAAGGGAGCAATCAGAAATTTCAATACAAGCCTCATCCTCCAATGCAGATGCATGGTAAGGGAGATGGTGCTGTTTTAGGAATGGCATTGGTTCAGGAGGTTGAAGGGAGGAATGTGCTTTTCGGGAGCGGTAGCAAAAGATTGAAGTCTTCTGAATGGGGAGTGCTCGCCGCCCATTATGATCATTTAGGTTATGGAGGAGAGGGTTCCTTGTTTCGGGGAGAACCTCGTTTACACGCAGGTGCTGATGACAATGCATCAGGAGTTGCAGCGATGATCGAATTGGCCAGACGGTTTGCTTCAACCGAGACAAAACACCCCATTCTCTGGGCGGGGTTCTCTGGTGAAGAGAAAGGACTTTGGGGTTCCAATCATTTTTGCAAGAATCCCACCATCGGGTTGGATTCGATTAAGTACATGATCAACTTGGATATGATTGGGCGCATGCGAGGGGATACATTGGCTGTTTATGGAACAGGCACTTCTCCTGAATGGATGAGCTTATTGGAAGAATGCAATGAGGATAGCCTCGTTTTGATTCCAAGTGAAAGCGGCGTTGGTCCGAGTGATCACACCTCTTTTTACCTGGTTGACATTCCGGTTCTCCACTTTTTCACAGGGCAGCACCCCGATTATCACAAACCATCGGATACACCGGACAAGATCAATGTCGAGGGTATAGTCAAAGTGGTTGACTTTGTTGATCGGATTATGCGGGTGTTGGATCAAAAATCCAATTGGCCTTTTACACCAACTGTCGACCAGGATAAAGACAGTACGCCTTCTTTCAAGGTAACGCTCGGAGTTATTCCAGATTATTTGTTTGATGGCGTGGGGATGCGAATAGATGGCGTGAGCGAGGGGAGACCAGCTGCAAATGCGCGCATCCAAAGAGGGGACGTTGTCGTTTCAATAGATACCGTCCAAGTTGTCGATATGATGAGTTACATGCAAGCTCTGAGCATCTTCAATGCAGGCGAGACGTCGACTGTCGTTGTTCAACGCGCTGGCAAATCTGTTGTAGTTGACGTAACTTGGGACTGAGTTTAACCGCCAAACTTCATCGCTCCAGAATGCTGGAGAGGAAAGTCCGGACAACGCAGAGCGCCGCACTTCTCAAAAGGAAGGCACAATGCAAATTGTGACAGATAGTGCTAAAGAAACTTATTCCGCCGATGGCTCTTGAGCACAGGTAAGGGTGAAAAGGTGAGGTAAGAGCTCACCAGCAGTAAAGCGATTTGCTGGCTTAGGTAAACCTTGCGGGTTGCAAGATCATGTACACTAACGTTTGAGGGCTGCTCGCTCGAGTTAGGGGGTAGATTGCGCAGATAGATGATGAAGCTTCATTTCGATGAAGAACAAAATCCGGCTTATTTTGACGGTTTCATGACACAGGAGGAAGTTCTCTTCCTCTTGTGTCATTGTTTTTTTATTTTGATGAGATTATTTTTGTGCCATAACTACTTGCATATGTTTTCATCTGAAGAAATGGCCGCCATGCTCGCATTCTATGAAGAAGAGCACATCCGAGTGTCGAGTCAATTAAAGCACATTGAGCACACGATTCGAAAATTACGAGGCAAGGATGTGGATTCGAAAAGCGGAGTCATTCTGACGCGAACAGGATCAAAGGCCAAGAAGCGCGGCCCGAAAAGTGTTTGGGGTAAATTTATCTTGGAACATTTGCGTGCCGTGAATAGTCCAACTTCTTACAAATCACTGATTGAAGAAGCGCTGACTTTCAAAGGTTTGGATTCAAATCACTTTGGAATTATTCGTGCGAGCATTTTGAACAGTGCTTTTCGGTTGCGTTCTATTCAAGGCAAGGTGGCTACATTGGGACAATTTGGAAAGAAGGAAAAATATCTTGTGTTAACAGAATGGTTGGACAAGGAAGGAGAGCTTCTACAAGAACATCGAAAGAAATTCATTGAATTGTCAGGTGGCGAGCCAGAAAGGGTGGATGTGAGTACAATTCCTAGACCTCGCTATAACGAAGATTTACTTTGATACTTGCCTCAGTAAGGCAACCTTCAATCAACAATTACCCAGCATTTTCAAAACGGCTGCTGGTGTTTTGGTCCGAGTTGTTTCAATAGATGGGCTTAAACTTTTGCGTCAGTCGGCGCCCAAAAGTCGAGCACGACATCGCCTTCACCCATCACTTGGATGTTGGAGCAGGATTCAATCATTCGTTGTCGACTGGCCATCAATCCGCCGACTCCTTCCAATGAAGCGGATTGCATCGAATCCCGAGTGGGCCATAGAGCGTGCGCCCAATAAGTGCCATTGAGACTTTTATACAGACGCGAACCACCGCTTCCACATTGCTCTTTGATGGCGATCGTCACCATTTCCCATGCCGATTCAAACTCTGAAACTTGTTCTGGTAATACTTCAAAAACGTAGAGAACAGCATGTTGGTGATGCGTCATAACACAAGGATTTTTGGATGATTAGGTGCGAAACAAAGTTGATGTGAAGACTCAGATTAGATGCTCTTCAGGGGGCTCGGCATGAAGTTGATTGGTATTCTTGTCCTATTGAAAGCTTCTGTCAAAAACCAATAAACGATTTGTTGGTTGATAGATACTTTAAGCATTCTTCTCTTAACCCTAAATCGCCTGAGATTGGGTAAAAGAAAAGCCCGCATCTCAAGTGAGTGAGCATGCGGGCTTTTGAATGCAACTAGGTCTTTATAAATGCCTTTTAAAATGCATTAGCTCAGGAATGGATATCGGTAGTCCTTGGCGGGTACTCTGGTTTCTTTGATCGTTCTGGGGCTGACCCATCGAAGGAGGTTCAAAACACTGCCGGCTTTGTCATTGGTTCCGGAGCCTCGCGCCCCACCGAAAGGTTGCTGTCCAACAGCTGCACCGGTCGGCTTGTCATTGACATAGAAATTACCAGCCGCATTTTCCAGTCGTTTCGTCGCTCGATTGATAGCATATCGATCATGAGAGAAAATGGCGCCAGTAAGAGCGTACTCACTTGTAGAATCGACAAGATCCATGGCTCCCTCAAAATCTTCAGAGGGGTACACGTAAATGGTCAATACGGGGCCGAAGATTTCTTCGACCATCGTTTTGAACATGGGCGTTTTGGCTAGCACAATGGTAGGCTCTACGAAATAACCTACCCGGTCATCACAGTGGCCTCCACAGAGGATCTCTGCGTCATCTGATTTCGCAACAAAATCGATGTAAGCTTTAATCTTGTTGAACGAGTTGCGATCGATAACGGCATTTACAAAGTTCTCCGGATTTTCAGGAGTTCCCATTTTAATGGTTTTCACTTCTGAGAGCAAGGAGTCTTTGATGTCGGGCCATAAATTATCCGGTAGATAAGCTCTACTTGCCGCGCTGCATTTCTGTCCTTGAAATTCAAAAGACCCCCGAATCAGTCCAGCTACTACTTCATCGACATGAGCAGATCGATGGGCTAAGACAAAGTCTTTTCCTCCCGTTTCACCGACAATACGAGGGTATGTCTTGTAACCCGCAATATTATCTCCGATTTCTTTCCAAAGGTGCCTAAATACGGCCGTTGAACCTGTGAAGTGCAAACCTGAAAAATCAGGATGTTTGAAAACAACATCACCGGCGACAGGTCCTTCGCAAGTGACCATGTTAATGACACCATCGGGCAATCCCGCTGCCTGGAATATTTCCATTAATACTTGTGCACTATAAACTTGGCTGTCAGCAGGTTTCCAAACCACTACGTTGCCCATTAATGCAGCTGATGCGCAAAGATTTCCTGCAATTGCCGTGAAATTGAATGGCGTCACAGCAAACACAAATCCTTCGAGCGGTCTATATTCCAGTCGATTCCAGATTCCATCGGCACTATCAGGTTGGATTTCGTGGATTTCTTGGAGGAAGTAAGCATTGAATCTCAAAAAATCAATGTACTCGCAGGCCGCGTCAATTTCGGCTTGGAATACATTTTTTGATTGAGCTAACATCGTGGCTGCATTGATCTTGGCTCGGAAAGGGCCAGCGACTAAATCGGCGGCTTTGAGAAAAATGGAGGCGCGTTCATACCATGGCATGTCAGCCCAAGCGATTCTTGCTTTCATGGCGGCATCAATGGCTTGATGCACATGCTCTGAATTGCCGTAATTAAAATGACCTAGTACATGCTTGTGATCATGCGGAGGATGCATGGCAACTTTACGATCGGTACGAATTTCATCTGAACCGATGTACAAAGGCACATCTAAATCAGTTTGATTGTACAGTCTTTTATACTCTTCCAGAACGTCTCGACGCTCTGAAGACCCTGGTTCGTATGACAATACGGGTTCATTGATAGGGTAGGGTATGTTGAATCTTCCGTTGGCCATGTCGTCTTGATTTATTGGTAATCTGATGTGCAAAGCTAAGAATCTAAGCTTGTACAAGGGACTTTATGAGGTTTTAACTTGTGCAAGGTTTAGCACCTATTTACAATGGAAAAGACATCCTACTTCATGAGCTTGCAGGGAAAGCGATCAGTGCATTCAATTGCGCCACTCGAAGACGTCATAAATTCTTTTTTGAGAAAAACCGGCTTCGAGGCTCTTCTGATTTTGACAATAGGTGCTTTCGCCTTGAATTCAGTTTCAGCTCAGGAATGGTCGGAAAAGGACTTGGTAAAGTCCGTCCATCGAGCGGAAAGCACCTTCGAGTCTGGAGAAATGAGTCGTGCCTATGGACTTTACGCGCATTTAGTGAGCGTTGCGGGTGACCGTCCATTTCTCCATTTTCGGTTTGGGGCGATTTGCACTTTTACAGGGTCTAGATTGGATGAAGCTGAGGACCACTTGGCGTGGGCCAAAGAGCTAGGCATTATGGAAACTGAGCATGCTGCCAGTTGGTATTATTACACCGGGAAGCTAAGACAGCTGCAATATCGATTTCAAGAAGCCCAAGCGATGTTGGATAGTGCGCTTGACCTGGCCTCAGGGAATGAAAATTGGCTGGACGAAGCGAAATTGCGATTTGGACAATGCGAATACAATGCCCATAACTTGAGGGATGTGAGTGGCATCGAACTCACATCTTCGTTGGAAAGTCATTCGTCTGATTTTTTCCGTTTGTACCAGCTTCCCCAGGAAAGTGGAAGGCTGCTTATTACGCCAGAGTCTCTGTTGGGAAAAGAAGATCTAAGGAGAGGATACACATCCATTATGCATTGGTTGCCAGGTCAGCGTTTTGCTTTCTTCTCGAGTTATGGTAAAAAAGGCGATACGGGACTCGACGTTTATCGTGTAGCTGTGAGCAGTTCTGGTGCTTACGGGATTCCGGAAAAGCTTCCTGAGCCGGTCAACTCAGACTTTGACGACTCTCATCCAATTTGTGTCCCGGCACAAAATGCATTCGTAGATCCAGATTTGTTGTATTTCAGCAGTTCTCGTCCCGAGTCCATGGGAGGGATGGATATTTTTCAGGTCCATGGATTGTTTACGGGCGAGTCATTGGGCATGGTGGCGAGGGAAACATTAGAGCAACTGCCTTTCGAAATTAATAGTACGCGGGATGAGTGGTTGTTTTGGATGGACGAATCAACCCAGAAAGGTTGGGTGTCTACGAATCGGTCCAAGGGTTTTGAGGGCAAGGAAATCTGGCAATTCAATTGGGAAGGACTGCAAGTTGATCCGGTGGCATTTCGGATTGAATTGAGCGATTCCGCAGAAAATGGCGTGCTGAAAATATTGGATGAAGAGCGCGACGAAACAATTTTGGAACGTCAACTTGAAGTCGGAGAATCTTGGGACCTCGTTGTGGCAGGAGGTGAGGTTTTACAATTCGTTTGGCAAGGTGAATCCGGCATTTTGACTCCATTGAGTTTGACCATGCCCAAACTCAATGGTGGGCATATCGCAATGGAGTCTGCTTTGTTGAATACATCTTCAGAATTGGATGTGTTTTGGGAGAATGAGCCTGCGGTGTTTGTGCCAGAAGATGATTTGGATTGGTCTGAAGCGGCTCTTGAAACGCGCCACCAACATGGGATGTGGGCATTGGAAACAACGGATGAGGAGACGTTGGCTTACCGAAAGGCTGGCCATTTGGTGGGCACTGCACTCGACAAGGGAAGCGATAGACATACATTGTATACGGAAGCAAATACGGATTCATTTCCACGTTGGTTTGTCGATGGTGTGGTCTCATTGAAAGAAGGAACGTGGGATTTTGATTTTGACAAGCTCATTTCATCGAATTCGGTGCGTTCAACGGCATTGAATCTTCAAAACAAGTTGGAGGCCTTGTCCTGCTGGGAAGCTCCGGGAAGCAAGGGGTGGAAATCGCATGAAGCGTTAGAACGATTTGGTGAACCTGTATTGGCGTCCATTGCACAGGAAGCGTATGAGTTGAGTGAACAAGTTGAAAATCAATCTTCTTTGTGGAATGCTTGTCAGATTCAGATTGAACGAAGCTTGAGGTTAAACCCCGAAAAGGAGCGTGAATACATCGCTTTGCAGGTATACCTAGGCAATCAATTGAGAGCATATAAAGGAGCCGAAAATCAATCTGAAGATTTGATTCGAAGAATCGAAGTCCACTTGCAATTTGAGCGATGGCTGTCGGATGCGCTCCCCATTGGTTTTGATCAAGAATTTCAATCTTCTTTGGTGCGTCTTTCATTGAATGACGCAGCAATTTCCAAATCCTTGCGAAATGTAGCAGAAGCGATTGCATCCAAACAACAACCTGAACCTGTCTTATTGGACATGCAGTCCATTGTTTGGGAGTCTTTGGTTGACAGTATTGTGGACGTTCAATCACTTGGTGTTTATGACTTGCCTGAAATGAAGCCTGCACAGAGATGGTTTTTGAGAAGTGGAGGCTTAATGGATGAATTGCGCACTTCAACTGGCCAAATTGACGTGATCTCGAAAGGACGCAGAAGTGTTTCTTTGGCATGGGACGCTCTTCAAGAAGGCAAGCAAAAGCGCGATTTAGTCTATGCCGACGTTCAAATATCTTCCGGCGAATGGTGGGAGAAATTCGGCCCCCGCGAATCAGAAGCCCCGGATTCAGATTTTGGTGGCTATGAATTGTTCGTGAATGGGAATACCATGTTGATAGAACAAGCTGCACTGTATCAGGCTGAATTGGATCAGATCCGATTGAAGTCTCCTCAGTCGAAGTCCGGTCGGGAGGCCATCAAAAAGGCCATTGCTATGCGCTCGAACATGGCGACTGAAATGGAGTCTATGTTTGGCCGTAACAGGGGCAATTCCAGCAGCCGTGTCATTCCTTCAATTCGAGAAGAGCCCTCTGAGGAAGTCCGCGTCGTAGCGCGCAGATTAGCAACCCCTTCAGCTAGCAAGCCTTCGAAAGTTAGCAGTGTGCTTGCTGAGGTGGATGTTCGCATAACAGATAAGAACGAATCGATCGCCCATGTTGAAGATATAGAGTCGTTCTACACCATTCAATTGGGCGTGTTTAGAAATGCTCCAACATGGTCCTTTCAGCAACATGAATTGGAGCGTCTTGGCAAAACGGGAGGGCTGACCACCTATTTATTTGGGCGTTATCCTTCAGAATCTCAAGCAAAAGAGGCTTTGAAATCTGTGGTGCTCTTGGTTCCGGATGCTTTTGTCATTCCGCGAACGGCTACCCGCAAGCAAATGGAAGTTTCACATTCGTCAAACTCCAATGTCAACGGGCGAATACCATCGACAGTGGAGCCTTCTGAAGAAAGGGGCCGCACAATTCTCCATCGCGTGAAAGTGGCTTCGTTGGGTGAAACATTGGACCCGATTACAGTGGCGAAAATTTTGCGTTTAGGAAACGAATTCAATATGAATACGGTCCGCCTGTCAAACACCACAACCTATTACTCTGACTCCTTTCAAACCGAAATGGAAGCCATACATGTTTTGGATATTTGCTTAAGCAACGGTTTTGTCGATGCGGTTGTTGAGCCTGTAGACTAAGATCTCCTACTATGAATAGATATTTAATAACGTGTCTCATCACGGTGATGGGTTGCTTGTGCATTGGGCCTGTTTACTCGCAAAACTTGCTCATCAATGAACTGCAAGCAAGCAACAACAATGTTGTCTACGATGATTTTTTCGAGTTTGACGACTGGGTTGAGATTTACAATCCGGGCGGGCTTTTTAATTTAGCAGGGCTTTACCTCAGCGATGATTTAGATTCATTGGACAAATGGAAATTCCCAGATACCAATCCTGGATTGACTACTATTTTGCCTGGGGGGCACTTGTTAATTTGGTGCGACAAAGACCCTGAGCAAGGTGAGGACCACGCTGACTTTAGTCTTAGTGGCGATGGAGAGACGGTCTATTTAGTGGATTCTGATGGTACAAGCATTTTAGATTCAGTCGCTTTTGGACAACAGCAAACCGATGTTTCATATGGACGTTCGTGCGACGGTTGTGAGGACTGGGTCTATTTCAATGTACCAACACCAGCAGCTACGAATGTGAGCGCTGACCTTCCGGATTACCTTGTTTACATCAATGAGTTGCAGCTCGGAAATGAAACCACACTATTTGATGAGGCAGGCGATTTTGATGCGTGGATCGAAATCTTCAATCCGAACGATTTTCAGGTGAATTTGGCAGGATATGAATTCTCGCTGGATTCAGAAGCGTATACCATTGTGAACTCGCAACCTTGGCTAACGACCATTGAGCCTAATGGCTTTTTGGTTTTGTGGTTGGACGGCGAATCGGATCAAGGAGCCAATCATCTCGAAATTACCTGCCCATTGGGAGGATGCTCCATTGGTATTTCAGGTTCTGATGGTTCTACAATCGATGCAGCAGAATGGGACTCAAGTGTTTCTTTAAATGCCAGCTACGGGCGTGCGTTGGACGGAAGTCCCAATTGGATCGAATTCACCACACCGACTCCTCGGGTGACCAATTCATTGCAAATCATTCCGGGTGGCCCCATTGTCATCAACGAGGTGCTTTCTTGGAACATCAATGACATTCAAGACAATGCTTTTGAAAACGAGGATTGGATTGAGTTGCACAATCCAAGCGCATCAGCTGTCGATATTGCGGGGTACTTTCTCTCCGATCGTTTAGACAATCCTCAAAAATGGATGGTACCCGTAGGTGTACCTGATTCTACCGTGATTGCTCCTGGTGGTTTTGTCATTCTTTATGCGGATGACGGCGAAAGCCAGGGTTGGAATCACATGAATTTCAAATTCAACAACGCCGGTGAACATGCAGCTTTGAGAACACCTGATGGCTTTACTGTTCTCGACTCGTTGTACATTCCCTCTCTGCCTTTTGATGTTTCTTGGGGAAGAACGTTTGATGCTCAATTGCCTTGGATTGATTTCTCTACGACCACGCCTAACGCGAGCAATGGTACGATGGGAATCGGTTTTCAACCGAGCGAATCTCTTTGGCTTCCGTATCCTAATCCGGCAAAGCCTGGAGCAACCATGTCTTTTCTTGAAAGCGGAATGCTTTTCGATGCAACAGGCAGAATCGTTTTTGCATGGTCATCTCCGGGCACATTCAAGTTGCCTTCAGCGCAAGGAGTTTACATCCTTCACTTGGCAAGTGGTCGCTCTGTCCGTGTCGTTGTAGCCGATTAAATGACATTGGGTCTCCGCTGCGATAGAAATAAAAATTAAAGCCTTACTTTTGCCGTCTTAAATTAGGAGTCGTTGGGGTACGACTCGTCATTCATCCTTCCACGCCATTCGCCCCAATGTGGAATACAAAACAACTGGGAAAGCCATGAGCGAAGAAACCCAGAAGTCTGAAGAGGGAGCCCAAGAGGCCATCCCCCAGCAAGAATCGCAGACGTCGAATGACGCTGCTGAAAACACTTCTACTGAAGCAGAAGTTACCGAACAAGTCACTGAGGAAGCGCCAGAAGTGGCCGCAGAACCCAAGGCACCTGTTGTCGTTGAAATCCTAACTGAACGTCCTGCTCTCTCTGAACCAGGTGATTTCGATTGGGACTCATTTGAAGCAGATTCAGATGATTACTCAGGTGAGGACCGGAAAAGACTCGAGGAGGAGTATGAGAATTCATTGAATCTCATACGAGAAAAGGAGGTGGTCGACGGTACTGTCGTGAGTGTTTCCAAAAAGGAAGTAGTCGTGAACATCGGTTACAAGTCTGAAGGCATTGTTGGAGCGAGTGAATTCCGCTACAATCCAGAACTCCAAGTGGGTGATGTGGTTCCGATTTTCGTTGAACGACAAGAGGACAAGAATGGCCAATTGGTCGTTTCACACCGAACTGCCCGGATATTCAGTGCTTGGGACAAAATCAATGAAGCCAAAGAAGGTGATCTCATCATTCAAGGTGAGGTTAAGTGCAGAACGAAGGGTGGCTTGATCGTGGATGTATTTGGTATCGAGGCGTTCCTGCCTGGTTCTCAAGTAGACGTTAAGCCGATTCGTGACTTCGACATTTATGTTGGAAAGCAAATGGAATTCAAGGTGGTGAAAATCAACCAAGAATTTAAAAACGTTGTTGTTTCTCACAAGGCATTGATCGAAGCAGAGCTCGAAGAACAAAAACGCGTCATCATTGGCGGATTGGAGAAAGGACAAGTCTTGGAGGGCACGGTCAAAAACATCACATCATACGGTGTGTTTGTGGACTTGGGCGGCATCGACGGTTTGGTTCACATTACCGATATGTCTTGGGGTCGAGTCAACCATCCAGAAGAGTTGCTTGAATTGGATCAAAAGCTCAATGTTGTTATTTTGGACTTCGATGACGAGAAGAAGCGAATTGCATTGGGCATGAAGCAATTGACTCCACATCCATGGGATTCTATGACGGACAACCTCGTTGAGGGCGGTCGCATCAAAGGTAAAGTTGTTGTGATGGCTGACTATGGAGCATTCATTGAGATTGCACCAGGTGTTGAAGGCCTATTGCACGTCTCTGAAATGAGTTGGTCACAACATCTTCGCAGCGCACAGGACTTCCTAAGTGTTGGTGAAGACATTGAGTGTGTCATCTTAAACATTGATCGCGAAGAGCGAAAAATGTCTCTTGGTTTGAAGCAATTGAAGCAAGATCCTTGGGCTGAGATCAATGATCGATACCCATTGAATTCAAAACAGAAAGGTGTCGTGCGCAACTTCACCAACTTCGGGCTGTTTGTTGAACTCGAAGAAGGCATTGACGGATTGGTGCATATTTCTGACCTGAGTTGGTCTAAGAAGATTAAGCATCCTTCCGAATTTTGCAGTGTTGGAGATGCCATTGATGTCATCGTCTTGGAATTGGATCAAGAAAATCGTCGCATGAGTCTCGGGCACAAACAACTCGAGGAAAACCCATGGGAAGTTTTTGAAACAATTTTCGCTGTAGGATCAACCCATCAGGGAACGGTTCTGAAGACAGAAGGAAACCAGTCATTGATTTCTTTGCCATATGGTATTGAGGGCTCTTGTCACTCAAAGCATCTGGTAAAAGCCGATGGCAATGCCGTAGCAATTGAAGAAGCTGCTGATTTTGTTGTCTTGGAGTTCAATCGCAACGCCAAGAGAATCACGGTAAGCCATACACGTACACACGAAGAAGCTCCTGCTCAAAGCGAACCTAAGGAACGCAAGCAGCGTCCCGCAACAAGTGGAGGAGGCAATCGCATGATGAATGAGGTGAACTCAAACGTTGAGCGTAGCACATTCGGAGACTTGGATGTCTTGTCTGCACTGAAAGAGCAGATGAGTGATGGTCCTGCTAAGGACGAATCTCCAGCACCTGCTGCTAAGGAAGCACCTG
>ERZ887942.121-NODE-121-length-62827-cov-43.820541_pt1 | contig 62827 bp, 81 predicted proteins | sample MGYA00521099_ERZ887942 | MGnify/ENA primary metagenome ERZ887942 (study PRJEB32303, sample SAMEA104408605) | aquatic metagenome | biome: Brackish water; feature: Pelagic; material: water | place: Baltic Sea | collected 2014-06-07T06:48:00 | depth 16,251 m ... | reverse complement strand
AGGAGATGTTTATGGATATGAGGATCAACGAGGGTATCGGGGGTCCTAGCCTGTCTCGTAATGCAGAGGACCTAGAAGAGGAGTATAAAGGGCAGCTAGGGGAAGATTGGGACTTCCGTCCTGATGAGGTGGCCGCTTTAAGTCATTTCTTGGGGAGGCAGGGTGCTAGGAAGTACTTTGCTTCTATCAGAGATAACTCATCTTTCCAGGCCCCAGGGGTAAACAAAACCCCAGAAGAGTATCTGCGTATTTACAATGAAGGTATAGAGAGATGAGAGCTGCTAGAAACTACAAACAAGAGTATGCTGACTTCCACTCTTCTAAAGCCGCTAAAGCTAAAAGAGCTGAGTTGAATCGTTATAACAATAACAACCCTGGTAGCGGAGATGTCTCGCATGGAGCTGGAGGTAATATTGTAGGCCGCCGATCAGTGAGTACCAATCGGGGAGACGGACAGACTACTGAAGGTGATAGAAATGCCAGAGGGAAAGGGGCTAAGAGAAAGCCTTTCCGTTTATGGAAACGAAAAAATAGTTAATCATGACGAGAGAAGAAGAAAGAGACGCTTTTAGACAAAACCGAACGAATAAGCGGGCTATGCGTAAAGCAAGCCGTCGTGGAGAACAGGTTAAATCAGGATACGAAGGATATAAGTCTTTAAAAGCAGAGGATGCTCGCGGAGTCAATGCCGTAAGAACTCGTAGATCAGAAAATCTTGATAAAGCCGCTATTGGAGTCGCTGCGGCTGGAACCTTAGTTGCAGGAGGCGCTATTTTAGCTCCTGCATTCTTAGGGGGTACAGCAGCAGGTACTACCGCAGCAGCGACTACAGGAACAACAGCAGCAGGTACTACTGCAGCAGCTACAGGCACGGCAGCAGCTACAGGCACGGCAGCAGCAGGAACAACAGCGGCTACTACAGCAGCCACTACAGCAGCAGCTACAGGCACTACAGCGGCTACTACAGCAGGCACTACTGCTGCCGTAGGTGCAGGAACTACTGCGGCGGTAGAAGGAGCTACGTGGCTGTCTAAGTTGTCTCAGGGCGCTGAAAAAGCTAAAGAAGTAGTAGACACGGTTGGGCAGGTGGTAGATACTGGAAATCAGGTAGCTCAGATGTTCCAGCAACCAGAACCTACTACGGATATGAATCAAATCGCACCTCAGCAACAAGTGGGTTTTTCCCCAGAGGTGTATCAACAGTACGGGATGAATATGAACTACGGGTTTAATCCGAAATCAGCACCCGCTGTTACTCCTTCTGGACCAGCTCATTTGAGCTCTGTCTACAATCCAGTGGGTAATTATTAAACACTTATATTTGCGTTATGAACTACATGAAATTCAACGACGGTGGAAACATCGAAGCGATGATGGCTGCCATGGGTGGTCAACAAGGAGGCCAGGGAGGTCAAGGAGAGTTAAGAACTATTCAAGGCCAAAGCACTTCTGAAGTTCAAGAAGATGAAGAGGGGCGTCAGTTTGTTATGTACGAAACTCCAGAAGGAGATACCGTTAAAGTATTTGGCGACTGGGAAAGCTACGGAGAGATTTCAGCCCCAGGTGGAGGCGGTGTAGCTCCTGGCGATCAACGATTTATTGCAGATAGAGAGTTTCCTGTTATGGCTAATCCAGAAACAGGAGAATATGAGCTAGATGTTGAAGCTATGGAGACAGAGATGTATTCAGAGCCAGAGCGAGAAATGGCAGAACAAGCTGCTCCAGGTGGTCCTGGCGCTAGTGGTATGGAAGCTCTTATGGAAAGCCTTACAGATGCTAAAGGTCCTCGCCCAGGAAGGGCTCCAGCAATGGGAGGGCAAGGAGCTTCTCCAACTGAGGATTTGTTGGAACAGCTTATGGATAAAGGTCAACGAAGAGGTGGCGGTATGGTTAAATACGGCAATGGAGGAAGTTTTAACGGAGGTCCAGTTCCAGAGGCCTCTGCCGACCCTTTGAAGTCCCCATCAGTCCAAGCTTCTGTCGAGAATCTGCTCGCTCCTTACAGGGATCAAATAAATTATTTGCGGCAAGAAAGATCTAAGAGGGGCTCTAATGATCCCGCCGTTAGAGGGCTTGGCTCTCAGACGCGCTCCGCTTTCTCCGCTTTAGAAGGTGCTGGCCAAGGCGATGTAGATGTTATTAGAGAACTGATCTCTATGAAACCAACAACCCGCGAAGAAGCAAAGCAAAGGGCCAAGGCAGTGGAGTTCGCTCAGTCTGTATCTGATGATTATGCAAGAAAAATGGGTACGCCAATAAAAAACCCATTGTACAATTTCTTTGGCCTTGAAGATGGACCTATCTACGGCAAGGGTGGAGTCGTAAAGTATCGCTCTGGCGGTATGGTTAAATACGGCAATGGAGGTAGACTCTCTAGAGACGAGAGAAGAAAAGCTAGACAAGAGAGAAGGGATGGTAGACAAATAAAGAGCGACTACTCAGATCTGGGATGGGGCAAGGGAGGGGTAAGGTCATTACCTCCCCGCTCCTTGAGAGGGCAGGAGATGTTCCCTGAGTTCGGCAATGGAGGTAGACCCTCTAGAGAAGAGAGAAGACTTGGTCGCCAAATGAAAAGAGCTTACGCAAAATCAGGAGGATCTACTAATGCGGTTCTTAACCTTCTAGGGAGATACGGGAAATGACCCCTAAAGACAAAAATTATATTTCTCTTTACAATATACTAAAGGGATCCGCTGAAAGAAGCAAGTCAAGAGAACAGGCAAAGCTTGCTCGTCAGCAACTTAGGAACCCAGAGAAGTATGGCAACTGGGACAACTCCCTTGAAGCAGGTTACAGCAACAAGAAAGAAGGCGATAGAGAAGCCGAGCAAAAAGGAACTGGAGGTGCAGCAACTAATAGTTGGTTGTCTAAAGGAGTGAGAGAAAGCAATAGAGAAGCAGGAGCCGATCCAGACAAAGCACATAAGCAGCAGCAGCGTTACGCCAAAAGAGGAGACAGGCATCTGTCTGACGTCCTTGAAAGTATGGCTGCCGCTATTCAAAAACAAAAAGCGAATAAAGTAGCTCGTATTGACAACCGACAGGACTGGTTGAGAAACCACGCTTATTGGGGAGGAAATCCAGAGAAAGAAAGCGGTCTCAACAGATTGTTAAACGATCGCTTAGGAGATAAAGAAAGAAAACTTATAGATAAGTACGATTTAAAAGGAGTAAAGCCTTCTAGTCGGTATAGCACTATAAAAGGAAGGTTTTAAGTGGGGAGTAACTAAATAAAAAAAAATGCCCTGGAAACCACTAAAAAAGAGAATAGCAGACAGCACAAAGCGTCAATATTCTGACCCGCAGCGATTCTCCGAAGCCCTTCAGAGCCAAGGAATGAACGCTGGCGACTTAAATAGGTTTTTAGACAATATGTCTTCTGAAGAAAAGAAAGAAAGACCTTTCGCAAGCGCTGTTTATTATTACCCGTCTGAAAAAGATAGAGAAAGAGGTAGCGACACGGCTAAAGTCAGTAGGCATTTTACTTCTAAAAGAGGTACTGATTACTGGACTGGAGATAAAAGCAATATTGTAGAAAGAGACCTCGAAGATATCACAGGTAAAGTATCTAAAAGAGCAGACGCTAAATTCATGTCTCAAGCGCTAAGAAACCCTGAGATACTTCAGTACTTTACCGACCTAAATAGTCAAAAGCAAGGATTTTTAAAAAGAGAAGATCCTCTTAGAAAAAGATGGTTTACTCCTAAGTAAAAGACTCAATGGGGAGCAAGAACTATTTTAACCCTAGAATAAAACGAATCAGCCCAGCTTGGGTGGCTGAAAAAAATAAATTTAATGAAGCTAAGCAAAAACCTAACCCTAAGGGAAGTAACGAAATCAAATACGGCAAATCGTCTGGGGATAGACAACAGCCCTGAAGAATTTGATATCAAGAACCTTAAAGCCATTGCAGAAGAGGTGTTCCAGCCGCTCCGCGATCACTTCGGAGTCCCTTTATATATATCGTCTGGGTTTAGATGTAAAGAATTAAATAAAGCTATTGGAGGGAGTAAGTACTCTCAGCATAAATCAGGGCAAGCTTTAGATATCGATGCCGATGTATACGGTAGGGTAACCAATAGAGAGTTGTTTCGTTTTATTAAAGAGAACCTTATATTTGATCAGCTGATCTGGGAGTTCGGAGATGACGACTCTCCAGACTGGGTTCATGTGTCATACAGAAACGAAGCGTCTTACGCTCCGAATCAGCCAGCTAACAGAAAACAAGTCAAGCGAGCGTACCGCGACGTTAAAGGAACTTACTATAAAGTCATTTGATTATCTTTGCTTTATGAAGTATTACATTACTACTACAGCTAACGCTGAGCAGATATGCAGAGACAAAGCAATTGAGAAGGGGTGTGGCCCTATTACAAAGTACTGGTGGTGCCGTCAGGTTAGCCATGAGGACGAAAACATTACGGCTATATGTTTCCCTGACGACGAAGTTGTCCCTTACGCTACTATTTCTGAGCTACCAGAAAGCTTCTTACCTCCTGAAGATCAGCCGTAGTGTTAGGTTTAGGAAATAACATATTTAAGTCTTCCACTGCTGAAGGGTCTTTAGTTTCCAATAGAGTCTCTTTTATAGGACTCCTTAACGAGACATACGGAGCTGACGCAGAGGCGGCTTATAGCGTCCGTAAACTATCTTCTTCAGCTACAGTAGCTATGACTATAAGAAGAGAAAGCGATAACGAGGAACTTGCTATTGGTTTTGTAGATGGAAATATCAATGAAGCTGCTATAGAAGCCCACTGTACGGGAACTACATGTAGAGTCGTCCAGTGGAATGATCAATCTGGTAACGACAACCACGCTACTCAAGACAGCGAAGGGGCTCAGCCGACGATTTACACGGGTGGCGCGTTGGTGAAGGAGAACGGCAAGGTGGCGGTTGATTTTGATGGTAGTAGTGATAATTATTTATTTTTTGTTGGGGCAATAGGGATTAGCGGAGCAGACCCACGAACGTATATAGCAGTTTTGAATCCCGACGTTAATGCTAATGAAACCGTTATACAGCACGGGGATAATAACGTAGCGCAAAATATGCAGCATTTTATACTAACCACGGAACTTGGAAATAGATATTACGGGTCAAATAACTTATTCGCAACTAGCAATACGTCTCAAATGCTGGTTTTTAATCCGCTTATTGGCGATAGTGCGCATGACACCGAAATGTATTTAGACGGGACTCAATTATCATACACATCACGCGGTCCAGATTCTACTTTAAATACAGCCGACTCTTATTTGAGTATTGGTATATCTAATGTGGGCACACTAGTCAACGAGTACAATGGTAATATGCAAGAAATTATTATTTACGGCTCCGACAAATCAGGCACAGACCAAACATCCATCGAATCCAACATCAACACCTTCTACAACATCTACTCATAATGTTAGGGCTAGGTAATTCTATATCAAGGTCTTCGGTTTCGGAATCTGGTGCTAGCGCATTGCGCCTAGTGAGTCCTTTGCTCTTAGATACGTACAGTGGAGCTGTAGCTGCTTATTCTTTAAGAAAGTTAAGTTCTGATTATTCTGGAAAAGCAATTCAAATCCGTAGGGCATCTGACAACGTAGAGGTTGACGTAAGCTTTGACAGTAGCGGTGCTGTCTCTTTAGACTCCGCTGTTACTAACGTAACTGAAGAAACTACAGGGTCTAGTACTAGCTTAGTTACTTCCGCTACTAATTTAGGGCAGTTTGTAGCCAACGCTAGCTACACAGACGCGGATAGCCTAGGATCTGCTGATTCTGCTCTGGTCCAGTGTTGGTATGATCAGTCTGGCTCTGGAAATCACGCTACTCAGAACACGGCAGGCTCACAACCTCAAATCGTTTCAAGCGGTGCAATTGTAGTGGAAAACGAGAAGTCTGCGGTTAATTTTAATGGAAGCAGTAGTAAAATGTCTTCATCGAACGTTCAAAACAACAACGACACATCGGTAGCGTTTGTTGGTACCCGTTCAAACGTGAGCGCCCGAAACAACACGGTGAGCCATCACAACGGAAACGATCACGCTATTTATAGCTACGGTGCTGACGACTATAAACTTTGGGACGGCGGGGCATACGGTAGCGGATCAGGTGCAGTTGGGACTAATCAACATACGTTTTTCCACAACAGCGACGGCACAACCGTTTTGTTTTACCTTAACGACTCACTGCTTTACAACGTAACTAGAACTTTAAAACAAGGAACTACAGCGATGGAAATTGGGTCTTGGAACGGCGTAAGCCTTTTCTCAGGTACTATGCAGGAGATTGTTGTTTGGGGAGAAAATAAACTTAGCAACCGAGCAGACATCAACACCAACATCAACACGTTCTACGACATCTACTCATAGTGAGTTATAGAAACGCTGGACCGCCATTCTGCCTTTCTGCGATAGCGCATATCTTACACGGTAGTTGTATTTCGTCTCATCACGAAACAGGTGATCCTCCCTTGTCTGGGAGGGGGTGAGCTTATCGAAGTGCTTGTAGAGATACCCTTCTTTTAGCATAGGGTATATAAGTCTGTCCGCTAGGTTGTCTTTATACATGCCGTACTCGTCCGCCGCGTACCATATAGTAAAGAACTCTAAGTCATACGTCCATAACATAAAGTCTAACCAGTTCCCAGGTATTTTGTTCTTTAAAATAAACTCAGTCTTGACATTCCTGATATTCTTTAGGTAGTTGTGCTTTACGTACTTGTCAGCGAGTTTTGATGACTCTCTAAATAGTTTTGATTTCTTTACTTGAGACTTTGGCATAATTAAAGTTGTATATTTGGAATACAACAAAGTTATATCATGGAAGGCAAAGACACACAGTTTCTAGCGGAGATGTACCATTTGGTAAAAAAAATGGAGGAGCTCATAGAAGAATTCGAAGTTAAAGATCGCCTTCTTGCTTCTGTAGTTATTGGTCTTTTTAATGAAGACGATATGGACTCAGAAGAGGAGACAGCGCAAGTAAAAACAATGTACAGCTTTCACCTAGACAATAGGGACGAGCTAGAAGTAATCAAAGAATTAATGGACGAAATGTACCAGCCCGATGAAGATCCCCTCGATGGGCTTCTCGGAGACTTAGGTATTTCACTAAACTAAATACAATGGAAGGGCTTATTAGAAAAATAATCGTAGGGAAAGACCCTAAAAACGGCATGGCTTACTATACAGGCATGCGAGCGGGAGACGGAAAAGTTTCTGCTATTTTAGAAGACGAAAGAACGCTTGTTAAATTTGGAAAGAAGCGATACTTGGTGTACATTGAGAACGAAGAAGGGACAGTCCTTTGGAAAGCAATCGATGAGATGCCTTGTATGTTAGAGTTTGATCTGAATTTTTAATTGATGAGAACATTTGATTTGTTTGTTGTCAAGCTAGATAAACAGCTTGATGATAAGATGACGACCCCTGGAGGGTTGGAGCTTTTTATAGATACTAAATTTAATGAATTTGAAAACAGAATCCAAGAAGGTCCCGTTGTTGCGGCGCCTTTTAAACACGATACAGGGGTTGAACCTGGGGACACGCTTTATTTCCACCATCTTGTGGTGCTTAACGAGGGTCAGGTACTTACTGGAGAGCCTAATCACTATACTGTTCGCTTTGATCCAGAGCATACTATTAATAATCAGGCTATTGCTTATAAAGATCAGCGTACTGGTGATGTCCATCCTCTTGCGGGTTGGAGCCTTCTTGAGCCAGTCGAAGAAGAGGAAGTTCAAGAGTCGAGCGCTATCGAGGTGGTTAAATTCTCAGAGGTCCCTGTCACAAAGGGTCGTGTCGCGTTTGCGGCTCCTTGGATTGAAGAGATAGGAGCTAAAGTAGGAGATGTAGTAGGGTTCCGTAAGAACATGGATTACCGCGTTACTATTGATGAGAAAGAGTATTATAGAACCCGCGCAGAAGACCTGATGTATGTCGAAATCTAAATTCACCACAATAGACGCCTCTCAGCGCCTTATGTCAAGCATGGAGGTTGCAATCAATAATATGATTGAGGAAGTCAAGAAGCCTGTCGATCCAGAAGCTGGAGGAAGCGCTCGTAAGGCCGAGCTCCAATCCATAAAGCAAACGGCCATTGACTGTAAAGAGCTTCTAGTAGAGCGCCAAAAACTAGAACAGATGGTAAAAGAACTAAAAGAAAATGGAGAAATCGAAGAACAAAAAGATTATTCAGGTGGTTTTGCGGAAAGGTTCTCTAAGTAACCTTAGTTACTACTCTGATAACCAAACAATTAGCGACGATTACTTAAACCAAAACTTTACTGTAGTTTACATGCCTTCGTAGCTCAGTTGGATAGAGCAACGCCCTTCTAAGGCGTGGGTCACAGGTTCGAATCCTGTCGGGGGTACAAATTAAATTTAGAATTATGCCAGACTTATACTGTCCCGATTGCGGAAAAGAAAAATACGAGAAGAGCCTTACTATGCGAGTAAAGGACGATAAAGCTTATTACGTCGAAGGGACTTGCGAATGCGGATCTCAGATGAAGCTTACCAACCCTAAGACGGGTGTCCCTAGTTTAGGGCGTATGAACAAATTAGGCAGTAGCTATTAATGTCCATTCTTATAGACATAGAAGGTTATGAAGATCAAGGGATTAAGATCGACCCTAACGGTACAGAGGGAGAGACTATCGAATTACATGGGCTTCTCGTTGTCCTTCCAAAAAAACCACCCCGATCGAAGATTCTCTTCCATGATCGGCCAAAGCACATGCAGCTGTGGCAAAGGATACCAATGCCTGAGGAAATGCAAAGGGTTCGAAGTATGGATGAGTGGCACGAAAAACCGAGTGAGTTCCGCAAGAAGTTTTCTACTTACATCGAACAAGAGTTTCAGCGTCGCCGTGACGGTGTTTGGTTTTACAATAATGGCATCCCTACGTATATTACAGGGCGGCACTATATGTTTTTACAATGGTCTAAAATCGATGTCGGATATCCTCAATTCTTACAATTCCAAAGAGAAATCTATATCCACATGGCTGCGTGTGAAGCTGATACTCGTTGTTTCGGTCAGCTTTATACTAAGTGTCGCCGTTCTGGGTATACTAATGTCTGTAGCGCTGTACTTGTTGACGAAGCTAGTCAGGTTAAAGAGAAACTTCTTGGTATTCAGTCGAAGACTGGTAAAGACGCTCAGGAAAACATTTTCATGAAGAAAGTGGTCTCTATTTTTAGAGGCTACCCGTTCTTTTTCAAGCCTATCCAGGACGGTACCACAAATCCGCGTATGGAGCTTGCCTTTAGAGAGCCTTCTAAGCGTATCACCAAAAACAATAAAACATCCTATAAAGGAGACGCTCTGAACAGTAGCATTAACTGGAAGAACACCACAAACAATGCTTATGACGGGGAGAAGCTGCATATGCTTTACCTCGATGAGGCGGGTAAGTGGGAGAAGCCTACCGATATCCGTGAGGCGTGGCGTGTAGAGAGAACTTGTTTGATTGTAGGTAAACGTATCGTAGGCAAAGCCCTGGTGGGAAGTACCGTAAACCCAATGAGTAAAGGAGGGGATGAATACAAAGACTTATGGGAGGACTCAGATCCGTCTCAGAGAAACGACAACGGACGGACGCGCTCTGGGATGTATAGGATCTTTATACCAGCTTATGAGGCGTTAGAAGGATTCTTCGATAAGCACGGTAATGCGGTTATAGAAGATCCAGAAAAACCTGTAGAAGGAATTGACGGGGAAATGATTGACCAGGGGAGTAAGACTTACTTGAAAAACGATAGGAAATCTTTTAAAGATGACCCCTCGGAGCTCAATGAGGTTATTAGGCAGTTCCCTTTTACTACAGACGAGGCATTTAGAGACAGCATAGAGGGGAGTTTATTTAATATAGGTAAGATCTATCAGCAGATAGAGTTTAATGACGACCTATACCCCAATCCAGTCGTACAGGGCAACTTTGTGTGGCGAAAGAAAGACGAAGAAGTAGTGTTCTCTCCAGATCCAAACGGAAGGTTCCGAGTTGCCTGGATGCCGCCTGATCATCTTAGGAATAACAAAGCTGACGAAAGAGGTAAGAAGATCGCCCCTAATAAACATATCGGGGTAGGTGGGGTCGATTCATATGACCTAGACGCTACTGTAGATGGTCGAGGTTCTAAAGGGGCTCTCCATATGTACAATAAGTTCAATATGGACGTCCCTGGAAATATGTTTGTAGTAGAGTACGCTTCTCGTCCAGACCTAGCCAGTATATTCTACGAAGACGTCCTTATGTGCTCTTTCTTTTATGGGTACCCTTTACTTGTAGAGAATAACAAATATGGTATCGTGAGGTACTTTGAATCAAGAGGGTATGATGGGTATCTAATGGATAGGCCAGAACACCTTAAAACGGGAAACTCTTCTGTAAATGTCAGAACTAAAGGAGTCCCATCTAACTCTCAAGACGTTATTCAGTCTCACGCTCAGGCTATAGAAGCTTACATCCACGATCACGTAGGGATAAAGCCAGAGTCTGCTGAGTTTGGTAACATGTACTTTAACAAGACTTTAGAGGATTGGATCGGCTACAAGATCGATAAGAGAACTAAGTTTGACTTGACTATCAGCTCTGGGCTGGCGTTACTTGGAGCTCAGAAAACAAAGAAAGAAAAGCCTAAGTCGGACTTTAACGATAAGAAGTTTTTTAGGACTTTTAAGTCAAAAGCCTGGCACTCGTAGTTTTACTATATTTGCAAGAGCTAATCTCGCAACATCAACGGTAAATGTACAACGATAAAGGTAAAAGTGCTTCTGGGTTTCCTGATCCGCTTGCTTCGGCACAAGTAAAAGAAGGGAAGGAGTATGGCCTTAGCTATGCGAAAGCTATCTACAACCAGTGGGGAAAGATTGATCAGGAAGGGTCTTTATACAGTAAGCGCTCTAAGGTTTTTGAGCGCAACAGGGACTATGCTAACGGTACCCAAGACACTAAGATTTATAAGCAACTTTTAAATACGCTAGATCCAAACAACGGAGACGGCAGTATGCTTAACATTGATTTTACTCCAGTTCCTATCTTACCTAAGTTTGTTAGAATTGTAGTAAATAAAATCCTTTCTTTAAACCCATACCCCAACTTAGAAGCTATAGACCCTTTGTCCTCTTCTGAAAAGGACTTAGAGAAAAAGAAAATTGAACTCTCGGTAAAAGCTAAGGGGCCTTTACAAAATATAGAGAAGTCGTTAGGGGTTCAGATCTCAGGAGATTCAAATAAGATTCCAGAAACTCTAGAAGAAGCCGAGATTTTCTTAGAGAATAATATTAAGTCTTCTGGCGAAATCGCTGCTCAGATTGCGACAAACATGACGCTTTCTTGGAACGAGTTTAACGATAGCATTTACCGTCGCTGCGTTAACGATATGGCGATCTTAGGCATGGCTGTTGTTAAGCGTTCTAACGATCCATCTCAAGGGATTAAAACGGACTACGTGGATCCTGCTAACTTTATACATAGCCACACAGAAGATCCTGCTTTTTCTGATTTAATTTATGCGGGCCACGTAAAAAGTATTCCTATCCAAGAGCTAAAGCGTATTGCTTCGGATCAGTTTACAGAAGAAGAGTATAAAGAGATCGCTAAGAAGGCTCAAAAGAAGAATGGCTTTGACGCTTCGAAATTAAACCAATCTTCTCACAACGCTTATACAAATACTTCTAGCTACGGTTATGACGAGTATATGGTTGAAGTTCTTGACTTTGAGTTTATCGGAGTAGACTGTATCTACTTTGAAGAGAAAGAGAGTAAGTACGGAAACAAGGGGTTCTACATGAAAGGAGACAACTACAAGACTCCTGCTAATTCTATCTACCAAAGGTCTGTAGAGAAGCTTGAGAATTCAGTTGTTTACGAAGGAACGTATGTCTTAGGGACAGACTACATCTTTAATTATGGTCGCCAGAAGAACATACCTAAGAATGTTCATGATATTTCCAGAGCTACTCTTTCGTACTCTTCGTGCGCTACGAACCTTCTGAAAATGATGCCTAAGTCTATGGTAGACAGCTGTATCGGTTTTGCAGATCAACTTCAGTTGACTCATTTAAAACTACAGCAGTCTGTAGCTAAGGCAAAGCCTGACGGGATTATCATTGACATCGAAGGCTTGGAGAATGTTCAGTTAGGTAAAGGCGGCGAACTTCAGCCTCTGGAGTTGCATGATATCTACGAGCAGACGGGGGTGTTCTATTACAGAAGTAAAAACCCAGAAGGAGGTTTTCAGAACCCGCCTATCCGAGAGATTGGTAACAGCATAAGGAATGTAAACGAGCTTATCGGGCTCTACAATCATTACCTGAACATGATCCGAGACGCTACGGGAATTAACGAGGCTATGGATGCTTCATCTCCTAAGTCGGACGCGCTTGTAGGTGTTCAGCAACAAGCCTTGGCTGCTGCTAATAACGCCATATACGACATCACGAACTCGTCTATGGTTCTTTATAAGAAGGTTTGCCAAGACATTGTAAAGTGTTTGCAGGTTATTCATCCTGACTCAGTTCTATACAAGATGTATGCGAATGCAATCGGTAAAGAAAACATGAGCGTACTGTCTTCCTTTAGAGATTTGTCGATGTACAACTTCGGAGTCAGGGTAGTCAAGGAGATGGAAGAAGTGGACAAGCAGTATTTAGAGCAGAACATCCAGATTTCTTTATCTCAAAAAGAACTTGATTTAGAGGACGCTATCGCTATCCGTCAACTTAAAGATGTCAACCAAGCTGAGAGGTTGTTGGTTATCAGGAGAAAGAAGAGAATGGCGTCAAACCAGCAGATGGCTATGCAGAACTCACAGCAGCAAGCTCAGATTCAGCAGCAGTCTGCTCAGGCGACTTCTGAAGCTAAGATGCAGGAGCTTCAGATGCAGGCTCAACTTAAAGCTCAGGAGATGCAGCTTAACATGAAGTTAGAGGCCCAGCTAGAGGAGGTTAAGCATCAGTTCAAGAAAGAGATTGAGATGATAAAAGCGTCAGCTGTCCTGGGTATTAAGACTGACGACAAAGAGTTTAAAGAGAAGCTTGAAGTGTTAAAAGAGGATCGTAAAGACGATCGAGTAAAGAAGCAGGCTGTCGAGCAGAGTAAATTGCTATCCCAGAGACAGGAGAAGCGAGGCGAACTTGAAGGTCCTGAGGGGGAAGATATGGCATCTAAAATTCTAGAGTAAGATATGGAGAACGTAATAAATTTAGACCGCTCGCAAAGACTTGACATTATTTGCAGGAAGGGAGATACTTTTATCTTAAATCTTGAAATTAAAAACGACGAAGGCGTCGCTGTTAACTTATTCGAAACGACTAACGTCTATAGCTTTGTAATGGAGGTAAGGCTTAGCGATACGTCTGCTACGGCTCTATTAACGCCTACAGTTACTATCTCTCAAGAGAGCACGGGCTTAGTGACTTTTACTGTTCCAGCGGAAACTATGATAGTGAACTCTGGTCTTTATGTTTACGACATACAGCAAACTAGAACCAACAGTTCTATTTCTGAGGTATTAGCTGTAGAGACTTTGGTTTATGGGACGTTTAAAATCAACGAAGACGTAACAGTTTAATATGGCTACAAAAGTAAAAATTACAGTATCCAAAGGCCCCCAAGGAGTCGCTGGTCCACAAGGGTTTCAAGGGTCTCAGGGTCCAAGCGCGTATGAAGTATGGCTTTCTGAAGGCAATTCAGGTACCGTTCAGGATTATCTAGACTCCCTTGTTGGGGAAGAAGGCATACAAGGTGAGACTGGGGTTGTAGCTGACTTAAATAGCGTTCCTGACGTCGATACTAGCGGAGGGGTTACAGGCCAGGTTCTTACTCAGCAATCTGACGGATCTTTTGCTCTTGAGAACGTAGCTCAGAGTCTGTTCGATTTAACAGATACAGAACAGGCTGGTGGTGTTGCGGCGAACTCTACGCTTACATATATAGGGGGTAAATGGAAGAACACAGCTCCTGCATCTCCACCACCTGCTCCTACTCTTGAAAACTTAACGGACACGGTTCTTACGACACCTGCGGACGGTCAGTTTTTAAAGTACAATGGTACTGAGTGGATCAACGCTCAGGTAGATTTGCCTTGGACAGCTACAGGTAGCGACATCTACTACAACACAGGTAACGTAGGTATCGGAACCGCGACACCTGCTGAATCCTTGGATGTAGTTGGACAACTTCAATTGAAAGATTCTACCGCTGGGGGTAATATCCTGATAAACGCTGGAACGAGTGCAATAACGACTGGAACTAAAAACGTGGCTATTGGTAATGGAACTGGTCAATATGTTCTTGGGTCTAGCTCTGTGGCTATTGGTGACGGAGCTTCGGCGGGAGGCGGTTATAACATAGCTATTGGAAAGGATTCTGGTAAGCTTAGTTCCGCTTATTCTGATAATATTTTTTTAGGAAGAAATGCGGGTAGGGGAGCGGCCTGGATTGTCCAGTCTGGAATCGCAATTGGCTATAACGCTATGGGAGGGACCAATGGGAATGGGGGTGTTCACTCTATTGCGATGGGTCAAGAAAGCCTTTATCAGACTCAGTTTCAAGACGGACATCATATAGCCCTTGGGTTTAGAGCTATGAGGGTTTCGAATGGAGACAACAACGTAGCCATTGGTAGCAACTCAATGTCTACTATAACAGGCTCAAACAACGTGGCTGTTGGTGTAAATTCTGGTGGAGTATACAATAGCGGTAGAAATTATAGCGACAACGTGGCTATTGGGGCTAGTGCTGGTCAGCAAAATAACGGTGGCGCAAACGTTTTAGTGGGTAGAGAAGCAGGTAAGGGTAACGCTTCAACTTTTACGAACACAGTAGCAGTAGGCTACCAAGCTTTAACTGCACTAACTACAGGTACTGGCAATACGGCTGTTGGATATCAGGCTGGTGTTGCCCTTACGACAGGAGCGAACAATACTTTCTTAGGATACGGTGTTGGTTTAGCAGCAACAGACTGCTCCAATAACGTATTGATAGGCAAAGATGTAGCTCCATCTAGCACTACGATTAATAATACTATTGCGATAGGGAACTCTGTCCTCTATTCAGCTACAACGGCGGGGGCTGGCAGTTCTGTTTTCATAGGCCACGAGGTTGGCAAAAACATAACTACAGGATCTGCGAGTAGCAATGTATACATAGGTTATCAGGCTGGTCTAAGCAGAAACGGGCAATATGAAAATGTAGCAATTGGAACTAGCGCTGGTACTGGGGGGTCATCTAAGGTCGCTATTGGAAGGAACTCAATGAATATTGGTGGTTCAAGCTCTTTGGGTATTGGACATGGTGTGGGCGCTAATAACTCAGGTGCTGAAGCGGTGATAATCGGAAACGCTGCTGGTCAGTTTGGTGCAACTACCGAAAGCGTTTTGGTTGGAAACTGGACAGCGAGATACGCTGGAGGTAATTACTCTGTGATGATGGGGCATAGAGCAAGTCAAGATGGAGCTTCCCATAACTCTGTTCATATTGGTCACTCCTCTGGCCGTGAAAATGATGGAGATAGCAACGTAGCGGTGGGATATCAAACCATCAGCGAAACAGCAACTGGTTCTACTATAAGTAATAGCGTTGCATTAGGATATCAAGCTCTTAAAGGCACTACCACTTCGACAGCCGCTGGAGTTGTAGCAGTAGGTTACCAAGCTTTAACAGCTTTAACTACAGGAGCGGGTAATACGGCTGTTGGATATCAGGCTGGAGCTACTTTAAGTACATCCTCTAACAATACGTTAGTTGGTTATGGGGCATTAGCGTCTGCTAACCCAGGGTCTGGAAATATAACTGCTATTGGATATAACGCTCTTAATGCGTTTACTGGTTACGCTCAAATGACAGCTGTAGGTGCGGAATCAATGGCAACATCTACGGGGGGAGCTAACGGTACTACCGCTGTTGGGTTTCAATCTGGATATTCCTCTCCTAGTCAGTATTCTGTATATATTGGGCATCGTGCTGGACATAGCGCTTCTGGTTCTAACAATGTGGCCGTTGGTTTTGACGCTGGATATAACGCAGATGGAAATAACAACATCGCAATAGGATGGAGGGCTGTTTACGGAAATGGAGCTAAAGCTGAAAATATAGGAATAGGCACTCAAGCTGGAAAGGACTTAACCACTGGAAGTAGCAACATCCTTATTGGTTACCAAGCGGGATCTACTCTAACAACCGAATCCAACAAGCTCTACATAGAGAACAGCAACTCCACCACCCCGCTTATCTACGGTGAGTTCGATAATGACTTGGTAAGGATCAATGGTGACTTAGAGGTTACTGGAGGTGTAAAAATAGAAAAAACATCAAACACAGATTACGACTATCGGGGCGATGTAGTTTACTTTGGAGCCACCACAAGCATGACTCAAGGCAATCTGTACTACTTTAACTCTTCAGGAAACTGGTCTCAATCAGACGCAAATACTGTCGCTAGTTCTGGCAGTGTCCTTCTCGCTCTCTCTTTAGGCACCGCGTCCGATACAGACGGCATGTTGATTAAAGGTATTTTCACAATGGAAGCCACAACTATCGACGGCACAGAAATCACTGGAGATGAATTATATGTAAGCACTACAACTGGACATGTAACCAGCGACGTATCTGCATACACAACGGGTGATGTGGTTCGCGTGATTGGGTACTGCTTGGACGGTACAAACGGACAGGTTTGGTTTAATCCTTCGAATGACTTCATCACTCTTGCGTAATGCCAAACACATCTCAAAGAAACGGTATAGACATGGGTAATATTGCATCTATAAACGGGAATACTGTCGTCAGTTCTTACGATCCGCTGACCTCTTCTGATAGCGACTTCATAGAGACAGTCGCTAATACTAACATGATTCTTTACGGAGGCGTGAGCGTAAGAAACTACAAAAACAATTTTCTAAACGGCCCTAAGGTATTGTTCTCTAGCGACGTTGATGGCAGATTTGCTATAACACAACAAAACACTAAAAACTGGACTAAGTTTGAATCTAGTAGTGTCGCTTTTGCTGGCATAGACACAGACGGAAAGTTATGGATGAGCGGTACTAGCAATTCATATACGCATCAAACTTCTGATTTTACAACGCTCACTCAAGTAACGGGGATAGGGGATTCAGACACTGCATGGACAGACGTCAGTCTTGGCGGTAGATTTGTTTTGGCAATTAACAGTGGGAAGTTGTACAGCATGGGGGAAAACAACTACGGCAATCAAGGCACTGGAGACAGAACTCATAGATACTCTTTGGCTCAGGTAGGATCCGATTCAGATTGGGTGATGGTTTGTGGCAGTTATCAGCAGTCTATAGCGGTAAAAGGCGTCTCTGGAAGTCAAGCTCTGTACTCCACAGGAAGAAATAGCTATGGAAGTACAGGCCAGGGGACTACCTCTGGATATCTTCAGTCATGGACCGAATGTATTGCGACTGACGGCGATGATTATTCAGACATCACCATGTCTTACTACACATCTTTTGCGGTTAAAGGAGGTAAAGCTTATGTGTCTGGTTACGGTGGAGGCACCAACGAACTTAGAGGAGATGATAACACGGCAAATTACATATACAGTTTTATTCAAACTGGAAAGATTGACGCGACAACCTACGGCACAAATTGGACTAAGTGTCACTCCTCTAATAGAACTCACAGTTACTTGATAAATAGTAGTGGAGAACTTTGGTTTACTGGATACGACTCCCAGGGCGCTAGAATAAACACTAGCGGTAATGCTCAGGATGGGTATTATGTGAAGGCTAGTGTCGCTGGAGACAACTGGGCTCATATCGCTAGAGCCGACTTGTCCACTACTAGCACTTCTGGAAATTACGTTGCGCAAGCGGGTATAAATAACGGAAAGCTATACATATGGGGCTATCATACTAGCGTGACTGCTCAAATTAACGACACAACCGACACGGTTTCAAGCACACGAATTCCTCAAGTTGTAAACGCAAACAACACATGTAATTATTGTCACATGGTCATGGTTTTTTCTGAAGGCGGTGGTGGACCCAATACAGCTAGGGGCGTTTTAGCTTGTTTTAACACTTAAAAAATGACTAAATATCTAGTAGAAATCCAAAGTCAAGACCAGCTCGAAGAGGTTTGGTTTGATGAATTGTGTCCCAATTTTACTTTTTGTTACAACGAATCCACTCTTGATGAGTGTGTTCAAATAAATGAGAACACTTGGCAAGCGAGTTATGATTCCATGAAATTATCTTCTGATAGAACGTTTACATATATAGACACCGACAATGGTGGATTAGTTTCATACGTTTTACACTCTGGTGAATACGGAATTAAATAATAAGCTTTATATTCGCACTACTAAACATCAGTTATGGCTATCGACATCAACTACCTTCTAGGTTTTCTTTCTTACTTCTCAGCAGAGAATAAGTTTGACCCTACCTATGATTTAAACGGAGATGGCTTTATAACTGTAGCAGATCTTATGATTTTGCTAGCATCATACGGAACAACAATTTAACTAAAATACCAATTATGGCATTTACTTTTCAATCAAAGTCCTGGTCTATCGCAGGCGAAAAAGAGTTCGAGAATCACTTCACGATTCTAAACCCAACCCTATCTGTTATGCAGGTGAGCGTTCATGAAGAGAACGTATACATCAGTATGAAAGCAGTAGAGAATGGAGGTGTATTCGTACACAACCTAAACGTACAGTATAATAACGCAGCAGGCGAGACAGACCTCGACGTTATTGTCGATGCGGCTATCGCACAGGCATTTCCTGAGGCTACACTGAACTAAACGTCGTTACACTCACTGAAAAAGGCTCCATATCGGGGCCTTTTTTATTTGCTTATCTTTGTTTCATGGCTGTCATAGTTGAAGATACTATCGAGATCGTTGTTAGTAACCCTCTCCTAAGGAACAATGTAAGCATAGTAAACCCGTCAATAAAGAATACCGTAACGGTTTCTCAAGGGTACACTGTAGCCGCTGGTTCTGGTGTGGGTAGCGGAGGAGGTACTGTGACTCAAATAACAGCTATAAACGGCCTTACTGGTGGCGTTATTACAGGTTCAGGGTCTATAGGGTTAGCAGATACCGATGTGTCTCCTGGATCTTATACTTCAGCAAACATAACGGTTGATTCTAAGGGTAGGATTACATACGCTACAAACGGGTCTGGCTCTGGAGGCGCCGACACCTCTATAGATTCTGATCTTTACATAACGAATACTGATGCGGCCTTTGCCCATATGACTTCTCCTATTTCTTCAGGAACGTCTGTTCAGGACATTCTTATTGAAATGCTTCAGAAGTATGTAGTAACTACCATAGGTCTTAATCAGTTAAAGGTTTCTCTTCAAGCAGCAAATGGAACGTGGGGAGAAGCTCAGTCTATGTCTAGCGTCCCCGTTCGAGAAATTGGAGGAGGAGTCAGAGTGTCTGGGTTTACGTTCTCTATAGCTGACACTTCTCAAATTGAAGATAATTCTGTCTCTTTTGCAGAGAATAACACTTTAGTGCAAGGGGCTTTTAACGAAGATTTTTCTATTGCCAACTTGTCTTCTTATCAGGAGGTAAGCCCTGCAACGCCTCAATCCTTTATTTATAAAGCGTCTGCGGTAGATAATGGAGGCGGCGTTGATGTTGTTATATCAGACACAATGGACGTTAGGTTTAGATATAGAGCAAAAGCAGGAACGACAACGGCTTCTGTAATCAACAGCGGGAATGCCTCAACGGTTTACAACAATATCGAGCCGATAGTGGACAGCCTAATGCTAGAGTCCAACATTCAATTTAACGGCAACGCCAACACCAACAACGAGGCAAAACATACCTGTATTATATACCCTAACGCCTGGGGAGATATATCGTCTATACTTCAGGGAGCCACAGAAGTCGTAAGTGATTTTAACTCTTTTGGCGCTTTCTCTTTACCAAACGCTAACGGAGCTGTTTTAGAGTATAAGTTTTATGTATCAATAGATCCTGGCGCTTTTGCCGATGGGGTCCCTCTAACCGTATCCTTCTAATGCCAGTATTTCCAGGATTAGTATCACACAATAACGCAAATCGACCTGTATTAGACGCAACTTCTAACCAGATCAAAGGATTTGGTTTTTTTGGTTCGGCAACAGAAAGGTCTGCTTTAAATCAAACTATTCAGGCTAGAGGTTTTTTGGCGGTTACTCAAGTCTCTGACCAGTACAAAGCTTTTGTTTATACAGGGGATGATTGGAATGACTCAACCTCATGGACAGAGATCTCTGGAGGGAGCATTCCTGGAGGTAGTAAGTATGCTGTTCTTTCTAAGGTAAGCGACGTAGATAATGACTTCTCTTGGACAGAAGCTCCTCAATTTGAAAGCGTCACAGTTTCAAAATACAGTATATCTACAGCTCCTTCTATAAATTTATTTAGAAGTAGAGGTAGCGATCATACAGCTACTGAAACCCAGAGCGGGGATGTTATTGCTGAAATCGGGTTTTCGGGGGTATCTATAGGTGGTGGTCAGGCTGCTGCTGGAAAGTTTGTCTTTACTCAAGTTGATCATGCTGGATATGGACCAGGCGTTTCAACTAAAATGGATGTGTTCGTAGGGTCAGATTCTGGAGATATACCTGCTATGTCTATTAACGAAGACAGAGTTCTTTCCTTAGCTGTCCAGTCTACAACTCCTGCGGCTGTGTCTGGAGGACTATATATAAACGCTCAGAATCAACTGTTCTTAGGGGTAGAATAAAACACGTATATTTGTAAAAAAAACGAAATGGCTATTTGGAAAAAGGTATTAACGGAAGCCGAAATTACAACGGCGGTTACTAACGGTAACACGACTCAAGTCCCTACAAGTGACGCTGTTGCGGATGCAATTGCGGCGGTTTCTGCGGCGGCAGGATCTGGAGACATTACTTCTGTCCTTCCTGGATTAGGAATTACGGTTTTATCCGACAATGACGGTCCTACTACGGCTGTAGGAAGTTTAACCGATGAAGGAGGGGCAACGGCATATCAGAGTGTCATCAAAGTAAAGCCAAAAGCTAGCGGAGGCATTACGGTTGATTCAGACGGCGTAAGTATCGCTACTACTGTCGCTGGTGACGCACTTACACTTGCAAGTGGCGTTCTTTCGGTAGCTACAGGTCCAGGTCTTCAAGTTGTTTCTGATGCTGTAAAAGCAAGAGTTGACGGTGTTACTATCGCAACAGATCCTACCTCAGAGGCTTTAACGGTTAAGGACGGGGGTATTTCTTTTGCAAAACTAAGTGGAGCCGCTGTTGTTACATCTAGTGAAACGTTTTCTAACAATAACACTCAAATTGCGACAACGGGAGCTATCGGCGCTACTTTTCCTAACGTTGAGATAACGGGAGAAAACTACGTTACTCTAGGGGGTGCTACGGGTCAGTTGTTAACTTTCGGAGAAATCAGCATTGCCGATAACACAAACCTAGGTACTGCAACTGCTACGTCTGCTCAAGATTCACTTCAATTGACTCTCACGGGGTCGACTTTAAGTGCTACGGCACCGAATTTAGGCGTCATTGACAATGTTCAGTTTGCTAATTTGGACTTAACAGGCACCTTAGATGTAGACGGTGATGTAGTTCTTGGGAACAGCATTTCTGACACCGTTACTATTGCTGGTAACCTTGTAGTTCAAGGACAGACAACTACGCTTGACGTAGCGACCTTGACTGTTGAGGATAAAATTATTACAATTGCTACTGCTGCTAGCCCTACCTCTGCTACGGGTAACGATTCAGGAATTCAAGTTGCGACAAGTTCGTCCGCTACTGAGTTTCCTGAACTTAAATGGAAAGGCAACAACGCTCTTACTGGGTGGTCAGTTCAAAACCATGTGAGTGGAAGGAGCAATGATGATGATCTTATTGCAATAGCCGTAATGGACGTCAAGAGCAACGCAACGCCGACTAACGCAAGCAACTCTGCTGGAGTAGGTGCTTTCTGGTTCGACGAGACTTCAGACGCGCTTTATATCCGAACATCTTAATGGGGATATTAGGAGGGAATCAAAGTAGCGGTAAAACATCTACCGACACTTTGTCTCAACAGGAGTTAAATTATCTTCTTCTTTTGCTTTCTGGAGCAACTTTCGAAGGAAAAGACGTACTTTTGTTGAGCGAAATAGTACACAAGCTGAACAACCAGCTAGAGGCTAAATAAGAAAATTAATTTAATAGACTATGAAATTAGAAATTCAAGAAGTTCATTTGCTTCAACAATCCTTAGGCGCGGCCACTATTAAAGGTTCTGACGCAATTGCCGTAGCTTCGACTATGGCTAAGCTAGACAAAGAGTTTTCTCGACTAGAAGCTGTATTGGAGAAAGCGTAATTAATGGCTAACTGGAAGAAGATAGTATTAGAAGAAGATATCACTGGAGCAGGACCTATAGCGGTTAGCTCCAGTGCTTTCTCTTTAACTGTATCTGGACTTTCTGCTGCTGGAACTCCTTCAGGAACGGATCAGCTTCTTTTGTGGAATGGAGCGTCATGGGAGTCTGTAAACGCTTCTGAGTTTCTTGGAGCTGCGGGAGCGGCGATTACCACTTTTACCAACGGGGTAGACAATAGGGTTCTTACTGCGACGGGTGCCGCTGGAGCAAACGCGGAAAGCAAACTTGTGTTTAGTGCGTCTACTTTAGAAGTGTTGTCTGTGAACAGCACAACTTCGGGCGTTAAGATTAATGGAGGAGCTGTAGGTGCGGCATCACCCTATATAACGCCTTCTGGAGCCCATACCACAATGAAGTTTGGCGACGGGGTTTCAGGACACATCTATGACTTTCAGCAGAACAAGATCGCTTTCGATAGCGACTCTACAAACACTTATATTGCTGCTAACGCAGAAACTCCTGAGGATCTTGAAATTCATTCTGACCAAGATATTTTACTTGCGGCAGACAACAAAACTACGGTTAGTAGCGCTTTAGATGTTACAGGAACTATTTCTGCTGCTGGAGATATATCTTTGGTAGGAGAGGTTGTTGGAGGTTCTACGTCTAGCGTTAGTGTTATTCAGCTAAAAAAGTCCAACGGCGCTGCTTCTTCTTCTGGAGACGTAGGGGTCGGAACGGAAACTTATTACGGCGGCAGCGCGACCACGCTTCAGCCTGGTTATTTTTATTACTTAAACTTCCAAGGAGGCTGGACGGCTACCTCTGCTACTTCTAACACAAGGGCGGCTCACGGGTTTATGGGAATGGCAATGGAAAGCTCATCTTCTAAAGGATTTGCTACCAAGGGTGTTTGCCGAGTTGCTGTAGACCCTAGCGGAGCTGTAGGTGATCCAGTATATTTATCTACATCTACAGGCAGGCTTACTAGCACTGCTCCTTCTACAACGGGTAATGTTGTAAGAGTGGTGGGCTATAAAGTAGGGAGTAATCTAGTGTATTTAAACCCAAGCCCATATTGGGAAGTAGTGTAAATCATTGCCAGTCAAATAGAAAGCTCCAGAAATGGGGCTTTTTTTATTTCTTATATTTGCATTATGAGCTGCGTTAAGAAATGTACAAAGGAATACAAGTCAGGCGGCAACGTCAGCCTCAAGATGGGGAAGCACAAATCACGTTCTGGCGGGCTTACTGAAGCTGACCGAAAATGAATATTCCAGAAAACATGTCTCACTTTGAGTTTTTACTTGTAGCGGGATCGCTTATCGGAGGTTGGATTAAGTTCCAAGCAGATTACAACAAGCTGTCGGCTCGTGTAGCTGTCCTTGAGACGGATAACACAGAATTCAAAGAGGATGTACGCCAGATGATGAAAGACATCCAGGAGATTAAGATTCTGCTTGCTAAAAACCAAGTACAATGAAAGCTGTTAAGCTTAATAAAGGCGGTAAGCTTAAAGTAAGCTCAGCTACCAAAGCTGTCCCTGCACCGTCTGGGTTTCACTGGATGGAGGAAGGCGGAAGATACTTCTTGATGAAGGGTGATTACGCCCCGCATCCCAACGCTATTAAGGAAGCTAAGTTCAAGCTCGTAAATCACGGGTAACAAATAAGTTATATATTTGCACTTAAAGTAAAGAATTATGTCGAATCTTATCAGACAGGGGGACGCTAACCTAGCCGCTTTTGGCCAATTAGGAAGTGTAGTTGTAGCGTCGGGAGCAACCCATACCGTTTCCACAGGAAAACCCATTGTAGCTTTTACTCCTTTGACAGGGGTGACTGGGATTACCACAATTGGAGAAAATAGCAATTTCCCGACTATGGCGAACGTTCCAGTTCCTGTAGGCGTTACTGTTTTCGGAAGATACACTAGGGTAACCTCTATTGACGGACCGACGATTGTTTACTTCGGATAACACAACAAAACAATTTAATTTAATGGAAGAGAATACACAACCCGTAGAGGCGACGGAGCAGCAGGCTCCCGTTTCTGCACCAGAGGAGTCTACGTCATCATTCAGCTTTATTAGCGACGAAGAGGTAGCTCGGATGAACCAACCCCAGCAAACGGAACAGCCTACTCAGGAAGCTCCTTCGCAGGTTGAAGAAACACAAGAAACACCTGTTGAGCAGGTTGGCGATCAGCCACAAACTCAACAATATGCACCTGAAGAAATTGAAGGCGCGGTATTCGAATTCCTTAGCGAAAGGCTTGGGAGAGATATCCGTTCTTTTGACGACCTACAGACGCAACAGCAGGAGCAGAGAGAGCTCGATGAAAGAATTTCTGTGATCGCGGATTTTGTCGAAAAGACTGGCCGTGACCCTAGAGATTGGTTTGTTTACCAGTCTATGAACCCTTCCGAAATGGATGACATGACTGCTATTAAGGTACAGATGGCATCTGATTACCCAAACCTATCTCAAGAAGAAGTTGGCTTATTGATCTCTAGCAAGTATAAGCTTGATCCGAATCTACACTCAGAAGATGAGGTGAAGCTCTCGCAACTGCAAATGAAGATGGACTCGGCTAGCGCTCGAAGTGGGATAGAAGGTCTGCGTTCGCAGTACCAGGCCCCTGAACGCCAAGAAGAAACATCAACATCTCCAATTGATGATAACTGGATTGCCTCTATGAGAAGCGAAGTGAATGCTATGGAAGGGGTTGAATTTGACCTTGGAAATGGAAAGAACTTTACTTTCGGAATGGATGACAATTACAAGAATCAACTTGCGGACAAAAACGCTCGCCTTGACGAGTTCTTTGATCCTTATGTACGTGAGGATGGAAGCTGGGATTACGAATCGTTGAATGTTCACCGAGCCGTCATTGACAATATGGAAAGTATCGTAAAATCTGTTTATAAGCAGGGTATGTCCGATGGTCAAAGAGGTTTAGTCGATCGTGCAGCGAACGTAACCGCTCAGTCTCCGAATCAAGGTAGTACACCACAAGGACCTGACGCTCTTACCCAGGAATTAAAAAAAGCACTTGGGCAAAGTAGTGGAGGGTTCGGATTTATCTAACTATTAAAAAATAAAAAACTATGGCTAATACTATTGGCAATGCTTTTGTCCCCACCGAAACTGGTGGCGGGTTACAAGCTACTCCTCAGAACTATATTTCTCTTGGAGATTTACTCGATCCGAATAAACCAGACATTCGTGATCTTTACGTTTCTACTTATGGCGATCAAGGTATCACTGGATTCCTCGATCTAACTGGTGCAAAGAAGACCGCAGGTCAAGCAGACGAAGTTCAATGGTACGAAGAAGGACGATTGCATAAGACTCTTGCTTATACGGCATTGACGGCGGCTGAACCTGGTGTATTGACTTGCACGAATACTGCTCCTGGTCTTATTCGATTGAACGACGTTTTGTTGTTGCATGACGGACAGAGAGTGGTTGTTAAAGAGTTGACAAACACAACTTCAATTAAAGTTTCTGCTTTAGACGGTGGATCTACTAGCGTGTATTTGGTCGCTGGTGGCGCCCAAACTGCTGCTATTATCGGTAACGTATATGCTCAAGGAACGGAGCAACCTACCTCTTTCTTCACTACTGGATTGTCGAAGTACACTAACCCGTACCTCATCACTAAAGAAATGTACGAAGTGAGCGGTTCTCAAGCCACTAACATTGGCTGGTTGAACGTCAACGGACAGAATATGTGGTACTTGAAGAACGAAATGGACACTCGTAAGCGCTTTATGAATCAGCGCGAGATGATGTTGTTGTATTCTGAGAAAGTAGGTACTGCTTCGGATAAAGTTGAACTTGGCACATCTTCTATCGCTGGATCAGAAGGTTACTTTGCGGCTGTAGAGTCTAGAGGTATTACTGCTACTGTTTCTGGTGGACCACAAGGTTCTTTTGATACTATGGCTGATATCGACGCAATCATCCTTGAACTCGATAAAGAAGGAGCTCCTGCTGAGTACGCTATGTACTTGAACAGAAAAGCGTCTTTGGATATTGATGATATGTTGGCTGTGGGTCTTGGTGCTTCTGTTACTGGAGGTTTGGCTTCTCAGTTCGGTGCGTTTAACAACGATGCTGATATGGCTGTTAAGCTGGGCTTTAAGTCGTTTACTCGTGGAGGTTACACTTTCCACAAGCATGACTGGAAGTTGTTGAACGATCCTACATTGGGTGGCTTGAACAACCTACATAAAGGTGCAATGATTCCAATGTCTCAGGTATCTGATGCTAAGTCTGGTTTGAAGTCTCCATCATTGGAGATGAACTTCAAGTCTGCTGGCAACTACTCTCGTGAGATGGAGCACTGGGTAGAAGGCGGTGGTGTTCTCGGACACGTAACTAGCGGAAAGGATACGGTTAAGTTTAACTACCGTTCTGAATGCAACTTGGTGACTCGCGCTGCTAACCAGCACGTTGTTATTAAGTAAGGATAACGCAGGTAATTAGGCAGGGGCTTCGGCCCTTGCTTTTTTATCCTTTTTTTGAAACTTTAATTTAATCTTATTATGAATCAAGCAACTAAGCGCCCAGCTGGACGGCCTAAAAAGACAGAAGATGCCCCAGTAATGGAGCGAAAGACTCAGAAGAAGCCGATTAGACGGCAAGAGAAACTTACTGAAACTGTAGAGTTTAAAACCATTAACAGCGGTGCTGTTATGATGCTTATGCAGAGCGGCATCACGGTTTTTGACGAGGAATTAGGTATGGTTCGTGAGATCCGTTATTGCGAGAACGAGAACTCTATTTGGAAAGATGAACAAGCTGAAAGGTCTGTAAAGTCTCCAGTTATTTTCCGTATGGGTAGACTGTTTGTTCCTAGAGAACAACCGAACTTGAAAGAGTTTTTATCTATACATCCTCAGAACAAAGCTAACGGAGGTTCTATTTTTGAATTGGTAGACAATGTAAAGAAGGTAGAGGTAGATATCGATAAGGAATTCCTTGTTAATGATGCTGTCTCTTTGCTTCGATCTAAAGAGCTTGACGAGCTTCTTGCTGTAGCTTTAGCGTTCGGTATGGATATCGACCGCCCTATTGCCGAGGTAAAGCACGACTTGCTTTTAAAGGCTAAAGCGTCCCCGAAGGTGTTTATGGAGTCATTCGACAACCCTGTGGTAGCTATGAAGTCTAAAATTAAGCAGGCTGTATCCTATCAAATCATTAAAGCTGACGACGATGCGATTAAGTGGTTCGATACCAGTAAGTATATTATCTCCGTCCCTGTTGGACAAGACCCTGTTGATGTTTTTGTTCGTTACTGTCTGACCGAGGCTGCGGTCTCTGTTGTTGCAGAGATCGAACGTCAGCTAGGCTAAGACAGCCTTACATCCTCACCCTGAGAAGCCTCCTTAATAGGGGGCTTTTCTTTTTTGTATATTTGCTTCATGGCAAAAGCATTTGGCGCTAGCGTAATAACGGTCTACCAGACTCTTAGGGATCTCGCAAACAAGGACAATCACGGGTTCTTGTCTGATGTGGAGTTCAACAGGTTTGCCAACTACGCTCAGCTTAACGTATTCAACAATTTATTCAACGAGCTCAAAGATTCTCGTAGGCTAAATAAAGCAGGTTTTGAGCCGTCTAGAGACAAGGCGAGGTTTAAACGCATCCAAGAGGATCTTTCTTTCTTTTCTAAGAAAAAAGAAGTCACGAGAGATTCAGTTACTTTCATTCATGAGAAGCCTGAAGACCTTTCTCGTATTATCAGCATAGCTACGGCGGGGGGTTTTGTACTAGATCAATCTACAAAGAGACCTATTGAGATTTGTTACGACGAAGAAAAGATTGAGCGTATACTAGCGAACAACTTAAGTTCTCCTACAGAAGAATTTCCTATAGCTCTGGTTTCGGAAGACATCAGTGTATTCCCTACCAGCATCAATCTAATTGAAATTAGGTACTACAAGCAACCTCAGGGCAGGAGTGCGCTAACTGGGGCAAGGGTATCCTCACCTCCTAAGTACGAGCCAGCTGTTGGAAATACCGTAGATTTTGAGCTTCCAGAACATTATGTCTCGGACCTTATTGAGGAGATGGCACGAATGATGGGGCTGAACCTAAGGGATAGAGACATCCAGACTTATGGCACTAACGAAGCGCAGTTAAATAACCAAGCAGAAACATACTAATGGCTAGAAACACGGTACCGCTAACTCAGGTTATAAGCGATTTTATTCTTTCTCTTGCAGAGGATGATTTTGCAGCAAACGCAAGCGACAATCAGATTAGAACTTACGCTCTTCGTGGAGTAAGGGATATGGGGTTTGACGTTTCGAAAAAGATTAGATCTTTAAAACTAACAATTAACTCAGCTAACAACACTGTTGAGCTTCCAGACGATTACGCAGATTGGAGTAAGATAGGAGTTGTAGGTTCTGACGGGCTTGTCTACGTTTTAGGAGAGAACAAAAACATTAACTATTCTCAAGCTTACGCTGATGAGAACGGCATAAAGGTTACGGACTCTGACGATGCGAATGATAGTGATGCCGACGGTGTTTTCGATAGAGTCGATGACAAGACCTCTAACGGGTCCGTAGGTGTCCAGTCAGGGTTTAACTCAACTATCTTCAGAGATTACTACTACGGGGCTCAAAATGCTGTCTACGGGGCTGGAGGGGGTCGATATAGAGGTGAGTTCAGGGTTAACCTTGATCAGAACAGGATTGAGATCAGCCCTATGAGTGGTGTGGGGGAGGTGGTTATTGAGTATGTAGCTGACGAAGCTCGATCTAAGAACCCATCAATCCATGTATACTTAGAGGAAGCTTTGATGGCTTATATGTATTACAGAATTATCGAGAGAAAATCGTCTGTCCCTGCAAACGAAAAGGCACGAGCTAGAACGGAATACTATAACGAACTACGCAAGGGGAACGCCCGAATGAAGTCCTTCACTAAAGAAGAGGCTCTTAAGACAATTAGAAAGAATTTCAAACAGTCACCTAAGTTCTAATGGCGATTGACAAGATAAAGCTTAGACACCTCGCTAAGGATAAAGATGTGAGGCTTTTCGAGGAAGGCGATATGCTTGATGCTTTAAACATCACTGTAGACGCAAACAGCGAATCTTCTGGTGACTTAGTCAAAAATGTTAAGTCCACTCTGAGGGGTACAGCCGCGACAGCTTCGGATCAGCTTCCAAATGAAGACTGTAGAGTTGTAGGTAGCGTATCTGACGATGCTAACGGAAAGGTTTACTTTTTTGTTTGGTCAGCTTCGGCGGGGAATCATGGTGTATATGAGTACAATGCGGTGGCAAACACTTATCAAGTTGTTTTAAAGAACTCTTTATTTAGTTTTCAACGGTTTGGATTTGTCAATGCTGTCTTGTTGCGCGGCGAGTTTGAAACAGACTCTCGTCCTCAGACGATTTTATACTTTACGGATAACGTAAATCCTCCTAGGAAGATAAACGTAACTAGATTTTTAGATCCTAGCTTTAATGTAAGTTTATTTTCTAATCAAGAGGTTTTTGAAATGATTAGCGCAGCCAAGACTCCTTTCTTGATGCCTCCTTACATTTCGTTATTAACGGACGACACCAAGACCGAAAACAATTTATACGGAAAGGCATTCCAGTTTGCAGTTCAAGCTGAATATCTAGACGGTGAGCTTTCAGCTGTGTCTCCCCATTCGAAAATTGTATATTCTAAATATATGGCTATACAGGGGGTCGATCAAACGACAACGGATCTAGGCGCTCTCCGAGAGGACAATCTAGCCCTTATAGACACTAGGTGGAATAGCTTACCGTCAGACTTCTCTTATTTCAAAGCTGGCGTATCTAAAATAAGAATTCTTGTTAGGGAAAACAACGTTGGTCCTTTTTACCTGGTAGATAGCTTTAACCCTGAAGAAAACCTTATTAAAAACGGGAACACGCTATATACCGCGTCAGATGGAGTTTATAAGTTTTATAACAACGGATTAAATGAAATTGTAAGCGTCTCTCAAACGGACAAAATCTATGACGACGTTCCTCAAATAGCCGCTAGCCAAGCTATTGCAGGCAATAGGCTGATGTATTCAAGCCCTACTTCGGGCTACCCTAACGTAGATGTGTCGGCTACTATATCGGTTAATTACCTTCCCTCTCCTACCGCTGTATACGCTACTTCATCGGAAGAGAATGTAAACGTTTTAAGTATCACATCGTATCCGTATCTCTCTTCAGGGAGTATAACTATTGATTACAGCTCTGTACCCGAATCTGTGTCTGCTGGCAGCGTTATAACGATTGAGTTTGATTATAAACCGTCAGACATAACAACTTACGGGTACAACGTCGGCCCTGGTGATTTCCCTCTTTTAAAGCTTAATTTCGGGGAAACGCCATACGAAAACGATGTCACTTATTACGCTGGAATGGCAGACGACTCTCAAAACGGAGATTATGACGGCGCTGCTCATTTTAATTTTTCGACCCATACGAGCCAAGCAAACACTAGAGCAGGTAATTTAAACTGGGCTAGGTTTAGGGCTAGCGTAACGACTTCAATCGTTCTTACTAAAGATCAAGCGATGGCGCTTTTAGCTGAAGAAATGGAAGAGCAGGTGCTTAATTTTGGATACCAGTCGCCATCGGAAACACTGCTGTTAGATTTGAAAGAGCAAAACGAGGACGGGACCTATACCGACGTTGGTCATATTGAATACGGTCTTTTAACGTTTGATCTTGCTTTCGCAGTGAGTCAGGCCAATGCAAGCGATATCTTGGTTATTTCGCCTAAAATTGGTAACTTTCATATACCTTCTCAAGCGCTTTCTGAGTCGAATGGATTTCTAACAACCCCGAACATAACTTTTCCCGCTGCACCTTCTGGGTTAAATTACTTTAACGGCATAGAGGATAACACTTCCGTTTTTGATTTCGTGTTAACTAATTCTGATGCTTACGAAAAGAACGGGATATATTTTAACGGGTCAGGAACAAACTTAATAAACGCTTACACTTACGGGTTTTACGTTCAAGGCTATAACAACAATTACGATGTAGTTAACGGCTTTAGAGAGTCAGCCCTCACGATTCACCCTACCGATGCTATTAGGACATTTAAAGCGGGCTGTGACCATTCATTTGGGGTTGTTTATTTTGATCGACACGGAAGACCTGGGTATGTAAATGAGATCGGTACGGTATCTGTTGCTCCGTTTGGCAATGTATTAGCGAGGCAGAACCCGTCAAACACCGCTGAATACTTTAACGGCCCATGCGAGGTCGCTATAGACTTTAACAGTTCTCCTCCTTTGTGGGCTACGTCGTATCAAATAGTCTATTCAGAAATGTTGACTTGGGAGAAGTTTGAGAGCTATAGCGTAGGCGGTGGTTTTTATAAGGAAGATAGCGATAACGAAATATACGTTAGCTTAAATACTTTAGAGAAGTACCAAAGAGAAAAAGGAGCTATTAAAGACTATACCTTTACGGCAGGGGATAAACTTAGGGTTATATCGTATGTGAGTGAATATGACGATACAGAACTAACATATCTTTCTGACCCCTCAGACTATACCTTTGACATAGCCAGCTACAACACAGAAGTTGTAGATATAGTAGATTCAACTCACGATAGTGGTCACACCAATCATACAGGTAAGTTTTTAGTTTTGCCTCTTCCTTTTGGGAATCAACCCTTAAATTTCACCCCAGGTAACGCGTCCAATTTCTGGAGAAACGAATGTGTGGTAGAAATATTGAGCCCTAAAGAAACAAATAAGAATATCGTTTATTATGAGATCGGAGAGTCAAAAAGGATACTCAAGACTACTGAGCTTACTGCTTCAGGGAACGACAGGCACAATGACTCCCAACCATTAGTTACTAACGAAGGTAGTGTTCATTTTAAACCTATCTCTTGCGCGGTCCCTAAATTCTCGCTAGACGATGGCTCTATCTCTGTGGGGGCGCCAATGGTTTGGCAGACGGCAAAAGTAGACTCCGTTAGTGGCGGGCCTGGATTTGTTTTTGAGACAAAGATGTTGGAGTCGTCCTCTATTTCTGACTTTTTAGATTCTGAGTCTTGGAGTAAAGGCAGGGCTCATGTCGTTTACGATAAGGCGGACACCATAAATTACTACAACAGAATTACCTATAGCGGTGAGTATGGAGAAGATTTAGACAGGTTAACTTTTTCTAATTTCAACCCTGGAGCTTTCTCTTACAAAAACCTCCCTAAAATCTTCGGTTCCGTTAATTTTATAGGTAATTACAACCAAGGTTTAGTGGCGCTTCAAGAGAACAAAATGTGCGTTGTTCCTGTAAATAGAAATATCATAGAGTATGCCGATTCTAGCTCTAACCTAACGGTAGGGAAGGAAGTTCTTGGCCCTCATCAAGAGGCTAACGGAGATTTTGGAATCGGTAACGACGCCTCTTCTGTTCTTGTTAAAGACGGCGTAGTTTTCTTTGTTGACAGATCTCGTCAAAAAATTATCGCTTCTGGAGGGACCGAAATGAAGGTTATTTCCGATATAGATATGTCTTCGTTCTTTGAAGCGCAGATGAACAGCCTAGCAAGCATTGCTAACGGAGGTAGGATTGTCAGCGGTTTTGATCCTCAAGAAGATATGTACTACGTAACTTTTGAAGGAGTTGGTACGGCGGGGTATTCTCTTCCTAGAAAGAGATGGATTAGCCGATATAGCTTTACTCCTTCTAACTACGCGAGTATAGACAACTCTATGATTTCTGGCTTTAAAAAAGCCATTGGGGAGACTCCCGTTAATTATCTGTTTCATAAACATAGCGCAGGATCGTCAAGAAACAATTTTTACGGTGTAGGGTACTCTTCTGAAGTTCAGGTAGTTTCTAAAATCTCCCCATCTGAAGTTAAAGTGTTTAATGCTTTGTCTTATGAAGGCAATAGCGACCAATGGACTGTAGATGATCCCGTATTAACCGACTTACATCAAGAGTCTGGCCTTATCTCTTCTTTCAAGGAAAAAGAAGGCGCTTATTACGCTTCAATGCCTAGAGTAGTTGGCAATACTAAAGGTCTCTTTCCTGTCAACGGAGCTTACGATGGAGGAACCAGTCAGTACCTATTGTTAGGCCATGTTCAGAGCTACGAAACCTCAGGTAACGGACACATCGTCACGTTTGACAATAGGCTATCTAGAATCCCTATGCCTTCTATGTCAACTGGGACGCCTTTAGTCTCTTATCTTCATAGTGGAGAGATCCAAGGCGCGGTAGGGTTAAATTCTTTAGGGAACGCTTATATGTCTTCTTATGATTTGGAGAACAACACGATTACTATTAGCGGAAGCAACGTCAGTCCAAATCAATGGTCTTCTTTGGCTTTTGTTGACAACGCAGGAAACGGACAGCCTCTTTACTTGGTTTTAAACGCAGAAGCAAACGGAGACCCTATTAGAGGGCGATGGGCTAAGATCCGATTAACTAACGACAACGCAGGTCCTCAAGAGCTATACTGTATTAACACTCACATATCTAAGTCTAAGACGCATCATGTCTTAGGCCAGGAATAACTATATTTGTAGAATGAGCACTTTGAAAGATATCCTAGACATTGGCTTAAAGTACGGGCCTGAAGCGTCTAACTTTGTTGCTGGTCAGAGACGTATAAAAGAACAGATAAAGAACCAAAGAAAGGAAATGTTCCCTGAGTTTCAGCGGAAAAACCTTTCTGCTTCTCAGCAGGACTTATCTAATATGGCTAATCGAGACAATTCAGCTTTTGCTAGGGGTGAAGAAGCTAGAGGTCTTGCTGATGCGCTTGATGTATCGGGGAGCACCAAAGGAGGGCAGAGGCAGTTAGCGAAGCTGTTAGGCGCGTCTAGTACCAATCAACAGAAGCTCTCTGAGGCGGAAGCTAGGAATAGAGCTTCGTTGCTTCAACAAGCTGGCGCTAACGAAGCAAGTGTTATGGACTACAACAGAAATCTCTCCGATTCAGGAGAAATGTTCGATCTTCAAAAAGGAAGACAATTAGACTACTTAGAAGCCCAGCGGAGACGTTTAAGAGGTAACGCAATAGGGTCGGCGTTCGAGATGGGTTCAGACATCTCTAGTTTATTTCCTAAAAACAAAAGCACAGAGGATGAGATTGGGGATGGTTTTGGAACTACAAAAGAAGAGGTTTTAGAAGAGGTTTTAGCTCCTTCAGTTTTCCCTGAGTACGGAAGCGATGCGTGGCCTTTAGATTTAGAGGAAATTGACATGCCAGTCGATGACCCAGACGGAACTGATTTTAATTTTACTGATCTTTTTCGTACTCCCTATAATCCATTTCCAGCAGAGGAGAACCAGTATGAAAACAGAAAGGGAGGCGCTGTAGTAACGCCTGACGGCTACGATCACGACGGTGTAGATATCCTGATGACTGACCGATCAAATGGACAGCCTCTAGGGACTGTAGAGAGCGCTGAGATGATAGTGAACGCGAGTGACGCGAAGAAAGGAATTGCTTTAGCTAAGAAAAACCCTAAGAGCCCTACTTCTAAGTGGTTCTTGCAGTTGGCTAAAAGATTTGAAAAAGAGGCGAAAAACAGAAAGTAATGGCAGATCAACAATCACCTATGTCTGGGGCGTTTTCAAACCCTTATGTAGATACCGTAGCTGCTCAGGTTAATGAAGACTTTGTAACCTCTCAAAATGAGAGAAGAAAGAAAGAAAATTCTTTACTACAGGGAGAGCAAAAACTTGCGGCAGCGGGTCAGAAAACAGCTGACGCTCAGTATAAAGCACGACTTAAAGCAGAGCAGGACTATTTAACCTCTCTTCGAAAAGAAGAAGAAGCTGAAAGAAAAGAAGCGTCGGCCTTAATGAGGAAACTCCCCACAATTCCTGGGGGACTGTGGAAGTCACAGGCTGATCCATTGGTTAATGGCGCCAACTTAGTAAGAGAAAGGCTTCCTGAGCTTATTGAGACATACGGAGTAGAAGGTGCTTATCGAATTATCGCTGAATTGGACGGCGCTACTAAGGAGCTTCAAGGCGGTTATAACGCAAGCGCTAAAGCAGCAAACGTTCTTGCAGGGCGTTTAGGTCAACCTATTGGAAACGACAGTATAGAAGCAACGACTCAAGAAGAATATGATGCCATATGGAACAACTTAAATAATTCAGATAGATTTTCTTTAGATATCGACCCTAGCGGCCAATGGATTGTATCTGATCAAGAAGACATGAAGATGCCTTTGAGAGATTGGATTCAAGCGTCATTAACCGAGTCAGCACAGTCATGGGAGGGAAAACCTAAGTTGAACCTTTATAGAGGAATAGGCGTGGCGGTTCAGGAAACTTATAAAGGAGGTATTATGGCTAGCGAAACAGCTTTAAGTGCTTACTTAGATGATGTGCTAGACCCTTCAAACCTATCAGACCCGACAAAAGGAAAGAAACATTATCTGTCTGCTTTAGCTATATATTCTCAGGATCCAGAGAACCCCACATACGAAGAGTTAACAGATCCTAACTTTCCAGCGGCAGAATCTAGAGTAAAAGCTGTTGAGCAATACAAAGAGAAGTATATGGCGCTTGCAGCAAAACGAAAAGCTGAAGGTTCTTCGGGTTCTGGCTCTAGCGTTACCGCTGAATCAGTTATGGCTGAAGGTAGAGGAGGGCGAGTATTCGACTCCGAATCAATGAGAGGATTCTTATCAGACGCCTTTAAGATGGGGCCTCAAGACCCAGAAAGAAATAGCATTTTAGGTTTGTCTGGAGTAAAAGGAGCTAAAATACAGCTAGGACCAGAGGCAGCCGAAATCCTTCAACTTGAAACTGATGTAAACCAATTGGTTGCTCCCATGACGGTAAATGCAGCGGCGTTTAACCCAGACGGAGATATGTTTATCCAGTTTAGAGGCAGAATGCTGAAGACGGCGGATGAGCTTAGCGAAGATCAAAGAAGGATGGCAGCTGCGGGAATCGAAGGTCTTGCTGAAGAAGCTGGAATGCAGAACTCGTATGGGATTTTGGAAATGGGCAGTAAAGAATGGGTCGATGCGGTTACAGAAATTGGAGGTAAGCGAGTAAAACTTAGCAATCCTAAAAGGGAGGCTATGCAGAAAAAGTACCGTAGAGAGAATAACGGAGCGGAAATGACTGATAATCAGATTAGGTTCTGGGTGGGACTTGTTTCTCTTGGTGAGTCAACAAACCCTTCTTATATGCAGAAAGTCTTAAAGGCCATTGAGGAAAACGGAATTACCGTGGAGGAGATTGAATCTCTAATGGACTAACTAAGAATAATTTCGTAAATTAGCCGTATGGCTAACAACACGGAATTAGAGGCTAAAATCTTAGAGGCTGGAGCTTCAGGGATTAGCGATCTTTCATTAATGTCTCAAGGCTATGAGCTTAAAGATATAGCTCAAGCTAAGAGCGTCCTTGAAAAAAAAAATCCAGGCGCAACCGCTTTTACGGAATCAGACTCGGTAGAGCCTCCTTTGGACTCTTTATCGAATGAAGTAGAGCCACCTAATGACGTTTTAAGTTGGTTAGATCAAGCTACTAGCTATCAGCTTCCTACAGCTGACGGAGGTACTCAGGAAGTAGACAGCCTAGAAGACATTCAGTTTGGGGGGTTGCAGGACAATCAAAAACCTTTCTTTGACAGAAAAACTGTTGTAGCCTTCGGTAGGGGGAAAGAGGCATCAGCTGATAAATACGAATCTATTCGCACAGGACCCGCTGCTGCGGCTATAGAGCGTAGGCGCAATTTACAGATGATCTCAGAGACGGAAGAGGGTAAGCTGGAAACTGGAGAGCCTGGAGTTATGTCGGCGATGTATTCAGCTTCTCAGGCAAACCCAGAAGACGATAGATACAGATGGAACTCTTTAAGCGAAAGGATGTTGACGGAAAGAATCGCGAACAATCCTGATTTTACTAATAAATTAAATGAAAGAAAAGCCGAGATCGAAGAGTTGGAAGCTAATATAAAAGAAGCTAACTATAGAGACATTGAGTATCCCGTAAGAGGAGCTGGGAATTACGAGTATATGGAGACTAGGACGGCGGCTCAACAACAAGAGGCGGACAGGAAGAAGCTTGAAAGCTTGAAGTATAGCGCTGTTGAATTTACTAACGGTAAATACTTAAGAGAAGGTAGCAGGATAATTGAGGAAGCCTATAAATCTCTTTTGGGTGCCGCGCCTGAAACCTACTGGTGGAAGAAGGATTCAGAAGAGTTTAACGAATGGAAAGCAAAAGTTGAGCGCGTAGAAAAAGCTGTCTACGGGATGGGGTACGTTATAGATATAGATGATGACGGATATGTAGGAGTTAATAAATTTGACACGCCTACAGATATCTTAATGGCTTTTCAGCAAGCTTCAGATATGCTTGTTTATGGTTCAGGCCCTTTGTTAAGTCTTTTAGATGCTTCTTTAGGATCTGAAAGAATGGGCGATTACACGAGAGACTCTGCCGCTAGAAGAAAGTATCTTCAAAGCCAGTCTTCAGTTAGAGCTAATAACGCCATTGAGGATATAGAATATGGGGAGTTCGAATGGTCGAGTTGGCTGTCTTACCTCAGCAAGGCTACGTCTCAAGCTATTCAGTCTTCTTCGACCTCTGTAGCTGCTTTAGCTGTTGGTGCCATCACAAAAAACCCTTATGCCACGGCTGGCGCAATTAGCTACGTTACTGGAGCCCAAAAGTTTTATGAGAGTAAAATAGATTCTTCTTTTGATGAGTTTTCTATTGACGGGAGACCTTTAAACAAAGCTGACGACATGAGGGTTTTGGGGGCCATCGACAAAATGTATAAAGCCAAAGGGTTTGATTTAATCACAGATGATAGCGGAACGTATTTGCTTTTGGAAGGTGGTTTTGGAAATTCGACTAGAGTTGATGTAAAAGTAAACGACGATATTCGATGGGGGTATTCTGTGGCGGGAGGTATAGCTGAAGGTGTTCCAGAGGCTGTTGGATCTTCTATAATGCTGAAAGCGGCTGGGCTTTGGGGTAAGGGATTTAAAGTGCCTTTAACGAATATGATGAAAGGGGTTATGGTTAACCTCGGAATAGGAACTCTTACGGAGGCACCCCAGGAAGCGGCTACTGAACTCATGAATATAATGGCTGATGCCGCTTTAAGAGGTGAGCATATGACAATTGAAAAAGCGATGGGTCGTGTTTTCGAAAGCGCTTTAACTGGAGGTATTTCTGGAGGCCCTACATCAGCGGTTCTTTTTGGAGTTAATATGGCTTTTAAAGGAAAGAGTGGTAAAATGGCGTTCTTTGGTCATCAACAGACTATTGCTCGAAGTATAGCCGCAGGGAAAGTAGAAGGTATAGGAGTTAACGTAACAGAACTGTCTCAAAAAGCTGAGAAACTAAGAGATGAAAACACATCTGAAGAGGAGAAACGGCAAATAGAATACGAATTACAAGAAGAAATAGAGCAAGCAGAAACAAAAGACGAGCAAGCAAAACAGCTTATTCTAGATTTAGCTAAAATTGACCCGCTAGCGGCTATTGGGCTTGCTCAAGCTTTGCAGCAACTTACAAGTTTAACTAGGGGGAAAGCAAACTCTAAGAAAAAATTAAATAACCATTTAGCTTCGGCAGTAGCCTCAGAGCAGATAGGCAAGGCTAAAGAGCAGGCTCAGCAAGCGATAGCTAAAGCAGAACAAATACTTTCTAAAGCAGAAAGCAAATCAGGTGTTGTTTCCGAAGCGCAAACAGAAGGGCTTCTCGCTGAAGACATGAGTACAGCCGATCAGCTTCAAGCGGATTGGGCTACTTCAACTGAAGAGGTAGCCGAAGCGCTTGGGTTAAGTCAAGAGCAAGCACAAACTCTTTTAGATAACCCACTTACAACTCCTACTACAGTATTAGCTGCTTCTAGGCTAATAAAGAAAGGAGGGAACGTCGTTGTTTACGAAAGTCCAGAAGCCTATTTAGCCGCTGTAGAAGAGTCTGAGTTAGTTCAGAGACAAAGAGCTCAAGCTCAGTATGACCCTAAAACAAATACCGTTCATTTATCTCCAGCCGCAAGAGCGATTGACGTACTCGAAGAGGCTGTTCACCGCACCTTGAAAGAGTCAGGCATTACAGAGGATCAGATAACAGAGATGTATGAGACGTTAAAAGCGTCAGAGGATCCTAAGGTAAAAGAAATTGTAGACCAGAGAGAGAAAGACTACTCTGAATCCGCTGATAAAAAAGAAGAGGTCGTAGTAGGGGTTCTCAGGGAAGGGTTAGGAGTTAATACTGGGAACCGAGATTTTGACAAACTAAATAAACAAGTAAAGAAAGACTTCGTTGTCGAAGTGGCTGCTGCACAGATGTCTGCTGTTTCATATAATGATCAGAGATACAAAGAGATAGAAAGACAGTTTGGAGCAGACGGTGTAAAGGACTTGAGGGCTAGATATGGGGATCCTGTCATTCAAATGGCTGCTGAAAACCTAGGTATAGATTTAGAGACCGTCAGCTTTGATCAGTTAACTAAAATTACAAAAGAGCTTACTGAGTCAATCCCTTATGTAAGGGAAGATGTTGTCGATTCTAAAATCACTGTGCCTAATTTAAAAAAAGCTGCTCCAGAGCTTGAAAGTTTAATCAAGAGCAACCCTGCTCTCGCCCAAGATATAAAAAATGGAAAAAAAGTCCGAATCATTACTGTAAGACAAGACGGGACTGGCGTTAACACTATTGATTTTAATGGGAGTTTTTCTAAAACATATCTTTCTGGAGTCGGCGCTGAAATAAAAGCTGTCGAAGAAGCAGGTAAAAACACCGCTGTTGTTGCAAGGTCCGCCAAAGGCGTTGTAACTAATATGATTAACGCTCTTACAACATCTTCCGCTCAAAACAAAGATGTCTCTGATCAAGTAATTATTATGGTGGAGCTTATGGGCTCGCAAGCTACTAGAGGCGGGGAATTAGTTTCTATCGTTACATTTAGAGACCTCCAAAACAGCCTATCCTCTCAGCCAGCTACAGGTCTTAACAGAAAGAAGGCTTACGAGAACGCAACAGAGGTGCTTCTTAGCTACTTCGAAGACATAAAGATTTACAAGGGAGAAGACGCTGGCGTTCAGGTTAAGTTTAAATATAGTATAGGCTCTAAAAACAGAACCGAATTCCGTAGGTTTGAAAATCAAGAAGCTGCGGATAAAGCTCTTAAACAAGAGAAAGAAAACATAAAGAAAGCTCAAGAAGAACTTAACGCTGGAACTTCTGTTCCTCAGGTAGAAAGGCAAGCGTCAATTGAGATTATATCATGGCAAACCTTCTCTCAGACGACGACCGCCGCGTCACCAATATGGAGTTCGAGCTTAGGAAACACGAGTTTGATAGAATCTTTAGAAAGGCTGCGCCTACCGTTAGATCCAAAGCCTGGCGGAAAAGCTATCAGAGAGCGCGATGTTAACCATATAATTGGCTTGCTTATTGGCGGCGAAACTCAAAAATTGACTTTTGAGAACAGAGAAGCGTTAATAAAGAAAATTCAGAAATCTGGTAACTCGATATTAACTCCTTTAGATGAAGTTATGGAGTCTGTTAGAGCGGCTTATTTCGACAACGTAGACATTGGAGACGCAGAAGGCAATGTCATAGCCGCTATTACGGGGAAGCTTGAAAACTACGCAACAGGGGAGGTTTCAACTATAATATCTGAAGAATCTCTGTATAAAAACGGGATAAACATAAAGAGCCCCAGTATGGTTACTTTTAACAAACCCGTTAGCATAGAGGCTATTATGGGTGAGTCTGAAGCCCGACATAGAGGGCAAATACAAAAATTTCAAATTGATATCGCAGCTAAAAATCTAGCTTCTTTAGAGAATACAAAAGACTCTTTTATGGGGCTCCCAAGCGAGCCTTTTGAAATGACTTTTATCGAGAATAAACCCGTAGGTTACAAAGGCATAAACACTTCCGACGAAGCGCACACAAAGGTTTTTCAAGACAGCTGGCATTTCTGGAATTGGTGGGTGCTGCAAACGGGAAACGGAAGATCCAATGTTATTGATCGGTTCTCTTACATTAAAGATGGAAAAAGAGAGTTCCTAAAAAACATACCAACTAAAAAAGATAAAAACACACGAGAGCCTTTGACAGTAGGCGTTAAGTGGCAGACCTGGGCTGGGAAGAACTTCGATAAAAGACAGCGAGAAGAAACTGAAAGGTTGAAGTCAAAGGAAGAAAGAACTGAAGCGGCTATGAGCCTTTCAGAATCGCTCAGAGCTAGGCTAAACGACTCTCCTGTAAGTATGAATATGTCGGCTTTAGATAGAGACTTTCCAAGTCCTGAGACGTTGGCAAGGGAAAACGAACCTACGTTGAAGTACGATACTTTTAGCAACCCGTCGTACATGACGCATTTGCAGTATATGGAGAATAGATTGAATCAGCTTGAGGGGATGCAATCAGCTGAGACAGGAGCCACTCTAACCTACAACCCTAGCGATCTGTCTTTGTTTGATGAGTCAGTATTTGCAAGCACGACTATGGTAGGTCTTGCCAGTAAAGAAGTAAAAGCTACCGAACAAGGTGTCCCTACTCTTAAGGACATGAACACTTTCTTTGATCAGTATAACTTTCTTTTCGAATCAACAGACAACGTAAAGCATTCGGTAACCAAAACTGAAAATGGATGGAAGCTAGATGTAAACCTAGCAGTGTCTGGAAGTATCGAGTCTTTAGCTGAGGAAGCTACCGACGTTCCTCAGAGTAAAGAAGAGTTGATCGAGTTTGTAGAGGCTTTAAATAACGGAGAGAAGTCCACGCCTAAAGACTCTAGAATTATGCCCCCTCGCTACTATCAGCAAAGAGAAGAGAATGGAGCTTTCCAGGGAACTGTGAATTTCCTTAATACATGGCTTGTCAATAAGTATGCTGACGTTCTTAAACTACAAGGACAAGTAGAAGAAGGAAGAGGAGGTGAAGTAAAGCCAGAAGAAAACTTCAAGGAAATAGAACAGCTTATGTATGGACGGTCTCGTGCCGCTATGGAGGACTTAGATGCTTTCATGGAGGAAGCGAAACAGTTTATGATAGTGAACGAGATTACTCACACGGATCTCAGCCAGTTTATGTACGCCTTACACGCAGCTGAAAGAAACGATGTGATTATGGGTAATAGACCAGACCTTGTTAGCGGATCTGGTATGTCCAATGAGCTAGCTCAAGAGGTTTTAGATAACCTAGACTCGCCTGAGATGAGATCAGCGGCTAAGATGTTCCAGGATATCATAGCTGACACACGAAAGACTATGGTTGACGAAGGATTGGAGTCACAGGCAAGGATAGACGCTTGGAATGACATGTATGAAAACTATGTTCCTTTACAGGGTTTTGCTGAAGACGAGATGACGCCCGCTTCAAACGCTTACCCTCATGGAGGTGCTGGGTTCTCTGTATACGGGAGTAAGGTTAAGAAAGCTGTAGGTAGAGAGTCAGAGGCTGCTAACGTGCTGGCTAACATCATTATGCAAAACGCTTTAACTCACCAATGGGCTGAGAAGAATAGAGCGCTACAATCTTTGTATAAGCTAGCTGAAGCCAATGACGCTTCTATGGAGGGTGTGATGCACGTATTAGATAAGGACAACCCGCTTCTTAAAATAAATGATGAAGGAGAGCAGGATCACATGACCCTTGCGGAAATGCATGCTGACCCTCATACAGTAGCGGTTAGGGTAGACGGATCTCAGAAATTCATATACTTCAATGATCCTTATTACGCGTCTGTAATGAACGGAATGACTATGGAGCAGTCCAACACCTTTATTAAGATGTTAAGAGCTCCTGTGTCCTTCTTAAGAGGTGTATTCACCCAGTGGAACCCTAACTTCTTCGTAGGTAACTTTGCAAGAGATATGGGAGCTTCTATCTACAACGCAGAAGCTGACATGGAAGAGGGAGGACTAGGTAAAATAGACCAGAAGGGTTTCCAGAAGCAGATGATGAGTAACACCTGGGGATCTCTAAGAAACCTATTAGGTGAAGCGGTAACAGGTAAAGAAATGGACGCCGAAACTCAACAGTTTTTTGATGAGTGGAGAGAAGATGGCGGTCAGACAGGTTGGAACTATGTTAAAGAGTTAGAGCAAATTGCAGCGGAGCTATCCGTAGAAGCTGACGATTTAAGTAAAGGTCAAAAGCTAAAGCAGAAATTGTTCTCGACCCCTAAGAAGTTCTTGGAATTTGTAGAAGGAGTCAACGATGCTTTCGAGAATAGTATTAGGCTGTCCGCTTACACTACGGCTAGACAACGAGGAGCTACTAGGCAAAAGGCAGCAGTTTTCTCAAAGAACATTACCGTTAACTTTAACCGATCGGGAGAAGCAGGGCCAACCATCAATGCCATCTACTTGTTCTTTAACGCTTCTATTCAAGGGAACGTAAGAGTTTACAACTCTATATCTAAAGTCAAGCCTGCACAGCGTCCTGACGGGTCCACTAGAGAGTGGTATGAAAGAGCTTCTAATCCACAGAAGATCGCTGCTGGAATGACAATGTTTTCGGGTATGCTAACGTTAATAAACCTAGCTCTTAGCGGTAAAGACCCAGAAGATGATATTTCTTGGTACGATAAGGTTTCTGAGTACGATAAGCAGAGGAATATGATTATCTGCTATGGCAAAGAGAGAGATAACTTCTTGAAGATACCGCTTCCTTACGGTTTCGGGCTGTTCAATAACGCGGGTCTTGCTTTAGCTGAGACCTCTACAGGGCATAGAACGCTCGGAGAAGCTACTATGTTCTTAGGTAGCTCTGCTTTTAACTCTTTCTCTCCTATATCTTTTGGAGGTGAGGTTGACAACCCAGGTACTTTTGTCTTGAGGTCTGCTTCTCCTACTGTATTCAAGCCTTTCGTTGAGATGGCAGAAAACAGAACGTACTTTGGTTCTATGATTACAGGAGAGCAGCTCCCGTTCGGAACGCCAAGACCTAACTCTGAATTGTCTTTCAGATCTCCAGACGCATTGCGAGAATACTTCCAATGGATGAACCAAGCCACAGGAGGTTCCGAGTACACAAGCGGAGATATAGACCTAAACCCTGACTATGGATGGTACTTGTTTGAGTACTTAGTGGGTGGTACTGGAGACTTTGTTCTAGATTCAGGTAAGCAGGCAAGGAATATGTACGAGATGTCTAAGAGGTCTTTAAATAAGGCAAAAGAATCTAAAGATGTAGGCGAGCTTATTAAGGCTTTAGGTTACGGATTCTCTGACGAGGGGCAAGTTAAGATTAACTACAATGACGTACCAATTATTAAGAAGATCTACGGAGAGGCTTCACCTTTCTACGACATTGCAGCCTTCAAAGAGAACGACGCCAACGTAGGACAGCTTTACAGAGAGATTCAGAACAATAGCATTATTGATGAGCCAGGAAGATATAATGGCATTCAGGCGCTGAAGGAAGAATCTAAAAAGGTAAATAAGGAACTAAAAGCTTTAAGAGCTGCCCTGAAAAAAGCTAGAAAAGTCGATGACTATATCGACCGTCAGAATCAGATTTGGGAACTCCAAGAAATGATGAGAGGCACTATGGCTAGATTTAACAAGAAATACAAAACGTTACGTGGAGAGTGAAAAGAAAATCAGAGACACTAAGCTAGGGGTATGGTTAAAGGCCAATGCCCCTGGCGTTCTCTCGACTGTAGGGGATTTACTTCCTGACAGTGGCGCTCTTGGCGTTGTAAAGAATCTGTTAAACAAAGAGCCAGGCGTGGATCCTGCGGCGGCTCAAGCAGCAGTTCAAGCTGAGATCGAGTATCAGAATAACGTATCCCGTAGGTGGGAGGCTGACATGGCTAGCGACGTTAAGCTCGCTAAGTTGATTCGTCCAGCGGTTCTAATCGTGCTTATGGTTTTCTTTATGGCGATCATGGTGTGGGACGGCCTAGACGAAACGTTTATGCCTAGAGAGAGTTATATCTCTTTGCTAGAGATCCTTATGCTTACTGTCTTCGGAGCTTACTTCGCTGGGAGGACTATAGAAAAAACTAGAAAATAAGAAAGGGGCCGAAGCCCCTCTCCCTTTAAGGTAACGTAACCCCGCACGATGTCGGTGTAACTATACAAATATAGTCAACCTTCGCAAACAGCACAGTTAAGGATGTCTCGCCCTACTTGCTGAGCCATATTAGCTCCTCGCTGGTAGTACAACGTCTTAACGCCTAGCTTCCATGCTTCGATCACGAGCTTGTTAACGTCTTTCAAGGGGACCTCGTCTCCAATCATAACGTTAAGCGATTGCCCTTGGTCAATGTACCTTTGCCGATCAGCTGCTTGCTGGATGACTTCCATCTGTGAAATCTCACCGAAGGTCTTGAAGATGTCTTTCTCTTCTTGACTTAAGAAGTCTAAGTCCTGCACAGATCCACCAGAGAGCATAATCTGTCTCCACACCTCCTGGGTATCCATATCCTTCTCAGCTAACAGGTCTTTTAAGTATGGGTTCTTATAAGTGAACTTACCCTTAGCTAGGTCCTTAGTGAAGTAGTTAGACTGTAACGGCTCAATAGAAGGCGATACCTGCCCTAGGATGAACGAAGACGACGTAGTAGGGGCAATAGCCATACGTGTACTGAAGCGCTCTCCATACCCCTTTAAAACGGCTGGCTCTCCTTGACTCTCGGCTAAAGCTTCGCTCTGGCTTCGTGTCTCTGTGTCGATAACCCTAAACATCTCTTTGTTTATGAGTCTAGCTGTAAGGCTTTCGAATGGGATACGCTTACTCTGTAAGTAAGAATGATATCCTAGAGCCCCTACTCCGATACTGCGATGATCCTCGGCAAAGCGGACAGCCTTCTCTAAGAAAGGAACGCCTGATGCTTTTTCGACGAACTCAGAATATACGGCTTCTAACAGGTTAGTTAGAACTCTGACTGCGTTTGTACCCTTCCATTCGTCATAATGCAATAGGTTCATAGATGATAAACAGCAAACGAAAGACTTATCCTCGTCGGTATACTCCATGATCTCAGCACAGAGCTGCGAGTGCTTGATCTCCATGTCTTGGTCTTTATACCACTGAGGCTTGCCATCGTTGACGTTGTCAGTGAAGAAGATATACGGGTAGCCTGTCTCGCTGCGCTTCTTATGGATCTTAGCCATAATCTCACGCTTCTTGACATCGCCTCCAATCATCTCTTCCATCCAATAGTTAGGAATGCATACAGCCATAGAGATGTCCTGGATAGGATGCCCTTCACTACGTACTTGCAAGAACTCTTCGATGTCTCCGTGATCTACGGGGAGGTAAGCCGCCCATGATCCTCGTCGCACCTTGCCTTGAGAGATTACATTCGTTGTCGTGTTAAACAACTCCATCATAGATACAGCGCCGTTAGTCTCTCCGCCTGTAGATATCTTAGCCCCACGAGGACGGAGTTCACCAAAGTAAGTGGCTGTACCGCCACCGACCTTACTCATAGCTCCGATCTCAGCGTTACCGCGAAGGATGTCAATGACGTCGTCCTGAAGCGTAGTCCCATAGCAGGAAATAGGTAGGCCTTTCTCTTTACCGAAGTTTACCCATACGGGTGTCGATAGGCTGAACCAGCCCTTAGACATACAATGCTCGAACTCATCGGCAAAACCCTCCATCTGAAGGATCTCTTCTGCTCGCTCTGCGATCTCACGTACACGCTCCTCAACGGACTGCCCTTCGTCGAGGTATCCTCGCTCCATAAATGTTCGAGTCTCTGGTGTTACCCAGTAAAATAATTGCTTGTCCATTAGAATAATTCGTCTGCGTTAAATGATTTGTTGTTCTTTGTGTAATCGATAGGCTTCTTGTGAAAGAAGTCAGATAAAGCTGAGGCATACACTTCCTCATCCATCCATTCGGTCTTCTTGAGGATATCTAAGTTCACATCAAACTGAGGATCGATACCGATACGCTCCATGCTGATGTTGACTCTGTTCTTCAAGTAATTGTTTAAGATACTGTCGCTAAGGAACTCATTCTCAAAGCCTTGCAGGATCCAGTCTATAAGCCTTCGCTCTGCAATCATAGCTTCTTTAGCTTCGTCTGCGATACGCGCTTTAAGCTCGTCGTCAAACAGCTCAGGATGTTCAAGGCGAATCTGATTGATCAGCGCCATACCTCCTTCTGCATGAAGGTTCTCTTCCTTACTTGTATACTGAACTACATTCGCTGTGTCTTTCATGACAGCCTTGAACCTATTGAACCCAAGGATGGTATAGAACTGACTGAAGAGCGATACGTTCTCAGTGAACAACGTAAACAGGATCAAGCTGTATAGCACTTGCTTACGGTCATCTTCGTATACCTTATCTACATATTTGTTGAGGTATTGTACTCGGTTGTTTACGAACTCATGATCGAGCAACGTAGTGAACTCATCCTCTAGCCCTAGCTTGGTTAGGATCTCTGAGTACGCACGAGAATGGATAACCTCTACACCTCCGAATACAGCACCCATATCAGCAATCTCTGGTTTAGGCAGAAGCTGTCCTATGTTAGCCCAGTACGATTTAACCGCTACCTCTACCTGAGAGATAAGCAGGATCGCTCGCTTGATAATACCTCTCTCCTCTTCAGAGATAGATGTAAAGTAGTCCTGCACATCAGACTTAAAGTTGAACTCGTTATGAGTCCAGTGCGATGCCCACATAGCATTGATTAGTGGGTCAGTTATTTCAGAATAGTCAAAGGGCTTGTAGCTCAGCCTCTTTTCAAAGATTGAAGTCATGGGGGAATGGGGTAATAAAAAATTTAAACGCGGACTACTAAGGTAGTCAATAGTCCGTAAAGTACTTCCACACTCTGTACGTCTCTAAACGTCTTAAGTCTGGAAGTTTTAGACTGGTTATAATATCTAACCTGTCTTTTCTTTGGTACTTTTTAAGGTACGCATTTGCTTTGTTTGTGACGAGTGTATCCTCTACATTCTCTTCGCAAAAAAGTCTTAACTCCTCTCGGTCAACAACACTAAAGCCTCCTTCTTCGGGCATATCGAAAGCGATAATCTGTGCGCTTCCATACATCCAGCCAGGGTTGCCCCCGACGTTTTTAAACTCGCACCAAATCTCATCGGGCATGTTGTTGCCTTTTACATCAACGCCCCACCTTCCTTCCTTTCCTTCGTATGTCATCCAATAGTCAACGTGCAGATGGACATCGTCCTTGCGGTTGGCTTTAGTTACTTGAAGGTTAAGCGCTCTAGCGGCGCGAGCAAATCGTACTTCAGCGACTCTTCCTGTTGAACCCGAATAAGCTTTCCTGTTCTGACTTATCATCTGTATTGGCTTCAAAATGTTGGTATGAAGCCTCCTTGATAAGGTCTAGCTCCTGATTCATAGCGACCCGCATGCCAGATATCATATTGGCTACGTTCCCTGGATCCAATCGCGGATCCCCATCGAAATCAAAGAGCTCTTCGTAGAACTCAGTTATTAAATCATGAAGCCTGACCGTCGCAATCCTATACGTTGCGCCGAGCTGCTCCTTTGTTAGTTCCTTTCCCATTGTCTAGTTTTTTTATTACTTCAATTGCTTGTGCAATCTGATGTCTATTCTTACAGATGAAGAGAGCAGGAACGGGCTTACCCAAGTCCATGAGATGTCTCAAGAAGAGTTTCCATCGCATAGGGAAGTCATGGTGAGAGGGCGTGTACCCTTTAGTCTCTATGATCCAGCTTCCATCTAACGCCAAGAAGTCGGGGGTATACCTGATAGGAAGAACAATGGCGTTGCTCCTATCTGATAAATCTTTGCCCTTTGCTGTCATCTTAAAGTATGTCCCGTCGTATCTAAACTTATCGACTAAGACAAACTCCTCGGTTTCATAGGCAAATTTTATCCCCGATTCAGCTAAAAGGTCAGCGCAGGTTTTCTCCAACCCGCTCTTGTATTTACCTAAATTTTTCTTTTTGGCGGATTTCCTTTTGGGGGTTCCGTTCTTGCTTCGCTTCACATGGGTAAGTTACAGCTTAATTCTGTAAAAACGACTCGTTTGAGGAAAGGTTGAAGACTTTATACTCTTTAAACTGTAAACCAATGGGTTGGAACAGCTCCTTCTGAGTATGATTTAACCGAAAGGCTGTCCTTGATGTGTTAATAGTAAAGCGTATTGGGTCTTCTAGCGCAGTTGGCTCACCACCTGTCTCAACATCACGAACCTTACGGATGTGCCATTCAGTCGTCTTCCGCTCATTAAAGTCAGGATGCTGAACCCTACGGTGTACCGTAATGAAACAGTCCGATCGGTTAACAAACTTACCTCCGCCTTCTGTGTCTTCAGCGAAGGGAGCAATAGGCAGTCCGTCAGGCCCTTTCCTACGTTGTGCTTCAGTGACAGCATGCATGTTAAGCCAAACAGCTACATTATGTGCGGTAGAGAACGTAAGGAACTCAGAGGCAGCCTCGTAGTGGTAGTCATGTACACCTATGCTGCTGTTCTTCATGTCCAGCTTCAGGCTGTTGTAGGGATCAACGAATACACCGTCTACGGGCTGTTGCTTCAAGATCTTCTCAAGGAATACGATGATGTCAGAATAGCTGTACACTTGCTTGTTGCTGATCACTGTAAAGTGCTCATTAACCCACTTGTACGCCTCCTTACGTTGATCGTATGTCATGGCATCAATAGGGCGGTTCACAGCAAATTGCATAAGAGTCATCTTCAAAGAAGCTGTTCGGTTTTCTGATGAGTATACAACCCACTTCCATCCGTGCCGTACTGCTGAGTTGACCATCATATACAGAGCCATAGTAGTCTTTCCTACGTTGGAGTGACCATTGATGATAGTGAACTCTTTCTTGTAACGGAAGTACTTGTCAAGTGTCTCATCGCCAGTGTCTAAGCCCACTTCGATTCGACCGTTAGCATAGTCGTCAATCCATCGGAAGTCCTCATCGTCAGACGATATGAAGGACATGTCTCCGTCGTTTACTAGCAGCTCGCGCTGAGCTTCCTTCTCGTCGGATAGCGTAGCCCTGATTGGATCTTGCTTGCCCTTCTCTATGCCCTCGCGGATAGTCTTGTATGCATGGTCTTCTGAGTCGATATCACGCTTCATAATCTCTCGCACTAAGACACGGACAGCCTCGTCTTCCTCTATCCTTCCTGCGGCTATGTAACCCCCAACAAGCCTAGCAGCTTTCAATAGCGTAGCATGCTTGTCCCCATCGTCGCATTGACGGATCATACGGGAGGCTAGATTTAACTTTAAGTAATCGGTGTAAACACCTGACTTAGAGACAGCTACCTGTGATTCGCTCAACTCAGATGCAAATGCACCAAACACATTGGACTCATCGTTGATGGTTAGCTCTGGGTCGAAAGACTCAAAGCAAGCTCTTGATTCATTGATGCCTGACTCGTCTACCTCTAAGTCGTACTGCTTGTGAAAGTATGTACGTAGAGCGCGGAAGTGATCACGGTGCCTTTCAGGATTGGATATACGTACTAGAGCTTTGAGCCCATCACCAGACGGTGAAATCCAGCAGCTATAGACGTAAGGATCCGTACCGAGTAGCGCTTTGGACGTCGCAACATCGATGTGATCGAAATCCAAAACAATGTATCCGCTATGCTTGAGTAGAGAATCGTCTGCCCTATCCTTGAACTCTCCGCTGAATAAGACGACGGGGAGTTTCTTCTTGAATTCTTTATCGCCACTGCGAATAAGTTCAATCGTTGGCGCAGAAGTCCCCTCCTGGATCCGCTTGAGCGCCGTCGCCAGGTTGATGTGATGCGGTTTGTCTTTCTGGAATACATTCTGGAATATTGTTACTTTCATTTCTTAATTTCATTGCTTGTGTTTCGTACCAGTTCGCTTTTTCTAGCTCCCTTTCCATAGGCTGATTAGGTTTCAGTCCTGCTCGCATCCTGTATTTGAATGCATTCATCTCGCAAAAAGCGATGTACTTGTCCTTGCCCCATATGTCAATCATCATCTCCCATACCTCTTTGGATGATCGCTGATAATGCTGTGGGTTAATAAAGCTGTCGTTTTTCATATTTTGCTATTTACGTATCCTACAATTTTTTTAGACCTTATCCTTTTAATTGTTACTCTCTTTTCAGACTTGTAAGTCTTGCCATAGAACTCCAACTCAAGGCGGCTTATCGTTCTGTTGTCTTTGAGCATGATCTCCAACGGGTCATCATGGTTGCTGACTATCCATACAGGTAAGTCGAATTCACGCTTGCCTTTCTTAAAGGACGCGTCAGCTGTCATGTAGTATATCGGAGGTAAGCTTGACATAGAATTTTCTTTTTAAGTTTTCGCCTATCCACTTCAGTGAAACCACCTTAGGGGATCGACATACGTTACCGTCGAGCAGTACGCAATTGTCACCTTGCTTGTTTGCTATACATAGAATCAGGTAATGCTCGTGATTGCCAGGAAGCACTACATCCATATTGCTATTGTAGTCCGTCATCAGGACACCAAAGGTGTATGTTTTGCCGTCCCTACTAGCGGAGAAAGAAAAGGGGGAGAGGAACTTTACGTCCCTCAACCCCCATTCCAATCTAGCATACAACCCGAAGGGTTTAGAAGGGTAGGTCGTCAGCTTTTGCTGCTCCATCCTTTGCTTGTGTGTTCTGACGTTCCTGAGCAGCTGCGCTGTTAGGATCCCAGATACTTAGACACGGCTTACCGTTCTTAGACATAAACATTTTGAAACGTGCGTTACCGCCTCGTCCCTCTTCGTCACGCTTTGTCAGGTACTGATCAAGGATGTCCTTGAGTTCGTTGTCCTTTAGGCGGAATGTCCAAGACATCAACTCGCCGTTGTCATTAAAGTTAGGCTCATCGGCCCAACCACATAGTACGCTTTCGTACTGCTTTTTTTGTTCACTCATCATTTAATTATATTGGTGATTAGAAAATGTATTACTGTTAAATAGCAGACAAACTTAATTGCCTTGTAGACGTTCTTATACTTCATACTTCAAGTAATCAGTTACAGGGTTATAGTCTTTCTCAAGAAAGTTTTCGATTCTCGCTACGGCGTTGGTGAACTTCATGCCTCCAACAAATAGCGTTTCATCTGTACACTTAACCAGAGCGGGAAGGTACGGATAAGTTTTCTCCTGTACAACCCAATAGAAGTCTTTTATGTTAAAAACCTTGGTGTATATGTACGCTTGGATGTCGTAAGAGAAATCTCTAACGCTGTATCTAAACTTCTCTACGCTCTTGGATGACTTGCTATCGCTGATGAATCCATCGCCTAAGCAATCAAGGAATCCTTTTACTTGAATCCCTTCAAGCTCCTCGGTGAATCCAACTTGATAATCCCCTTGTAAGTGAGATTGTAGCAAGCCGCAAGCATCGAGGCGGTCGATCATATCGTTAGCCATTCGCCAGTCATCGGGAGAGCAGATAATCTTTCCTTGTTCAGCGTATTCTGATTCGACTTTATCTTTTGCTTCCTTGTACTCTTTAGTGAGTGAAGGCTTCTTAGAGTCTTTCGTCTTGTCGCTGCACTCGGATAAGATCTTGTCTTGCGAGAGGATAACGTATTTGTCCATAGCTAGGTCTCGTTCGAACAATAGCATGTCATACAAAGTCCCGAAGCTAAGAGCGTCAGACTTGTACTTAAGTTCGCCTTTCATGTAGCGATCGAACTGAGCCATATCGCCTAAGGCTTGCTTGAGAGAAGAGTAAGACAAGTGTGACTTGCCATAACGCTCCATTAGTTTTTCGGGTATATTCATATTTCTAGTATTGGTTCTGACCAGTAGTCGGGTTTGAACGACGTAGACCAATTGCCTACGCCGTCGTATTGTGTTAATTCAACCTCGCCTCTGAATTCATTGCACTTAGTGAAGTACAAACCTTCAGCAAGGGGTTGTTTTTTTGATGCGTTAACCCACTCGAATTTTTTGGTTAATCGGATAAGCTCCGATCTACGCTCATAGTATTCTCGTGTGGCTTTCTTCGTCATCTTCATCGCACAAACTTTCCGAGCCCAGCCACTTGCTTTTCGCTAAGCTGCTCCCCATACTTAGCTGTAATAGCTTCGAAGGCTTTCTTCTTGTCTGTCTGTGACTTGATGTAAGCAACAGCCTTGTCCATGATGTTAGCCTCTACAACGGCCTCTGCTGAGGCTTCGTGCTTAAAGTCAGGCTTCGCAGGAGGCTTCTCTTTAGAGTCTTGCTTTGCAATAGCGTCAGCTACTTCGTTAGCAGAAGCAATCGATGTGTCGATACCGATACCTAGCATAGCTAACGCACGGCCAATAGCCGATGTCTCGCAATTCTCTACATAGCTCGTCTTGTTGATGTTGCTACTGCCTTGCACCTCGTGAGCATGCCCAGTAGATATAATGCGGTTGCTTGCATCTACTATCGATGCTTTACATACACACTGCGCATCGTCCAACATAGTGAAGTCTGTAATTAGACTCCAGTTTTTGTATTGGTCTTCTTGGCGGAAGAACTTGATTCGTTCGTTGACTTCAACGTACTGTTTGCCACGAATGTTCGTGGTCTTGAATTGATAATTACTCATAACTCTGTTTGGGTGTTTAATTGTTTTTCTAAATTTTCTTTTTCTTCAGTCAGGAAATCAATCCTTTCGTTTATGTTTTTGATCTTCTCGCTAGCACCTTGCCTACCTAACACTTTACGTGCTATACCAAAGGCAGTCTCATGCAGGTCTCGATATCCTTTCCAATACATAAGCCAATCTCCGTGATTCCTTTTCATATGAGCTACTGTCGATCGGTTTTTACCTACAACAGAAGCCACCTGTTCTTGTACGCCATAGTCAAGCATCGCTACGGCTAATGCCGCCCTTGCTTTGACTTGGTCTTGCTGCCTAGTCTCATTACGCACTAATCCGATTGTACTGTAATACATATCAGCGCAGTGCATCATTGCTTCGTTTCTATATCCGCTCATAAAGTTAAATTGTTAATGTGTTAAAGTCAAGAAAAAAGACATCTTTGTTTCTCAAGGCTCTCTAACGTGTGTAGTGTAACTAAAAATGATGATAGTGAACTACATACAAGCCTGTTACAGGTTCTCCCTGCACACCATACGATGCCTTTCCAGTCAGCGTTCTGACCGTTCTATGATGATGGATCGAATACGAGTGTACTCAATCATCGTGTCTATTACGCTTTGATATCTGTCAGCCATGTCCACTAGGTTGACTTCATTAAGGAACTCACCTTCTGCTTCCATTACCTCCTCTATGTAAGTAGCAGCTGACTCTTCAGAGAAGACACCGAACTGATGTAGTAAATCGTGTACTGGCATTTGCATCCAGGCGTTTACATCGTGTTCTATGATATCCTCTTTTAAGAATACGCTAGCTACGGCAGACGATTTGATTTCTGGGTCGGACTGAGTCGCTACGATTTTGATGGCTTCTACGTTAGTCATGTTGTGTTTCATAAATTAAAATTGCATAAGGGTCTCGGTCGGTAGCATATGCTCCTGACGGGGTGTAGAAAGTCTGTCCGTTGACAACGTATTGCCACAGTTGGTGTGTTACTTTTTCAATCATTTAAATCCATATTTTTGTCCGTCTTCATACAATGTTTTTAATTTAATATCTAACGTTCCGTCATAGTAATCGTCGGGAGGTGAGTTCATTAGCTTCATGAAACTCTCAAAGAGTTTCTCTGCGTCGGCTTGCCTAGTTAGCTTGCTGTGTACTTCGGGGAAGGCTTGTTGTAGTTCAGTCATTTGTTTTATTTTTCATTCGTTCTTCGTAGGCTTTTTTACCCATTCTAAAGGCATCATAACACAGACCTGTTATTGCTGAAGATGTACCTTTTCCTCTCCCTGGCATTTTATCAGGTAAGCTTCTAAATTTAATACAGTCGTTACCAAGTTTTGTTACCCTCATAATGGAAGTAAATATCCCTTTTGGCATTTCAATTGTAACTGTGTGTTCATTTTCGGTCAACTCGTAGGGATATGTTTCGAAGTCAAGTTCTGTTTTATTCATCTTAATTATTTGTTTCCGTTCTTAAAAAACCATTCAAGGTTGTTATCAATAGTCGTCGCAAGTGCAGTCAGCTGATCCGCCAACCACGTATAAACTTCTGTCATCTGTAAAGATTAAATTGTATTCACCATTGCTAATTACGTTTCCATTCCAAGAGTTAATCCAGTCAGGGCGGTGCCTAGGGTTAAATTGTATGCGGTAGTCATGGTCATTGACCTTGAGCCTATTGGCAGGCAGTATTTGGACAGCTTCACACTGTATCCATGCACACACTGTCTTGCAAGCACCTTCGTGAATCTTCTTGGCGGTAGATGGCTGAACCTTTAGGGTAGCATTCATCATAGCAATTTGATTTTCTGATGGGTTGACATAAGACACGGTGTCTGTTTCTGTGTTTTTGATTTGCCACTCCATAAAGTGTGCGCCTCGTCCGAGGTGGAATCTTACTTTGTACATGAGATTTTGTTTTTATAATTTCGTTTTACTTCGGTGTATACATGGTTAGCCCACTCGTTAAAGTCTTTCGGGGGGTTCACGGTTACGCTTGATCGTACACATACTATTGTTTTCTTCCCCATTGCTTGTCTCTTGGTTCTTCGTCGAATACCACCATGCTGTCGTCATAGCTTGGTGTGTTCCTCACGATAGCCTGTGCTTGTTCTCGTGTAAGCCCATCCATAAGTGTCTTGGGTCGTTTGTTCCAGTCTTTGTAGACTCGGTATACTGCGTAGTTAGTCATCGTTATTTAGTTTAAGTTCACTCCCTAACAGAGATTCGAGATACTTGATTCGTTTTTGCTCGTTCCTGATTCTGTGTTTCAACCGATACATTTCTGAATCAAAAAATAATTTGAATGTGTTTTCACTCTCGCTTTTTTTAGTGAAACTCCATTTTTTCTTGAAGTCTTTGAAGCTGTCGTTTTCTTGACGCTCTACATAAGCAAGCTCGCTTAAGCAATCGTCTTCGTGTTCTTTGGTTAGCTCTACCATAGCTGCATTGACGAGGCTCTCGATTTTCTTCCAGTCTATTTCCTCATTAGGAAATAAATTGTCAAGGTCGTCTCTTTCTTCTGGGCCTAGCTCATCAGTCAATTGATTTAAGTATTCAGCTCTCAAAGGAATGGGTTCGTTAATTATAATCATCTCTGCTGGAGTTCCGTCCATAGTTGCGTCTCCAACCATGTCTATAAGAAACTCTAAGAATGTCCCGTTAAGGCGTTTCTCGCTCCATTTCTTGTTCTTAGACCTTTCGCATATGTCTTTAGTTGATTGTGACCAACTCCCCATAGGGCTGTTGATGAATGTTTGTGTTTTATTGTTCATATTAGTCATCGCTTTTTAATTTAAGTTCACTAATGGTTATGCTATTTAGTGATTTGATTCACTTTTGAATGCGTTCAATATATCGGTGTCGATTATCTCACCACTCTGATTAATGATTCCGTCCTCTATGAAGGATCGTGCTTGGCGTTGATACGCCCCCTGAAGGTGTAGTATGTCTCCCGTCTTGATGAGGTAGGCATACATCTCAAGGACATCGAATCCGTGTAGGTTTCCTGATTCGTAGTCCATTATTTTATCTACTATATTCATAGTGCTTCGATTAGTTCTCGCGCTTTCATGTTAGCATATGTGCGCTGTTGTGTTGATGTGCCAGTACGTTGTGGTGTAGGGCATTCGATGGTGAAATCATCAGTTACATAGGCTGACGCACCTTGTTCGATGCTGAAAGCAAGCTGCTTGATGTGTTGTTCTTTACGTTCGTGTGTCATTTTGCAAATTGTTTATGTTGTTCGTGTACTTCATTAAAGTCAATGTCTTCAGAGAGAGCAATCTCTTTTCGCTTCGTGTTGGTGTTCAGACCACCATGAAATTTTGGTAAGCGGTAGCAGTGGATTGCTACATCGTCTGCATCTATGAATGTGTGTGATCGATAGTACACACCAGCTACAAACTCTTGGTACATTTCAAGGTCAACTGTTGAGTCTCTACCCAACCAATCCATTGATTCTTGAATCAGCCCCATGTCAGTAGGTAGGTAGTTGCCTTTGCCAGAGGCATCGTCATACATAGGGTCGTTGTCCATTTGATTCCAACAGAACCATTCGGCGATGACGTTGTCTGCGTCTCGACCTGTATCCCATGTAGGGTTTACTTCTACTATCCGAAGGATAACGACGTCACTCTCGTCGTCATTACGAACGATGAGGAACTCGTCTCGGTCGGCACTAATGATAACCTCGTCGTGAGGTGCTTCAGTGTATACTGAGAGCCATTGTGATTGGTCTTTAACCGCAGACGCTTTGTCTTTGTGGAAGTAGCATTCTGTTTCGGAATACCCTTCGGCTGTACCACATACTCCGTGGATAAGTGCATATATTTTCATTGTAAAAGAGATTTAGATAATGTCGAATTGACACTGCAAAGATAAGGGATAGTTTTCGTAATTCCAAATTTATTTTGTAACTGACTGAAAATCAATCCATTTGAATAGCAACTCGCTTGCTTCTTTTAATTCCTTTCGTAGTTCAGGTGAGTCACCTTCCATAGACACGGGACACCATGAGTCGAACTCAAGTTTACGCGCTTGCTTGTCAAGCATATCTATGGGTGAGTCGTTGAGGTGGGCGAGGATCGCCTGAGGCAATGCCTGCCCGATGTGTTGTTCAAAGTTTGTCATTGTATTGTTTTTCTTCTATGAGTATATCAAGGAAGGTTTGGTTTGCGCCCATCACTAGCTGTCTAGTCAACTGCTCAGTCATGCCTAGCAATTCGATGATGTTCTCCAACGTCTCACCGTCTGCATCATCTAGGTTTGTTACCGAGTCCATTATTAGTTTTGCTTTTAAGACGTCTTCTCGCGTCAGTTGTTCTTTGTGATTCATAGTCATTGTTCAATTTGGTTCTTAAAAGGTTGGATGTTGTCTATTGTGTTGTCAGGCCCGTCGAAGGTCAGGAACGAGAGGGGGTACATTCGCTCAATCAGCATCTCTTGCGTTACGTCGCTTGCATCCTCTTTGTCATGGTCAATCGTAATTGCCACCGTGTAAACAGAATTGTATTTTTTCATAGTCGTGGTAAAAAGTGTTCGTTATCTTGTAGCATACCGAACACATCGTGTAGGATATCCCGTGAATTAATGAGGCTGTTCTCTTGTGTTAGTTTTTCCACACGTTCAGCCCACTCTATAAAGCTTGTCATTACTTGTTCATTCATCATCTTGGTTTTGTGTGATTGTGTATTGTTCTATAAATTTTACTGCTCCACGATATACCTTAGATATCATTGGTTCTTTCTTGTCTTCAGGATTGTTCCCGCTGAAAAAGATTCTATCTCCGATGTGTGGGTCTACCCATACAAATCCGTTACCGATTGTAAAGTCATTTGTATTTCCCCAATCATCAGTCAAGTCATTTATCTTTTCCACCACGGGCATCAGCCAATCCCATGAGGTATGGAATGCTAACATATCAGTAGGTGTAGGTGGATGTCTATTTTCTGCATCATCATAACACATTGTTCCATCATCCCCAAATTCCATCCCCATAAATTCTGCTATTCGTTTATTGTTCATCATCTTGGTTTTCTAATCGTCCAATTAACTCATCATGGATAGCGTTGATTGCATCAGCAATCTTTTGCTTACCACCTTTAAGTCCGAAGTACGCCTTGACATCGCCAATCTTCCACAAGCGGTGCGGCTTCATACCTATCTTGGCATAGAGGCTTACATCTCGTCGTGTAATCATCAGGTTGTATAAGCACCGAGGTGTCGGTGTACCTTGGATGTTCATCGTAGGTCGGTTCTCGTCATGTAACTCCTTCCAAAAAGGGGCGGAGCTATCTACCTTCTGCATGAAGGCTAGGGCTTGTTTATCTGTCATCATTGTACTGTAATTTCTTCGATTAATATTTTGATATTCTCATCGTACTTACCTTCGAAGTAGATGTGTTCGTCGCTCTGACTGTGGATCTTGCGGATATAGTCGTGATACGAGGCGAGTAAAGCATTGAACGTTTCTAAAGCTTTGCTTTTGTTAGCGAAGAGTTCTGTTTCGCACTCGTCAAGTAACCAACTAAGTGTGTGGACTGCATATATTTTCATGTGTTAGAGATTTAGAGAAAAATACCCCCTACTTATAGGTGAGGGGGTGGAACCCTGAGATGTATTTACTAGTCTGCTCGGTTTCGTCAGATGCCCATCTCTCGGCTGTTGCTGTTGGCTTTGTTTATCCCTTCTATCCGCGCTTTCGCACTCAGTGGTTCAGGTATCTACTTAGCTGACCTACCTGATTTCGTAGTCAGTACCATTGTGCCATAGACAGGATTCGAACCTGCTCCTCCACCTCTTGCAAAGTGGTGTGCTATCCATTACACCATACGGCTTGCGGGCTACGCCCCTCGTGAGTAGCTTTCTCACGACACATCGCTATGTTTTTTAGTAAAACAGACTCAGTAAGTTATCGTAGACATCTTCGTTGTCCTCTTTGAGGAGGAAGCTTGAAGGTATAGGGTTGAGCGATGTGCTGTCCTTGTACTCCTCCATAGCCGCCTTGATTGCCTTCTCTTCAGAGGTGGCATATACGCTATTCCATCCTCCACCTTCAAAGGTGAAGATATATTCTTTTCGTTCGCTCATGTTTGTACGTGGTATATTCGTGCAGTTGGTGACTGCTCGGTTGCAAGTCGAATGATTTCACCTCGGATGAAGTCTTCATCTTCAGGGGTGTTCTCACCATACGTCTGTAATTGACGCTCGGCGAAGTAATCGACCTTGGATTGGTCTTTCGTGATTACCATGTGGTAGGCAATCTTAGGCAAGTAGCCATTAGCATATTTCATGAGAGAGAGATTTTGAGTTGGCAACATTGCCGATACAAAGATAAGACAGACTTTTCGATATTCCAAATTTAATTTCTAAACCGCTGATTCTGAAGGGATTACAACGACTCCATCCACTTGGTCTGAGTAGCACCAGTGTCCATTGTTGAGTGTGAGTACATAGTTCGCATCGAGCGCAACTGCATCCACCTCATCCCCGTATTTCTCGCGAGGGAACTCCGTGATTTCGATTCCCGTTACGGATGCGATTGTCTGTGGGTCACTCCCAAATCCGCCTCGGTATAGGACTTGCGAGCCTCGCTTTATGAGGCGTGTATTTGTAAATTTCGTATTCATTGTTCTATTTTTTCTCCTGTTTTTGTGTTAATCCAGCATTCACGCTCCTCATCCCACGCTTCATCAGCGTGTATGATTTGCTCTAACTCGCAGATTTCCATAGCATCTACTTGCTCTTTCGTTAAGTTCATTTCGGCTCCGTACATCTCGTACACCGTATCCCATATGGTTTTTTTCATGTTGACATTATTAAGAATGGATTTAAAAATTTGTTTGGCTTAGGACGCTCCCTCGGAGGATCGTGTGGTATGATACCCCTGCATTGAGCCTCTAAGCGATTGCATATAGCCCGAAGGAACAGCTTATACTCCTCGATATTCATATCGGCTCGGTAATCAGGTACTTCGTAATCATTCATACTGACTCCCATTTAAAATCGTTATAAGCCTTTTGACTTCTAAAGAACTCGTATCGGGAGTTACGCTCCCAAAGTGACCTACAAAGCGTTAGCTTTGACCATTCACCTGATTCAATTGATTTACCATAAAGGTAAAGTTCGTCTTCGTGGTATAAATTCATGCTTTCTTCGTTTTTGCAGGGTTAGGAATGTCTTTGTGGTTGGCAAGGTCGAACATAGCATCCTCGTCACGCTGGATACATCTGTCCATCGCTCTTACACTTGCAAGAGTCCCATCGTCATGCTCACTGTCTGTGAATATCTCAGCAATGTCGAAGACAACAGCACCGTCGGAATCAATCCAAGTTCCGATACTTATAGTATCGTCTTTGTCTTTTTCCTTGCAGATGGCTTGCGCTTGCTCCATGTATCGCATCCATACAGAACGGAACAGATTCGGAGTACAAATTTCCTTCGGAAGCTTGACTTCCTCCCATAAACCGCCAACTACATAGCCCTCGGTTGGTATTTCATACCAAAAAGCATCTTTCGTAGTCACGGTCGATCCCCCGTCCATCATGGTCTTGCCATAAGCCAAGCGGCAAGCCGCATCAAATATTAGTCTATTCATCGTTTTTGAATTGTTTCTGCTACTATGTAGCAAATTGCTAGTCCGTATATGGACATGATTATTGTGAAAATTAACATCTAGTTTAAGTTTATACTCTTATAGAGTATTTATGAGGTCTTCCAATCTCATCTGCTCATCGCAAGTGAGTGCATCCCATTGGGATGTGTTACGGACTACGTCCATACCAAAGAATTGAACATCGTTGAACAAAGCGTTCATAGACGCTTGCTTGTTTCTCTTAGGAGAATAGGTGATTGTGCCGTGCATGGCTTAGAGATTTAGAATGCGATAGCTGAATTGCCATCGGCGATACAAAGGTAAGACTTAACTTTCGAAAAACCAAATTTAATTTTATACCCTTTAGGGTAATTAGTCAATGACATCGTATGTCTCCCATGTAGGGGAATCATCACGCCAACACACCACGGTGTGCGATTCAAGCGCAGGCTCGAACACGTGTTCCGAAGATTCTACTTCTTTGAAGTAGCAAACATCATCTCCCTCTTTGAGGATGATTTCCAAAGCCCAGTTCGCGGCACTCTCCGCATCTAGGAAGTTACGCTTACAGCGAAACTCAGCCCCGCTATCGAACGGGAATACAAAAGCAAAAATTGGTTGATTCATAAATCTTAGATTTAAAGTGAAAATTCAGTAACTACTTCGTCAGTCAAACTGACCTTAATACCTAGCTTCGCTAGACTTTTGCAGGCTTCTTGAACATAGTTCAAGTATTCGATTGCACACCATGGCTCGTCTATGACGTCACCTACCTTGCACAGACCATCTTCGATGTCTTCGATTAAGTCATTGATTGCTTCGCAATCAGATTCAGTATGGTGCCATTTAGTTACTCTGTAACTAGTTAGCCAATACTTTTCGAGAAGCTTGTGTTCGCTCCTGCTGTTGTTAGAGTAAAACTCTAATGCATCAAAATCAATCATAAATCTTTAGATTTAAAGGGTTTAACTAATGAATTAATAACTACGTTATTAGAATGGAGAATCTTCGAAAACAGGAGCCCCACTCATCAAAGCTTCAGCTTCAAGGCGGGTTCGCTCATTTTCTTGTTCAATTCGTCTTCGACGAACAGCATCTTGAGGAGATTCGCCGTCAAGAAGTGTAAACACTTCTAAAACTGCTTTCTTCCTAGCCTTTGGCTCTGGAACTAAAACCTCTTTACGAGGTTCTAAGAACATAGCTTGACTACCGTCAAGAGCGACAGCTTTCGTCTTTTTGGCTTCGCCAACTCCGATAGCTTCTTTAGCTTGAGTTAACTCAAGACCATCAGCTGACGTCCTTTTAGGACGGCGAACCGCTTTCGACTTAGACTTCGTCTTAGTAGCCTTCGGCTTAGAAGCCTTTGGCTTAGTAGCCTTCGGCTTCTTGGCAGTTTTCACTTCCTTCGGAA
>ERZ887942.119-NODE-119-length-62967-cov-14.638177_pt1 | contig 62967 bp, 80 predicted proteins | sample MGYA00521099_ERZ887942 | MGnify/ENA primary metagenome ERZ887942 (study PRJEB32303, sample SAMEA104408605) | aquatic metagenome | biome: Brackish water; feature: Pelagic; material: water | place: Baltic Sea | collected 2014-06-07T06:48:00 | depth 16,251 m ... | reverse complement strand
AGTTGGGGTGATAGCAGGTGCAGTCGAAATGCCCGTTCCAGGCCGCGCCCTCCTGATCGCCATGGGTCGGACTGACCGAGCTGTCCATGTCCAGCACGATGTACTTCAGCCCGTTGCGGTCATGGAACCGGTCGATCCATGGGCCATTCAGGCCGGCCAGCGCGTTCCGGTTCTCGGGCTGTGCCAGTGTCTCGGTCTCGAACCGTCCCATCTGCGAGGCCGAAGCCGCTTGCCCATCGACGGCACGGCCGCCCACGACCTGGCGCATGACCGGATCGAGGGCCAGCCGGTCGGCGTCGTTGACATCCTCGTATCCGGCCAACCGCCCGAACACCGATTGCCGGAACAACCCGTCGAGACGATGGACCGTGTTCTTGCCGCGTCGCGTGTCGCGCAGCGCCGTTGCCGCCAGATCGGACAACCCGAGCGCGTCATCCATCTCCCGCATCACCAGGAGGCCACCGTCCGAACTGAGCTGCGCACCTCGAAATTCCAGCCGCACGCGAGTGTCGAAATCCACCCGATCTGCCCGCTGCAGGCTCGCACCCTCTGGGTGATCCATGAAACATGCCCCTCGAAGCCAACAACACCATGATTTCTATGCGAAATATCACCATCAGGACAGCAAAATCAGAGATTTACTTGGGGAATATGGGACAAGGTCCGCGGATCCGTCCGCTCGCTGTCCCGCGCTGACGAGGTGCGCGAAGCTGTAAAGCCAATGCTTGCGGATCCAACCGACCTTGATGATCGCCTGACCTTCGTCACCCTGGACTTGGGATCGGATGATGGATGTGATGTCGCGCTTCAAGGCGTGGACGCTCTCATGCACACCGCCTCTCCCTTTCCGCTCGAACAGCCGAAGAACGAGGATGAGCTGATCCGCCCCGCAGTCGATGGAACGCTTCGGGCCCTGCGGGCCGCCCAAAAGGCGGGCGTCCCGCGTGTTGTGCTGACATCCTCGGTTGTCGCAATTTCGCCGGGTCGCCTACCCGAAGGAAAGGTCGCCCATACCGAGGACGACTGGACCGACATCTTGGACCCGATTGTATCCGCTTATGGAAAATCCAAGACCCTGGCCGAAAGGGCCGCATGGGAGTTTGTGGCCAACAGGGCACCAGGAATTGCGCTGACGACGATCAACCCGTCGCTGTTCATCGGCCCGCCGCTTGACCAGAACTACGGGACATCGGTTTCCCTGATCGAACGGATCCTTGCCGCAAAGGACCCGATGTTGCCCAACATTTGTTTTGGATGCGTTGATGTCCGGGACGTGGCGGCGATGCATGTCGCGGTTCTCGACAAACCTGAAACGGCAGGCGAACGCTTTATCGCCAGCGATCGCACCATGACCTTTGTCGAGATTGCAAAGGCCCTCAAGGCAGGTTTGCCCGACCACAAGATCGTGACGCGCCAGGCGCCGAGTTTTGTGATCCGCCTGCTGGCCCGGTTCGACAAGTCGATCAAGACCATTCTGCCGATCCTGGACAAGCGTGATGCGTTCTCGAATGCCAAAGCCCGGGACCGGCTTGGGATCACCTTCCGCGATACCCGCGACAGCATGGTAGAGACCGCGAAGACCCTGCTGAGGAATGGCTGGGTCAAGTAGCCCCGGTTCGGGCCAGCTGATCAAGCAGCCTTTGGCGGGCGGCGGGCATTGGTCTGCCGCCTGAACCCTGAACTAGTTTGTGTTCGATAAAGTAGCCCGTTGTCCCGAGGGCAGCGTGAATGGCGGCATCATCGGCGGACCCCTCGCCCCGCATCACAGGCGGCAGGGGCAGAAGTTTGTCGGCCCAGTCTCCGGCACCTGCGGCACTGACAGCACGCCCCGACCGGGGAGATACGTAAACCAGCCCCTCCGTTGCGCCAGTTACAGCGCAGGTCGTCAGGTCGAGGGCAAAGCCCATGTCCTCAAGCAAGGCCAGTTCCCAGCGCAGGTAGGCCAAAGGCCAGAGGTCACCGTCACCCAAAAGATCAAGAAGCCCCATGGTCCGACGGTAGAGGTCCGGGTGGGAATCCCGTTCCGGCAGAACGACACCAAGCAGACCTGCCACGGCGTTCAGACCGGCAAGGGCAAGCCTGTCGCCCATGACCGCCGCCGCCCGGCTGCGCAGGGGCTCTACTGTAAAGGTGCCAAGGTGTTCGTCCAGCCGGGCCTTCCAGACGACCTCGACCTGTGCGCCGGGTTGCAGAATGGGCGTCATCTTGCGGCTGACCCCGCCCCGGACGACACCAGCATGGCGGCCATGGCTTTGGGTAAAGACCTCGACGATGGCCGAGGTCTCACCGTGCTGTCGGACGGACAGAACCGCCCCTTCATCGCGCCATTCGATCATGGGCGCAGTATCGGTGCGCAGCGACGGGGCGCAAGGGGCATGCGAGTCGCCAAAGCGGCGGAGGCGGTGCTAGGGTGACAGCCAAAGCGGGAGGGTTGGCCATGACAGAGCCGCGCGAACATTGGGAAGACGTCTACCGGACCAAGGCGGACACGGATGTCAGCTGGTATGAGACGCGGCCACAAGTCTCGATTGACCTGATTGCCGCGACCGGCCTTGGCCCGGGCAGCCGGATCGTAGATGTCGGGGGAGGGGCGTCCCATCTGGTCGATGCGTTGATTGCAGCGGGCTTTGCCCATGTCACGGTCCTCGACCTGTCGGCCGCCGCACTTTCTATTGCGCGCGCCCGCCTACCGGCCGGCGCCCCGGTCGACTGGATTGCCGGGGATGTACGGGATTGGTTGCCGGACATGTCCTACGACATCTGGCATGACAGGGCGGCTTTTCACTTCCTGACGACGCCAGAAGAGCGAGAGGCCTACCGGTCGGTGCTATGCAAGGCGCTGAGGCCGGGGGGCTATGCGATCATCGGGACTTTTGCCCCGGACGGACCCGAACGGTGCAGTGGACTGCCGGTAAGCCGCCATGATGCCACATCGTTGCTGGAGGTCTTTGGGCGGGACTTTCGGCTGGTCAAATCGGTTCGCCATGATCACAAGACCCCCGGTGGTGCTGTGCAGCGGTTTCACTTCGGGCTGCTGCAACGAAGTTAGACGCGGGCAACCCCTAGGGAGCAATTGGCTGTATGGCGCGACGACGACCCAAGCGGATGAAGGTAACAGGACGAGCCATCCCACTGCTGCTAGCGATGTCCTCGGTCGTGACCCTTGCGATCACCTGGTTGGGCGTGCGGGAGGCTACCGCAGACAGTCAGACCGCGATCTTGGCGCTGCTTCCCAATCTTGCTGTTTGGGCCTGCGGCCTGGTCGCTGTGACCTTCCTTGTCGTTGGGGCAAGGCACAGGCCCTTTGGTGCAATTTGGCACGGGGCGCTGGTTCACTGGACAGTGACCGCGGGCGTTATTGACCACATCGCCTTTGCCAGAGCCGGTCCCCTAAGCGGTCTGACCTATGGGGCGGATGTGGGGCTGAACAGCGTGATGCCGGTTCTGGTGGCGGTTCACTGGCTAATTCTTGCCCCGAAAGCCGGCCTTGTGCTGCGCGATGTGCTGTTCTGGATCGCGGGGCCATTGGTCTGTTTCGCCGTGGCCCTGGGCCGGGGGGCGTTGACGGGTGACTATGGCTATCCCTTTCTTGATGTCACGGGGCTGGGCTTGGTGGCAGTGGCTATCAATGTCGTCCTGATTGGCCTTGCTTTGGGCGGCGGCGGGCTGGTGCTGATTGGCCTTGCGCGGTTCCGGCCCTCGCCTCAGGTCAGGCCGTCTTCGTCCAGAAGATGACGGCCCTCTTTGCTCTCGACCTCGATCACCCAGATGTCGGGGTCAAAGCTTCGTTGACGCGTGATTGAGGCGTCAACCTCGGCCTCGGGGCCTTCGGCCAGAACCACCCAAGTCCGGTCGCCTGACATCAGGTCGAAGGAGCGTTGGAACACCCGGGCGTTACCATCCAGCGTGTTGAGCTTGACCAGAACCGCGCCGCCCGTGTCATCGCCGTGTGCCACGACAAAGGCCGGAATCGCGTGCAGCCGAAGCCGTGCGAGGTAGGCCGAGACCCAGAAGCTGGAGGTCAGGCGCGCCATGTCAACGAAGGCACTGGGTGGTAAGCGGGGAATATGAGTATTTTTGACAGAGCGAAGGGGGGAGCATGGGTCAGGCGTTGCCGTCTTTGAAATCAAGGCCCATTTCCGAGTAGCGCTCGGATTCCTCGAGCCAGTTTGGCCGCACCTTGACCTGCAGGAACAGGTGGACGCGGCGGCCCAGGAATTCTTCGAGTTCTTCGCGGGCGGCTTTGCTGACCGCCTTGGCCGTCTCGCCACCTTTGCCCAGCACGATCCCCTTGTGTCCGTCCCGGGCCACATAGACGATCTGGTCGATGCGGGCGGTTCCGTCCTCGCGTTCGACCCAGCTTTCGGTTTCGACGGTCAGTTCGTAGGGCAGTTCCTGGTGCAGGCGCAGCGTCAGCTTTTCGCGCGTCATTTCGGCGGCGATCATTCGCATGGGCAGGTCGGCGATCTGATCCTCGGGATAAAGCCAGGGCCCTTCGGGCATCCGTGCCGCCAGCCATTTACGCAGGGTGTCGCAGCCGTGTCCCCGTTCGGCGGAGATCAGGAAAGTCTCGGCAAAGGCATAGGCCTCATTCATGTCCTTGGTCAGGGCCAGCAACGTCTCGGCCTTGACCTTGTCGATCTTGTTGATGGCAAGGGCAACTGTCCGGCCTTGGCCGATCTCGTCCAGTTTGCCAAGGATCGCCTTGACCCCTTCGGATATGCCGCGATGCGCCTCGATCATCAGAACCACGACATCGGCATCGGCGGCCCCGCCCCAGGCAGCGGCGACCATTGCGCGGTCAAGCCTGCGGCGCGGTTTGAACAGGCCGGGGGTGTCGACAAAGACAATCTGGCTTTGCCCTTCGATCGCGACGCCGCGAATGCGGGCGCGGGTGGTCTGAACCTTATGTGTCACGATCGAGATCTTGGCCCCGACCATCCGGTTGAGCAGGGTCGATTTTCCTGCATTCGGTTCCCCGATCAGCGCGGCAAAACCGGCGCGGGTGGGTCCTTGGGTGGTGTCATTCATCGGATGTGACCTTGCTGAGAAGGGCGGCGGCGGCCGCCTGTTCGGCCTGGCGTTTCGACCCGGCGCGGGCGCGCTCGGACGGGCCGGAGGCAAGGCGCGCCTCGATGGTGAAAACGGGTTGGTGGTCGGGACCGTCGCGGGCGACCTCGACATAATCGGGTGGAGTTTCACCGCGGGCCTGGGCCCATTCCTGCAAGGCGGTCTTGGCGTCGCGTGCGTCGCTGTCGACCTGGGTGATCCGGCTGGCCCAATGGCGCAGGATGACGGACCGGGCCGCAGGCAGCCCTGCGTCGAGGTAGACGGCGGCCAGCACGGCCTCCATCGCGTCTGCCAGAAGCGCCTCTTTGCGTCGCCCGCCTGACTTCATCTCGGATCGACCCAGCTTAAGGACAACCCCAAGGTCAATGGCCCGAGCGACATCAGCGCAGGTTTCGCGCCGGACAAGGGCGTTGTAGCGCGGTGCGATCAGCCCTTCGGCGGCGGTGGGATCGGCGTCAAGCAAGGCTTCGGCCATCACGAGGCCCAGCACGCGGTCGCCCAAGAACTCCAACCGCTGGTTGTCGTCACGATGGGGGGATGCGATCGAGCCGTGGGTCAGCGCCCTGACCAGAAGCTCGGGCCGCGAGAACCCGTGCCCCAGCCTTTGGGAAAAGGCCGCCAGATCGGCCGAGAGTTTCACCGCCCAAACCTCATTCAATTGCCTTGAAGAAGCGGTCGCCCCGCCAGGTCCAGAAGGCCAGCATAGACCGTCCCGCCGACGAGAACATGATCCGGTCCGCCCGGCCCACGATATCCTCGTAAGGCACAAATCCAACACCGCCGGCATTCTGCGGGACCCGGCTGTCGGTGGAGTTGTCGCGGTTGTCACCCATAAAGAAGTAGTAGCCTTCGGGCACATTGAACACGCCGGTGTTGTCCGAGGACTGGGTGCCGATATTCAGGATATCATGGGACAGGCCGTTGGGCAGGGTCTCTGTCGTGCGGGTCTTGGTGCAATCTGCGCCCATGGCGACCGCCCCGTTTTCGCAGCGCGGCAGCAGGCCTTGGGGCCCCTGACGCTCCATCTCTTCGACGAAGATGCCCGCGGGTTCCAGCAGGACTGGTGTGTCGTTGATTGACAGGACGCCGTTTGTGACCTGAACACGGTCGCCCGGAAGGCCGATCACCCGCTTGATGAAGTCGGCCCCGGTGACAGGATGGCGGAACACGACCACGTCGCCCCGCTCTGGTTCGCCACCTAAAAGTCGGTTGTTATCGCCACGGAAAATCCCGCAAAAATCGTCGGCAGAGATGTCGATCCCGGCGGCGGGAATGCGAATGGAGGGGCACGATGCGTAGGAGTAGCCATAGGCCATCTTGTTCACGAACAGAAAGTCTCCGATCAGCAGGGTGTCTTTCATGGAGCCGGACGGAATCCAGAAGGGCTGAAAGAAAAGCGTGCGAAAAACGCCCGCGATCAGGAGCGCGTAAACCACTGTCTTGACCGTTTCCAAGACGCTCGCGCCGAAACCCGTTTTCGCTGCCATACCTGCCAAGTCCTTGCTTGTTATTCCGGGCGGAGCCCTCGTTGGCTTCATGATCCCGGGCTTGTCGCGAGTCAACCCAAGGCAGCGTCAGCGGCCAGGGGACGCGCTTCGATGACGACAAAGGCCTGGGCCCAGGGATGGTCGTCGGTGAGGGTGACGTGAATGATCGCCTCGTGCCCCGGTGGGGTCATCGCATCAAGCCGCTCTTTTGCCCAACCGGTCACATGCATGACAGGCTGGCCCGACCGCAGGTTCGACACGCTCATGTCCTTCCAGGAGATCCCCATGGCAAGGCCTGTGCCAAGGGCCTTTGAACAGGCTTCCTTTGCGGCCCAGCGTTTGGCGTAGGTGCCGGGGGTGTCCTTGCGGCGTTCGGCCTTGTGCTGTTCAACCTCGGTGAAGACCCGGTTGCGGAAACGATCGCCGAACCGCTCCAGCGTGCCGGCGATCCGTTCGATGTTGCACAGGTCCGAACCGATGCCGAGGATCATCTGTGCTCCAGTCTGTCTTGAGTGGCGGGCAGGCGCGCGCCCCAGGGGTTCAGGCGCGGGCGGCATCCATCAAACGGCGCATTTCGGCGATTGCAGGGCCAAGGCCCAGAAAGATCGCCTCACCGATCAGGAAATGGCCGATGTTGAGCTCCATCACCTGGGGCAGTGCCGCAACGGGCTGGACGCAATCATAGGTCAGGCCATGGCCGGCATGTACCTCAAGGCCGAGGTCGTGGGCAAGGGCTGCCATCTCGCGCATCTTTTCAAGCTCGCGGTCACGGGTGGCAAAGTCGCCTTCGGCATGGGCATCGCAATAGGCGCCGGTGTGCAGTTCGATCACCTGCGCCCCGATCCGGTGGGCCGCCTCGATCTGGCGGCGGTCGGCGGCGATGAAGATCGATACCCTGCAGCCGGCCTCGCGCAGGGGGGCAATGAAATGGGCGAGCTGATTTTCTTCGCGCGCCACTTCAAGGCCGCCTTCGGTGGTCCGCTCTTCCCGCTTTTCGGGGACGATGCAGACGGCGTGGGGCCGGTGGCGCAGCGCAATGGCCTGCATTTCCGTTGTTGCCGCCATCTCGAAGTTGAGGGGGAGTGTCAGGGTCTCCATCAACCGCTCGATATCGCGGTCGCTGATGTGGCGGCGGTCTTCGCGCAGGTGGGCGGTGATGCCGTCGGCGCCAGCCTCTTCGGCCAGACGCGCGGCACGGACCGGATCGGGGGTGTCGCCGCCGCGGGCGTTGCGCACCGTGGCTACGTGATCGATATTGACGCCCAGCCGCAAGCTGCTTTGAACCATTTGTTCCGTCCTCGTTGAGTCTTAGGGGATACTAGCCTGGGGATGATCCGCCGTCAGGGGCCAGCCCCGGTTTTTTCCGTAACTGCGACAGCTTGGCCTGAAGGCTTTTGCGGCGCCGGTTCTGATAGACCCTGATGACCGGAACAGACAGATAGTAGGCAATTGTTCCGGCGACGATGCCGGGGATGATCCCCCCGATCAGGAACGGCAGGAACACCTCGTCGTAGAACAGGCTCAAACGGTGCCAATCCATCTTCTCGGGAGAGAAGATGGCCATGAAATTGTGCCAAAGATCCTCGCCGGCTCCGGCGAACTTGGCCGCGAGCGAAACTTCGAAACCGTCGTGCGGCCGGCCCCCTAGGATCCGGTGTCCGAACCAAAGCGAGGTGGCCGCAATGGGGACATAGGTCAGCGGGTTGCCAAAGAATGTGGCCAACAGGGCCGCAAGGATATTGCCCCGCATGATCCGGGCGATGATCCATGCCACGATAAAGTGAAATCCGAACAAGGGCGTAAATGTCGTAAACACCCCCGCCCAGATGCCGCGCGCGATCTTCTCAGGCGTATCGGGCAGGCGCCGGACCCGGTGTTTCACATACTCGAATGCCCGGACCCACCCTCCGCGAGGATAGATGAAATCGACCGCGATCTGCCAGATCGGTCGCCTATCCCTGCGCTTGAAGACCACGTCCTATTGTCCTTCGTCCAAGTGGGACCCTCTGGCCCGTTACATCCGGGCGGATTGCGCGGCCCGAGCAGGATCCCTGTGTCGTGCGATGGACGACACGTTGCTCTCTGCTTCAAGGGCCGTCATCACCCGGTGCATGTGTTCAGCATCGCGCAAATCCACGTCGACCAACAGTCGATAATAGTCCGGTTTTCTATCAATGAAATTCAAGTCCGAGATATTTGCACTCTGTTCCCCGATCAATGTGCAAATGCGGCCCAGAACCCCGGCATCGTTGGTGATAGTCAGATCAAGAGTGACGGTATTGATGGCCTGGTGATTGCCTTCCTGCCAGCGCAGGTCGACCCAACGTTCCGGTTGCTCTTCGTATTCCACAAGGGCGGGACAGTCGATCGCGTGCACGACAACGCCTTGTCCGCGAAACGTGATCCCCACGATCCTTTCGCCCGGGACTGGCTGACAGCAGGGTGCGCGTCTGCGCGCCTGGTCTGCATCAAGGCCGACGACGGCCCGATCCTGATCGATCTCGTCCCCTTCGTGGTGTTGCAAGTCGGGGTAGATCGCCCGGACAACACTGCGGGCGGTGATCTCCGCACTTCCCAGACGGGCCAGCATTTCGTCCACGTCTTCGATGGCGAGCGCCTTTGCGGCGGTGCGCAGGGCCTTGTCAGTGGCCCTCTTTCCGACGTTTTCGAAAGCGACGCGGGCCAGTTCTGTCCCCAGCTTGATAAAGCGTTCGCGATCCTCTTCGCGCAAGGATCGGCGGATCGCCGTCTTGGCGCGCCCGGTGACGGCGATGTCGACCCACGTTGCCTGCGGGGTCTGCCCCTCGGCGGTGATAATCTCGACCGATTGACCGTTCTTGAGTCGGGTCCAGAGCGGGACACGCATCCCGTCAACCTTTGCACCGACGCAGGCCATCCCGATCCGGGTATGGATAGCAAAGGCAAAGTCGATCGGGGTCGCGCCGCGAGGCAGCTTGATCACGTCCCCCTTGGGCGAAAAGCAGAACACCTGGTCGGTGTACATCTCAAGCTTGACGGCCTCGAGGAACTCTTCGTCCGCGTGGTCCTCATCTAGGCGCTCGGTGATCTGGGCAATCCAGCGGACAGGGTCCACGGCAAAACGGTTCTCGACCCTCTGGCCGTCTCGGTAGGACCAATGGGCGGCGACACCTGTTTCGGCCACTTCATGCATTTCGCGGGTGCGGATCTGGACCTCGACCCGTTTGCCGTCACGACCTGATACGGTGGTGTGGATCGACCGATAGCCGTTCGACTTGGGCTGACTAATGTAATCCTTGAAACGGCCCGGCACCGCACGCCAGCGCTGGTGGATGGCACCAAGGACGCGGTAGCAATCGGCCTCGGTCGCTGTGATCACGCGAAAGCCGTAGATGTCGGACAGGCGGGAAAATCCCTGATCCTTTTCCTGCATCTTGCGCCAGATCGAATAGGGCTTTTTCGCCCGTCCAACGACATCTGCGGTGATGTCTGCCTTGGCCAACTCACCGCGCATATCGGTTGTGATCTTTTCGATCACATCGCCGGTCTCGCGTTGCAGCATGACAAAGCGGCGCATGATCGAGGCGCGGGCCTCGGGGTTGAGAACCTTGAAGGACAGGTCCTCCAACTCTTCCCGCATCCACTGCATGCCCATGCGGCCTGCGAGGGGCGCGAAGATTTCCATCGTCTCGCGGGCCTTCTGGGCCTGCTTTTCCACCTTCATGGATTTAATGGTGCGCATGTTGTGCAAACGATCAGCCAGCTTGACCAGCGTCACCCGCAAGTCCCGGGAGGTCGCCATGAACAGCTTGCGAAAATTCTCCGCCTGCCGCGTCTCGGTGGACGACAATTGCAGGTTCGTCAGCTTGGTGACGCCATCCACCAGTTCGGCAATGACCTTGCCAAACCGCTTTTCAACCTCGGCATAACTTGCCTTGGTATCTTCGATAGTGTCGTGAAGCAGGGCGGTGATGATGGTGGCATCATCCATCTGTTGCTCTGCCAAAATCACGGCAACGGCGACAGGATGGGTAAAGTATGGCTCGCCCGATCGACGAAACTGACCCTCGTGCATCTTCTCGCCAAAGTCATAAGCTTCGCGGATAAGGGCAGAGTTGGTCTGAGGGTTGTAGCGGAGAACTATATCAATGAGGTCCCCGACCGACTGAACGACGGTCAAGCCCTGTTTTGTCATCATGTCATGTGCAGGGGACATTGGGGGTCGTCTGTCCTGTTAAGAGTCGGCTGCCCCCGTCCACGGGGATCAGCGCTGACCTTGCGCTTCCATCAATTCCCGAAGCAAACGCTCGTCCGGCATATCATCGTGGACCGGTTTGTCCTGCTCTGCACCCATCAAAAGGGCCATCGAGTCTTCTTCAGGCTCGTCAACCTCGATCTGGGTTTGATTGGCTTCGATCATCCGCTCGCGCAGATCGTCGGCCTGTTGTGTCTCTTCTGCGATCTCACGCAGGGATACGACGGGGTTCTTGTCGTTGTCGCGGGCAACCGTCAACGGTGCACCGGCGGCAATCTCGCGGGCCCGATGGGCAGCAAGCATCACCAGTTCGAAGCGGTTGGGGACTTTGTCGACACAATCTTCTACGGTAACACGGGCCATCTGGCACTCCCCTTAGCGCTGGGTTCAGGTTCTGTCATGCGGACGACTCAGACCTCGGTACCAGCCCGACGATGAAACGCCCTTTCATGGGAAACATGCTATCTATGCAAGAAGCCGCCGATTGACAAGCGTCTTTCCGACGTCCCGCAGTCTACGTTGGCAGGTCAAGAGGAACAACCGACTCGACCTCATCGGCAGGTAGGGCGTCGCACATCTGCCGGATCGAAAGGCCCAGCAGGGGGTGAACCCAATCCGGCGCGACGTCAGCCATCGGCACCAGCACGAAGGCCCTGTCCTGTAGCCGGGGATGGGGCAGGATCAACCGATCCGGCGTCGCACTTACCTGGAGATCTGCTGGCATATTGCGCCATCGGGCATGGGTTGCCTCGTCGGGCAAAATCCTATCGCCAACGGCAATCAGGTCCAGGTCAAGCGTCCGCATGCCCCACCTCTGCCGACGTTCACGGCCGAACAATGCCTCGACTTCATGAAGTTTGGCCAGAATTTGTGCGGGATTAGCGTTGCTTTTCAGCAACATGGCCGCATTCACATAATCGGGACCTGCACCGGCGGGAAAACAGGGTGTCTGGTACAATTTGCTGCTTTCAACCGCAAAATATGCGTCTTCGAGCGCCGCCATCGCCCTTTTGATGGTCTCGGCCGGAGGTCCGCCCTCGGTCGTCGAAAGGTTCGCACCCAGTGCAATAAGTACCGACGGCGTTTCGAATTGTTGATTTGAAACCGGCGCCATGCATACAACTTCTTTACGTGTAAGTGTTCGATTTGGCCTATCTGGTACCGCTCCCAGAGAAAAGGTCATATCGTTTGTGTTTGTAGAAGGAATTAGTGATGTTTTACCGTGATGAGCGCTTGGCGCTCTTTATCGATGGTTCAAACCTTTACGCAGCGGCAAAAGCGCTCGGGTTCGACATCGATTACAAGCTCCTCAGACAAGAGTTCATGCGGCGGGGCAAGTTGCTTCGGGCGTTCTACTATACCGCCCTCTTGGACAATGAAGAGTATTCGCCGATTCGGCCTTTGGTCGACTGGCTACACTACAACGGTTTCACCATGGTGACGAAGCCGGCCAAGGAATACACCGACAGCCTCGGCCGCCGGAAGGTCAAGGGCAACATGGACATCGAACTGGCCGTGGATGCGATGGAGTTGTCGAACCATGTCGACCACATCGTGCTGTTCTCCGGTGACGGCGATTTTCGCCCCCTCGTCGAAGCGCTTCAGCGCAAGGGTGTCCGTGTCTCCGTCGTCTCGACCATTCGCAGCCAGCCCCCGATGATCGCGGACGAGTTGCGTCGGCAAGCAGACGACTTTATCGAGCTTGAAGGATTGCGCGACGTTGTCGGTCGTCCGCCACGCGATAACCGTGCTCCGACCGAAGAAGACTACGTCGAATTGGCCCGAAACGTCGGATAGGTTTGGCCCAAACAGGGGTGGGTCAGCCCAAGGAGATTGAGATGACCCATCCCATGATTACCCAAGCGGATGTCGAGACCTATCAACGCGATGGCGTTGTCCTGATCCGGGGCCTTTTTGCGGATCACGTCGAACTGCTTCGGGCCGGGGTGGACCGCAACATGGCCGACCCCGGACCCTACGCGGCTGAGAACCTCAGGCCGGGCGAAGGTGGGCGGTTCTTTGACGATTACTGCAACTGGACCCGCATCCCCGAATTCGAAGAGGTGGTCCGGACCTCCCCCGCCGCCGAAGTCGCGGCGGAACTTATGGGGTCTCAGACTGTGCAGATGTTTCATGACCACGTGCTGGTCAAGGAACCGGGAACGGCCAAGCCGACACCCTGGCACCAGGACGGACCCTATTACTTTGTCGAGGGGGCGCAGACCGTCAGCTTCTGGTCGCCGCTTGATCCGGTAACCGATGCCTCCCTGCGCTGTGTTGCAGGGTCTCACCTCTGGCCCAAGCCTGTCCTGCCAAAACGTTGGCTCGCGGACACCAGTTTCTATCCAGACCCGGATGCCTACATGCCCGTCCCCGATCCGGACAGCGAAGGGATGGAGGTGCGGGAGTGGGCGATGGAACCCGGTGACGCCGTCGCTTTCAACTACGGTATCCTGCATGGCGCGCGCGGGAATGAAACCGCACAGCGCCGCAGGGCCTTCTCGTTGCGTCTGCTGGGCGACGACGCCCGCTACGTTGAGCGGCCGGGCCCCACCTCGCCACCCTTTCCCGGGCACCAGATGCAGCCCGGACAACGACTGCGTGAGGATTGGTTCCCGGTGATCTGGCAAAGGGCCGACTGAACGGCGTGATCGCCTACAAGGGTCTGGACGACCCGGCCCCGGCCCCTTAGGTCTTTTGGGGATGACCCAGGAGGTGCCTATGACCAAGCCATCGCTGACCCTCTACCTTGCCGCCCCCCGCGGGTTTTGTGCGGGCGTGGACCGGGCAATCAAGATCGTCGAGATGGCTTTGGGCAAATGGGGCGCCCCTGTCTACGTGCGCCACGAGATTGTACACAACAGATTCGTGGTTGATGACCTGCGCGCCAAAGGGGCCGTGTTTGTCGAGGAACTCGACGAATGTCCCCCGGACCGACCCGTCATCTTTTCGGCACATGGTGTGCCCAAAGCCGTCCCGGCTGAGGCCGCGCGGCGCGAAATGGTCTATGTCGACGCCACCTGTCCGCTGGTCAGCAAAGTCCATATCGAAGCGACACGGCATGCCGAAAATGGACTGCAAATGATCATGATCGGCCATGAGGGCCACCCCGAAACGGTCGGCACAATGGGCCAGTTGCCACCGGGCGAAGTGCTTCTTGTCGAAACTGTCGAAGACGTCGCGGCGGTGGCGGTGCGGGACCCGAACAGGCTTGCCTTCGTGACCCAGACCACGCTGAGCGTCGATGACACCGCTGATATCGTCGCCGCCCTCCAGGCCCGGTTCCCCGGAATCGTAGGTCCGCACAAAGAGGACATCTGCTACGCCACAACCAACCGGCAAGAGGCGGTCAAGGCCATGGCCCCGAACTGCGACGCCATCCTTGTGGTCGGTGCGCCCAATTCCTCAAACTCCAAACGGCTTGTCGAAGTGGGGGCCCGCGCGGGATGCGGCTACGCACAGCTTGTGCAGCGGGCCGGCGACATCGACTGGCGGGCGCTAGACGGCATCCGCTCCCTCGGGATCACGGCCGGGGCATCAGCGCCCGAGATCCTTATCGAAGAGGTCATTGCCGCCGTGCAGGACCGCTATGAGGTGACGATCGAACGGGTCGTCACCGCAGAAGAGAACGTGGAATTCAAAGTGCCAAGGATCCTGCGCGAAAGCGCGCCTGCATGACGCAAGGGCCATGATTCGCATGACGACCCCGGACGGCAACGGCTCGCGCAACATTGATGACCCCGGCCCCGTTGCTCTTGCCGCAGCCCTAAATCGGACCGCAGACCGGCATGCCACATGGCAGGATCAGCGCCCCCAATTCTCCCCTTCGCTCTGTTGTAAATACTCAAAAAGGCACATCGCATGACCGATATTCCAAGAGGGCCGCTCCTTCTGGGCCTTGCCGGGCTGCTTCCCTTTTTCTGGGGTGCGCTCAGCGTCATGGTGCCCGATGTCGGGGCTTGGGGGATCGCCAACATCGGGGCGCGTTTTGTCGGTCCTTATGTCCAGCTGTTCTACGGGGCCATCATCCTCGCATTCATGTCAGGGGTGCTTTGGGGCTTTGCCGCACGGCCCGAGGCCGGGGGACGCGTGTCGGGCTATGTTCTTTCTGTGATCCCCGCGCTTTGGGCCTTCTTCATGACGGGTGGGGGGCCGGCGTCCGCTGCTATCAACCTGATCTTCGGCTTTCTAGGGCTGCTGGCGTTGGACTGGCATTTCTGGCGGCTCGGGCTGGCGCCACCATGGTGGATGCAATTGCGGATCATCCTGACATCCGGTGTGGTGATCTCGTACCTGCCGGTCGTGTTCTGATGGCGGACAGCAAGACCCTTGCGGTCTATGATGAAAGGGCTGGGGATCATGCCGTCCTGTGTCAGGCGTCCGGGCTGTTGCGATCGCTTCGCGATTTCCTCGCCCGCCGGGCAGATCTCTTACGCCATCTTACGCCATCTTGGGGCGCTGGTGGCGGCGTTGAAACCGACGGGGGTTTTACATATCGGCATGAAGACAGGAAGAGGCGAGGCGCGCGACGGCCTTGGTCGGTTTACACCTACGTCACGCCGACGGAATTGTCGGCATTGCTGACCGATCAGGGGTTGAAGGTTCTTTGGACCGAGGAGGGGTGTGAAGTGGGTCTTGCCGGTACCGAAGACGGATTTGTCCTGATCAGAGCAGAGAAACCCCAACATGGCTGAGCTGTTTGCCTATACGGATGGGGCCTGTTCCGGCAATCCTGGCCCCGGTGGTTGGGGCGCCCTGTTGGTCGCGCGCGAGGGCGAGACTGTTCTGAAGACCCGCGAACTGTCAGGTGGCGCGGCCGAGACCACCAACAACCGGATGGAACTGCTGGCAGCCATCAATGCGCTTGAATCCCTGGGCAAGCCAAGCGTGATCACCGTCGTCACCGACAGCGCCTACGTCAAAGGCGGGATCACAGAGTGGTTGTTTGGCTGGAAACGGAATGGCTGGCGGACCTCGACCCGCAAGCCTGTCAAGAACGAGGACCTCTGGCGACGTCTCGACGAAGCCGCCGCCAGGCATCAGATCAGATGGGAATGGGTCAAGGGCCACGCGGGACACCCCGAAAACGAAAAGGCCGACGAATTGGCCCGCCAGGGCATGGCGCCTTTCAAGCGTTAAGTGAGACGTAAGGTGGGTCCTGACCCACCTTACCGGTTCGCCCCCGGAACCCAGAGCACGTCCGCTGCGCCATCCTCGTTCGCGATCCGGCTGGCGACAAAGAACCAGTCGGACAGCCGGTTGAGGTATTTGACGGCCGCCACATTGACCTCTTCCATAGTTGCCAGCTCAACCACCAGGCGCTCAGCCCGGCGCGATACGGTCCGGCACAGGTGCAAATGCGCCGCCAATGCAGAACCGCCCGGCAGGATAAAGCTGCGCAGCGGGGTCAGCTTGGCATTCATAACGTCAATCTCGGCCTCCAGCCGGTCCACCTGGGCCTCGACCATCCGCAGGACGGGATAGGGCGCTTCGGCGTCCTTGGCCATCTCAGGGCGGCACAGGTCCGCTCCAAGATCGAAGAGATCGTTCTGGATCATGGCCAGCAACCGGTCCAGATCTTCGTCGGCATGAAGCCGCGCCAGGCCCACCGTGGCGTTTGTTTCGTCTACCGTACCGTAGGCTGTGACCCTAAGGGAATGTTTGGCCACCCTGGAGCCGTTGCCAAGGGCGGTGTCCCCGTCATCGCCGGTCCGGGTGTAGATCTTGTTCAGGACAACCATCAGTTTCCTCCTCCGCGTCGCATCCAGACATAGAACAGGATCAGGCAAACGGCGACGAACTGCGCCCCGATCCGGTAGCGCATGATTTTGTTGGCGTTCTTGCGGTTGAAGTCGCCACCTTTGCCAAAGGTGCCGACGCCGAACAGCATGATCCCTGCCACGATCAGCACCGCCACGATCACGAGTATGAAGAGAGGGTCTTGGGCCATCAGCTTTCCTTTGCTCTAGTCCGGCCCGATGTAGCAGTCTTGCCAGCGAAGGAAAGCCCCGGCGGCCGCCGGGGCGCCTCAGACCCGACGGGACAGCCAGTCGATGGCCCGTGTCGGCAGCACCCGGCGCGTCAAGCCTGCAAACCAGGTTGGCAGCGTCACATAGTAGCGCGGGCTTGGCCTGCGGCTTTCTACCGCATGGATGAGTTTGCGGGTCACGGCCGACGCCGGCAGCTCTCCGGGACTGCGTGCAGTGGTGTTGTAGATCCGTGCCCGCAGCCCGACGTATTCGTCTTTGCGGGCCGAGGCCTCCCAATCGATCCACCGTTCGAATTGCTTGGCAGAGTTCACGCGGAACTCGGTGGTAATCGGTCCCGGTTCGATCAACGACACCTCGATCCCGGTTCCGCGCATCTCAAGTCGCAACACATCCGTCATCCCTTCGAGCGCGAATTTCGTGCCCACGTAGGGTCCCCGCCACTTGATCCCGACCAGCCCCAGTGCGGACGAACAATTTACGATCCGTCCGCTGCCCTGACGCCGCATCACGGGGATGACTTCGCGGGTCAGGTCGTGAAGGCCGAAGAGATTGGTCGAAAAGATCGCTTCCAAAGCCTCCCGCGATACGTCCTCGAGCGCGCCGGGCAGGCCGTAGGCTGCGTTGTTGAACAGCGCATCCAGCCGTCCGCCGGTGGCCTCAAGGACCTCGGCCAGCGCTTGCCGTATGCTGGCCGGGTCATCGACGTCCAGCCGGGGGCTGGCAATCCCTTCGGCCTTCAGCCGGTCGCAGTCTTCGGCCTTGCGGCACGCGGCGAACACCTGCCAGCCCCGGGCCTGCAACGCCCGAGCGGCATCAAGCCCGATCCCGGACGAACAGCCTGTGATGAGGATCGATTTTCCAGCCATCAATCGCACCTTCGCGTGGGATCAAAGAGTTTACATTCACGCCCACACTCGCTCCCCGAGGCAGGCAATCCGTCCTTGGATCAGCGTACCAGGAACCTGCTGGCCACCCAGCCTTCAGTACCGTCACCCTCGACCCTGACCAGCGCCCAGCCATCGGCCTGTTCACTGATAACAAGGACCAATTCCGATCGGGCGAGGCTGGTCAGGACCGAAGCATTGGTCGACGGCCCGGCCCGAACGTTCAACGCGCTTGCATCAACCCATCTGACTTCACCGCCTGCCTGTAGGGTTTCATCCGGCGGCGTTCCGACATCTGCCGTCGATGCAATTTCGGGCGTCGAGGCTGCGCCCGCCTCTGAATCATTAGACGTGGATGTCGGGGAGGCTGCCGGTGCCGGAATATTGGTGAGCAATACTGCCCCTGCCGGCTCTGAAAGTGACCGAAAGAGAGGCTGTTCTGCGCTGGTGGCGGCAATGGTCAGGCCCAGATCGGCCGCCTCTGCCTCGACTGTTGGCTGCATTTCCAGGGCAACGGGTAGGTCGTTTGTTGCCGCATCGGACCCCGGTCCGGCCGGAGCGGATGCGACCTCGACCGTCTCGCACGTAAAAGGCTCTACAGCCTTCGGTGTCCTAGTCTGAGCCACCATCGGCTGATCTTCCGTCTGGACAAGCACGTCAGTCGGTCTCAGCTCGGGTTCGAAATCTGCCCCGCCGGACAGTTCATAGTACCCAAGGCCCATGACCACGAATGAAATAACGATGTACCGGTTCAACTGCCACAAACTCCATTGCTTTGGCCAAGGGCCTTCAAGCGAGAAAACTATACAGGTCTTCACTCGATTCGACACGCCCAAGAGTGATCTGGTCGGAAAGGGTCCCTATGTCAGGCCCGGTAGCCGCCGTCGTGCGCGGGTCGGCTAACCAGACACGACGGTGCGACCGTTCGGGGAGACTGGCGAGGGTCGCAACCCATTGCGGTTTGCCCGTCATCAACCGCTAGACCCTGACACGCGCCCCGTGTATCGAATACAGCATGTCAGACAATCAAGACGCCACAGACCTTCCCGACATGAACCCGGTCGAGCCGCTTCGCCGCGCTATTGGCGAGCGCTATCTGACCTATGCCCTGTCGACGATCATGAACCGGGCCCTTCCGGATGCCCGCGACGGATTGAAGCCGGTGCACCGGCGCATCCTCTACGCGATGAGCCGTCTTCGTTTGTCGCCAACGGGTGGTTTTCTGAAGTCCGCCAAGATCAGCGGCGACACGATGGGCGACTTTCACCCGCACGGAGATGCCGCGATCTATGACGCGATGGCCCGCCTCGCGCAGGATTTCAACGTCCGCTATCCGCTGGTCGACGGGCAGGGAAACTTTGGTAACATCGACGGGGATAACCCTGCTGCCAGCCGGTATACCGAAGCGCGGATGACCGTCGCCGCCGAGGCATTGCTGGAGGGGCTGGCCGAAGATGCGGTCGATTTTCGCCCCAACTACGATGGTCGTCTGGAAGAGCCTGTTGTGCTGCCGGCCAGCTTTCCGAACCTGTTGGCAAACGGGTCATCGGGCATCGCGGTGGGAATGGCGACCAACATTCCGCCCCATAACCTGCACGAACTGATCGACGCCTGCCTGCATCTGATCAAGTCGCCGGATGCCCGCGATGAGACGCTGTTGCAATACATTCCCGGCCCCGATTTCCCGACTGGGGGCACCATCGTAGAGCCGCCCGAGAACATCGCAGATGCCTATCGCACCGGTCGCGGCGCGTTCCGGCTGCGCGCCAAGTGGGAGGTTGAGGATCTGGGCCGAGGCCAGTGGCAGGTCGTGGTGACCGAGATCCCGTACCAGGTCCAGAAGTCCAAGCTGATCGAGCGGCTGGCAGAGGTCATCCAGATCAAGAAGGTTCCCCTTCTGGCCGATGTGCGCGACGAAAGCGCTGACGATATTCGGGTGGTTCTCGAACCCCGGTCCCGCACTGTCGATCCCGAGCTGATGATGGGCATGTTGTTCCGCAATTCGGATCTGGAAACCCGGTTCTCGCTCAACATGAACGTACTTATCGACGGGCTGACCCCGCAGGTCTGTTCGCTCAAGGAAGTGCTGCGGGCGTTTCTTGACCATCGCCGCGATGTGCTGCTCCGCCGATCGATGCATCGGATGGAAAAGATCGACCATCGGCTTGAAGTGCTCGAAGGGTTTCTGATCGCCTTTCTGAACCTTGATCGGGTGATCGACATCATCCGCTATGACGATACCCCCAAAGAGGCCCTGATGGCCGAAACCTGGGGCAGGGACATGGTGCGTGCCACGTCCGAACGTGACTATGTTTCGCCCCTGCCCGCCAGGGTCGAGGGCGAGTTGACTGATGTTCAGGCCGAAGCGATCCTGAACATGCGCCTCCGGTCCCTTCGTCGTTTGGAAGAGATGGAGTTGATCCGCGAACGCGACACCCTGATGGAAGAGCGGGCGGGTCTGGACGACCTGCTGGAAAGCGAAACCGTGCAGTGGAAGAGCATTGCTGACCAGCTTCGCGAAACCCGCAAGGCTTTTGGCAAGGACAGCCCGGGCGGCGCGCGTCGGACCACCTTTGCCACCGGTGGCGAGGTTGCGGAAGTGCCCCTCGAGGCGATGATCGAGCGCGAGCCTATCACCGTGGTCTGCTCGGAAATGGGGTGGGTCAGGGCACTTAAGGGTCATGTCGCGCTGGACAGCGAGTTGAAGTTCAAGGACGGCGACAAGGGCCGGTTCCTGTTCCATGCCGAAACCACGGACAAGCTTCTGGTGTTTGCGTCGAACGGCAGGTTCTACACGGTCCTAGGGGCAAATCTGCCCGGCGGGCGCGGCATGGGTGAACCTTTGCGCCTTATGATCGACCTGCCGAACGAATGCTCTATCGTTGCTTTCTTCATTCATCGTCCGGGTGGCAAGCTGCTGGTGGCCTCGTCCGCCGGTGATGGCTTTGTCGTCGCGGAAGAGGATGTCTTGGCCCAGACCCGGTCGGGCAAGCAGGCACTGAATGTCCGCGACGATGTCGTGGCGCGGGTTTGCGTTCCGGTCGCGGGAGATCACATCGCCGTCGTGGGCGAGAATCGCAAGGTCCTCGTCTTCGCACTGGAAGAACTGCCCGAGATGGCCCGCGGCAAAGGCGTTCGTCTGCAAAAGTACAAGGACGGGGGGCTTTCGGATGCCCGCACCTTTACGCTCGCGGATGGCCTGAGCTGGCTTGATCCAGCCGGGCGCACCCGAACCGAGACCGAACTGGACGAGTTCATCGCCAAACGCGCAAGCGCAGGACGCATGGCACCGCGTGGTTTCCCGCGCGACAACCGGTTCACCTAAGGTCTGGGCGGGTGTTGCGACAGGCCCAACTTTGGACCCTTGTCGCGGGCGGCGCGGTATTCCTCATGATCCTGTTCGGGGCCGATCTTGTCGGTGATATGGTCCTTGAGGGCGAGGTCGAAGGCGTGCCGTGCCCTCAGGTCGCCCGGCAAGACGACATGAACTTTCGCAGTCGCTTCAATTCGGAAAACCAGATGACCAATGGGTCGATGATCCGCAGCCGAAGTGGTGATCCTTCGCCGGACTGCCGCCGGATTGGTGGCTCTTTCCGCTGCGAGGCGGAAGGGCCGACCTTGGTCGAGGTCAGGTTTCCAAACGACGCATTCATTTTTGAGTTGCCGCCGGAAAGCAGGGCGGTGCTGACGGGGGACCGGCAGTTTGCCTTCTGCACGTTGCTGCCGCCCGAGGGAATCCTTTGAAAGTCAACAGGCAGCTTGGCTGGATCCTCTTGGTCGTTGCGGGGTTTCTTATTGTCCTGCAGATTGCCAATGTCGTCGGCGCGTCGGTGCTGGAGCGCGAGGTGGAAGGCACGATCTGCCGGCAGATCGACGCGCCGCCGGGTGTCAGTTTCCGCAGCGCCCGGCTGTTGCGCGAACCAACCTTCAACCGAACTCTCCTTGCCACACCGACATCGGGTGCCAAGTTTTCATGTGTCCGGATAGACCAGTCTTTTCGGTGTGAGGTCCCCGGACCGACGTTCTTGCAGGTGACTTTCCCTGATCGCCGGGTCTGGTTTGAACTATATGATGCCAGACGGGCTATTTTGTTTGGCAACAATGATGAAGTAAGCTGCACCCTGGTGCGGCTCGAGGCATCATCGTGACACCATCCGGCGTAGCCTCCATCGACTTTGTTGGGCAACGCAGAGCGCTTGCCAAACTCGTGCTGCAGGTCGGGTTACTTACGCTGGCGAGCCTGGGCTTCTATCGGTTCTGGGGGCGCACGCGGCTGCGCCGATGGTATCTGTCGGCCATTCGGCCTGGCGGGCATCCGCTGGAATACGTCGGCGGCGGGTCCGAGAAACTGGCAGGGTTTCTGATCGCGGTCTGCTTTCTGGCCTTCTGGCTTGGTGTCGTGAACCTAATCCTCATGTTCGCCAGCCTCAGCGTCTTTGCCGCGCCGGCCTTGGCCTACGTCCTCAGTTTTGCCGGGCTGGTGCCTTTGTGGTTCCTTGCCCGGTACCGGGCGCGGGCCTATTTGCTAGCCCGAACGCGTTGGCGCGGCATCCGGTTCTACCTAGCGCCTGGTGCTGGGGGGTATGTCATCCAAGTGCTCTGGCACGGGGCGATCACCGTTCTCAGCCTTGGTGTGCTTTGGCCGCGCATGACCTTCAAGCTTGAAAAGTATCGGACCGACCGAACCTACTTCGGCTCTGCACGATTGAACCAGGGTGGGTCATGGCAGATGCTGCAACCGGCCTTTGCGCATGTGTTGTTTGGGTCCGGCTTTGCCCTGATCACGCTGGTACTGGCGCTGACCTCGACCCCGCGTATGGCGCTTTTGCTGCCGGTTTTTTGTGTATGGGCCGCGGTTGGCGTGGTCCATTACCGAGTTTCATCACTTGTCCTGATGGCCAACAACAAGACAGCCGACGGGCTGGGCTTTGTCCTTGCAGCAAGCCCCTGGACCGTTATGCGCATCGTCGCCTTTGGCAGTCTCGCCATGGTCATCGCCTTGCTCGTTCCACTGGGTGGGTTGGGCGTTGCTGTCACGCTCGCCCCTTCCGAACTGCTGGAAAGTGCGGTCGATCCGATGGCGTTTGGGGCCGATGGCTGGGCCGTCCTGTTACTGGTGGTCGTTTTGTACTTTGGGCTATTCCTGGCTTGGGGTGTGTTGCGCCATGCTCTCATCACGCTGCCCCTCTGGCGGCACTACGCCCAGACGCTGACCGTCACCGGCATCGACACGTTGCCCCAGATCACTCAGCGCGATGACGAAGCGGCGGACGAGGCCGGCGGGCTGGCCGAGGCGCTGGATATCGGGGCGGCGATATGACGGAGCGGACGATCATCACCGTCGGCACCCGCCTGGCCCCCTTTGCGAGCGAGGGGACTTATTTCGACGGCATTCATCCGGTGGAACGCGCCGTGACAGTGAGGTTTGATGAGGCCGCTGCCGGACTCATCATCGACCTTGGAGAAGGGGACACGATCACCTGGCCCTTCAAGGCCCTGCGACGATTGCCCGATCAGGCGGGCAGTGGAGACATCATGCTGGCCAAGGCCCCATGGGACGATCCGGCCCGCCTGTTGTTGCCTTGCGTGGACCTGCGCATCCTGCGGTCGCGGGCCTCCGGTCTTGACCGCCGGCGCCCGACCCAACGACGGGGGCGACTTGCGATTCTCGGGCTGGCGGCGGTCGCGTCGGTTGGTCTCATGCTGGCCGTGCTAATCCCACTTCTGGCCGACAAGCTCGCGGACATCCTGCCGGCCGAGGGCGAGGTGGCGCTGGGCGAAGCGACGCTGGATCATGTGAGATCGGCCCTCGATGACACTGGCCTTGGACTTTTGCCGGTCTGCGAGGCCGAGGCGGGGCGGGCTGCTCTGGGGGCACTCGAAAGCAGACTAGGGGTAGGGATCCCTGTGCGCTTGCAGGTGCTGGACCACCCCATGGTGAATGCCTTTGCGCTGCCCGGCGGGCTGGTGGTGATTTTCCGAGGGCTACTTGACGCTGCCGATACACCCGAAGAAGTGGCCGCGGTTCTGGCCCATGAAATCGGCCATGTGGCGGCCCGCGACCCGACCCGGATCGCGCTTCGATCCGCCGGGTCCATCGGAGTCCTGGGTCTGATGTTCGGCGATTTTGCCGGCGGGGCGATGGTTTTGTTCCTGACGGAGCGGATCATATCCGCGGACTATACTCAGGCTGCAGAAGTGGCGGCGGATGCCTATGCCCACGCACTTTTGATCGAGGCGGACCTGTCGCCGGCGGCGCTGGCGGATCTGTTTGAACGCCTGCTTGGCGACGTGGGACAGGCTCCGCCCATCGTTCAGCATTTTCTTGCCCATCCCGCGATGGCGGATCGGATTGATGCCGCCCGGGCCGCCGTGCCAGAGGGATTTCAGGCCCGTCCCGCCTTGTCGCCAGAGGATTGGGCAGCACTTCTGAGTATCTGTGCCGAGGAATGAGCCATCTTGCGCTTGATTTTCCGTCCAGCCTCAAATAAACGCCGCGCGACGTCGAAACGGGCCCGGGATGTGGCCCCAGAACCTACGAGGCGCGAGGCACATGGCGAAGGCAAAGTTTGAACGCAACAAGCCGCACGTTAACATTGGCACGATCGGTCACGTTGACCACGGCAAGACGACGCTGACAGCGGCGATCACGAAGTACTTTGGCGACTTCAAAGCCTACGACGCGATCGATGCGGCGCCCGAAGAGCGGGCTCGCGGGATCACGATCTCGACGGCTCACGTTGAGTACGAGACCGAGACGCGTCACTACGCGCACGTCGACTGCCCCGGCCACGCCGACTACGTCAAGAACATGATCACCGGTGCGGCCCAGATGGACGGCGCGATCCTGGTTGTGAACGCTGCTGACGGCCCGATGCCGCAGACCCGCGAGCACATCCTGCTTGGTCGTCAGGTGGGCATCCCCTACATGGTCGTCTACATGAACAAGGTCGACCAGGTTGACGACGCCGAGCTTCTCGAGCTGGTCGAAATGGAGATCCGCGAGCTGCTGTCCTCTTACGAGTACCCCGGCGACGACATCCCCGTGATCCCCGGTTCGGCCCTGGCTGCGATGGAAGGCCGCGATCCCGAGATCGGCGAGAACTCGATCCGCGCGCTTCTGGCCGCTGTTGACGAGTACATCCCGACCCCGGCCCGCGCCGTGGACCAGCCGTTCCTGATGCCGATCGAGGACGTGTTCTCGATCTCTGGCCGTGGTACGGTTGTGACCGGCCGGATCGAGCGTGGCGTGATCAACGTTGGCGACAGCATCGAGATCGTCGGCATCAAGGACACCAAGACCACCACCTGTACCGGTGTCGAGATGTTCCGCAAGCTGCTGGACCGTGGTGAAGCTGGCGACAACGTCGGCGTGCTGCTGCGCGGCATCGAGCGTGACGGCGTTGAGCGCGGTCAGGTTCTGTGCAAGCCCAAGTCGGTTGCACCGCACACCAAGTTTGAGGCCGAGGCCTACATCCTGACCAAGGAAGAGGGTGGCCGTCACACGCCGTTCTTCGCCAACTACCGTCCCCAGTTCTACTTCCGCACGACGGACGTGACCGGCACGGTCGAGCTGCCCGCCGGCACCGAGATGGTGATGCCGGGCGACAACCTGAAGTTCACGGTTGAGCTGATCGCACCGATCGCAATGGAAGACGGTCTGCGCTTTGCCATCCGCGAAGGCGGCCGCACCGTCGGCGCCGGCGTGGTGTCCAAGATCATCGCCTAAGTCGGACCCCTCCGACCAAGCGAAGCAAGTCTAAGGTAAGGTGGGTCATGACCCACCTTACTTACTGAAATTCCCGGTTTCGACGTGGGGCGGCAATTGTGCCCGGTCCACCTCTCAAATCGTAGCCCTCGAGAGGCAATGCCCATGGCCGTTCAAAGCCAAAACATTCGCATCCGGCTCAAGGCGTTCGACTATCGCGTGCTGGATGCCAGCACAGCCGAGATCGTGTCGACCGCCAAGCGCACCGGTGCTTCCGTCCGCGGCCCGATCCCGCTGCCGAACAAGATTGAGAAGTTCACGGTTCTGCGTGGGCCCCATATCGACAAGAAATCCCGCGACCAGTTCGAGATCCGGACGCACAAGCGTCTTCTCGACATCGTGGACCCGACCCCCCAGACCGTGGACGCGCTCATGAAGCTCGACCTGGCTGCCGGCGTCGACGTCGAAATCAAGGTCTGAGGAGGGTGACCCAGATGTTGCGCTCAGGCGTTCTCGCAAAGAAGGTCGGGATGACCCGCCTTTTCATGGAAGACGGCCGCCAGATTCCGGTGACCGTGCTTCACGTTGACAATCTCCAGGTGGTCGCACAGCGCACCGTCGAGAAGGACGGCTACACCGCTGTTCAACTTGGCGCTGGCACCCCCAAGGTCAAGCGCGTCTCCAAGGCGATGCGCGGCCATTTCGCTGCGGCCAAAGTCGAGCCGAAGCGGAAAGTTGCGGAGTTCCGGGTTGCCCCGGAAAATCTGATCGAAGTGGGCGAAGAAATCATCGCCGCCCACTATTTTGAAGGCCAGTTCGTGGATGTGTCCGGCACCTCCATCGGTAAGGGCTTTGCTGGTGCCATGAAGCGTCACAACTTTGGGGGCCTGCGCGCGTCTCACGGTGTGTCGGTCAGCCACCGTTCGCATGGTTCGGTTGGCCAGTGTCAGGACCCTGGCCGCATCTTTAAAGGTAAAAAGATGGCCGGTCACATGGGCTCTGCCCGGATCACCACCCAGAACCTGCAGGTCGTCAAGACCGACGCAGACCGTGGTCTGATCATGGTCAAAGGCGCGGTCCCCGGCAGCAAAGGCGGCTGGGTCACGGTCAAGGATGCGGTCAAGAAGCCCATCCCCGAGAACGTGATTTACCCCGCCGCCCTGCGATCTGCCGCAGAAGAAGCCAGCCGTCTTGCCGAAGAAGCCGCAGCAGCCGCTGCCGCTGAAGAGGCCGCAGCCGCCAAGGCCGCAGCCGAGGCAGAGCAGGCCGCAATGGAGGCCGCTGAGGCCGAAGCTGCAAATGCGACGCCGGCAGACGAAGCCGATGCAAACGACGCTTCTGAAGGAGGCGAGAAAAATGAAGGCTGATGCCATCAAGCTGGACGGAGCCGCAGCCGGTTCTGTCGATCTGGACGACGCGATCTTCGGCCTCGAGCCGCGCGCCGACATCCTGCACCGTGTTGTGCGCTGGCAGCGTGCCCGCGCCCAGCAGGGCACTCACTCGACCCTCGGTCGCTCCGAGGTCAGCTACTCGACCAAGAAGATCTACAAGCAGAAGGGCACCGGTGGCGCACGTCACGGTTCCAAGAAGGCTCCGATCTTCCGTCACGGCGGCATCTACAAGGGCCCGACGCCCCGCAGCCACGAGCATGACCTGACCAAGAAGTTCCGCAAGCTGGGTCTGCGCCATGCGCTGTCCGCCAAGCTGGCGGCTGGTGAGCTGGTCGTGATCGAGAATGCGGACCTGGCCGAAGCCAAGACAAGCGTCCTGGCCAAGCAGGTCGGTGCCCTCGGGTGGAAGCGTGCTCTTGTCATCGACGGGGCCAGCGTGAACGAGAACTTCGCCCGCGCTGCTTCCAATATTGCAAACCTGGACGTTCTGCCCTCCATGGGTGCCAACGTCTACGACATCCTCCGCAGTGACACCCTCGTGCTCACCAAGGCGGCTGTCGAAGCACTGGAGGCTCGTTTGAAATGAGCGCGAAGGCAGAACACTACGACGTGATCCGCAAGCCGATCATCACCGAGAAAGCGACAATGGCGTCCGATGCCAATGCCGTGGTGTTTGAAGTGGCGATCGAAGCCAACAAACCCCAGATCAAGGAGGCCGTCGAGGCTCTCTTTGGGGTCAAGGTGAAGTCGGTCAACACGACCATCACCAAAGGCAAGGTCAAGCGTTTCCGCGGCGCACTTGGCACACGCAAGGACGTCAAGAAGGCCTATGTCACCCTCGTTGAGGGTAACACCATTGACGTGTCGACCGGTCTCTAATACCTGACCCCATCGACTAGGCCCCGGATTCGTCCGGGGCCACGTTATTTAAGGCAAGTCGGGTGTATACCCCTCTTGATCGACAAGACTGGGACCTCCGGGGCCCTTGACACTAACAGCCGGGCACAAACCGCCCGCAAAGCAAACGGAAGACAGAAAGCATGGCACTTAAGTCGTATAAGCCGACGACGCCGGGCCAGCGTGGGCTGGTGCTGATCGACCGTTCGGAGCTTTGGAAAGGTCGTCCGGTCAAAGCCCTCACTGAGGGATTGACCAAGAATGGCGGCCGGAACAATACCGGACGGATTACGATGCGTCGTCGTGGTGGTGGCGCAAAGCGTCTTTACCGGATCGTCGACTTCAAACGGACAAAGTTTGATATGACGGCCGTCGTGGCCCGCATCGAGTACGATCCCAACCGGACCGCATTCATTGCCCTCATCCAGTACGAAGATGGTGAGCAGGCCTACATCCTCGCCCCGCAGCGTGTCGCCGTTGGTGACAAGGTCATTGCGGGCGCCAAGCAGGATATCAAGCCTGGCAACGCCATGCCTTTCTCGGGCATGCCCATTGGGACAATCGTCCACAACATCGAGATGAAGCCCGGCAAGGGTGGCCAGATCGCACGCGCGGCCGGCACCTACGCCCAGTTCGTTGGTCGGGATGGCGGCTACGCCCAGATCCGTCTGTCGAGCGGTGAGCTTCGTCTTGTCCGTCAGGAGTGCATGGCCACAGTCGGTGCCGTGTCAAACCCCGACAATTCGAACCAGAACCTGGGCAAGGCCGGTCGTAACCGTCACTACGGTATCCGCCCGTCGGTCCGTGGTGTGGCCATGAACCCGGTTGATCACCCTCACGGTGGTGGTGAAGGCCGGACCTCTGGTGGCCGCCACCCGGTTACCCCCTGGGGCAAGCCGACCAAGGGTGCCCGCACCCGCGACAAGAACAAGGCGTCGTCCAGGCTTATCCTGCGCTCGCGTCATGCCAAGAAGAAGGGCCGTTAACACATGGGACGTTCAGTCTGGAAAGGCCCCTTCGTTGATGCCTATGTCCTGAAAAAGGCAGAAGCATCGCGCGAAAGCGGGCGTAACGAAGTCATCAAGATCTGGTCGCGCCGTTCGACGATCCTGCCCCAGTTCGTGGGCCTGACGTTTGGCGTCTACAATGGCCACAAGCATATTCCGGTCAACGTGACCGAGGACATGATCGGCCAGAAATTCGGTGAATATTCGCCGACGCGGACCTACTACGGTCACGCTGCTGACAAGAAGGCAAAGCGCAAATGAGCAAGGAAAAGAACCCTCGCCGCGTGGCCGATAACGAGGCTATGGCAAAGACGCGTATGCTGCGGACTAGCCCTCAGAAGCTGAACCTCGTGGCTGCCATGATCCGTGGCAAGAAGGTGGACAAGGCCCTGACGGACCTCACCTTCTCGAAGAAGCGGATCGCCGGTGACGTCAAGAAGTGCCTTCAGTCGGCCATCGCCAACGCAGAGAACAACCACAACCTTGATGTGGACGAGCTCGTCGTTGCCGAAGCCTATGTCGGCAAGAACCTCATCATGAAGCGCGGTCGCCCCCGGGCCCGCGGCCGGTTTGGCAAGATCGTCAAGCCGTTCTCGGAACTCACCATTCTGGTTCGCCAGGTCGAGGAGCAAGCGTAATGGGTAATAAAGTCAATCCCGTCGGCATGCGTCTTCAGGTCAACCGGACCTGGGACAGCCGCTGGTTCGCAGACACCAAGGACTACGGTGATCTTCTTCTTGAAGACCTCAAGATGAAAGAGTTCATCAAGAAAGAGGCCAAACAGGCCGGTGTGTCCCGCGTGATCATCGAGCGTCCACACCGCAAGTGCCGCGTGACCATTCACGCAGCCCGCCCCGGTGTGATCATCGGCAAGAAAGGCGCGGACATCGAGACGCTTCGCAAAAAGCTTGCTGCGCTGACCGCTTCGGAACTGCACCTCAACATCGTTGAAGTCCGCAAGCCCGAGCTGGACGCCGCTCTTGTCGGCGAAAGCATCGCACAGCAGCTGGAGCGCCGGGTGTCTTTCCGTCGCGCAATGAAGCGCGCTGTCCAGAACGCCATGCGCATGGGTGCCCTCGGCATCCGGGTCAACGTCGCAGGTCGTCTTGGCGGAGCCGAGATTGCCCGGACCGAATGGTACCGCGAGGGCCGCGTGCCCCTGCATACCCTGCGGGCCGACATCGACTACGCTCTGACCGAAGCCACCACGGCTTACGGCATCATCGGGATCAAGGTCTGGATCTTCAAAGGCGAGATCATGGAGCACGATCCCCAGGCGCGCGACCGCAAGCATGCCGAGCTTCAGGAGGGTGCGATCCCTCGTGGTGCCGGTGGCGGCCGTCGTGACCGCGACCGTTAAGGAGTAGATGAGATGCTGCAACCAAAGCGCACAAAATTCCGCAAGCTCCACAAGGGCCGGATTTCGGGCGAAGCCAAAGGCGGGTCTGACCTGAACTTTGGCACTTTCGGCCTCAAAGCCATCCAGCCCGAGCGGGTGACTGCTCGTCAGATCGAGGCTGCTCGCCGCGCTCTGACCCGCCACATGAAGCGTCAGGGTCGTGTCTGGATCCGAATTTTTCCGGACACTCCGGTAACCTCCAAGCCCACCGAAGTCCGGATGGGTAAAGGTAAAGGTTCCGTTGATTTCTGGGCCGCCAAGGTAAAGCCTGGCCGGATCATGTTCGAGATTGACGGCGTGACGGAAGTCGTCGCCCGTGAGGCCCTGCGCCTTGCGGCGATGAAGCTGCCGGTCAAAACCCGCACAGTCGTTCGCGAGGACTGGTAATCGGGCGCGCGCCTCGGCGCGCACCGCAAGAAATCGAGCCCTTGCCAAGCGATTGGCAGGGGCTTTTCACTACCAGGACGGGGAATTCTCCATTTGGCCAGAGGGGCTGCGCCTTATCCCTTGCCAAGGTACCCCATCCCACCTATACGGCGCTCTTCACCACCCACTCCACTGGAATCAGGGTGACGCTTTGCGCGGCCCTCCGGTGATGTTGAAAAAAGGAATATGGCGATGAACGCCACTGAATTGCGCGACAAGACGCCGGACCAGCTCCGCGAACAGCTTGTCGCTTTGAAGAAAGAAGCCTTCAACCTCCGCTTCCAGCAGGCCACCGGCCAGTTGGAAAGCACGGCCCGTATGCGGTCTGTTCGCCGGGATGTTGCCCGGGTGAAGACGATTTTGAACCAAAAAGCAGCCGCAGCTGCACAGACGGAGGCCTGAGACCATGCCTAAGCGTATTCTTCAGGGCGTCGTGACCTCCAACCAGAACGCACAGACCGTCACCGTATCGGTCGAGCGTCGCTTCAAGCACCCGCTGCTGCAAAAGACGATCCGTAAGTCCAAGAAGTACCGGGCTCACGACGAGAACAACGCCTACAACGTGGGCGATGTGGTGCGCATTCAGGAATGTGCCCCAAAATCCAAGACGAAGCGTTGGGAGGTTCTGACCGTCGAGGTCTGAGCCAGCCAACTTCATCGAAACCCTGGGGCGCAGTAGCCGTCCCCAAAGGTCGGGAGAAACCAAATGATCCAGATGCAGACCAATCTGGATGTCGCTGACAACTCCGGCGCACGCCGAGTTCAGTGCATCAAGGTTCTGGGCGGTTCGCACCGCCGTTATGCATCCGTGGGCGACATCATCGTGGTGTCGGTCAAGGAAGCAATTCCGCGTGGTCGCGTGAAGAAAGGTGACGTCCGTAAGGCCGTCGTCGTTCGCACCGCCAAGGAAGTCCGCCGTGACGACGGCACCGCGATCCGCTTTGACCGGAACGCTGCCGTTATCCTCAACAACAACATGGAGCCTGTTGGCACACGTATCTTCGGACCGGTGGTCCGTGAGCTGCGCGCCAAGAACTTCATGAAGATCATCTCGCTGGCTCCGGAGGTGCTCTGATGGCTGCCAAACTCAAAAAAGGTGACACCGTCATCGTCCTGACCGGCAAGGACAAGGGCAAGAAGGGTGAGATCACCTCTGTTGACCCCTCCGCTGGCAAGGCCGTCGTAGACGGACTGAACGTGGCCATCCGCCACGTGAAGCAAAGCCAGAACGATCAAGGCGGCCGGACACCCAAGTCCATGCCCATCGCTCTGTCCAACCTGGCCATCGTCGATGCCAACGGCAAGGCAACCCGGGTCGGCTTCCGCATGGAAGGCGATGCCAAGGTCCGCTACGCCAAGACCACGGGGGGCGTGATCTGATGCTTGATACTGCAAACTATACCCCGCGCCTCAAGGCCGCCTACGCCGCGACGATCAAAGCCGCGATGAAGGAAGAGTTCGGCTACAAGAACGACATGCAGATCCCGCGTCTGGACAAGATCGTTCTGAACATCGGCTGCGGTGCTGAAGCTGTCCGCGACAGCAAGAAAGCCAAATCGGCCCAGGACGACCTGACGACCATCGCTGGTCAAAAGGCTGTCGTGACCAAGGCCAAGAACTCGATCGCTGGCTTCCGGGTCCGCGAAGATATGCCGCTGGGCGCCAAAGTGACGCTGCGTGGCGACCGGATGTACGAATTCCTTGACCGTTTGGTCACTGTTGCAATGCCCCGTATCCGCGACTTCCGCGGCGTGTCGGGCAAATCCTTCGATGGTCGTGGCAACTACGCCACCGGTATCAAGGAGCACATCATTTTCCCCGAGATCAACTTCGACAAGGTCGATGAAGTCTGGGGAATGGACATCGTCATCTGCACCACCGCGAACACCGACGCGGAAGCGAAGGCACTGTTGAAGCTTTTCAACATGCCCTTCAACAGCTGAGCGCGGAGAGGAACCAGTCATGGCCAAGAAATCAATGATCGAGCGCGAGAAGAAGCGCGAACGTCTTGTCAAGCAATATGCCTCCCGGCGCGCCGCGCTCAAGGAGATCATCAACGACCAGTCCAAGCCCGTGGAAGAGCGTTTCAAGGCGAGCCTCAAGCTTGCTGAACTGCCGCGCAACTCCTCGGCAACCCGGCTGCACAATCGCTGCCAACTCACCGGGCGTCCCCACGCCTACTATCGCAAACTCAAGGTCAGCCGGATCGCGCTGCGGAACCTCGGTTCCAATGGCGAAATCCCCGGCATGGTCAAGTCGAGCTGGTGAGGAGCAACTGAGATGGCAATGAACGATCCCATCGGCGACATGCTGACACGCATCCGGAACAACCAGATGCGCGGCAAGTCGACCGTTATCACGCCGGCTTCCAAGCTGCGGGCCTGGGTGCTCGACGTGCTGGCCGACGAAGGCTACATCCGTGGCTACGAAAAAGTCACGGGCAAGGACGGTCACCCCGCCCTTGAAATCAGCCTTAAGTACTACGAAGGCACCCCCGTCATCCGTGAGATCAAGCGGGTTTCGACCCCTGGTCGTCGGGTGTACATGGGCGTCAAGGACCTCCCAACCGTCCGTCAGGGCCTGGGTGTTTCGATCGTCTCCACGCCCAAGGGCGTCATGTCGGATGCAAATGCGCGCGTTGCCAATGTTGGCGGCGAAGTGCTTTGCACCGTATTCTAAGGAGTAGGTCATGTCGCGTATTGGCAAGAAACCGGTCGAAATGCCTGCAGGGGTTCAAGCCTCTGTTTCGGGTCAGACCGTTGAAGTGAAAGGCCCCAAGGGGACCCGTAGCTTTACCGCAACCGACGACGTCACCATCACAGTTGATGGCAACGTCATTTCGGTCACACCCCGTGGCATGTCCAAGCGGGCACGCCAGCAGTGGGGGATGTCCCGCTCTATGGTCGAGAACCTGGTGACAGGCGTGTCGACCGGCTTCAAGAAAGAGCTGGAAATCTCGGGCGTTGGTTACCGGGCACAGATGCAGGGCAATACCCTGAAGCTGGCGCTTGGCTATAGCCACGACGTCAACTTCGAGGTCCCCGCCGGCGTTACTGTGACCGCACCGAAGCAAACCGAAATTGTGGTGGAAGGCATTGATCAGCAGCTTGTTGGTCAGGTCGCCGCGAACATCCGCGAATGGCGTGCTCCCGAGCCCTACAAGGGCAAAGGGATCAGGTACAAAGGCGAGTTCATCTTCCGCAAAGAAGGCAAGAAGAAGTAAGGACGGGTATTATGGCAAACAGCAAAAGAACTCTGTTTCTGAAGCGCCGTATGCGCGTTCGGAACAAACTGCGGAAGGTGAATGCCGGGCGTCCTCGTCTGTCTATCCACCGTTCCAACAAAAACATCATGGTCCAGTTGATCGACGATGTGAACGGCGTGACGCTTGCAGCGGCCTCCTCCTTGGAAAAGGACCTTGGGATCGCAGGCAAGAACAACGTCCAAGCTGCAGCCAAGGTTGGTGCAGCGATTGCCGAGCGGGCGAAGGCAGCGGGTGTCACCGAGGCTTATTTCGACCGTGGCGGTTTCCTGTTTCATGGCAAGGTGAAGGCTCTGGCCGACGCTGCGCGTGAAGCTGGCCTCAAGATTTAAGGAGCGAAAGAAATGGCAGAACGCGAGAACCGCCGGGATCGTCGCCCCCGTGAGGACGCTACACCCGAATTCGCCGACCGTCTGGTCGCGATCAACCGGGTTTCCAAGACGGTGAAAGGCGGCAAGCGCTTTGGCTTTGCAGCGCTCGTCGTCGTAGGAGACCAGAAGGGCCGTGTCGGCTTTGGCAAAGGTAAGGCCAAGGAGGTCCCCGAGGCCATCCGCAAGGCAACCGAGCAGGCCAAGCGCCAGATGATCCGGGTCCAGCTTCGTGAAGGTCGGACGCTGCACCACGACATGGAAGGGCGCCACGGCGCTGGCCGGGTCGTGATGCGGGCCGCCGTACCGGGGACCGGCATCATCGCCGGTGGGCCGATGCGCGCCGTGTTCGAGATGCTTGGCGTCCAGGACGTGGTTTCCAAGTCGATCGGGTCCTCCAACCCCTACAACATGATCCGCGCCACCATGGACGGTCTCATGAAGGAACAGTCCCCTCGTGCCGTGGCCCAGCGCCGTGGCAAGAAGGTTGCCGACATCCTGCCCAAGCGGGACGAGGCTCCGGTCGAGGCTGAAGCTGTGGCTGAGGAGGCCTGAGGAACATGGCAAAAACTATCGTTGTGAAGCAGATCGGTTCGCCGATCCGTCGCCCCGCGGTTCAGCGTGCCACGTTGGTCGGTCTGGGTCTGAACAAGATGCACCGGACCCGGGAACTGGAAGACACGCCTTCCGTCCGTGGGATGGTCAACTCAATCCCCCACCTCGTCGAGATCATCGAAGAGCGCGGCTAACACATTCAGGTAAGGCGGGTCTTGACCCGCCTTACTGACAAGGGGCCGGGCAACCGGCCAAACCACATCCGTAAGGTGGGTCAAGACCCACCTTACCTTACACGCCGCGTCCGGTCCCTTCGCTCATGGGCCGCGTCCGGCACGGAGAGAGCGATATGAAACTGAACGAACTTCACGACAATCCCGGCGCAACCAAGCGCCGCATGCGCGTTGCCCGTGGTCCCGGCTCTGGCAAGGGCAAGATGGGTGGCCGTGGTATCAAAGGCCAGAAATCCCGTTCGGGTGTGGCGATCAAGGGTTACGAAGGCGGCCAGATGCCGCTTTACATGCGTCTTCCCAAGCGTGGCTTCAACAAGCCCAATCGCAAGGAATTCGCTGTGGTGAACCTGGGTCTGATCCAAAAATTCATCGACGCCGGCAAGATCGACGCCTCGTCCGAGATCACCGAAGACGCGCTGTTGGCCTCGGGCCTGGTTCGTCGGAAGCTTGATGGCGTCCGTGTCTTGGGCAAAGGCGAATTCACCGCCAAAGCGACAATTTCGGTCACCGGCGCGTCGCAGGGCGCGATCGAGATGGTCGAGAAGGCCGGTGGCTCCCTCACAGTCACGACGGCGGCAGCAGCCGAATAACGGGTTGTGGCGCGGCCTTCCCGCGCTTACATCTGCACCGAGTTATCCTAAGCAGCCGCCAGCCGGGAGACCGGTCTGGCGGCGACGTCATGAAAAGAGAGCGCCCAAATGGCATCTGCAGCAGAGCAAATGGCGGCAAACATGAGTTGGGGGGCCTTTGGTAAGGCCACCGAGCTTCGCCAGAGGATCCTGTTCACCCTTGGCCTCCTCGTCATCTATCGCCTTGGCACCTACATTCCGGTCCCCGGCATTGATGGCGCGGCCCTCCGCTCCTTTATGGAGGATGCGGCAGCGGGCATCGGTGGCATCCTGTCGATGTTTACCGGTGGCGCCCTCAGCAGGATGGGCATCTTCGCCCTTGGCATAATGCCCTACATCTCGGCGTCGATCATCGTCCAGCTGCTGGGCTCCATGTGGGAACCGCTCAAGCAGCTCAAGAAAGAGGGCGAGCAGGGCCGCAAGAAGCTCAATCAGTATACCCGTTACTTCACGGTTATCCTTGCCACCTTTCAGGCCTATGGCCTTGCCCGCTCGCTTGAGGCTGGCGATCTTGTGTCCAACCCGGGGCTCTACTTCCAGGCTGCCTGTGTGATCACCCTTGTGGGCGGCACGATGTTCTTGATGTGGCTGGGTGAACAGATCACCTCCCGCGGGATCGGCAATGGCATTTCGCTGATCATCTTCGTTGGCATCATCGCCGAGATTCCGGCCGCCCTGGCACAGTTCCTGACAACCAGCCGCCAGTCTGGCGACGCCCTGACCATTATCGTCGTTATCCTCATGGTCGTGGTCACACTGACTTTTGTGGTGTTCATGGAGCGGTCGCTGCGTAAGATCCACATTCAGTATCCGCGTCGTCAGGTCGGGATGAAGATTTATGACGGTGGCTCTTCTCACCTTCCGATCAAGGTGAACCCGGCAGGCGTTATCCCGGCTATTTTTGCCTCGGCGCTGTTGCTGTTGCCCACGACGATTTCCACGTTTTCGGGGGGCGATACCGGACCGGTCATGTCGATCCTGCTAGCCTACTTTGGTCCGGGCCAGCCACTTTACCTGTTGTTCTTCACCTCGATGATCGTCTTTTTCACCTATTTTTATACTCGTGAAGTTGCATTCAAGACCGAGGATGTTGCCGACAACCTCAAGAACCAGAACGGCTTTGTGCCGGGCATCCGCCCGGGCAAGCGGACGGCGGAATACCTCGACTACGTCGTGACCCGCATCCTTGTTCTTGGTTCTGGCTACCTGGCTCTTGTTTGCCTTTTGCCGGAAATCCTGCGTAGCCAGCTCACAATCCCTTTCTACTTCGGGGGCACATCGGTGCTGATTATCGTGTCAGTTGGTATGGATACGATCCAGCAGGTACAATCACACCTTCTGGCCCATCAGTACGAGGGCCTGATCGAGAAATCCCAATTGCGCGGAAAGCGGTCTGCCAAGGCCGGCGCCAAGCCCAAAGCCAAAGGACCAGCCCGCAGATGAATATCATTCTACTTGGGCCTCCGGGCGCCGGTAAGGGGACGCAAGCCCGTATTCTGGTAGAGGGCCGCAATATGGTCCAACTGTCGACGGGCGACATGCTGCGCGAAGCCCGCTCTTCGGGTACCGAAATGGGCAAGATCGTCGCCGAGGTTATGGACAAGGGACACCTTGTCACCGACGAGATCGTCATCGGCCTGATCCGCGAGCGTTTGACCAGTGGTACGGCCGAAGGCGGCTACATTTTTGACGGCTTTCCGCGGACTTTGGCCCAGGCCGATGCGCTTGGAAACCTGATGTCAGAGTTGGGCGAGACCCTTGATGCCGTGATCGAAATGCGGGTCGATGATGAGGCCCTGGTGTCTCGCATTACTGCGCGCGCCACCTGCGCCTCTTGTGGTGAGGTCTATAACGACCAGACCAAACCGATCCCCGCCGATGGTCATTGCTCTAACTGCAATGGCACGGATTTCAGTCGCCGGGCCGACGATAATGCGGAAAGCCTCAAGACACGACTTTTGGCCTATTACAAGCAGACGTCCCCTTTGATTGGCTACTACTACGCCAAAGGTGCGCTTTCTTCGGTCGATGGTCTGGGCGAGATTGATGACGTCGCAGAGGCTGTCGCAAAGATACTCGAAGGCTAGTGCCTGGTCGGCTTTGCGGGCTTTCAAGGGCCTAGGTGAACGGAACGGTTCACAGGCCCTTGACGCACCGTGCGGATGCCCATAGACAGCCCCATCCCAAAAGGGAGAATCGTTTTGTCAATCGGGTCGCACCCGTTTGGCAGATCACCTCAGGATGACGAAGGCCCGTGGACAAAACCCATCGGGCCGTAGTTGTGAAAAAAGGTTCCGGGATCACGGAACCGCAACGAAAGGAAGCCAAACGTGGCACGTATTGCCGGCGTCAACATCCCCACTGGAAAGCGGGTCCCGATCGCCCTCACCTATATCACCGGAATTGGTAACACGACTGCTAAGCAGATCTGCGAAGCCGTCGGTATCGATCTCACGCGTCGTGTGAATGAACTGTCTGATGCAGAAGTTCTGTCCATCCGCGAACATATCGACGCCAACCTGAACGTCGAAGGTGACCTGCGTCGCGAGACCCAGATGAACATCAAGCGTCTGATGGACCTTGGCTGCTATCGTGGCCTGCGTCATCGCCGCAACCTGCCTGTTCGCGGTCAGCGGACCCACACCAACGCACGCACACGCAAAGGCCCCGCTAAGGCCATTGCTGGCAAGAAGAAATAAGGAGGCTCCGACATGGCACGTGATACCCGTCGCGGAGGCAAGAAGAAGGTCTCCAAGAACATCGCCGCTGGCGTGGCGCATGTGAATTCTTCGTTCAACAACACCAAGATCCTGATCTCGGACGTGCAGGGCAATGCCATTGCATGGTCGTCTGCCGGGACCATGGGCTTTAAGGGATCGCGTAAGTCGACCCCTTATGCTGCCCAGATGGCTGCCGAAGACGTTGGTCGCAAGGCCCAGGAGCATGGCGTCAAGACGCTTGAGGTTGAAGTTCAGGGCCCCGGTTCGGGTCGTGAATCGGCGCTCCGCGCTCTGGCTGCTGCCGGGTTCAACATCACCTCGATCCGTGATGTGACCCCGATGGCGCACAACGGCTGCCGCCCGCCAAAGCGCCGCCGCGTCTAAAAGCCGCTCTACCTGCCCGGGCTGCGCCAATTCGCGCGGCCCGGGTCCGTCATTTTGAAACCTCGAGCGTTTGTCAGGTCGGTCATGCCAGACGAACAAGAATGGAGGGACGCATGATCCACAAGAATTGGGCAGAACTGATCAAGCCGACACAGCTGGAAGTCCGCCCGGGCAACGATCCTGCTCGTCAGGCCACGCTGACTGCTGAACCGCTTGAGCGTGGCTTTGGTCTGACGCTGGGCAACGCTCTGCGCCGGGTGCTTATGTCCTCGCTGCAGGGTGCCGCTATCACCAGCGTTCAGATCGACAACGTTCTGCACGAATTTTCGTCCGTTCCGGGCGTTCGCGAAGATGTCACCGACATCGTCCTGAACCTCAAGGGCGTGGCGATCCGTATGGAAGTCGAAGGCCCCAAGCGTCTGACCGTTCAGGCCAAAGGCCCGGGCGTCGTCACCGCCGCCGACATTTCCGAATCCTCCGGGATCGAGATCCTGAACAAGGATCACGTGATCTGTCACCTGGACGACGGCGCGTCGCTTTACGTCGAGCTGACGGTCAACACTGGTAAGGGCTATGTCGCGGCTGACAAGAACAAGCCCGAGGATGCCCCGATCGGCATGATCGCCATCGACGCGATCTATTCCCCGGTCGTCAAGGTCAGCTACGATGTGCAGCCGACCCGCGAAGGTCAGGTCCTGGACTATGATAAGCTGACCATGAAGATCGAAACCGACGGGTCGCTGACACCTGACGATGCGGTCGCTTATGCGGCCCGCATTCTGCAGGACCAGCTGTCGATCTTCGTCAACTTCGACGAGCCGGAATCGGCCACCGCCAGTGCCGACGATGACGGCCTGGAGTTCAACCCGCTCCTCCTCAAGAAAGTCGACGAGCTGGAGCTGTCTGTCCGGTCCGCAAACTGCCTGAAGAACGACAACATCGTCTACATTGGCGATCTCATCCAGAAGACCGAAGCCGAGATGCTCCGCACTCCGAACTTCGGCCGCAAGTCCTTGAACGAGATCAAGGAAGTGCTGTCGGGCATGGGTCTGCACCTTGGTATGGACGTCGAGGATTGGCCGCCAGACAACATCGAAGACCTGGCCAAGAAGTTCGAAGACCAGTTCTGATTTACGACACTGGGGTGCGCGACTTGCGCACCCCGTTTTCACCCCGGGCAATTCCGCCCCAATAACGCGGCTGGCACGCATCAGACCGCTGCACAAAGCATAAAGCACTTAGGAGACTTCAAATGCGTCACGCTAGCGGATACCGCAAACTCAACCGGACCCATGAACACCGCAAGGCTATGTTCGCCAACATGGCAGGTTCGCTGATTGAGCATGAGCAAATCAAGACAACCCTGCCCAAGGCCAAAGAACTCAAGCGGGTCATCGATAAGCTGGTGACCCTGGGCAAGCGCGGCGACCTTCACGCCCGCCGTCAGGCCGCATCGCGGCTCAAGCAGGACATGCACGTTGCCAAGCTGTTCGAAGTGCTTGGCCCCCGCTACAAAGAGCGTCAGGGCGGCTATGTGCGCGTTCTGAAGGCCGGCTTCCGCTATGGCGACATGGCCCCCATGGCCATCATCGAATTCGTCGACCGCGACCGCGACGCCAAAGGCGCCTCTGACAAGGCCCGCCTTGAGGCCGAAGACGCGATGGAAATCGACGACTAAGACTTTCCTCAGTCTGAACAGACCAAAGGCCTCGTCTCTGGACGAGGTCTTTTCATTTTGGGGGGCCGCCGCGCCGGGCGGGCCCTGCTTCCCACCGTAGCGGCGACCTTCTATGCTGGAACTCATGGCAGATCTTTTTGACAGCGCAGCCTCTGGACAGTCCGCCGCCGCACCCCTCCGGCCGCTTGCGGATCGTTTGCGTCCGGCCCGACTGGACGAGGTGATCGGCCAGGAACAGGTTCTTGGCCCCGATGCGCCGCTGGGTGCGATGCTTGAGGCGGGTTCGCTGTCCTCGTTGGTGTTCTGGGGCCCTCCGGGTGTCGGAAAGACAACGATTGCCCGGCTGCTGGCCGACCAGACCGACCTGCATTTCGTTCAGATCTCGGCCATCTTCACGGGCGTTCCTGACCTGCGAAAGGTGTTCGAGGCCGCCAGGATGCGCCGCCAGAACGGGAAGGGCACCCTTCTATTTGTCGATGAGATCCACCGCTTCAACAAGGCCCAGCAGGACGGGTTCCTGCCCTATATGGAGGACGGCACCATCCTTCTCGTGGGTGCCACCACCGAAAACCCGTCGTTTGAACTGAACGCCGCCTTGCTGAGCCGGGCCCAGGTTCTGATCCTCAGACGGCTTGAGGCGTCCGATCTGGAGCGTTTGGCCCAACGGGCCGAGACGGACGTTGGGCGCCCCCTGCCGCTCGACCCGTCGGCCCGCGTTGCCCTGATCGAAATGGCGGACGGGGATGGCCGGGCCCTGCTGAACCTGATCGAACAGGTGATGGCCTGGAAGGTGCCGGGGCCGCTGACGCGTGAGGTGCTGGTCACCCGCCTGATGAAGCGCGCGGCCAAATACGACAAATCGGGGGATGAGCACTACAACCTCATTTCAGCGTTGCACAAGTCGGTTCGGGGGTCGGACCCGGACGCAGCCCTTTACTGGTTCGCCCGCATGCTGTCCGGGGGAGAGGACCCCCGCTACCTGGCCCGCCGCATCACGCGCATGGCGGTGGAAGACATCGGGCTGGCTGACCCGCAAGCGCAGGCCATCTGCCTGCAATCCTGGGACACCTACGAGCGTCTGGGCAGCCCTGAGGGCGAATTGGCGCTGGCGCAGGCCGTGACCTACCTTGCCCTCGCCCCGAAATCCAACGCTGGCTACGCCGCGTTCAAGGCGGCCCAGGCCGCGGCGCGCGAGACAGGCTCTGCCCCGCCGCCGAACCACATCCTCAACGCGCCGACCCGGCTGATGAAGGAGCAGGGCTTTGGCGAGGGCTATGCCTATGATCACGAGGCCGAGGATGCCTTTTCCGGTCAGAACTATTTTCCCGACGGGATGAAGCGTGGCAGCTATTATGAGCCCGTCGACCGTGGTTTTGAGCGTGACCTGAAAAAGCGCATGACCTATTTTGCCGGGCTTCGGGCAAAGCGAGAAGGCCAAGGCCATGAGTGACCAAGGCCCTCGTGGTCGCAGTTTGGCTGTACCGCAACACCGGCGGCGGTTGACAACTGCACAGCCAAAGACAAGGAAGGCCGCATGATGACATCCCTCATTCAAGTGGCCCTTGGTGGGGCTATCGGCGCGTCAGCCCGATATCTGACCAATGTGGCCACCTTTCGTTATTTTGGCCCTGGGTTTCCCTGGGGCACCGTCGTCGTGAACGTCCTGGGCTCATTCCTGATGGGCATCTTGATAGTGGTTCTTGCCCAACTGTCAGGCAATCGGTTCGCGCCTTTTTTGATGACCGGGGTTTTGGGCGGATTTACCACCTTTTCCGCCTTTTCCCTTGATGCCGTCACCCTGTGGGAGCGGGGGGAGGCCCTTCATGCTGTCGGCTACGTAGCAGGCACTGTCTCGGTTTCAATCGCCGCGCTTGTCGCGGGGCTTTTCTTGGCGCGGGGGGCCTTCGCATGAGTGGTGTTCAGAACCGTATCGTCGGGCCGGATGAAGGCGATCAGCGGCTGGACCGCTACCTGCGCCATCTGTTCCCGCACCTGAGCCAGGGACGCATCGAAAAGATGTGCCGCAAGGGCGAAGTGCGCGTTGACGGCGGCCGGGTCAAATCGGCCACGCGCGTCGAAATCGGTCAAAGCGTTCGTATTCCGCCACTACCCGACGCTGATGATATCACGGCGCAGCCGGTGAACCGGGCCATTACACCGGCCGATGCCAAAATGATCCAGTCCTGCGTGATCTATAAGGACGACGAGATCATCGTGATCAACAAGCCTGCAGGACTGCCCACCCAGGGTGGCTCTGGCGTGTCGCGTCATGTGGATGGCTTGGCCGAGGCGCTGCGCTTTGGCTATGAGGACAAGCCGCGGCTTGTTCACCGGTTGGACAAGGATACCTCTGGCGTCCTGATGCTGGCGCGGACACGCACGATGGCGCGCGCGCTGACAGAAAACCTCAAGCACCGCGATACCCGCAAGATTTATTGGGCTGCGGTCGCCGGTGTTCCGCATCCCCGTGCGGCGACGATCAAGTTTGGCCTGCTCAAGGCACCCGGCCACGGCAAGGGCGGCGAGAACGAGAAGATGCGCTGCATCCACCCCGCCGAGGTCGACAAGACCGAAGGGGCCAAGCGGGCCACAACGGACTACGCTGTTTTGACCAACCTGGGGCAGCGGGCTGCCTGGGTGGCGCTTGTTCCGATCACCGGTCGGACCCACCAGCTGCGGGCCCACATGGCCGAGATCGGGCACCCGATCCTGGGCGATGGCAAGTATGGCGGCGGGGCGCAGGAGAATGCTGGCGATGGCTGGGGCGCGGGACTGGGTGGTGATCTTAGCCGCAAACTACATCTGCACGCGCGGACCCTTATCATCGAACACCCGACGACCAAGGCCGTCCTGCACCTGACCGCCCCATTGCCCGATCATATGGTTGAGACATGGGATTTTGTCGGTTGGGAGGTCAGCCATGCCCCCATTGATCCCTTCAACATGCCTGATTGATCCGACATGACCGACTGGAAGCCAAAGCGATTTTGGAAAGACGTTCACGTAGAAGAGGACGGTCCTCACCACATTGTGCGGCTTGATGACAAACCCCTAAAAACGCCATCCAAGCTGACGTTGCAATTACCGACGCGGGACTTGGCCGAATGGGTCGCGGGAGAATGGCGGGCGCAGGAGGGGTTGGTCAACCCCGACACAATGCCCGCGACCCGTTTTGCAAACTCGGCCGTCGAAAAGGTCGCGCCGCAATTGGACGAAGTCGCAAGGCTCGTCGCCTCTTACGGTGAAACCGATCTGGTGTGTTACCGTGCCGAAAAGCCCGCAGCATTGATCGACCGACAGGCTGACGGTTGGGACCCGCTTGTCGAATGGGCAGCCGACACATTCGGCGTGCGCCTGCGAATCGCCTCCGGGGTGATGCCTGTCGCGCAGGAACAAACCGCGTTGCAGGTGCTTGCGTCCGAGGTGCGGGGCATGAACGCCTTTGCCTTGGCTGGATTTCACGATCTTGTAAGCCTCTCCGGTTCTCTTGTCATAGGACTTGCTGTCGCAAGAGGGGCGCTCGATCCCCTGCGAGGATGGGATACGTCCCGGATCGACGAAACATGGCAGGCAGAGCAATGGGGTTTTGACGAAGAGGCCGAGGAGTATGCCTCGCGCAAGCGTGCCGCATTTCTGGACGCAGAGAGATTCTACCGCCTGTCGATTGGGCAAGGCTAAGAATCTCTGCAAGCCAAACCGCTTTGGATTAGGGAAATTAACGGTGTCTTCGCCAAGTTATTAGGCGGAAACTCTTGACCTACGGCCACGATTTTGACCACTCTAATGCGGCGCTGGACCAGAAGTTTCCCGCGCATAGCTCTAAGGCCGCTCTGTCCTTAGTGGAACCGACAAGAAGGAAAGCTCCCCTGGGGATAGGGGAGAGTAAAAACAGGAAGAGGTAACTAACATGAAGACCGTGTTTCTAGGCGTGCTGGCAACTGCTGGACTTGCCGCTGGTGTGGCAGGTGCTGCTACACTCGACGACGTTAAAGCCCGCGGCACACTGAACTGTGGCGTGTCGACCGGCCTCGTCGGTTTTGCTGCTCCCGACGCCGACGGTGTTTGGGAAGGTTTCGATGTGGGCGTTTGCCGCGCGGTTGCGACCGCCGTCCTCGGGGATCCAGAAGCCGTCACCTTTGTGCCGACCACTGGCCAGACCCGTTTTACGGCTCTTGCGTCCGGTGAGATCGACATGCTGGCGCGTAACACCACCTGGACATTCTCGCGCGATGTTGACCTGAAGTTCGAATTCGTAGGTGTGAACTACTACGACGGTCAGGGCTTTATGGCTCCCCGTGAGCTCGGCGTGTCCTCTGCCAACGAGCTTGATGGCGCAACTGTCTGCATTCAGACCGGCACCACCACCGAGTTGAACCTGGCCGACTTCTTCCGCGTCAACTCCATCAGCTACGAGCCCGTGCCGATCGAGACCAACGCAGAAGCTCTGCAGCAGCTGCTTGCCGGTGCTTGCGACGTCTACACCACGGACGCCTCTGGTCTTGCTGCCAGCCGTGCAACCTTTGAGAATGCATCTGACTGGGTCATCCTGCCCGAGATCATCTCCAAAGAGCCGCTTGGCCCGCTGGTCCGTCATGGCGACAGCGAATGGGCTGATGTCGTGCGTTGGTCGCTCAACACGCTCATCGCAGCAGAAGAGCTGGGCGTGACCTCCGAGAACGTGGCAGAACTTGCCGCTGCACCGACCAACAACCCCGAGATCAACCGTATGCTTGGCACCGAAGGTGAACTGGGCGCTATGCTGGGTCTCGAAGCGAGCTGGGCTGCAGACATCATCGCTGCTGTCGGCAACTACAGCGAACTGTTCGAAAGCAACATCGGTGAAAGCACTCCGATCGGTCTGGCGCGTGGTCTGAACGCCCAGTGGACCGATGGTGGTCTGCTTTACACTCCGCCGTTCCGCTAAGTCGGCTTGGATGGGGCGCGGATCGAAAGGTCTGCGCCCCATTCCACCAAATAGATAACGCGACACGACAGTCGCAGGGGCGGCCATCGGGCACAGTCGGGCGAACCGGCGTGACACCGCGGCAATGCTCACTCGCCGGGGAGTACAAAGATGTCGACGATAACAGATCCGCCGAAACCGGGGTTTCGGCTTAGCCAACTCATATATGACACCCGATACAGATCTTTGACCATCCAGACGGTCGCGCTGATCCTTCTCGTCCTCGCCTTTTCCTGGCTCATATCAAACACGATCCAGAACCTCGAAGCCCTTGGTAAGGACTTCGACTTTGGCTTCCTGTCCTCGCGAGCAGGCTATGACATCAACCAGATGCTCATTCCCTATGACAATAGCATGTCGCATGGGCGTGCGGCACTTGTCGGCATCGCCAATACGCTACTTGTCGCCTTTTTGGGATGTGTCACCGCTACGGTGATCGGTGTTCTCGTCGGCGTGCTGCGACTGTCCAAGAACTGGATCGTGTCGCGCCTGATGGCGGTTTATGTCGAAGCGTTTCGCAACGTACCGCTACTGCTTTGGATCGTTCTGATCTTTGCCTTGCTGACTGAAAGCACGCCTCAGCCGCGCGATTTCCGCGAAGGCGGTGATGCTTCGATGTTGTTCAGCGAATCGGTGGCCATCACCAATCGTGGCGTTTTCATTCCCAACCCGATTTGGGGGCCAAATTCCGGTATCCTTATCGCCGTCTTCATCGCTTCGATTATCGGGGCGATCCTGTACCGGCGCTATGCCAAGAAGGTCCTGTTCGATACTGGCCGCCTTTTGCCGATGACATGGCCCGCGCTTGCTATCGCAATCATTCCGACGTTTCTTTTCTACTTCATCCTCGGTCGGCCCGTGTCGCTTGAGTATCCAGTGTTGGGCGGATTTAACTTTCAGGGCGGCCTCCAGCTCCGAAACTCGCTGATTGCCCTCTGGGTCGCGCTGTCGCTTTATACCGGTGCGTTCATTGCCGAGATTGTGCGGGCGGGTATCCTGTCTGTGTCCAAAGGCCAGACAGAGGCGTCGTTTGCGCTGGGTCTACGTCCAAACCGGACCATGAACCTTGTCATCCTGCCCCAAGCGCTGCGGGTCATCATTCCGCCGCTCATCTCTCAGTTCCTGAACCTCACCAAGAACTCATCGCTGGCCATCGCGGTTGGATACATGGACGTGCGCGCGACCTTGGGTGGCATCACCATCAACCAGACCGGTCGCGAGCTGGAGGGGATGCTCTTGCTGGGGATGTTCTACCTCGCGCTTAGCCTGATCATTTCCAGTCTGATGAACGTCTACAACAATTCCAAAAAGCTGAAGGAGCGCTGAGATGTCCGACACCAACGCGCAGTCTGTCGGCTTTGTCCGGGACAAGATGCTCCCCGAGTCTGCTCCCCCCACGCTTGAGCGGGGGGTCGTCAAATGGATCCGGGAGAACCTCTTCTCCAGTGTCCTCAACTCGGTCCTGACGCTTGGCTCGATCTATGTCATCTACTGGATCGTCGCCCACCTTTACCCATGGCTCGCCAATTCCGTCTGGTCTGCGTCGTCGTTGAACGAATGCCGCGAGATCAGGGACGCGACCGTCGGTCCGGGCGTGCCATCGGCCTGCTTTGCCGTCATCACAGATCGGTGGGAGCAGTTGCTTTTCGGCTTCTACCCAAATGACGCCTATTGGCGGCCCGTCATGGCTCTGGTGGCCTTTCTCGTCGCCATCGCTCCGGTGTTGTTCGTATCTCTGCCACGCAAGTTGTTGTGGTTCTCGGCGGCCTCGCCGTTTGTGATGTTCTCTCTGCTTTGGGGGGGATCTATCTGGGGGCCGATCACGGTCGCAGTTGGCTTTGGCGTTGGCTACGCGGCCTTCGTACTGTTGGGTCGTGTTGCCGGTGCGCTGGTTTCAGTCCTTGGGTCGATCATTGCCCCGGTCCTGTTCTGGATGTTCCTTGCCGGACCGATCGCCGGCGCCTTGACAGCCGTCGCCCCGATCGGACTGCCCTTTGTGGAGTCCCGCAGCTTCGGCGGATTTACCTTGTCGGTGATCATCGGGGTGTCGGGGATTGTGTTGTCCATGCCGCTTGGCATTCTGCTGGCCTTGGGGCGGCAATCGGACCTGTTCATCATCAACAAGGTCTCGGTCGCCTTCATTGAGGTCATCCGGGGCGTGCCGCTGATCGTCTGGCTGTTCACGGCCCAGCTGATCCTTGGCTACTTCCTGCCACCGGGGACGACCTTTGACCTGACCCTGCGTGTCATCATCATGGTGACGCTGTTCTCCTCGGCCTATATCGCTGAGGTGGTACGTGGCGGTCTGGCTGCATTGCCCAAGGGGCAGTACGAAGGGGCCGACAGCCTTGGTCTGGATTACTGGCAGTCCATGCGGCTGATCATCCTGCCCCAGGCCCTCAAGATCTCGATCCCGGGTATTGTGAACACCTTTATCGGGCTGTTCAAAGACACAACCCTTGTCGTCTTTATCGGGCTCTTTGACCCCATCGGCCTGTCGAACGCTATCCGCGCCTCGACCGACTGGAACGGGATCTACTGGGAGCTCTTTGTCTTCATCGGCCTGCTGTTCTTTATCTTCTGTTACAGCATGGGTCGGTATTCCCTGTTCCTCGAGCGTAAGCTCCAACGCGAAAACCGGTAAGGAGACCACAAATGTCCGAACTCGCTATCGACCGCGACATCGACCGGAGCCACATGACGGTCTCTGACGAGGTGGCCATTCAGATCGACCAGATGAACAAGTGGTTCGGGACGTTCCACGTCCTGCGCGACATCAATCTGACCGTTTACCGGGGGGAGCGGATCGTGATCTGCGGCCCCTCCGGATCGGGCAAGTCGACGCTGATCCGCTGCATCAACCGTCTCGAAGAGCACCAGGCTGGGACCATCATGGTCGACGGGACTGAACTGTCATCGGATCTGAAAAACATCGACAAGATCCGGTCGGAAGTCGGCATGTGCTTTCAGCACTTCAACCTGTTTCCGCACCTGACGATCCTTGAGAATTGCACCCTGGCACCGATCTGGGTCCGCAAGACACCCAAGAAGGAAGCCGAGGAAACGGCGATGCATTTCCTTGAAAAGGTGAAGATCCCCGAGCAGGCCAACAAGTATCCCGGACAGTTATCCGGCGGTCAGCAGCAGCGAGTGGCAATTGCCCGGTCGCTGTGCATGAAGCCGCGCATCATGCTGTTTGACGAGCCGACTTCAGCGTTGGACCCGGAGATGATCAAGGAGGTCCTTGATACCATGATCGAGCTTGCCGAAGAGGGCATGACGATGCTGTGCGTGACCCACGAGATGGGCTTTGCCCAGGCCGTGGCGAACCGCGTCATCTTTATGGACCAGGGCCAGATCGTGGAGCAGAACGAACCGAAAGAGTTCTTCAACAATCCTCAGTCGGATCGGACCAAGTTGTTCCTGAGCCAGATCCTGGGCCACTGAGCGCGCTGATTTTTGAGTATTTGGAACGAAGCGAAGGGGGAACCGTCAGGTTTACCCTTTAGTCGTTGCGGCCCATCAGATCGGCGGGAATGGCGAAATCGACCAGGGTCCCTTGTCCGGCCCCGATTTTGGACCATTCAGTCGTCTTGAAGGCGATGATTGCCGTGGCGCAGGTGGGATAGTCCGCGTAGCGCGGATGGGCTGGTCGTGTGGGCAAGAGGCCGCAGGCAAGGCTGCCGATGCCCGGGTTGTGGCCCACCAGGGCCACCGTCTGCCCCGTCGCCTTGCGCAACTGGTCGATCATTCCTGTGGGGCTAGCATGGTAGAGGGGGCTGAGTGTCAGCACCTGAGGCCGTATCGGCCATTCCGGCAGCATGAGCGCCAGCGTTTCAAAAGTTCTTGCAGCGTCCGAGCACAGAACCTGATCGGGGCAATATCCCTTTTCAGCGATCCACCGTCCCATGACGGGGGCCGCAGCCCGTCCGCGCGTGTTGAGCACCCTTGCGTGATCCTCTGAGAATGGGGCATCCCAGCTTGATTTCGCATGACGGATCAGAACGAGGGTCAGGGTCATCTTGGGGCGAAGGCCTCCATGTGGAAGGCCGATTGAGCTGGCAGCCGTCTGGAGGCGCCAACCGGGCAGACCCGGCGCACAAGGCAGCCACCGGTCCTGCAGATGCTGCCTGCCGCCGTATCGAGCCAGGATTTGCAGGACGGGACGTCATAGCCCGCCGGAGTAAGGGCGCCGGCCGGGCAGGCCGTGCGGCAGGGCTGGTCTGCGCAGGTTACGCATGGTGAGGGTTCTGGAGCAGGTGATGCTTCTGTCGTCAGTCCAATGGCGCCGCGGTACGAGATGAAGAGCCCGGCACTGTCATGGACCAGGAGTCCGGCTGGTGAGGGCCAGGCCCGGCCAGAGCGTGTGGCCCAGCTGATGAAGGGCTGAAACGGCGGGCCGCCGAAGGGGAAGTAGGCCTTGGTCCCGGTGTCGCAGGCAAGCTTGCCAATCACCCGCCGCGACCAGCGATCCAGCGGGTCTGGCGCGCCATCCTCGAATTCAGCTTCTGTCGAAACCTGCGGCCAAAAGGACGGCTCATTCGGTGCGAGCATGAGCACTGAACGGATCGACGTATGCAGCCCGTCCTCGGGCAGGACCGGCGCATGCCCCGCTACCATCAGGCCGTTCTGGGCCGCCAGGACCTGAATGGTCGCGGTCAGGGTCATGGTCGGTGCGGTTTCACCCGAGGCTCCGTCGAGCGGATGATGGAGCCTGCGCCATGCTCGGTAAACAGCTCAAGCAGGCTGGCGTTGGGAAGCCTGCCGTCAAGGATGACGACGGCCCTGACACCGGCGTCAAGGGCTGCCAATGCTGTTTCCGTCTTGGGGATCATGCCGCCAGCGATGGTGCCATCCGCGATCATCTCGCGGACCTGATCGGGGCTGAGTTGGGTGACGATCTGGCCACTTGAGTCCTTGACCCCTGGTACGTCAGTCAAGAGCAACAGCCGGTCCGCCTGAAGTGCACCCGCGATGGCGCCAGCCGCTGTGTCGCCGTTGACGTTGAATGTCTCGTTCGAGTTCATGCCAGTCGCGACGGGGGCCACGACGGGGATGATGCCGGCCTTGAACAGATCGCGCAGGACCTGGACATTCATCTCGCAGGGCCGACCGACGAAGCCCAGTTCGGGATCGTCGGGTTCGGCCACCATCAGATCGTCGTCCTTGCCCGACAGTCCGACGGCGCGGCCGCCTTCGTCCATGATGGCCTGCACGATCCGCTTGTTCACCAGTCCGGTCAGAACCATCTCGACGACCTGGACTGTGGCTTTGTCCGTGACCCGCTTGCCCCGGACGAATTCGGATTGGATGCCAAGCTTGGCTAGCATCTCGTTAATCATCGGGCCGCCACCGTGGACCACCACCGGGTTCACGCCAACCTGCCGCATCAGCACGATATCGCGGGCAAACTGCGCCATGGCATAGTCGTCACCCATCGCATTGCCGCCGAATTTCACGACCACAACCGCCCCCGAATAGCGCTGCATGTAGGGCAGGGCCTCGGACAGGGTGCGGGCGGTGGCAAGCCAGTCTCGGTTCATGTTCTGGGTCCTCATTGTCGTGGCCTCTCTGCCAAAGTCCGCCTAGTTGATGCCGGCAATTATGGCCCGCAGGGTGCCAATGCCATCGCCCTTTTCGGACGAGGTCAAAAGCAATTCTGGATAAGCGGCGGGATGGCGGGACAGGGCGGCCCGCGTGGTGACAAGCGATGCGTCCAGTTCAGCGGCGTTGACCTTGTCGATCTTGGTCATGACGCATTGGAAGGGGACGGCCGCCTTGTCGAGCAGGGACATGATTTCTTCGTCGACAGGTTTGGCGCCGTGCCGGGCGTCGATCAGGACGAAGGCCCGCCGTAGGGTAGGGCGACCGGCAAGATAAGACTTCAGCAGCTTTTGCCATTTCTCGACCACGGCCAGCGGGGCTTGGGCATAGCCATAGCCGGGCAGATCGACCAGATAATACTCTGGTCCGGTGGTGAAAAAGTTGATCTCTTGCGTCCGTCCCGGTGTGTTGGAGGCCCGGGCGATGGACTTGCGCCCCGTCACGGCGTTGATCAGGGACGACTTGCCCACATTGGAGCGCCCGGCAAAACAAACCTCGGCCCGGTCGGCGGGGGGCAGGCCGGACATGGCGACCACCCCTTTGACGAAATCGACGGGTCCGGCAAACAAGAGCCGTCCCTTTTCAAGGGCGGCCGCGTCGGGCTCTTCGGCGATGGGAAAGGTCAGTTGCATCATGCGTTCTCTTCTGCCTGATCGCCCAGGTCAACGCGACCCCCAGCGACGACTTCTGCATAGAGGCCAAAGTCGTGATGGCCCCAACCTTGTTTGAGCGCCCCGAGGGTATCGACGTCGCTCTCCCCTGATTTGGGGTTGGCGGTTGTGTGAAGGCAACGCTGGATGCGTTCCCGGACGACAAGGGTCGCTGTTCCGATCCGCAGCTCTTTGCCGATCCAGCCCCATTCCTCCCATGCGGAAAGACCGTCGATCCAGATGTTGCCGCGCCAGCGTTCCGGTTCAAACTCTCGGCCCAGTTGGGCCTCCACAGCGCGGTGCGAGGCTGTGTTCATGATTGATATGGAGGGATAATCGCTGTCCGTCATTCCACGGCCGGGTACAGCGACGATCCGGGCAGGCTGTGGTCGTTGTCTTGAGGTAAGGGGTGCGATCCACTCAAAGAAACCTGCCGCCTCATCCGGGATGTCGGGATGAAACTGGTAGGTTCCAAGCGTTGCGTGCGTCAGTATGACTTGGCCCGTTGCCTCATCAAGCTGGGACCAGAGGCCGGCCAGTCCCGGCGTATGTGTCCCGATCATGAAGTTCTTGCAGGGCACCCATTCCGGTTGTTCGGCGTCAAACTCACCGTTTCCGGACAGGACGGCCCATTGTCGATCCCACGGCATGGTCTGGCCCCGCGACAGGGTCACGCTTTGCAGCGCCTCCCGGCCGTGGCTCTTGATCGGGTGCCGCCAGAGTGCGGCGACCCGGCCCATCACTTCCCGCCCGGCGATTTCGTGGGCTTTGACGACTTGTTAGCGGCCACGGCCTCAGGCTTTTTGCGTTTGAAGCTGGACAGGATGTTGCCGAAGACGTCCGGCCGATGCCCATGGCTGCGCATGATCAGGTACTGCTGGGTGAAGGTGATGGTGTTGTTGGCGATCCAGTATAGGACGAGGCCGCTCGCAAATGATCCCAGCATGAACATGAATATCCAGGGCATCCAGGCAAAGATCATCTGCTGGGTCGGGTCTGTTGGGGCCGGGTTCAGCTTTTGCTGCATCCACATGGAGATGCCCAGAAGGATCGGCAGGACACCCAGCGAGAAGATGAAGAAGATACTGCCGGGTTCGGGCGTCGCATAGGGCAACAGTCCAAAGAGGTTTAGAATAGAGGATGGATCGGGCGCACTGAGGTCACGGATCCAGCCAAGCCACGGGGCATGCCGCAATTCGATGGTGACGAAGATCACCTTGTAGAGAGAGAAAAAGATCGGGATCTGCAACAGGATCGGCAAGCAGCCCGAGGCGGGGTTTACCTTGTTGTCCTTATACAGCTTCATCATCCCTTGCTGCATCTTCTGGCGATCGTCGCCCGCAGCTTCCTTAAGCTTTTCCATCTCTGGCTGAAGCTCTTTCATCTTGGCCATCGAGACGTAGGATTTATAGGCCAGCGGCAGCAGGATCGCCTTGATGCACAGCGTCAGAAGGATGATCGACCAGCCCATATTTCCCAGAAAGCTGTTCAGGAAGTGCAGCAGCCAGAAAATTGGCTTGGTCAGAAAAAAGAACCAGCCCCAGTCGATTGAGTCGAGAAAGCCTGCGATCTGACCATTATCCTGGTAGTCGCGGATGGCCTCCCATTCCTTTGCTCCGGCGAAAAGCTGGCTGTTGGCCGTGACCGTCGCACCCGCTGCCACCACCTGAGCCGGGAACACCGTCTCGGTCTGGAAGATGTTGCTGGCCTCGTTGTATCGGGCGATGGAACGGAAGCTGGTGCCCTGTTCGGGGATCAGCGTCGTCATCCAGTACTTGTCGGTGAACCCGATCCACCCATCCTGCGTGGCTTCAAGCGTTTCAGAGAGCCCCAACCCGCGAGGATCGGCATCCATTTTGGGCAGGCCTTTGTAGTCGATCTCCTGCAACTCGCCGTCTGTTCTGCGGACCACACCCTCGTGAAGGATGAAGAAAGTGGTGGAATCAGGGCGGCCATGTCGGGCGATCAGACCGTAGGGCGCAAGGGTGACCGGGGTCGTGCTGTTGTTCTCTACCGACTGTTGGACAGAGAACATGAAATCCTCGTCCACGGAAATGCTGCGCCGAAAGACCAGTCCAGCGCCGTTGTCCCAAACAAGGTTCACTGGGGTTGACGCGGTGAGTGTTTCGCCGCTTTCCAGTTGCCAGACCGTGTTAGGGCCGGGGACCGACTCTGGGTCAACGCCTGCGCCAGGGGCCCATCCGTATAGGGTGTAATAAGCAAATTCCTGACCGACGGGGCTAAGCAGCCGCACAAGGTCAGACGTCGGGTCGAGGGTTTCGCGATAGGTGGCCAAAGACAGATCATCGATCCGACCACCCTGAAGCGAGATGCTGCCTGTCAGGTGGGACGTCATGATTGGCAGGCGCGCAGCCTCTGGCGCTGCTTCGGGGACAACCGCGATATCACCGGTGGCCGTTGCTGGGCCAACCGCATCAGGAGTTGCCAGCCCGCTGCGGTCCGCAGCAACGATCGCATCCGGCACAGAGGTTGGTACAGGTTCTTCCGGCGGAAACAGGATGAACCAGGTCAATATGACTAGGAAGCTGAGTGCCGTCGCAAGGATGAGATTCTTGTTCTGATCGTCCATAACAACCGCGCCCCGTTTAGCAGATTTGTCTTGGTATCTGAGTTCAGGCAGGTTCAACAGGTGGAGGGGTGAAAGGTCAAGCAGTTTTCCTGAATTACAAGGGTAGTGCCGGTTAGGTCGGTCGCTGTGTCGCGGCTCGATGGTCAGAGATCTGTACCGGATATCAAAGGGCCAGGGCAACATGGGACCGGCGTTGGGACCGGTAGGGCGCTTTGAATGGGGTCAAAGGGGGCCAGTTCAAATTGCCTTGAGCTGCTTGAGCGAACTTCCCTGAGTCGTGCCCCGGTAGTTTCTGATCCAGGCATCCGCTTCAGCCAGGGGCATTGGGCGCGCGATCCCGAAACCCTGTACATGCCCGCAGCCCAACTGCAGCAGCATCCGCTGCTCTTCCGGGGTCTCGACCCCTTCGGCCAGGGTATCCAGACCCAGCCGATCCGCCATGGTCAGGATCGCGGCCACCATTTTCTGTTGTTCGGGGTCTTCATCAATATGTGTCACGAAGGACCGGTCGATCTTGATCCGCTCAATCGCGAACCGGCGAATAGACGTGATCGAGGCGTTGCCTGTCCCGAAGTCGTCCAGATCGAGGCAACACCCAAGACGGGCAAGTCCGGCCAGGTTGCGGATCACCACGTCGTCTGTCTTGCTCGCGACAACCGTTTCGAGGACTTCGACGACCAATCTATCGGGGGTTAAGTCGTATCGATCCAACTCCCAGCAGATGCGGTCGACCAACCGGGGATCGCACAGTTCATCGGACGAAAAGTTTACGCCGATCCGCGGAATGTCAAAGCCATTGGCATCCCAGTGCCGGATCGCCTCGAGCGCCTCGATGATCATCCGCTCTCCAAGTCGGCCCATCAGACCCGCCTGTTCCAGTGCAGGAAGGAATTCCGAAGGCGGGATCAGGCCCCGCTCGGGATGATGCCACCGGGCCAGCGTTTCAAATCCGGTGATAGCGCCTGTTCTGGCTGACAGTTGCGGTTGAAAGTAGGCTCTTATCTGTTTGTCCGACAATGCTTCGGATACCTGCTTGGACAGGCTGTGACGCAGGGCGATCCGGTCACGCATTGCGTCGGAATAACTTCTTATTGCCGACGGCCCGCTTCGCTGCGCTTCGATCAGTGCAGAGGTTGCGGCCTGCAACAGCATCTCACCGTCTGGCGCGGTTAACCGGTCTGGCAGGCTCAGGCCGATGGACACGGACAAGTGCACGGCGGTTTCGCCAGCCGGGATCGCCTCGGATGCGATGCGCTGCACCCGACCTGCAAGCTGGATCGCCGATTCGAGGTCTAGGAGACGGGATGGGGCGAGGGCGAGGGCGAACGAGGGACCATCCAGGCGGGCCGTCACATCGCCGTCGCGCAAAACAGAGCTGATCCTTTTGCCAATTTCGGCCACGAGGCGGGAGGCCGTTGCATGATCATGTCGCTCTTCCAAGCGTTTGAAATTGTCGACTTCGACGACAAATGCGGCTGTCTGCCATCCGTCATCCCGGGTCGCCTCGAGAAACTGATCCAGCGCGTCCACGGCATCCTGCCGTCGGGGCATGTCCCCGCTGCCATCGCGATCTCGAAACAGAGAAAGCCTTGGCCGCTTGGAGGTGAGGACAAGGCCAAAAGGAAAGGCCATTCCCATCAGGAACAACAGCGCGTGGTTCCCGAACGAAATGGCCAGGGCCAGGAGAATGATCGCCAAAGAGAGCGCACGAATGGAGCGCATCGTCCGCCAGAGTGACCGCAGCCGAGGAAACTTTTCAAACAAGGCTTTCGCTATCATCCCACCAATCCCTTTCGGTCAGAAAGGATCGGCCTTGATGAAGGATCGGCCGATCAGTTGGCCGAAATTACGCAGTGGTTCCTGAGATAGACGTTAATGCGCCAGTCTCAACTATTTCGAATTTTCACTTTCTGTTCTTTTGCGGGTCAGACCTGCAAAATCAAAAAGGGCAGGATCCAGAAGGTGCGAGGGGCGGGCATTCATCAGGGCCCGGAACATGACCTGCCGCCTCCCGGGGCTGTTCTTTTCCCAGCCGTCGAGGATGGATTTCACCTGTTGACGCTGCAACCCGTCCTGGCTGCCGCATAGATCACAGGGAATGATCGGATAATTCATCGCACGGGCAAACCGCTCGCAGTCCGCCTCAGCGACATGGGCAAGAGGGCGGTAAAGGAACAGGTCACCTTCCTCGTTCACCAGCTTGGGCGGCATGGTTGCAAGCCGCCCACCGTGAAAGAGGTTCATGAAGAATGTCTCGAGTATATCGTCGCGGTGATGGCCCAGCACCACGGCTGAGCAGCCTTCTTCGCGGGCGATCCGATACAGGTTGCCCCGACGCAGGCGCGAACACAACGAACAGAAGGTCCGGCCCTGCGGTATCTTATCCATGACGATGGAGTAGGTGTCCTGATACTCGATCCGGTGGGGGACGCCCATCTTTGTCAGGAACTCGGGCAACACGGTTGCGGGGAAGCCGGGCTGCCCCTGATCCAGGTTGCAGGCCAGAAGATCGACCGGCAACAGACCCCGCCATTGCAGCTCGTACAGGGCGGCCAATAGGGTATAGCTGTCCTTGCCGCCGGACAGGCAGACCAGCCAGCGGGCCCCTTCTTCGATCATGCCGTAGTTGTCGATCGCTTCTCGCACGTCGCGCATGATCCGCTTCCGCAACTTGCGGAATTCGGTTGTTTTGGGCGCTCCGTGAAAAAGCGGGTGGATGTCGTCGGCATCGTCAAGCATGGCTCTGGCTCTAGTGGAGTTGCGACCACCGGGCAAGAGTTCACAAAGGGTCCCAGTTGCATCCGATGCGCCTTGGCCGTCGTAGAAAGATCAAAGGAGAATTCACCATGCGCTTTCTTGCCGTCGCCGCCCTGGCGCTTGTCGCCGCCTGTACGGGCAAACCCTCGTTCAACGATGCCCCCCTGAGTGATCAGACCCTAAACCTCGAAGAGTTCTTTGACGGTGACCTGGTGGCCTACGGGCAGTTCCAGGACGTTCTGGGGACGGTCCGCCGCAGCTTTGTCGTTGATATTCATGGGGACTGGGATGGCGAACGCCTGCTTTTGACCGAGGATTTCGTCTACGAGGACGGATCGACCGAGCAGCGGGTCTGGACCCTGATCAAGACCGGCCCGGACAGCTGGCAGGGCACAGCCCCCGGCGTGATCGGTGTCGCCACCGGCGAAGAGGATGCAGACCGCTTTAACTGGCGCTATGAGATCGACCTCCCGATCCCTGCCGCGGATGGAACCGTCGAGACGATGCGGGTGACCTTCGATGACTGGATGTGGTTGCTTAGTGAGGATCGCTTGTTCAACCGGGCCTATATCCAGCGATATGGCTTTGATATCGGTGACGTGAGCATCACGTTCGAGAAGCTTTAGATCAGGCGTCCTGTAGCGCTGACCTAATCGGGCACGTTGTCGATGCCGGACCCGCCAAGGGGATGGCATCGGCCGATCCGCCGCAGGGCGAGCCAGCCGCCCTTGATCCCGCCATGCTTTTCCAGTGCCTCAAGGGCGTAGACTGAACATGTCGGAGTATACCGGCAGCCGTGTCCGACCCAGGGGGAAAACACGATCCGATAGGCCTTGACCGGCAGGGCGAGGATATACGCGAGGGGGGTCATTTCTGATGCACCCTTGCAAGGGCTGTGATCAGATCGGATTGCAGGTCGTTGAACGGCCGGGCGGCCGTTGCGTCGACCTTGCCAACCAGAACGTAGTCCCAGCCATCCTGACCGTATTGGGGAAGGCAAAGGCGGGCGATCTCGCGCAGGCGTCGCTTGGCCCGGTTCCGGGCGACAGCGTTGCCAACTTTTTTGGAGCAAGTGTAGCCGACCCGAATCCCCTCGAACGGTTCATCGGGGGCACGCTTGCGTGCCTGTAGGTGAAAACCGGGGGCGGCCTGACGAAGTGCCCGCGAGGCGCGCAGAAAATCCGCCCGCTTCCGCATAATCTCAGGTCGCGAAAAAACCGCCTGGGGGCTTTCCGTTTTGCTGCTAGAATTGCAGATCACGGGAGCCACCGGCGGTGTCATCGGAACAAACTGTTGCGAGCGCCCTTAGGCGCTCAGCTTGCTACGGCCCTGTGCGCGACGCGCGTTCAGGATCTTGCGGCCGGCCTTTGTGGCCATCCGTGCACGAAAGCCGTGACGCGCCTTGCGCACCCGGTTCGAGGGTTGGAACGTGCGTTTCATCGCTCTCTCTCCGTCCGTTGGGGCAATGCGGCGACGCTCATGCGGATTCGCAGCCCGATATCATTCGAAGCCCGTCCTTTAGAGGTGCCACGACAGGCTGTCAACGCGGCGCAGCCCGGTTTATTGCAACATTTCCGCCTAGGCCCGATCCGATTTTGTTACAGCCATGCCCAAAGCGCTGCAACATTGGCCCAAATGCATCAAGCCGCCGTGATGGCCCTGTCGTCTTTGGGCGCGGAGGGTCATCTAGACAACAGGAACAATGACCAGACCCGAGGACAGGATGACAGACCAGATGACCGACGCCCCGCCCAATCCCATGCTTCGGCGTCTTCCCCTGATTGCGATTCTGGTGGTTGCGCTGATCGGGGCGTTCCTGTTGCGCGATGTCCTGACGTTCGAAACCCTGCGGGAGCAACGCGAGACGCTACTGGCCTTTCGCGATGCCAATTACCTTCTGACAGTGGCCGTCTTTATACTGGCATATGTCACCATCGTTGCCTTTTCGCTGCCCGGTGCCACGATCGCGACGCTGACGGGTGGGTTCCTGTTTGCCACCTTCCCCGGCGTCCTGTTCAACGTGACCGGGGCCACGCTGGGGGCGATCTGCATTTTCCTTGCGGCCCGCTGGGGCCTGGGTGAGCGGCTTGCCGCCCGGATGGAGGCGTCGGAGGGCAGCGTCAAACGCATCAAGGATGGGATCGACGAAAACCAGTGGTCCATGCTGTTCCTGATCCGGCTGGTCCCGGCGGTTCCGTTCTTTGTCGCCAACCTGGTTCCGGCGCTGGTGGGAGTGCCCCTGTCGCGCTTTGCAATCTCCACCTTCTTTGGGATAATTCCAGGGGCGCTTGTCTATACCTCGGTCGGGGCGGGGCTTGGCGAGGTCTTTGCCCGGGGGGAAACCCCTGATCTGGGCATCATCTTCACACCGCCGATCTTGCTGCCGATCCTCGGGCTTTCGCTTTTGGCGGCCCTTCCCATCCTCATCAAGGCCCTACGCGGCAGGAAAGTGACTTAGCCATGCCCCGGATCGAAACCGACATTTGCATCATCGGCGCAGGCTCTGGCGGGTTGTCAGTGGCGGCAGGTGCCGTCCAGATGGGCGCACGGGTGGTCCTGATCGAAGGGCACAAGATGGGCGGCGATTGCCTGAACTATGGCTGCGTTCCGTCCAAAGCACTGATCGCGGCAGGCAAGCAGGCCTATGCCGTGGGACATGGTGCCGACTTCGGGGTGGCCGACGTAACGCCCAAGATCGACTTCGGTGCTGCCAAGGACCACGTGCAGCATGTCATCGACGCCATCGCCCCGGTCGATAGCCAGGAGCGGTTCGAGGGGTTCGGGATCACGGTCCTGCGGGACATGGCCCGGTTCATCTCAAAAACTGAAGTGCAGTCGGGGGATACCACGATCAAGGCGCGACGGATCGTCATCGCCACAGGCTCGGGACCCTTCGTGCCGCCCATTCCGGGGTTGGACGAGGTGACGGTGCACACCAACGAAACCATCTTTGACCTTCGTGACCGGCCCGACCACCTGATCATCGTCGGCGGTGGCCCCATCGGCATGGAAATGGCGCAAGCCCACCTGCGGCTGGGCTGCAAAGTGACAGTGATCGAAGGGGCCAAGGCGCTGGGCAAGGACGACCCCGAACTGGCCGCCATCGTGTTGGAGCGGCTGAGGGGCGAGGGGGTGGAGATCATCGAGGGGGCACAGGCAGAAAGGGTCTCGGGCACCAAGAACGGTCCGGTGACCGTCCATACCAGCCAAGGCGACATCACTGGATCGCATCTGCTTATGGCAGTCGGACGCAAGGTGAATGTCGATAATCTGGACCTTGAGACCGGTGGCGTGGCCTATGACCGCAAGGGCGTCCGCGTTGGCCCTGATCTGCGCTCAACCACCAACCGGGCGGTCTATGCGGTGGGTGATGCGGCTGGTGGGCTGCAATTCACCCATGTGGCAGGCTATCATGCGGGGGTCATCATCCGGTCGATGATGTTTGGCCTGCCGGCCAAGGCCAGAACGGACCACATACCATGGGCCACCTACACCGACCCCGAACTTGCCCACGTCGGGCTGACCGAGGCAGAGGCCCGCAAGAAGTTCGGTGCCTCGGTAGAGGTCGTGCGGGCGGAATTCCACCATAACGACCGAGCCCTTGCAGAAGGCAAGACAACCGGACTCGTCAAGGTCATGGTGGTCAAGGGGCGCCCCGTCGGGGCCAGCATCGTGGGGCCGCAGGCGGGCGAGTTGATCGGGACTTGGGCGATGGCCATTGCCAACAGGCTCAAGATGACGGCCATTGCGAATACGGTTCTTCCTTATCCAACACTGGGTGAGATTAACAAACGCGCCGCGGGTGCCTATTTTAGCCCAAGGCTGTTTGACAGCCCCTTGGTGAAACGGGTGGTGCGCACCGTGCAGCGGTTCGTGCCCTGACCCAAAGACAGGACGTGAAATGCGACCCGGTATGCTCAACTCCCTCTCAGGACGGTTTCTGATCCTGACGACGGTCTTTGTCATGCTGGCCGAAATCCTGATCTTTGTACCCTCGATTGCCCGGTTCCGGGAAGACTATCTGAACGTCCGGCTTGAACGCGGGCAGATCGCCTCACTGGCACTTCTGGCTGACGACATGCTGGACGCCGATCTTGAGCGGGAGTTGCTGAAGAACGCCGGCGTGTTCAACGTTGTCCTGCGGCGGGACGAGGTTCGGCAGCTGGCGCTGTCATCGCCGATCCCGGCACCGATCGCGGCCACCTATGATTTGCGAGAGGCGTCAGGCATGACGCTGGTCGCCGACGCGATGGCGGTGCTCTGGCGTCCCGAAAACCGGATTATCCGTGTCATCGGCAACCCGGTTCAGTCCGGCGGACTGCTGATCGAGGTGACGCTTGAGACCGGGCCGCTGCGGGCGGCGATGATCGACTACGGCCTGCGGATCCTTGCCCTGTCAGCTGTCATCTCGGTCTTTACGGCGGGGCTTTTGTTCCTCGCTGTCCGGGTGCTGCTGGTCCGGCCGATCAAAGGCGTGGTTGGCCACATGCAAAGCTATGCAGAAGCGCCAGAGGATGCGCGTCGGATCATCACGCCTTCTGCCCGTGTGACCGAACTCCTGGAGGCCGAGCAGGCCTTGCAGAGCCTTCAGACCCAGCTAACCGGCGCCCTTAAGCAGAAAGAACGCTTGGCGCTTTTGGGCGGGGCGGTGGCCAAGGTCAGCCACGACCTGCGCAATATCCTGACCTCGGCCCAGCTGTTCGTCGACCGGATCGAAGGGTCAGAAGACCCGCTGGTCCGGCGGATGGCGCCCAAGCTGGTCGGCTCCATCACACGCGCAGTAAACCTGTGCGAATCCACCCTTGCGTTTGGGCGAGCGGAAGAGCCGCCGCCATCCCTCGCAAGGGTGCAGATCGCCGGGATCGTCGAAGACGTTATCGACAGCGAACGACTGGCCGCGGGCGACTATGACATCTCGTTCTCGGAGGACATCCCGACAGGCCAGACCTTCAGAGCCGACGGCGAGCAACTATACCGCGTTATCTTCAACCTCGTGCGTAATGCCCGCCAGGCCATCATGGCCAGTGGCAAACCCGGCGAAATCTGCCTGCGGGCAAGTGAAGATGAAGAGGCCTGGTGGCTTCACATAACCGACACCGGTCCAGGCCTGCCAGCCAAGGCGCGCGCCCATCTGTTCCAGCCGTTCCAGGGGGGCACCAGCAAGGGCGGATCAGGCCTGGGTCTTGTGATCGCGGCCGAGCTTGTGCGCGGTCACGGCGGCACGCTTGAGCTGCGTCAGACCGGCCCAGAGGGCACCCAGTTCTCGATCTGCCTGCCCAAAGCCAACCTCGCACTCGGGGCTGCGGCCGAATAATCGCCAAAGGTGATTTCCTCCTTGCAATGCCCGAACAGCAAGGCTACATCCGCCACACTTCGCGGACTGGTAGCTCAGTTGGATAGAGTATCTGACTACGAATCAGAGGGTCGGGGGTTCGAATCCTCCCCAGTCCGCCACTTATCCTGAATTTATTGAATAAATTTAATATGTTATCTGTTAAGTGGCTGATTCTGTCCCCCATTCTGACCGCCATTTGGTTTTGGGTGGGGTGCAATGAAGCCGCTTCTTTTTGGGACCGTTTATGGTCGGAACGGTCAAGTCGCCGGTCCCGAAGTAACCCTACGGGATATTGAGCTACCCCTCCCCAGTGCCAAACTCCCTGATTTGTGGATGCGGCAGTTTTGGTACCTGCGCCGGTCCCTGACCGCGACCTTGCTAAGAACGGACCCGCCCCTATCCTGATATCGCAGCCAATCGGCTTCTTTGGCGAGATATGAAACTGTATGGCCAATCAGCCAGCAACCCTTCGACTGACTCCCAAGGGAACACACTTCGAAGGGCAGCGCATTGAGATGCGCCTTTGACTGTTTTGGCGACAACTACCTTAGCAGCCTCGTCCAGTTTTGTTGGCTGTGCGTTCAGGGCCTCTGCTAGCCAGAACAGCATAGGGGCGCATTGAATCCCACATTCCCCAAGTAATTCGCTAATTTCGCTGTCGTGACCGTGTTATTCCAATATAAATCATGGCGTTGATGGCTGCGAGGGACGGGTTTTATGGATCACCCAGTGGGTGCGGGCTTGCA